>Ga0213920_1000267_pt1 | contig 47444 bp, 50 predicted proteins | sample McNCre1117MG_FD_161054 | JGI IMG/M metagenome (GOLD analysis project Ga0213920, IMG submission 161054) | Freshwater microbial communities from McNutts Creek, Athens, Georgia, United States - 11-17 MG | ecosystem: Environmental > Aquatic > Freshwater > Creek | place: USA: Georgia | collected...
GCAATAGCCACCACCCAAGCGCTGCCCGCTACAGAAAGCGTCCAGCCCCAGGCGTCAAACATCCACTCGAGGTAGGTTCGTCCCCCACCGTCGTCCTGAAGAAAAACCTGCCAATCGAGTGTCATGTCTTGCGTTTTCTAAGATTACTTCTTGGCGTAGGCTTCGACAGGCTTGTCGTTCAAGTTTTTCCAAGCGTCCTTGTTGGCATCGCTGGCAGGCATGCCGAGCTTGATGTTCTTTGGAGGAATTGCTTGTGTGAACCACTTGTCGTAGAGCTTGGCGAGTTCGCCAGACTTGGCCAAACCAGCGATGGTGTCGTCAGCCAATTTCTTGAACGCTGGATCGTCCTTACGGAACATGATGGCGATCGGCTCCACGTTCAACACTTCACCCACGATTTTGAAATCAGCTGGGGCTTTGGAGTTGGCGATGTTGCCAGCCAAGATTTGGCCGTCCATCACGAACGCATCAGCGCGGCCAGACTCGAGCAACAAGAAGCTGTCTGCATGGTCTTTGCCGAACACCTCTTTGAAGTCAACGCCAGTCGCACGCTCGTTTTTGCGCAAGAGTTGCACAGAAGTTGTACCTGTGGTGGTGGCCACGTTCTTGCCGTTCAGCTGAGCGATCGACGTGATGCCAGAGTTGGCGCGCACCGCGATGCGCACCTCTTCCACGTAGGTGGTGAACGCGAAAGCCACTTGCTTTTGGCGAGCTTCGTTGTTGGTGGTGGAGCCGCACTCGATGTCCACGGTGCCGTTCTCAACCAAAGGAATGCGGTTTTGTGAGGTCACAGGTGTGTACTTCACTTCCAACTTCTTGCCTGCGGCTTTTTCGAGATTAGCAATGATGCGTTGGCAAATCTCAACGTGGTAGCCCACATACTTGCCGTCACCCAAGGTGTAAGACAAAGCGCCTGAGGAATCGCGCACGCCCATGGTGATTGAGCCTGCGGCTTTGACTTTGGCGATGGTGTCATTGGCTTGTGCGAATGCGGTGCCGGCCAATAGAGTGGCCACAGCCAAGGTAACGAACTGCTTTTTCATGTGAAGCTCCAGTTGAGATAACAAAGGTACAAATTTACATTCTAGAGATCCCGCACATCGGGAAACCCCTAGGCAAAAATACGTAGCTCAACGGGTGTTTGATAATTCATGTCTGATCTTCTAACTCTCCATGCACCCTAGTCCATTCAGTCTTACCGATACAACCTCAGGCATCAGGCTTGAAAACATCACATTGCAGCGCGGCAACACGATGGTTTTTCAGCATTTGTCTCTACATTTGACACAAGAGCGCATCGGCTTGATCGGCGATAACGGAGCAGGAAAGAGCAGTCTATTTCGATTGATCTGCGGTCTAGACCTGCCTCAATCAGGCACAGTGATTCATCCAAACGGACCACATTCCGTAGGCATGCTGTTTCAAAACCCAGATGAACAAATCATTTTTCCAACGGTGGAAGAGGAATTGGCACTGAGCCTGAATCATCTGAAGCTGACACGTGCACAAGCGCAAACACAGGTCAGAGACTGGCTGAAATCGCGTGGTTTAGCCGATTGGGCATCGCGCGCAGTAGGCAGCCTCAGCCAAGGACAACGCCAGCACGTATGCTGGCTGGCTTTGATCATTGCCTCTCACCACACGCTCTTGTTGGACGAGCCTTATTCCAGCCTTGACCTACCCAATCAAGGCTTGCTCCATCGTGACATTGAACAAGCCAAAGAGCAAATCATTGTGTCCACACATGTGCTCAACCACGTACGTCATTTTGATCGTGTGATTTGGCTTGACAAGGGCAAAGTTCGTGCGGATGGCAAAGGCCATGTGGTCTGCGCCGCCTACGAAGCAGACGTTGCATCGCGCACGGCATAACCACCATGGGCAGTCTTTATAGCGAACAACATACGTGGCTGCATGCAGTGCCCGCCTATGTCAAGCTACTGTGCTTGGCATTGCTTGGCACAGGCTTGTTTTTCACAGACCAACTGCACATGCTGTTCATTGCCAGCGCCTGTTGCATTGGTGTTTTTCTGTCCCTGAGGAAAGCTGCCACAAAAACCAAGCCGTTCCTTGTCGGGTTGGTTATTGCTTGCGCTTTGATCGCTGCATTTCACATTTACATGCGACACCCGACTCTTGCTGCCATCACGGTGATGCGCCTGATCAGCACCAGTTTGATGGGCTTAGCCCTCACACTCACCACGCGCTACAGCGATTTGCTGCATGTGTTTGAGCGACTGTTGTCACCACTCAAACACATCGGCATTTCCTCCGAGCAACTGGCGTTGCAAATTGCCCTGATGCTGCGATTTACCGAGCATTTCTTTGTGTTGTGGCGTCGATTAGACGAAGCTCACAAGCTTCGCACGGGAAGATCAGGTGGTTTTAAAATACTTGCTCCACTGACGATACAAATGCTGATTGCTGCGCGCCGCGTGGCTGATGCACTTCATTTACGTTTACGCCGCTGATGCATCACTCCTCTCGCTCCATCGCCCTCGTGTCTTTGTTTGCCGCCCTCATTGCTGTATTCGGCTTGATTCCAAAAATTGATTTGCCTCTCGGTGTCCCCATCACGTTGCAAACTTTGGGGGTGATGTTGGCGGGCTGTCTACTTGGGCCCAAGCGTGCTTTGCAAGCCTTGATGCTTTTCTTGGCTGCTGTCGCCTTGGGCTTGCCTTTACTCTCCGGTGGCCGTGGTGGCTTGGGGGTGTTCTTTGCACCTGCCAGCGGTTATCTCATTGGCTGGCCTGTGGGCGCATTCGTCACGGGCTTGGTCATGGCCATGTTGCCAACCGCCTCGCCTCGCAGCGCTGCCATCAGTGCATTCATTGCGTCAGCTGTGGGTGGTTTGTTGGTGGTGCACGCGTTTGGCGTGGTGGGCTTGGTCCACATTGCCAACCTGACGTGGGAACAAGCCATCATGGGCACTTTGGTGTTTGTACCCGGCGACTTGATCAAGTGCGCGTTGTGTGCCACCGTGGTTCATACCGTGGCTCGCGGACTGCCTGACTGGCGCTTTGGTGGCTGACACCTTGGTGCATGCACCGCTCGCGCATTGGGCCCAGACCCGAGCGCAAGTGGTAGCTTTAGATGATGGTCAGACACAGCTGACCTTTGCCCAGTTGCATGCCGCCGTGGTGCAACACGCTCAAACCCTCATCAAGCAACACGCACCTGCCACTGTATTTGTGGATGCCCAGCTCGGCGTCATTGCGCAAATGGTGGCTTTCATGGGCATCATCCACAGCGGCAGATGTGCAGCAGTGAGTGACCCTGATTGGCCAAGCACCGTCCGCGCCAACGTCAAGCGCGAACTTGGTGCAACTCTGACCAAGCCCAGTCAAACAAACGCCGCTACACCTACCAGTCCTTTCTACATTGGTTTCACGTCAGGCAGTACTGGCATCCCTAAAGGATTTCGTCGCCACCACCAATCGTGGACAGAAAGCCTGCGTGTTTGTCTAGACACCTTTGGTCCAGACGCAGCCAGTTGTGTGATGGCTCCGGGGCGTTTCTCGCACTCGCTGTTTTTGTTTGGCATGGTGCTAGGGCTTTGGAGTGGTGCAGGCGTGGTGGTGCAAGAGCGTTTCTCTGCCGCCCGTTTGTTAGACACCTTGCGCACTGACCGCACACCCTGCTTAGTGGCCGTGCCCAGCCAATTACTGCTCATGCTTGAATTGGCGACACGCCGCAAACTTTTACCCATTGAAGGGGTTCGTTTGATTTTGATCAGCGGCGCACGTTGGATGCGTGACCGCACTGAGGCACTGCAAGCTTTATTTCCAAAAGCGCGCATCGTCGAGTTTTATGGCGCATCAGAAACCAGCTTCATGGCTTGGATGGACGCTGATGCTTCAGCATCGCCACAAGCGGTAGGTAAGCCATTTACAAATGTAGAGATCGATATTCGACAAGCTCAGCCACCTTTGGGTACTGGGCAAATTTTTGTTCGTAGCCCCATGCTGTTCATGGACTATGTAGGCGCAACCCATGACCACACAGCAGCCATTCGCGATGGCGATTGGCTATCTGTGCGAGACATGGGCTATTTCGATGCACAGGGTTTGCTGTGTTTGGTGGGCCGCGAAAACCGCATGATCGTCACACAAGGTAAAAATCTGTTTCCAGAAGAAGTTGAAGCCATCTTGACGCAACACCCTCACATTGCCAACGCATCTGTGCAGGGCGCATCTGACCCCATTCGTGGGCAACAAGTGGTGGTGTTGCTGCAGACCACCACCCTCGATATCACAGCGCAACAGATCGCCGAGTTTTGCCGCAGTCAGCTGGAAAACTACAAAGTGCCAAAGCGCTTTATGAGGTGCAGCACATGGCCCTTGACCGCAAGCGGAAAAACCGACCACGTTGCACTGACACAGCTGCTTCATCAACATTTGCAAGCCGACGAACCGTCTAGCTTATGTCTACACAATATCCTTTGATCGCTGCATGGGCACGCTCTGCTGTCGTGCCACGCCATGGCGCGTTTAAAACGCTGCAAGTGCAGGAGTTGGCAGCACCCGTCATTCATGAACTCTTAGCTCGGGCAAGACTGAATGCCAGTGCGGTCGATGCCATCGTGATGGGGAATGCCTTAGGCGCTGGTGGCAACCCTGCGCGTATGCTGGCCTTACAGGCGGGTCTCAACACATCATGTGCAGCCTATACCGTAGACACGCAATGCTGCGCAGGATTAGACGCCGTTGCCATGGGAGCTGCACTGATCGCCTCTGGCCAAGCCCATGTGGTGATCGCAGGTGGTGCAGAAGCATGGAGTCGCTCACCCATTCGGATGCACAGGCCACTAAATACAGATGAATCCCCTGTGGCATTTGAGAGGCCTGCATTTGCCCCTTCACCCGAGCAAGACCTAGACATGTTGTTGTCTGCTGCGCGTTACGCAGCACATGCAGGCTACACGCGTACGCAGCAAGAAGCTTACGCCGCACAAAGTCATGCTCGTGCTTTGACACATCAAACCACCATCAGCCATGAAATTGTGCCCATCCTCAATGTGGCACATGATGCTTATCCGCGTCAGATCGACTTGGCGCGTGCCGCTCGCATGCCCGTAGTAGCACGTACCGATTTGCCCGACGATGATGGTCCGTATGAACTCAGCGCCCTCACCATTTCAGCCCAGGCTGATGGTGCTGCGTTTGTGTTGTTGGTCAGCCCACAAGCATGTCGTGCATTCCAGCTCATGCCCAAAATGAAGTGGTTAGCGCATGCCTCTGTTGGCTGCGCACCTGAAACACCTTTGTTAGCCGCTCAGGTTGCCGCTCAAAAAGCCATGCGACTTGCAGGCTTGACCCATACAGAAACCCTGGCGCATGTCGAATTGCATGATGCCTTCGCCGTGCAGGGACTGAGCTTTGCCGACAACCTAGGTCTGCGGAAAGATCAACTCAATGTACGCGGTGGGGGGCTATGCAGAGGCCACCCTATTGGCGCATCAGCTGCCGTGGCCTTGGTACGGTTAGTGGCCGATTTGGCCAACTCACCCACCGCCAACGCAAAGGGATTGGTGGCCGTGGCAGGTGCGGGTGGTTTGGGCTCCGCGGCTGTGCTGGCTAGCCTAGCACTTTGAAATACTCTTGCAGCTCGCAGCGCGTGGTGTGTGTCTGATTCACAGGTGCATCGGGATCGGCATAACCCAAAGCCATGCCACACACCACTTTAGTCTCGGCGTCCAAACCCACATGTTGTCGAATCAAGCTCGGGTATGACGCCAGTGCGCCAATGGCACAAGTAGACAAGCCTTTGGCTTGTGCTGCCAACATCAGGCCATACAAGGTCATACCCAAGTCCATGTAGCCCCCTGCGCCAAAGTCGTAGGGCATGGCAACAATCAAAGCCACAGGCGCATCGAAGAAACGGAAATTGCGTTCAAACTGTGCGTCGCGACCAGCTCGGTCATCGCGTACCACGTCCAATGCCCCATACAACGCTTGTGCCGCAGCCACTTGGCGTCGGCGCAATGTCATAGGCATGGGTTTGGGAAAGTAATCGTAGTCTTCAGCCTCTTGACGTCCCTCACGCCACGCGAGGGACAAGTCTGCGCACAGCCGTTGTCGCACTTCACCGCGCACAGAAACAAAAATGCCGGGCTGCAAATTTGCACCACTTGGAGCCAAGCGTGCAGCCACCATCACTTCGGCCAACAGTTCGTCAGAAACGGGAGCGGATAAATAGGCGCGCACAGAGCGACGTTGGGTCATTAAAGAGAGTGCATTCACCTTTAAATTATCCAAGCTTTCCCCATGAAAAAACCCCACCGTGTTACCACGGTGGGGTTTTTAGACTTTTAAATCCTTAACTGGCTAAGCCAGCATGGGGATTAGAAAGTGTGGCGCAAGCCGATAGCTTGAGTCACGTACTTACCAGCAGTCACGTCGTCTTTACGAGTGTCAGCTTGTTCGAAACGGTAGTAAGCAGTTGTGCGCTTGCTCAAAGCGTAGTCAGCACCCAAACCAACTAAGCTAGCGTCTTTGTTTGCTGTCAACTTGTCGTCAACGCGCAACACGTTAGCCATCACAGCCAAAGCGCCGTTCACTTGGTACTTCACAGCGATGTTCTTAGAAGCTGTGTCCATAGTGGCCAAGCCACCACCAGTTTTACCAGTGGTCAAACCACCGTAAACAGTCACAGCGCCAACAGTGTAGTTAGCAGCAGCGTAGGTGTACTTCACACTTTGACCAGCAGCCAAACCACCGGTTGCTGTATCCAATGTTGCAGTACCAGCAGAACCAGTTACAGGTGCAGAAGTGTTGATAGCCACACCAGAAGAAGCGGCATTAGCACCAGCTTCGATCGTTGTTGTAGCGTAGTTGATGTTCAAAGGACCGTTGCTGTACTTCAAACCCAATTCGTTCACGCCATTTGTGTTGTCGTAAGCTTTTGTGCTTGTAGAAGTTTGGTTGCCGTTTTGGCCAGAGTACAAGTAAGAAGCGCTGAAGCCGTTGAACACGGGAGTGTCAAAACGAACAGCACGCTCGTAACGGATCACACGACCAGCAGCCTCGACACCGTTAACGTATTGGTTAACACCCATGTTGGTCACGCCAGCAGAACCCAAACGGTTCACGCCAGTGTTCATGTAACCGCCACCGATGGCTGTACCGAAAGGTTGAGCTTGGCCGTTAGCTTCCAAGATAGCGCTGTTTGGAGAACCGATACGGATCTTACCCAAGCTAGCTGATTCCAAACCGACGAATTGCTCACCGTTGAATGGAGTGCCTGTGTAGTACTGGGCGCCACCTTGAGCACCAGAAGTGCCGTCAGTTGTTTGAGATTGTGTTGGGTTCCAGTCCAACTCAGCCAAGAAGCTAGCCTTCAAGCCGCCACCGATGTCTTCGGTACCGCGGAAGAAGAAAGCTGAAGTGGCTGTGTTGTTAACTTGCACTTTGCCGAACTTGGACACACCATCTTGGTGGCTACGGTTACGGAAACCAGCATCAACCAAACCGTCGAGTTGGACAGAAGATTGTGCGAAAGCTGACACGGCGGTCAATGCTGCGATAGCAACGAGGGTTTTTTTCATTTCAAGGTTCTCCAAGGTTTGAACAGGGGCCCTACTTTTTCGTAGTAGCCAACCTCCGTTTTCGGGAAGTTGAACGTATTGAACCAGACTCCACGGCAGAAACCTATGACAGGTGTCAAAAACTCGTCTTTTCCGTTGCATGCATGCAACAGGCCAAGCCTTACCCTCGCGCAAACCCTTGGAAATTGGCGGTTTTGACAATTCTCAAACGTCTAAGAATTCGACACCAAACACGCCCCTCCGCCACTTAAACTCACGACATGGATCGCCTACTTACCGCCGCCGACAGCGCCTTGCGCACTGTGTTTGCCCGCCACCACGCCAACCGCCCTACCCCCATGTGGGCTGCTGAGACCCCTACGCCGAGCCCGATGTCCGAAAGCCAAAAAGCCGAGGCATCAGCACTGATGCGCGTGAACCACGTGGGCGAAGTCTGCGCCCAAGCGCTTTACACAGCGCAAGCCCTAGCCACCAAAAATCACGCCTTGCGCCAGCACCTGACCACGGCATGCAACGAAGAGACCGACCACTTGGCTTGGTGTGAGCAACGCCTGCACGAGCTGGGCGGGCGCACCAGCTTGCTCAACCCGCTTTGGTACGCAGGCGCGTTTGGTATTGGCTACGCCGCCGCCAAGCTAGGCGGCGACCGCATGAGCCTAGGGTTTGTCGTGGAGACCGAGCGCCAAGTGGAGGCGCATTTAGAAAGCCATCTTGGCCTGCTGCCCGCGAACGACGGGCCTAGCCGCGCCATCGTGGCGCAAATGAAGGTGGATGAGGCCCAACACGCCAAGGAGGCCCAACAAGCAGGCGCCGCCGAGCTGCCCGCCCCCTTCAAAGCCATGATGCAAGTGGCGGCCAAGGTGATGACCATCGTGGCGCACCGCATCTAAGCGCTTGTTTTAAGCCTCAACCAGCTCAAAGCTGGTGGTGATTTCCGCCGTCTTGCCCAGCATGATGCTGGCCGAACAGTATTTGTCGTGGCTCATGGCAATGGCACGCTCTACCGCGCTTGCAGGCACACCTTGGCCCGTGACGGTGAAATGCATATTGATCTTGGTGAACACCTTGGGGTCTTCGTTGGCGCGTTCGCTGACGATCTTCACGCTGCAGCCTTGCACGTTGTGACGACCACGCTTCAAGATAAGCACCACGTCATACGCCGTGCAGCCGCCTGTACCCGCCAACAACAGCTCCATCGGGCGAGGTGCCAAGTTTTGGCCGCCGTTCTCAGGCTTGACCGCGTCGGGAGCGCCATCCATGGCCACCACATGACCGCTACCTGTTTCTGCAATAAAGCCCATGCCTGAGCGAGTGCCAGAGTTACCAGTCCAGCTAACGGTGCATTCCATGAGTGTTTCTCCAATAAATTTCTAGATCAATTGTCTGCGAAATGTTGCACCGCAACAAAATTTGCATACAATTTGGGCTTGTCTCCTCCACCCTCAAAAGTGGATTCATGCCCCGAGTTGCAAAACTCGGGGTTTTTTTTCGTCTGTGCTGATTTTTTCATAAGAGACAATCACTCCATGTCTATCCGTCCCCCCAAAGCGCGCGCCCTGCAGCCCGCCGATTACCTGAAAAAAATCCTAACCGCCCGTGTGTACGACGTGGCCGTTGAATCTGCGCTGGAGGTGGCCAAGAACCTGAGCCGCCGCATTCACAACACAGTCCTGTTGAAGCGCGAAGACCAGCAGCCTGTACATAGCTTCAAGCTGCGCGGTGCGTACAACAAGATGGCCCACCTCACGCCCGAACAGCTGAAGAAAGGCGTCATTTGCGCCTCAGCCGGCAACCACGCCCAAGGCGTGGCGCTGGGTGCCAAACGCCTAGGCACCAAAGCCATCATCGTCATGCCCACCACCACGCCTAGCGTGAAGATTGAAGCGGTCAAAGCTTTGGGCGGCGAGGTGGTGTTGGCCGGCGACAGCTACTCAGACGCCTACACACACGCACTCACGCTCGAGAAGAAAAACGGCATGACCTTCGTCCACCCGTTTGATGACCCCGATGTGATTGCAGGCCAAGGCACGATCGCCATGGAAATGCTGCGCCAGTTGCAAGGCCTCAACTTGCACCAACTCGACGCGGTGTTTGTGGCCATTGGCGGCGGCGGCCTCATCAGCGGCGTGGCCAATTACATCAAAGCCGTGCGCCCCGAGATCAAAGTGATTGGCGTGCAGATGGACGACTCGTCGGCCATGATGCAGTCGGTACAAAAAGGCAAACGCGTCACGCTTCACGACGTGGGTTTGTTCTCTGATGGCACAGCGGTGAAGCTAGTGGGCGAAGAGACTTTCCGCGTAAGCAAAAACTTGGTGGACAGCTATATCACCGTCGACACCGACGCCGTGTGTGCCGCCATCAAAGACGTATTTGTGGACACACGCAGCATCGTTGAGCCCGCAGGTGCATTGGCTGTAGCCGCCATCAAACAATACGTGGCCGAACACAAAACCAAGGGCGAAACCTACGCCGCGATTTTGTGTGGCGCGAACATGAACTTCGACCGCTTGCGCTTTGTGGCCGAGCGTGCCGAAGTGGGTGAAGAACGCGAAGCTTTGTTTGCCGTCACCATCCCCGAGCAGCCAGGCAGCCTGCGCCGCTTTTGCGAGCTGATTGGCAAGCTGCCCAGCTTTGGCGGCAGCAAATCACCCCGCAATGTGACCGAGTTCAACTATCGGCTCAGCGACTCAGATAAGGCCCACGTGTTTGTGGGTTTGACCACGGGGGTCAAAGGCGAAAGCAGCAAGATGGCTGCGCACTTCACCAAGAGCGGTTTTGAGGCAATTGACCTCACCCACGACGAGCTGGCCAAAGAACACATCCGCCACATGGTGGGCGGGCATTCGTCGCTCGCACACGAAGAACGCATCTTGCGTTTTGAGTTCCCCGAGCGCCCAGGGGCACTGATGAAGTTCTTGCTGGCCATGCGTCCTGGCTGGAACATCAGCCTCTTTCACTACCGCAACCAAGGCGCGGACTATGGCCGCATCTTGATGGGCTTGCAAGTGCCAAAGACAGACAACAAAGCGTTCACCGCCTTCTTAGATGGCTTGGGTTATCCGTATGTGGAAGAAACGCAAAACCCTGCTTATCGCTTGTTTTTGCAGCGCTAATCGGAGCGCGTGAAAAACAAAAAAAGGGTAGCCACGCTACCCTTTTTTATGTGTGTCATCGACTCACTTCTTAGCTGGTAATTCCAGCACCAAGCTTTGCTGCCCATCCACAGATGCGCCTAAGCTGATGCGTCGCCCCTCGGCAGACTGCAACACCAAGCCATCGGCCACCACAGCACCCACACGGTAGGGCTTGGCAGCTTTGCCGTCCACGGCGATGAGCGCAGCGCCTGCATGGGATCCACCTGCCATCACGCCTTGCAACTGAAAACGGCTGGCCAGCGTGGGCACAGCCGCAGCTTGCACAGGCGCAGCGCCTAGAGTGCGCGCGACGGCAGACACATCCACCTCAGGCAATGCCTGCGCAGCAGTGGTGGCATTGCTAGGCGCAGCCCCCGTGGCCGACCAACGCAAACCCCAAGTGACCGCACTGAAGGCCACCGCACCCCACACCAGCAAGGATGCAGCGGGCAACACCAAGCGTGACGAAGCGCTGAAGGCGGTGGCAAATGAAGAGCGGTAGCTGAGCATGAGCGGATTATGATTGATCATTGATAAGAAATTTTTGAAATGCCTGATATGCAAGCCCAACAAAACGCCTCAAAAGCCAAACGCCAACGCGGTTTCACGCTGATTGAACTGATGGTCGTGCTCGCCATCATTGGCGTGCTCGCCGCACTGGTGGTGCCCAACGTGCTGAACCGTGCCGACGACGCACGCGCGACCGCCGCCAAAACCGACGTGGGCAACCTGATGAACGCGCTCAAGCTCTACCGTTTAGACAACCAAAACTACCCCACGGCAGAGCAAGGTCTGAACGCCTTGGTGGTCAAGCCCACCGCAGGCCAAGTACCGCTGAATTGGAAGCCCTACATCGACAAGCTCCCCAACGACCCATGGGGCCGCCCTTACCAATACATGAACCCAGGCGTGAAGGGTGAAGTGGATGTGCTGTCACTCGGCGCTGACGGCCAACCCGGTGGCGAAGGCAAAAACGCCGACATCGGCAGCTGGCAATAAAGCCATCTCGCCCATCAGCCATGCAGCGCCAGCACGGCCTCACCCTGTTGGAGTTGCTGGTGGTTCTGGCCATCATTGGCTTCAGTGTGGCCGGTGTGAGCTTGTCGCTGCGCGACAGCAGCCAAACCCAAATAGAGCGTGAAGCGCAACGCTTAATCGCTGTTTTAGAAGCGGCCCGTGCGCAATCGCGCACCAGTGGCATTGCCTTGATTTGGCAAGCCACGCCAGAAGGCTTTGTCATTCGCCCCGCACTCAACCCCGCGCAGGGCAACCACACAGCCGTCGCGTCAACACCCACCAACGTCAGCAATCCAATTGCAGCCCGCACCGAAACTTGGCTCACGGCGGGGACCCAAGCAGTGGTCAGCACGGTCCATGTTTCAGCCAACGACGCTACGCCTGCCAATTTGGTGGCGCTAGGACCAGAACCCATCTTGGCGCCTGCACGCATCACACTGAGTGTGGCGGCAACCAACAACGCAAAAGCCGCCCCTGCGCTGACCATTGGCACAGACGGGCTGCGCCCCTTTCAGGTGGTGCCATGAAGCAGCGCGGCTTCACGCTCATCGAGGTGCTGGTGGCGCTCGCCATCGTGTCGATTGCGCTGATGAGTGGGCTCAAAGTCAGTGGCGCGCTCACGCGCAACGCACAACGCCAAGCCGATGTGCTGCTCGCGCAAATTTGTGCGGACAACGCCTTGAACAAATTGCGCTTGTCGCAACAACTGCCCAGCGTGGGCAACTCGCGCCTGCCCTGCCCACAAGCCGAGCGCAACTTTGACGTGGCATTGACTGTGCGCACCACGCCCAACCCCGCGTTTCGTCGTGTGGACGCACAAGTGTTTGATGCGGCCACGCCTGTGCTCAACATCACCACTGTGCTGGGGCGTTACTGATGGCAAACGCCAAGGGCCAACGCGGCTTCACACTCATCGAGCTGCTCATCGCCATCACCCTCATGGCGGTGCTGGCAGGTTTGAGTTGGCGCGGGCTAGACAGCCTCATGCGTAGCCGCGACATCACGCAAGCGCAGGTCGACAAAACCGCCGTGCTGCAAACCGTGCTCGCACAATGGCAGACCGACCTCAATGCTGTGCAGCCTGTCACAGGCATCACCGACGCAGGCGTGCAGTGGGATGGTCGCACGCTACGCTTGATGCGCCGCGCCACCGCATGGCGCGCTGATGGCGCAGACTCTGGCATGTGGGTGGTGGCGTGGACATTGCGCGGCGACCAATGGCTGCGCTGGCAGTCCGCCCCTGCGCAAACCCGCGCAGCCTTGCAGCAAGCTTGGACCAACGCCGAACGCTGGGGCCAAAACCCCAGCAGCGATGACGCGTTGCTTGAGACCCAATTGATCCCCCTCGACGCATGGCAGCTCACCTACTTCCGTGGCAATGCGTGGACCAACCCGCTCTCAAGCGCGGGTAACACAGACACAAGCAACACCACCAGCCAAGGCGCTTTGCCCGACGCTATTCGCCTACAAATTGACCTGCCCGCCACCACTGGTGTGCGCGGCCGCATCACCCTCGACTGGGTGCGCCCCAACTTCAGCAACACCAAAACATGAAGCACACGGCGCACCTCTCACAACGCGGCGCAGCCCTGCTAGCCGCCATGCTCACCGTGGCACTGGTGGCCACGTTTGCTGCAGGCGCGCTGTGGCAGCAATGGAAATCTATCGAGGTCGAAGGTGCTGAGCGCCAACGCACCCAAGCACGTTGGTTACTCACAGGCGCGCTTGACTGGGCACGCGTCATCCTGCGCGAAGACGCACGCGCGGGCGACGCCAGCGCACCCACGGATCACTTGGCCGAGCCATGGGCTGTGCCCTTACAAGAAGCCCGCTTGTCCAGCTTTTTGTCTGCCTTGCCAGATGGCACAGGCGCGAGTATGGACGACAGCAAACTGGCGCAGCAAGTGCTGTTGTCTGGGCAAATCAGTGATTTACAAGGCCGACTCAACGTGACCAATTTATTGCAAGGCGAACAGTTGGATGCTGCCAGCATCATTGCATTTCAGCGCTTGTTCGATGCATTAGGCCTGCCACCTGCTCAGCTCAGCCTGCTCACGCAAGACCTCATAGCTGCGCAACGCAAAACCGAGGCCTCGCCCCTGATGCCTCAGCGCGTATCGCAGCTCACTTGGTTTGGCCTCACGCCACAAACCCTGAGCATCCTCAGCCCACACATCACCTTGCTGCCTACCCGCACGCCCATCAATGTGAACACTGCCAGCATTCAGGTGCTGTATGCCAGCGTGCCTGGCATGAGCCTGTTGGATGCGCAACGCTTGGTTCAGCAACGCGAGCGTCAACATTGGGCCACCTTGGATGCGTTTCAAAAAGCATTGGGGCGCAGCGTCAACTTGAGCGATGCGTTCAGCGTGAACAGCAAGTTCTTTGAAGTCACGGGCCGCTTGCGCATGCCACAAACCGTGCTGCAAGAGCGGTCATTGGTGCAACGTGAGATGCAAGATTTGAAGGTACTTTGGCGAGAGTCCGGCTCTCTACAATGAAGGTTCTCATGCTGATCATCGCACTGCCTCACTCCACCCAAGCCATCACAGCGGGATATGCCCATGTTCATTCGGACGGGCATGCCGTGCTGCGCGCCGCCACGGGAGCTGCAGCCACGTTATCGGCACACGCGGGCGAAGTGGTAGCAGTGGTGCCGCACACCCGTTTGTCATGGCTGCAAGTACAACTGCCACCTGCGAGCCACGGCCCACGTTTGCAAAGCGTGTTGCAAGGTTTGTTAGAAGACCGCTTGCTGGATGACCCGCAACAACTGCACATCGTGCTTGACCCACAAGCCTACTCAACAGCCAGCACCGGCGGCGAGGCCTTGGTCGCCGTGTGCGACAAGCAATGGCTGCGCGACGCGCTCAGCCCCCTGCAAGCCGCAGGCTTGACCGTGCAACGCATCGTGCCCGAGCTGCCCCCCTGCGACAAACCCGTTTTGCACGTCATGGGTGAGCCCGACCACTCACAAAGCGTGCTGTGCCACGCGTACGGTGTGACGCTGCTACCACCCAACACTGCCCAGTGGCGCGCCTTTGCCGAACTGAGTCAAGACGATTTGCAAATCCAAGCCGAGCCAGCCATGGTCGCCCGCGTGCAAAGCACATTGCAACGCCAACCCATGCTGCAAAGTGCGGCGCAGCGTTGGGTCAAGTCCAGCCAATCGGCTTGGGATATGGCACAAGGCGAATGGGCGCAAGGCCGTGTACAACGCGTGCAACGTCAAGTGTTGGCTGCATGGCAAACACTGTTACACGCGCCCGCATGGAAGCCCGTGCGTTGGGGCGCGGTAGTCTTGGTGGCCCTGCAAGTGCTGGGCCTCAACGCCTTGGCATGGCGCGAACACAGCGCCCTCAATGCACAACAAGCCTCGCTGCAACACATCTTGCAAACCACCTTTCCATCGGTGACCTTGGTCATTGATGCGCCGCTGCAAATGCAGCGCGAGGTGGATGCACTCCAACAAAAATCAGGCGCGACATCTAGCACTGACCTAGAACCATTGCTCGCTGCATTTGCAGGTGTACTGCCCGCAGGACAAACCCCTCAACAAATTCACTTTGCCAACCACACGCTGCGTGTGCAAGGCGTGTCAATCAATAACAACCCATCGGGCATGGCGAACCTCAAAGCACAAGGTCTCAGCCTGCGGCAAGACGGCAACGACACATGGGTATTGCAAGCGGAGGGCGCGAAATGAGTGCACTCGCACATCTGCGCACACAAGCCCTCGCCCGCTGGCAGGCATTGAGCCCGCGCGAGCAGCGCGGTGTTTCTGTACTTGGTGCATTGCTGGCCGTGCTGCTGTTTTGGTCCGTCGCCATTGCACCCGCGCTCAACACCTTGCGTGACAGCGACAACCGCCGCATACAAATTGGCCAACAAGAGGCCCACATGTTGGCGCTGCAAAGCCAAGCGCAAACCCTGCAAGCAGTACGCACCCCCCTCTCACGCGATGAAGCGCTGCGCACGTTGCAAGGCCTCACGCCCGGCCCACAAATTCAACTCAATGTGCAGGGTGAGCGCATCGCAGTGCAACTCAAAGCCGTGCCCGCCCCCACCTTAGCCAACTGGCTCACCCAAGCACGTGCCCAAGCGCAAGCCTTGCCCGTGGAGGCCCACCTCACACGCAGCAGTGCACCGGCCACAAACTGGGACGGCAGCCTGGTGCTGAGCTTGCCCAACCGAAGCGCTGCGCCTTAACACCTCAGAGCCGGCCACACATGCAACGCCAACGCCCTGCCGCCACCCCACACACCTGCACGCGCTGGGCGTGGACAGGTGCGGGCTTAGGGCTGGCCTTGGCGTTCATCACACAAGCCCCCGCACATTGGCTGACACAAACCATCGAGCAAGCCAGCGGCGAGCGCGTGTTGTTGCAAGACCCACAAGGCACGGTGTGGAACGGTTCGGCGCAATGGGTGCTGAACGAAGGTCCACTCAACATCGCAACGTCGGCCAATCACGCACGTCCCGCCAGCACCACCGCGCTGCCCACACGTGTCACATGGCAACTGGGGCCACGCATCGATTTTTCGAACCTGCGCCTAGCCCTGAGTGCCAACGTGGCCTCCGCCTGTTGCACACCTCAACCGGTGCGCGTGGATGTGTCGCCTTTGTGGCGCGGCGTGCGCGTGCAGGTGAGCGACCACACGTCCAACTGGCCCGCAAGCTGGCTGGTCGGTTTGGGCGCGCCTTGGAACACCGTGCAGCCCAAAGGCCAAATGCAGTTGCACACCATGCAGCTGCAATGGACACAACAAGCTGGCCAAGAACGTCTGCAAGGTCAAGCTGAATTGCAAATGCAACAGCTCGCCACACGCTTGTCCACCTTGCGCCCCTTGGGCAGCTACCGCTTGCGTGTGCAAGGCGGTGACACAATCGCCCTCACACTCGATACGCTAGAAGGCAGCTTGCAATTGCAAGGCCATGGCCAGCTGCAAAACGGTCACGTGCACTTCAATGGCGAAGCCTCTGCCGCACCGGATGCAGAAGCTGCACTCTCTAACTTACTCAACATCCTTGGCCAACGCCAAGGTGCCAAGTCGATTTTGAAACTGGGTTAACACATGGCTACGCTTCACACATTGTTCAAAACGCGTCACGCAATCAGCTTGGCCATCGGCTTGGCTTTTGCTCCCGCCATCAGCGGTTGGGTGAGTGCACACGCGGCACCTCCAGCAAAGAAGGCGCCACAAAAAGCAGCCTCGTCAGAGCCCATCACGCTCAACTTTGTGAATGCAGAGATCGAGTCTGTCGCACGTACTTTGGCCACGCTTTCAAACCGCAACTTGGTGGTGGACCCACGCGTCAAAGGCACGATCAGCCTGACCACCGAATTGCCGGTGTCGCCCAACGAAGCATGGAGCCAGTTCTTGGCCACCCTGCGTTTGCAAGGTTTTGCCATGGTCGAGACCAAGGGCCTCTACAAAATCGTGCCTGAAGCTGATGCCAAGCTGCAAGGCGGCAATGTGCAGGAAATTCAAAAACCAAGTGGCGGTTCGGGTGGCGGTCAAATCGTCACGCACATCTTCAAACTCAACTTCGAGCAAGCCAACAACTTGGTGCCCGTGTTGCGCCCACTCATCAGCGCCAACAACACCATCAACGTCAATCCCGGCAACAACTCGATCATCATCACCGACTACGCCGACAACCTGCAACGCTTGGCCCGCATCATCGCCACGCTCGATGTGTCCAACGCCAGCGATGTAGAAGTGATTCAACTCAAGCACGCCATTGCGGTGGACTTGGCACCTCTCGTGTTGCGCTTGGTCGAATCAGGCAGCAACGTCAACGCGGCAGCCGCAGCGCCCACGGGCCAAACTGGTGCTGAATACAAAACCACGCTGCTGGCCGAGCCTCGTAGCAACGCCCTCATCTTGCGCGCTGCCAACCCCGCACGCGTGGCACTGGTGAAGTCACTTGTTGCCAAGCTCGACCAACCTAACGGGGCCAGCGCCAACGGCAACATCCATGTGGTGTATTTGAAAAATGCAGATGCCACCAAACTCGCCACCACCTTGCGCGCGGCGGTCAGTGGCCAAGCCACAGGCATCAATGGCAGCAACCCACTGAACAACGCTAACCCAATGGCCACGCCTGCCGCGACACCTGGCAGCACCGTGGGTGGCGTCAATACGCCAACAGGCGCTGCCACAGGCGGACAAATTCAAGCGGACACCGCCACCAACTCGCTCATCATCACTGCGCCCGAACCGCAATACCGCCAACTGCGCGCCGTGATTGACATGCTCGACCAACGTCGCGCACAAGTGATGGTGGAGAGCTTGATTGCTGAGGTGAACGCCGACAAAGCCGCACAAATGGGCATCCAGTGGCAAACCGCCACGGGCCAATCGGGCGGCAATGTGGGCATCATTGGCACCAACTTCAACAACCCAATCAGCACCACCATCGGCCAAGGCAACATCATTGGCGCTGCCGGTGGTGCAACTGCGTTAGGCGCACTGGGCGGCGGCTTGAACATTGGTAATGCGCGTCAAATCAACGGCACCTATGTGCTGAGCAGTTTGGCGACGTTCTTACAACAAAACGGCGAAGGCAATGTGTTGTCCACGCCCACACTGCTGACCCTTGACAACGAAGAAGCCAAGATCGTGGTGGGCCAAAACGTGCCCTTCGTCACCGGTCAATACACCAACAACAACACGACCAACGGCGCGGTCAACCCCTTCCAAACCGTCGAGCGCAAAGACGTTGGCTTGACCCTCAAAGTCAAACCCCAAATCAGCGAGACCGGCACGGTCAAACTCACCATCTTCCAAGAAGTGTCGAGCATCGACTACACCAAGTCATCGACCGCAGGCCTCATCACCAACAAACGCAGCATTGAATCAAATGTGTTGGTGGACGACGGCTCCATCATCGTGTTGGGCGGTTTGTTGTCGGATGAATATGCAGGCGCTTCTAGCCAAGTTCCTGCTCTAGGCGACATCCCTGTGCTGGGTTGGTTGTTCAAGAGCGAAAGCCGCCAACGCACCAAGAAAAACTTGATGGTGTTCTTGCGTCCTGTCGTCGTACGCGACGCCGCTGCGTCTGACGCACTCAGCAACAACCGCTACCAACAAATGATGGGCTTGCAACAAGCGGCTCAACCTGGCTTCAACCCCATCTTGGGTTCGGGCAATGCCCCCGTGTTGCCCCCTGCACCCGTGCCTAAACCAAAGACAGAACCCAAAGCAGACACGCCGTCGGGACAAACGGATGCCCCACAGTCTGCGGTGCCTGCCGCCACACCCGCCCAATAAACATGCGCCGCCCGCTGCCCTACGCCTTTGCCCGCACCCACCAGCTGTTGCTGGAGGACGATGGCCACACGCTCACGTTGTGGCACAGCGACGCGCCCGACCTGAGCGCGTGGAGCGAGGTCACACGTCGCCACACGGTGCAGTCGTTTGAATACACCGACAAAGCCACGCTGGCCAAACGCATCAGCGAAGCCTATGCCCAAGCCGACAGCAACGCCGCCGCTGTCGTGAGCGAAGTTGAGAGCGACGCCGACCTCACGCGCATGATGCAAGAGCTACCCGCCGTGGAAGACTTGCTCGAAGCCGCTGACGACGCGCCCATCATCCGCATGCTCAACGCGCTACTCACGCAAGCCGCACGCGATGGCGCGAGTGACATTCACATCGAACCCTACGAACGCCACAGCAGCGTGCGCTTCCGTGTGGACGGCACGCTGCGCGAAGTGGTGCAGCCCAACCGCGCTTTGCATGCCGCGCTGATTTCGCGATTGAAGATCATGGCTGAACTGGACATTGCCGAGAAGCGTTTGCCGCAAGACGGCCGCATTTCGCTACGCCTCGGTCAACGCGCGATTGACGTGCGCGTGTCTACATTGCCCAGTGCGCACGGCGAACGCGCCGTGCTGCGTTTGCTCGACAAAACTGAGAGCAAGCTCACGCTCCAAGCCGTGGGCATGGAAGGCGAAACCCTGCGCCGCTTCGAAGCCCTGGTGCATCAGCCCCACGGCATCATCTTGGTCACCGGCCCCACGGGCTCGGGCAAAACCACCACGCTGTATGCCGCGCTGCAAGGGCTTGACGCCACACGCAACAACATCATGACGGTGGAAGACCCGATTGAATACGAGTTAACCGGTGTGGGCCAAACACAGGTGAACCCAAAGATTGATTTGGACTTTGCCAAGGCTCTGCGCGCCATCCTGCGCCAAGACCCAGACATCATCATGATTGGTGAGATTCGCGATTACGAAACCGCGCAAATCGCCATCCAAGCCTCGCTCACCGGCCACTTGGTGTTGGCCACGCTGCACACCAACGATGCGGCCAGTGCCATCACGCGTTTGACCGACATGGGCGTGGAGCCCTTCTTGCTCAGCTCATCGTTGCTGGGTGTGTTGGCCCAGCGCCTGCTGCGCAAAACCTGCACACACTGTGGTGGCAAAGGCTGCAACGAGTGCGGCCACAGCGGCTACCAAGGCCGCACCGGCATTTTTGAATTGCTCACCACCAACGACGACATCCGCGCCCTCATTCATAACCAAGCCAGCGAAGCTCAACTGCGCGACGCTGCGCTGCGTCACGGCATGACGCTGATGCGTGACGACGGCGAACGTTTGGTGCGTCACGGCATTTCTACCCGTGAAGAATTGATTCGCGTCACGCGCGACTAAACCGCTGCAACCGTCCCCTGCAACTTAGCCACCCCCACCATGCCCGCCTATTCGTTTGAAGCCCTAGACCCCCAAGGCCAAACGCGCCGTGGTGTGCTAGAGGCTGACACCGCACGCACCGCACGCAGCCAATTGCGTGCACAAGATTTGGTGCCACTCAAAGTGGAACCTGTGCAGCGCACCAGCAGCGGTTTGAACACCGTCATTTGGGAAAGCAAGGTTTTCAGCAGCACCGCGCTGGCCGTGTGGACGCGCCAACTCTCGGGTTTGGTCAACGCTGGCCTGCCACTCGAACGCGCACTGTCCGCCCTGAGCGACGAAGCCGAAACACCCCGCCAACGTGACTTGGTGTCTGCCCTGCGCACCGAGGTGAACGCGGGCGCACCGTTTGCCAAAGCGCTGAGTCAACACCCTCGCGAGTTCAGTGCCATCTTCAGCGCGGTCATTGGTGCAGGCGAGCAAAGCGGCCACTTAGGCTTGGTGCTCGAACGCTTGGCCGACGACTTACAAGAGCAACAAAACTTGCGCGGCAAGTTATTAGCTGCAGGTTTGTACCCCGTGATCGTGTGCGTGGTGGCCTTGGTCATCGTGTTGTTCTTGCTCGCTTATGTCGTGCCGCAAGTGGCGCAGGTGTTTGGCAGTAACCAGCAGCAACTCCCCGCGCTCACCAGCTTCATGCTGGCCTTGAGCAGCTTTGTACAGAACTTTTGGTTGTGGGGCTTGGTGCTGATCGCCTTGTTATCAGCAGGCGGTCATATCGCTTTGAAGCAAGCCGATGTGCGTTTGCGTTTTGATGCCATGTGGTTGCAGCTTCCTCTCATTGGCCGCTTGGCCCGTGGCTACAACGCCGCACGCTTTGCCAGCACGCTGGCCATGCTCGCCACCGCAGGCGTGCCGATTTTGAAAGCGCTTCAAGCAGCAGCCGACACACTCAGCAACACAGCGCTCAAGCGTGACGCACAAGACGCATTGGTGCTGGTGCGCGAAGGCGCGCCCTTGGCATCGGCCATTGCACAGCACCCACGCTTTCCGCGTTTGCTGGTCATGTTCTCGCGCTTGGGTGAACAAACCGGCACGCTGCCCACCATGCTGCAACGCGCCGCTGCACAGCTGAGTGAAGAAGTGCAACGCCGCGCTTTGCAACTGGCAACGATTTTGGAGCCACTGCTCATCGTGGCGATGGGCGCCATGGTCATGCTCATCGTCTTGGCAGTGATGCTGCCCATCATTCAACTCAATCAGTGGGTGAGGTAAATCATGGGTGTTTCTCTCGACGGTAAATTGGTGGTGGCGATTTCGTCACGCGCCTTGTTTGACTTTGAAGAAGAAAACCAAGTCTTCGAACAAGGCGATGACCGCGCCTACATGAACTTGCAACTCGACCGCCTCGAAACACCCGCCAAACCCGGTGTGGCGTTTTCGTTGGTGCAAAAGCTGCTGGCCTTCAACACCTCTGAGGCACAACGCGTGGAAGTGGTCATTCTGTCCCGCAACGACCCCGTCAGCGGCATGCGCGTGTTCCGCTCGGCACAGCACTATGGCTTGCCGATTCAGCGCGGCAGCTTCACGCGTGGCCAATCGCCTTGGCGCTATTTGCGCCCGCTCAACGCCAACTTGTTTTTGTCCACGCATTTGTCGGACGTACGCTCGGCACTCGATGCAGGCGTGCCCGCCGCACAGGTGTACCCACACTCAGCCCACGCATCTGAAGCCAACCCACACGAAGTGCGCATTGCATTTGACGGTGATGCGGTGTTGTTCAGCGACGAAGCCGAGCGCGTGTTTCAAACCCAAGGCTTGGACGCGTTTCAGCAGCATGAGAAAACCAATGCGGCGCAACCCTTGCCTGCTGGCCCATTCAAACCCTTGCTGTTGGCACTGCAAGGCCTGCAACAAGCGGGCACACCGCACATGCGCATTCGCACCGCGCTCGTCACCGCACGCAGCGCACCGGCGCACGAGCGCGCGATTCGCACGCTGATGAACTGGAACATTGAAGTGGACGAAGCCATGTTCTTGGGCGGGCTTGAAAAGGGCGAGTTCTTACGCGAGTTTGAACCTGACTTTTTCTTTGACGACCAAACCGGCCACATCGAATCAGCCGCCCGTCACGTGCCCGCAGGCCATGTGGCCAGCGGCGTGCGCAACACCGAAGTCTAAAAACATGAACGCATTCAGAAGCGTGGCCAACAACGTGGCAACCAATTGGCAAAAAAGCCGCTTACAACTCAGCCGCGTTTGGGCTTTGTCACTGCCCTATTTCAAATCCGAAGAAAAATGGCGCGCCCGCTTGCTGCTGGCTGCGTGCGTGGGCTTGAACCTCGGCATGGTCTACATGATGGTGCTGTTCAACGACTGGAACCGTGTGTTTTACGACGCACTGCAAAACCGTGATGCCGACGTGTTTTGGCACCAGCTCGGCGTGTTCGCCATGCTGGCCACGTGCTTCATCATCGTGGCGGTGTACCGCTTCTACCTCACACAACTGCTGCAACTGCGTTGGCGTGCGTGGATGACGCGCGACTACTTGCAGCGCTGGCTCAAAGGCCATGTGTTCTATCAGCTCGAATTGCAAAGCAAGAACGGCACAGACAACCCCGACCAACGGATTCAAGAAGACGTGCAGCAATTCACGTCTGACACCGTGAGCTTGTCACTTGGCTTGCTTGACGCCACCGTCACGCTGCTGAGCTTTGTGGGCATCTTGTGGGGCCTGTCTGGAGGCTTTAGTTTTGATGTGCTGGGTGAGACCTACAACATCCCAGGCTTCATGGTGTGGATGGCTTTGAGTTATGCACTGGCCGGTAGCTTGATCGGCCACTTCATTGGCCGCTCGATGGCGTCACTCAACTTCACGCAGCAACGTTTAGAAGCCGACTTCCGTCACCACCTGATGCGTGTGCGCGAATACAGCGAAGCCATTGCCCTCGACCGTGGTGGGCGTGTCGAACGCTTGTCGCTGCAAGAGCGCTTCAAGTTGGTGCTCGATAACTTCATGCGCTTGTTGCGTGTGCAAAAACGCTACACTTGGTTTAACTCGGGCTACGGTCAAGCCGCGGTGGTGTTCCCCATGTTGGTGGCCTCCCCGCGTTATTTCAGTGGTGCGATTCAGCTGGGCGAGTTGATGCAAATTTCGTCTGCGTTTGGCCAAGTGCAAGAGTCGCTCAGTTGGTTCATCAGCAACTACAGCCGCTTGGCATCGTGGCAAGCCACCACGCTGCGTTTGACGAGTTTTCAAGACCAGATGATGGCGGTCAAAGTGGATGAGGCAGCCGAGCCAGACACGGCGCCACTGTCGTTCACAGGCGCGGTCACGGGCATCAACGCTTTGCACACCACGCCCCTCACCATTTCATTGCCCAATGGCGATGTGCTGTTGGCAGACACCTCTCTCAACGCTGCCGCAGGCGACACCGTGTTGATTCGCGGCCCATCCGGCTGCGGCAAGTCCACCTTGCTGCGCGTGTTGGCGGGTATTTGGCCGCACGTGACATCGCCCACACACGATCGCCGTGGCGAGCCCATCACCTATGGCCCCGTGGTGTTGCCTCAGCGCAGCGTGTTCATGCCGCAGCGCCCGTACTTTCCAGAAGGCACGCTGCGCCAAGCACTGGCCTACCCCGACAGTGCCGAGCACTACACAGACGAAGCTTTGAAGAACGCTTTGTACGACGCGCTGCTGCCGCACCTAGTGAACAACCTCGATGTGGCCGGACATTGGACACAACAACTCTCTGGCGGCGAACAACAGCGCTTGGCGTTGGCGCGTGTGCTGCTGAAGCGTCCGCGCTGGGTGTTTGCCGACGAAGCCACGAGTGCTTTGGATGAGTCTGCTGAAAAGGCGCTGTATGAAAAGCTGCTGACCATGGTGCGCGAAGAAGGTGGCGGCTTGGTGTCTATCGCCCACCGCCCGAGTGTGGCCTCGTACCATGACACTGTTTGGCATTTCCGCCCTGTGCCAGAAGGTGGCGCAGCCAAATACAAATTGATGTTCGAATGATTTAATTTAGTTACTCTAAATAAAAAATAGCACCCAATAGTTAAAAGCATTAAAATTTCACCCCTTAGTACTATTAAAGGTGTGAATAAATGCTTCGAAAGTTATCAATTACTGCGACCTGTTTGGTTTTAGCCGCCTGTGGCGGTGGCGGCAACAGCACGGCTGCGGACAATGGTGCAGTGACCGCCCCAAGCATTGGCGTACAAACACAAAGCTCATACGCCAAAGGCGATCAAGCCCTCAGCAACGTGGTGACCCAAGTGCAGCAGAGCTATCAACAACAAGCACAAAACGGGCAGTAAATCATGACGCACCTTAAAACCCATTGGCAACGTCGCACCGCAGCTGTTGCACTGCTCTTAGCGGGTACTTTTGGTGGGTACCTCGTGGTCAACGCAGATACTCAGCAGTACAACGATCAAACAACATACATGCTGCCGGGAACGCGGGTGGTTTATTCCGAATGCGCAACCCCAAACACCACTTGTAAGGTGGGCGTCTTTGAAAACAGTTGGTACTTAGCAGCTGGTAATAAACCGAAGTTTTATCCCAACGGCGATGGCTGGAAACAAATCGGTGCCACGGTGTATGTCACCAATTTGTCAGACACGAAGGGCAAATTGGTCCCACCAGGCAATCAAAGCACAACCCCAGACTGGGTGAATAGCGGTATCTACACAGGGGGCAATATTGTTAAAAGCGATAACGACTGCTACAAGGCTCGATGGTGGTCACAAGGTGAAACTCCAGCAACCAACGCTTCGTGGGAGAAGCTGACCTCATGTCCTTCCGCCTCCGCGTCAACAACATCTGCCGAAGTAGACAACCCTTGGGCAAACACCAATGCAGCTCCACCAGTTACTGAGGCTGAAGCCACGTCGACAAGCTCTTTGACCACAGAGACAAAAACCTACATTCAGAGGGAGGTGGTGACCGGCAGCGCTGATCCAACTACTGCTAACCCAGCTTGGTCGTCAGCCAGCGTTTATCTCACGGGCAGTGTGGTGCGGTACAACAGCAAGTGCTTTAAAGCCAAGTGGTGGACACAAGGCAATGAACCCAAACTAGCGGCTCAACTGGCCAACCAATGGGACTCGCCATGGGAAGAACTATCTGGTTGCCCCATAGGCGTATATGCGGCAGGTGTGCCAGCCAACTTAAATACCTCTAGCACGACGGGCACGGTCAGCTCAGAAGCTGCAAGTAAAGCGGCGGCACAAGCACCGATGCCTGTTGTGTCAGGTACATCAGATGCAGATGCGCAAAAAGCGACTGCTGCTGCTGCCAGTCAAACGGCCAACATGTTGACAGCAGCCATCCCGCCAGTTGTGCCGAAAGAAGTACCCAAATCCACCGCAGTTAGCACTCCTGCGCCATCAACACTGCCTTCTGATGGCTATGCATTTTTGCGCCTGTTAACCAACGATGACTGGAATTGGATGTTCCCTCTGCGATCGGGACGATATGTGGCCAATGGCGGCTCACGCAATGCCGCTGGCTTTGCGAACACAGATGGCTCGACTGATAGTTTCAGCTTGGATGCTTTCATTCGTGCAGTACTGGAATACAACAACTGGGCCAAGGCTAATGGCTACAAGCAGTTTCTAAATCAAGGCACCTTGAAACAGCAAGCCGAAGAGTTTTTGGTCTTTTGGGCCAAGTCTTCACGCGAAACCTCGGGTTCATGGAGCACCGCCCCATCACCTTGGATTGAGAACGAGACCATGGCAGGTGAGACCATGAAGGTTTGGAAAGGTGGCCTGTACTGGGTAGAAGAAGTGGGCTACACCACAAACTCTACAACTGGAAAAAGCACTGCGATTGGCTATGTAGATGCAGGCTCGGCAGACTTTCCGCCCTCACCTGGCCGTTCGTACTATGGTCGAGGCGTGATTCAGTTATCTTGGAACTACAACTACGGCGCCTTCTCGTACTGGATGTATGACAACGGCTTGTTCCGTACAGCCAAGGACGCAGCAGGTGTTTGTAAGATTGATACTCGCAATAAGCTGCTGGACTACCCGAATTTGGTAGCAGACTGTGGTGATTTATCTATCTTGTCCGGAATTTGGTTTTGGATGACCCCTCAAGGTGCCAAGCCTTCGTCGCATGATGTGATCTACGGTGAAGTCACCAACATCTCAAAGAGCACGCAAGATAACGGATTGCCACAAACCAACAACGGCTACGTCCCCAAAGTCGCAACCGGTGAAACCAGTGATAGCCAAGTTTTTGCCTACCGTTTGGGCTCCGTGATCAATATCGTGAACGGCGGCTTAGAGTGCAACAAGTCCTCTGCATGGCATGGCGGCCCCTTGCAACGCGTGTCGTACTACAACGCCTACGCCGCCAAGTTCAATGAAAAATACAAAGTCAACGCCACCCGAGTAGCTGCAGCCACCGATGTCTGGACAGACAAAGTGAGCGACAGTTCAAGTGTGGAACTACAAAGTTCGACTTGCTACAACCAGAAATCATATTACGGCTGGTAATCCACAAACAGTCTGTGAAAGCCCAAATTGCTGAAAAGCAGTTTGGGCTTTTTTATTGCTTATTTGCAGTGGGCTTGCTTCAGCGCCAACGCTCCCATCCCTTGGCACGCAGATCACACGCAGGGCAAGTACCGCAGCCGTAGCCCCAATCGTGGCGATGCGTGCGGTCACCCATGTAGCACGTGTGGGTGTGTTCCACGATGAGGTCCACCAACTGACTGCCGCCATCGGCGTGCGCTTTTTGACCGAGGTCATAGGCCAACTGCCAGGTCTGTGCTTTGTCAATCCACATCAAGGGCGTCTCAATCAGCAAGCGGCGGTCCATACCTAGGGACAACGCAATCTGCATGGCCTTCATGGTGTCGTCGCGGCAATCGGGGTAGCCCGAAAAATCGGTTTCGCACACGCCGGTGACGATGACATCTAAATCACGGCGATACGCCAATGCAGCGGCAAGCGTGAGGAACAGCAAGTTGCGTCCTGGCACAAAGGTGTTGGGCAAGCCTGAGGCTTCCATCTTGAACGCCATGTCGCGCGTGAGCGAGGTTTCGCTCACCTGTCCCAACACGCCCAGGTCGAGCAAATGGTCTTCACCCAGTTTGTGTCCCCATTGTGGAAATTGCTCGCGCACTTGGGCCAGCACTTGCATGCGGGCTTCTAGCTCCACCAAGTGGCGTTGACGGTAGTCAAACGCCAAGGTCTCCACACGTTCGTATTGCGAGAGCGCGTGGGCCAAACAAGTGGTGGAGTCTTGTCCGCCCGAGAACAAAACCAGAGCGTTGCGATGAATGGGGTGACGTGCTTGCATGAAAGTGGCGTGCTGCTGAGTAAGTTCTGTTTAGTGCGAAGAAGGCGCGTGCGAGGTATGGGCTGCTTGCGAGATTTTGTCCGTCAACGCAATCGCCAAGGCACTGAGCAAGAAAGTGATGTGAATGATGGTTTGCCACATCAACACTTTCTCGTCGTAATTGGCGGCGTTGATGAAGGTCTTGAGCAGATGAATGGACGAAATACCGATGATGGCCATGCCCAATTTGACCTTCAAAATCGACGCATTCACATGGCTGAGCCACTCAGGTTGGTCGGGATGGTTTTCAAGGTACATGCGCGAGACAAAAGTTTCGTAGCCACCGACGATGACCATGATGAGCAAGTTAGAGATCATCACCACATCAATGAGGCCCAGCACCACCAGCATGGTGATGGACTCACTCAGGTGCGTGACTGTCATGCCGTTTTTGTAACCAATGCTGGTGACCAACGCATCCAGCGCAGCTTGGCTACCAAATGCAGCCTCAATCAAATGCACCAGCTCCACCCAAAAATGAAACACGTACACCGCTTGCGCCGCGATAAGGCCCAAATACAAAGGCAGCTGCAACCAACGGCTGGCAAAAATCAAACGGGGCAGAGGTGGAATTGGCTTCATACGGAACAATCTGAAGTGAATACACAAATTTTGCCTGAGCCCGCCTAAACTCCAGCCATGTTGATACAAATTTTCTCTTTGATCCTGCATTTCATCGTGGGCCTAGTGGCTGGCACCTGTTTGTTGCGCATGTACATGCATTTGCAGCGCATCAACCTCTCGTCAAGCGGCGGCAACCCCCTTGCACCCTTTGTGTTCAGCATCACCAACTGGATTGTGTTGCCGGTGCGCCGCTTTGTGCCAGCCATTGGGCGCTTGGACACAGCCAGCCTGGTCGCTGCTTATGCGGTGCTGCTGGCCAAGCACTCGTTGCTGTGGATCATGGCGGGTGCTAGCGCCCATTGGTTGGGTTTGGTGACCAACGCAGGCTTTGAGTTGGTGAGCGTCATTCTGTCGAGCTTGATGTGGATGGTCATCGGCTACGCACTGATCTCTTGGTTCAGCGCGGCGTCGGATGTGCGCTACTTTCTGGCTCAGTTGGTCGAACCATTGCTACGCCCCATTCGCCGCGTGTTGCCACAAATGGGCGCTGTAGATTTATCGCCCATCGCGTTGATGCTGTTGATTCAAATCGCTGAAATCGTGCTGCACAACGTGCAGATGCAAGTGGCTTTCTAAACGCAGAAGAGGAATGCCCATGCTGCTTAAACACATGAGCTTGGCTGCGGTATTGGCCGCTGCCGCATTCAGTGCGAATGCACAAAGCACCCCAACACCTACGCCCTTACCTCCGGTCAACACCATTGCCGCACTGGACGTGCCGCGCTACATGGGCACTTGGTATGAGATTGCCAAGTTTCCCAATCGTTTTCAAACCAAATGCATGGCAAATACGCGTGCTCAGTATTTGGCGCAAACCGATGGGTCAGTTCAAGTACTCAACAGCTGCATGACGAGCGATGGCAGCACAATCGACGCGTTGGGTCAAGCACATCAAGTAGGCCCGACCACATCACCCAAACTGCAAGTGCGATTTGCGCCTACATGGTTGAGTTGGTTACCGATGGTGTGGGGCGATTACTGGGTGATTGACCTCGATGCAGACTACCAACTGGCGGCAGTGAGTGACGCCAAACGCGAGTACCTGTGGGTGCTATCGCGCACGCTAAAAGTGAACGCCAAAGCGTATGACGCTTTGCTGGAGCGCCTCAAGGCGCAGCACTTCGACGTGCAAAAACTCGAACGAACACCTCAACGCTAGAAGGAGAACCCACCATGCGAGTCAAACAAATCCTCACCGATGTGCAACTGGTCATTGCCGACCTTGAAGTGCATTTAAATGGTGAACTACGCACCAGCCCCACGCTGTGCGCCCTCATTCCTGCAGCGGAGGGTCAAGACGAAAAAATCGTGCCGCTCAACACGCCGGATGGTCGCCCTATTTTTATGAACTTAGAAAACGCGATTCAGCCAACCCACGACTGATTCGGCATGCATCAGCCCTGCGTCTTTTGACGAATTTCGTAGGCCGTCAAGAGACCGCCTGCCGTCCCACATAGGGCAATCAAACCAATGCCGATCATGGAAAGATGGTCTGGCATGTGATCAAACACAAGCCAGCCCCCCAACATGGCAAAGCCAATTTGGGCATACATGTAAGGCATCAACGTGCCAGCGGGTGAACGTTCAAAAGCCATGATGAGCAGGAAGTGCCCCACACTACCCGCCACCCCCATCAAGACCAACTCCAACAACACGCGCGTATCGGTAACAGGCACCCAAAACCAATACAACGGTATCGATGCCAAAGCTGTCCCCACCCAAGTCGTGTAGAACTGCGTGGTCATGGCCTCTTCGGTGCGAGCCATTTTGCTGGTGAGCAACTGGAAAGCTGCATTGACCACCACCAAAGCAGCGGGAATGAGCAGCGACCAACCAAACACAGCAGTACCCGGTCGCACGATGAGAAGTGTGCCCACAAAACCACCGCACACCAACCACACCCGCTGAGCAGACACATGCTCACCCAGCATGCGTGCTGCGAGCAAGGTCACGAGCAACGGCACCGTCATCACAATGGAAGTGAACTCACCGACAGGTAAGAGCTTCAAACTTAAAAAAGCCAAACCTGTGACCGATGCCAACAAAACGCCGCGCGTGATTTGCTGGCGTGGATTTTGGGTTTGTAAAACAGCCAAGCCTTTGAGTGGCAACACCACAGCCGTGGTCAACAACGCTTGGAAAAAGTAACGCGCCCAAACAGCCATCAAAACCGGAACCACGGTGGTGACGCGTTTGGTCGTTGTATCCAGCACTGCAAAGCATGCCACTGCCATCAGCAGCAGACCGATGCCCAATAGCGCAGGTGCGCGCTGGCGAGAATGGCGCGTCATACGCGTGTGTGCAGACACAAAACCATCAAGCCTTGCTTTTGGCATGCCGCAAGTTGTTGCAATGGTCGTGGCTGATAGCGAGATTTTCTTGGTGGCTGTTGCCACCTTCACTGAGCGGTTGAATGTGCTCTAGCGTGGCGTCGGCATGCGCCACATGCTCACCGCAAACCCAACACGGGACCACGCCATGCAACTGGCGTGATACCGTTTTGTAGATCTTGTCGCGCGTGAGCTTGAGCCGACTCAAGGTGTTACTTCACCCAAGCGGCCAATGTCTTGGCGTAAGCGTCAAAGTCTTTGATGGGACGCTTGGCCACACCCGACGCTTCAGCAGCACGCGCCACCGCAGGCGCGATGCGCTGGATGAGGCGTGTGTCGAATGGCTTAGGAATGATGTTGTCCACACCAAACGTCAAATCTAAACCAGGGTAAGCGGCTTGCACTTCGGCGGTCACTTCTAACTTAGCCAAGTCTGCGATTTCGCGCACACACGCGATCTTCATCGCGTCGGTGATCTTGGTTGCGCCGCAATCCAAAGCGCCACGGAAGATGTATGGGAAGCACAACACGTTGTTCACTTGGTTGGGGTAGTCAGAGCGGCCGGTAGCAATGATGCAATCAGGGCGCACGGCTTTGGCCAACTCAGGACGAATTTCTGGCTCGGGGTTGGCCAAGGCCAAGATGAGCGGCTTGTCAGCCATGGTCTTGACCATGTCTTGCGTCAACACGCCGGGCGCTGAACAGCCCAAGAACACGTCTGCGCCGTTGACTGCATCGGCCAAAGTGCGCAGCTCAGTCTTTTGTGCGAAGCGGGCTTTGGACTCGTCGTAGCCACCGGGGCGACCTTCGTAGATCACGCCTTTGGAATCGCACACATAAATGTTCTCGGCTTTCACACCCAAGCCCACGAACACACCCAAACAAGCCAAGGCTGCAGCGCCTGCACCAGACACGGCCACTTTGATGTTGTGAATGTCTTTGCCAGCCAATTCCAAACCGTTCAACATCGCAGCAGCCGAGATGATGGCTGTGCCGTGCTGGTCGTCATGGAACACAGGAATGCTCATGCGTTCGCTGAGTTTTTTCTCGATGTAGAAGCACTCGGGCGCTTTGATGTCTTCGAGGTTGATGCCACCGAAGGTGGGCTCCATGGCAGCAATGATGTCCACCAATTTGTCGGCGTCGTGTTCGTCGAGTTCGATGTCAAACACGTCAATGCCTGAGAACTTCTTGAACAAGCAGCCTTTACCCTCCATCACAGGCTTGCCGGCCAATGCGCCGATGTCGCCCAAGCCCAGCACCGCGGTGCCGTTGGTGATGACGCCCACCAAGTTGCCACGGCTGGTGTACTCGTAAGAAGCGAGCGGGTCTTTCTCAATCTCCAAGCAGGGATACGCAACGCCAGGTGAATAGGCCAAGCTCAGATCGTGCTGGTTGTCCAGCGGGTGAGTTGGTTCCACACGAATCTTGCCCTTGGTGGGCGAGCGGTGGTATTCAAGTGCAGCTGTGCGTAATTCTTGTTCTGCTGGGGTCATGAGATGTCCGAACTATTTTTAAAAAAGGGTCCATATCCTAACGCGCAGCCCTTACCCTCTTGGCTCATCGGGCTAGTACATACACTTACGCACTTTCCACCTACTTTGCCCTGCCAAGCTCACATGCAAGCCTTGCTCAACGCCATTGCCACCATGGCCCTCTCCACCGACGCACAACGCATATTTCATGGTCGTGGCGGCTTATACGCTGGGTGTGAGCAATGGGCGTTGGATGCCTTTCCACCGGTGATTTTTTTGACCAGTTTTCAACCCGTGAGCGACGAAGACCTTGCTGTGATTGGTGTCGCGCTGTCGACACGGTGGGCGCAGATTTCACCCGACCAGCCTTTGAACTGGGTGTTTCAATGCCGAGCCGAAGGCCACCTTGAAACGCGATTGATGAGTGGCTCGGTGCCTGATCCGCATGTGGTGACAGAGAACGACAGCCGCTTTCGGGTGCATGTACTCAAAGGCCAAAACCACGGTTTGTTTTTGGACATGGCCGAAGGTCGCGAATGGGTGCGTCAGTTTGTGCGCAACTACGGCGCGGATCAACCACGCCTGAAAGTACTCAACCTGTTTGCCTATACCTGCGCCTTCTCAGTCGTGGCCATGCAAGCCGGCGCCAAGCAAGTGGTAAACGTGGACATGAGCCACGGCGCGATGGCCATTGGCCAACAAAACCATGCGATCAATGGCATCACCACAGGTGCCACTTTTTTGATGCACGATATTTTTAAAACGTGGGGCAAGATCACGCGCAGCGGGCCTTACGGCTTGGTCATCGTCGACCCGCCCAGCTACCAAAAAGGCAGCTTCATCGCCACCAAAGACTATGCCAAGCTCATGCGGCGTTTGCCTGATTTGTTGGCACCCGGCGGCTATGCGCTGCTGTGTCTGAACGCACCCGAGTTGGGACTCGACTTTTTGCAAGACCAAATGCAAGAACTCGCGCCTGAACTCAACTTTGTGCAGCGCGTGGCAAACCCTGCCGTGTTTGCCGATGTATCGCCTGAGCGTTCACTCAAAGTACTGGCATATCAAATGCCTCACTTACCCTAAACACCTAGGCTGAACAAACGGCTGGCCATATCCACATAAATCGGAATACCAAAAATGATGTTCAAAGGAAACGTCACACCCAGCGACAAACCGAAATACAAACTGGCTTTGGCCTCTGGAATGGCATAGCGCACAACCGCAGGCACAGCAATGTAGGAAGCGCTGGCAGCCAACACCATCAACAACGCCGCATCTCCGTGCGACAACCCTAACACTGAGCTCAACACAAAGGCGATGCCTGCATGCAGGATCGGCCCCAACACCCCATAGGCGATGAGCAAGGGTGATGTACCTTTCAAATGACCAAGGTTTTTAGCGGTCGACAAACCCATGTCCAACAAGAAGAACGCCAACATGCCTTTGAACAAATCGATGGAAAACGGCGCCATCATGGCTTTACCCGACTCACCCGAGAGATAACCCACCAACATGGCGCCCAACAACAAGAGCTGAGCACCGTCAGTGAACGACTCGTGCAGCACATGCACGATGGCACTATTGCTAGAGCTTGTTGTGTTGACCTTGCGCCGCGCTGCGTTGGCAAACAACACCGCCATGATGATGGCGGGTGACTCCATGAGAGCCATCGCAGCTGCCATATGTCCCGAATATTCAATGCCATGCGTATCGAGGTATTGCACGGTGGTGATGAAGGTGACGGCACTCACAGAGCCATAGGTAGCCGCAATGGCCGCAGCATCAAATGGAGAAACCCATCGTTTCAATAACTGGTAACCCATAAAAGGAATCAAAGTCGCCAAGAACAAGGCGGCTAACAACCCCTCCATGACTTCTAAAGTAAATCCAGTTTTGGCCAAAGCAAAACCACCTTTGAGGCCCAACGCCATCAACAGGTAAAGTGCTAAAAATCTTGCAATTTGAGGTGGGATTTCTAGATTGGAGCGTACCAAGCCTGCAAAAATACCAATCAAGAAAAAGAGGATGGCCGGATCTAAAAAACTACTCATGTGAACTCCCTTGATAAATTTTGAGTGTTTTTAGATCTCCCTAATAAATTTATGTTTAACGTTGCACCAAACGCACGTCACGCTTGAACCATGCGCTCACACATCTCCATCGTCAACGTCGACAACTGCAACACCTGGACCCGCTACCGCAACGGTTTGTGCAACACCTGCGCAGCCAACTGCTGCACCATGCCGGTGGAAGTGAAGTTACCAGACTTGGTTCGCCTTGAACTGGTCGACCCGTTTGAGGCCGAGCATGAAGAGCCCAAACAAATTGCCAAGCGCTTGCAAAAAATGGGCGTGATCGGGCACTTCAATTTCAAGAACAGCATCTTCACCCTGTCGCGCCGCGCCAATGGCGACTGTCAAAACTTAGATGCCAAAACACGCCGCTGTAATGTGTATGAAAAAAGACCCAACACGTGCAGACTGCATCCGCAAGTGGGGCCTAGGCCAGGCTACTGCCCTTATGGTGCAGTTCGATAAGCCTTAGTTGCGTCTTATAGGCTCAAGCAATTCGCTCAAACCGTTGTGATCGATCTCGTGCATCAAGTTGAGCAATCGACCTATTTCGCCTTTGGGGAAGCCTTCACGCGCAAACCAGTTCAGATAGTTGCCTGGTAGATCTGCCAACACCGTGCCTTGGTGTTTGCCAAACGGCATGCGCAGCGTGACCAGTTTTTCCAAATCTTCTGGGTTCATCGCGTGTTTAGTTCAACGCGTCCAACAAATCTTGCGTGTCACGGATGATGGGCTGCGCCAGCTGCAACAGCAAATGCCCATCGGTGGCCATTTGCGCCCAGCGGTTGGAGGCCTCCAGCACCGGGTGCATGCGCAAATAATCGGGCACTTCAAAATCAGGCGTTTGCTGCTTGAACGATAACAACATGCTGAGATAACCCGAAAAATACAAGCTAAACATCAAGGCATTTGCTGCCTCTTGGGTGATCTCGCGACGACCGACGAGTTGCAAGAACAACGCTTTGGCGGTTTCTATCGTGGGCAACTCATTCGCATTGAGTTGAAATTCTTCATCCAGGGCTTTGCAGGCCTTGTCCCATTGCATAGAGGTATCTGTCATGCCAGCATTGTGCCTTTGCACTTCTTGGCCCCGCAGCGACAGGTGTATTTGGTTTTGAGTTCGTCGGTCAATGACTCATCACTCACCAGCCCATAGTTGAACGTCAACTCTTCTCCACGCCAAACCTGTCGGCGCGTTTGAATGTAGATGCGACCATCAACCTCAACAGGCTCGCAGTTCGGTCGGCAAGAATGATTGATCCAACGCGAGGCATTGCCGCCGTACAAACCATCAATCACCCGCGCATCGTCGATGTGAAAGTAAAACGTGTGCTCGGGGTTGCTCGGGTCATGCGGGTGACGACGCTGCGCCTCGGTCATGGAGATGATTTCACCCACATATTCAATGACAGTTTCGCCTGCGGCCATATGACACAAGGCGAATACGCCTTTGCCATGCACGCGCGATTGATAAACCTCGATTCGATCCGAGATCTCTGAGCGTGAAGGAGTCGTCAACTTTTCAGACATGCCAAAAAGCATACTAGGTTCTTTGGGGTAATCACCCTGACTTGCCATCGTTCCTCGCCTTGAAAATTGAATGACTCAAGGAGTCGTGCATGCTTAGCTCTATTCAGCGCATTGTCAAACGCATCTGCCAATTTGCAACCATCTTGGTTTTCTTTACACCTCAGTGCTGGGCCGCCAGTTTTGAAATCGAAGGAACGAAGCAAGTATTCGCTGTGACGCGTGATGGCACTCGACTCGCCTTAGGGCATATTCAATTCACACGATTAAACACGGATGCAACGCAGTTCAAACTCAAAGTAGAAAGTCCGTTATTGGTCGACCACTTTTTGTCGATGAAAGAATTTAAATGTTTGGATGGTGCAACCGAAGTCACTTGCCACGTGCCCTACCCATATCTCAACCCACAAACCATCACTGCAGGCAACTTGGTTTGGCTAGAGCACAGTCTGTTGTTTCTGTTCAAACAACCGCGCGACTTCGGCGCAAAACTCTGGAACGGTAGCTATTACCAATTTGAGGTGGCGGGTCAAAGGTTGATTGGCAAGCCGCAAGCGATTGACCTCAACCACATCAGCGCGCCATCAGACACGCCCAACATCGCGCCGTTCACACCTGACCTGCGCGTAGATGCGGCACCGGGTGCGCGATGGATTGACCACCTGTTGATTGAGTAATGTTTCTTTGCATTCTTTTTAATAAGCATGATTTTCCTGTGTTTTAGTAAAAAAATAACCAGAAAAATTTATTAAAGAATAAAATATTTGCTCCTTGTTAAAGCTAACAGCCATGGATCATCCTTATCGCGCAGGACGACTTGCACAGCAGTCAACTGGTTATAAAGCATTCATTCCTGCACCGTTACCACCCGATCCGCCACTGGTTTACAGCGGCGAATTGCAAAGCCTGTTGTCCGATGCTGACCGCAACATCGGTCGATTGGATGCGCTCGCATCCATGCTGCCCAACCCCGATTTGTTTGTAGCCATGTACGTTCGCCACGAGGCCGTTTTGTCCTCGCAAATCGAAGGCACGCAAAGTACGCTGGAAGACGTGCTCGCTTTTGAAGCCGATGCCCTCCGTGACGACACGCCTAAAGACGTTGAGGAAGTCGTGAACTACGTACGCGCCATGAACCATGGCCTAGAGCGTCTGCCAGACTTGCCCTTATCGTTACGCTTGCTACGTGAAATTCATGCCGAGTTAATGGAAGGCGTACGAGGCGGAGAAAAATCGCCCGGAGAATTTCGCACCTCACAAAATTGGATTGGCGGACGCGGCAGTTCGTTGCGCGACGCAGCATTCATTCCGCCCCCACCGCATGAAGTGATGAATGTATTGGGTCAGCTAGAAACCTTTTTGCACGACCAACGCACGCGCGTTCCACTGCTCATTCGTTGTGGCTTGGCACATGCCCAATTTGAAACCATTCATCCATTTCTCGATGGCAATGGCCGTGTGGGACGCTTGCTCATCACACTCATGCTGTGCGAAGAAAAAGCCCTTTCGCGCCCCTTGCTTTACCTATCGCTCTTTCTTAAAGCGCACCGTGCTGAGTATTACGACCGCTTGACAGCCATTCGCACGCAAGGGCACTGGGAGCAATGGCTCATGTTCTTCTTGCGAGGCGTCAGCGCCACAGCGCTTGCAGCCACGCAAACAGCCAAAGACATCGTGGCACTGCGCGACACACACCGTAACGAGGTGGTCAAAAATGCAAAAGCACTTACCTTGCTGGACCATCTATTTCGCTACCCCACGGTGTCAGTCAATAACGTGCGCAAGCTGATGGACTGCACTTTTCCGACAGCCTCTAAATTAATCACTGACTTTGAGACACGCGGTTGGCTGCAAGAAGTAACAGGTCACGAGCGCAATCGGCTCTGGCGCTATCGACCTTACCTTGAGCTTTTCCACCGTGAAACCTTATATGCGATGGTGGGCTCAAGCGCAACAGATGCCGGCCCAACACTGGTGAGGGGTGGCTGATTCAGACGCCTGAATCACTCCACTGTAACGGAGTGGGCTGGCTGGGGGGTAATTCTGAACCCGTTCATTCTTCCACTCCTCCTCTGATTAGCTACGTTGTAAGACTCAGACACAAGGGTCTGAGGCTCGGCTCGTACACAGAATACCAGACGGCTCTTTCGAACGAAATACTGAGGCTTAGAGACGCTGAAAAAATGACCTACAAGGACATAGCTCAACTACTCGTTTCCGAGGGTTGGATGAGTCCTAGAGGGTTTTCTCTCGGAGCGGAAAGCGTGTTCTCAATCTACAAAAAGCGGAGGATTAGAGACGCCCGCCTCCTCTCACTTCCAGAAATTGAAATCGCTGGTGTTGTCATCACAGATCGATGACGACTAGCTCGTGGGAAAATGTTTGGCTTAGCTTTTAAGACAATCTCGAAGGCTGATTTCATTGAGCTGATGAAAAGTGGACGATCAGGAAAGCTTTATAGGGATCTGAAACAGGCTAATAACAACGAGAAGCCGTAAAGATCAACAGAACGCTACTGTGAAGAACTTCTACCTCTTACGTGACTTTATGGTCTGTGGTCACTGTGGTCGGAAGATGGCTGGTCGAATCAAGCCCTCCAAGTCCGAGTACATGTACTACTGTCCCAACAAGGAACGGGCTTGGGCTAAAGATGGAGAAAGCAAAACTCACTATCAACGGGGTACTGGCTGTGGCTTCGATCGAGCCATGAACATTCAGATCACCGACAAGCTAGTGTTCGACACGGTAGTTCAGCTTCACAAGGATTCAAGCATCTTGAAGGAAGAAGTGAAGAAGCGAATCTTCTCTGAAAGGGGGATCAAACAGATCACATCCGAGGCTGAAATGAAGGGCTATGAAAAGCAACATCGAATCCTTCAGAAGGAGTTATCCAGCCTTCAGGACTCTATCGGACACCTCGAAGCAAACCGTGTTCTGAAACGAATGGACGACAAAGCCTACAAAGTGGCTATGGAGCGTTTGAACGAACAAGCTGACCGATACAAAACAGATATCACGAACCTACGTCTGAAGCTCAGAGGTGAAGCTGAGAAGAAACAATGGGTGGACTGGATGGATATGTTCGGTGAAGAGATCAAAGAAAAGGCGAAGTTGACCGACGAACAGCGCCAGCTTTACCTTCAAGGCTTGATCGACCACATTGAGTGTCGATTCCTCCCTGACACCCGTGATCACGAGCTAGAAATCCACTTCAAACACCCCATCGTAGGGGACAAGATCAAGTGGAATGACCCCAAGGTGAAATCCAAGGGTTACAAGCTCCTAGAAGGCTCTAAAACGACTAATTTACAGGTGGAAAAGAGGGACGGAAGGGGAAAGTAAATTACCCCCCAGCCAGCTTACTCGACGGTGACCGACTTAGCCAAATTACGCGGCTTGTCCACATCCGTCCCACGCGCACACGCCGTGTGATAGCTGAGCAACTGCAACGGCACCACATGCAAGATGGGTGAGAGCACGCCATAGTGCTCAGGCATGCGAATGACGTTCACGCCTTCGCTGCTTTCAATCTTCGTGTCGCCATCGGCCAGCACGTACAACACACCACCCCGGGCGCGCACTTCTTGCATGTTGCTCTTGAGCTTTTCCAACAACGCGTCGTTAGGCGCCACCGTCACCACGGGCATGGCGCTGGTCACCAAGGCCAAGGGGCCATGCTTGAGCTCACCTGCGGCATAGGCCTCGGCGTGGATGTAAGTGATTTCTTTGAGCTTCAACGCGCCTTCGAGCGCGATGGGGTAATGCGTGCCACGGCCTAAGAACAAGGCATTTTCTTTGTTGGCAAATTCTTGTGACCATGCCATGAGCTGCGGCTCAAGCGCCAGCACGGCCTGCAAAGCGGCAGGCAGGTGGCGCATTTCTTTGATGTGCGCGGCTTCTTGTTCGTCACTCAAGCGGCCTTTGGCTTGCGCCAAGGCCAAGGTCAGCAAAAACAAGCCAGCCAACTGTGTGGTGAAGGCTTTGGTCGATGCCACGCCAATCTCTGCGCCCGCACGCGTGACATAGGCCAACTTGCACTCGCGCACCATGGCGCTGGTGGAGACGTTGCAAATGGTGAGCGTTTTGTCCATGCCCAAGCCTTGCGCGTGGCGCAGTGCAGCCAAGGTGTCGGCTGTCTCGCCCGACTGGCTGATGGTGACCACCAAGCTGTTGGGGTTGGGCACCGATTCGCGGTAGCGGTACTCGCTGGCAATTTCCACTTGGCATGGAATTTTGGCAATCGCCTCAATCCAATACTTGGCCACGCAGCCGCTGTAGTAGCTGGTGCCGCAGGCGAGGATGAGCACGTTGTCCACGGCTTTGAACACGCTGTACGCACCGTCACCAAACAACTCGGGCGTGATGCCCTCAATGCCTTCGAGCGTGTCGGCAATGGCGCGCGGCTGCTCGAAGATTTCTTTTTGCATGTAGTGGCGGTAAGGGCCCAACTCGGCTGCGCCGCTGTGCGCTTGCACGGTTTTGACTTCGCGTGTGACGGGTTTGTGGTGGCGGTCTTGCACCCAATATTTGCCGATTTGAATGTCGACCACATCGCCCTCTTCGAGGTAGACGATTTGGTCGGTCACGCCAGCCAAGGCCATGGCGTCGCTGGCCAAGAAAGTTTCGCTGTGCTCTTTGCCCACGCCCAAGATGAGCGGCGAGCCTGCGCGTGCACCAATGACGCGGTGTGGCTCGTCTTTGTGAAACACGGCAATCGCATACGCCCCGTGCAACTGAACGATGGCAGCTTTGACGGCCTCAAACAAATCGCCGTTGTAGAGGCTATCGACCAAGTGGGCAATGACCTCGGTGTCGGTTTGGCTCAAGAACTCGTAGCCCTTGGCTTGCAATGCAGCACGCAACTCGTCGTGGTTTTCAATGATGCCGTTGTGCACCAGCGCCACGCGGCCTGCCTTGTTTGGCACATCGCCTGTGTACACGCCAGCGCCAGCACCCGTGCCGTGGCTGAAGTGGGGATGCGCGTTGTGCACCGCAGGCGCACCGTGCGTGGCCCAGCGTGTGTGCGCAATGCCAATGCCGCCTTCGATGTGGTCGGCCTTGACTTGGTCCATCAGCTCAGACACGCGTGCTGTGCTGCGTGCACGCTGCAAACCGCCCTGCTTAGCGCCCAAGCTGGCCGAGTGCACCGCAACACCGCAAGAGTCATAGCCACGGTATTCCAGTCGCTGCAAACCTTGCACGAGGATGGGAACGATGTTGCGGGTAGAAACGGCGCCGACGATGCCACACATAAAGAGCACTCCTAAATTGGGTTGCCCAGATACTAAGCACACCAAAAAGAAATTTCTTGTTTATTTTTTTAATTATTTGAACGAAAATTCCATCAATTACTTAATTTGGAATTTAATTTCAATTTTTTGAACTTTATGAAACAAGAATTTCTAGACGAGACCGATCTCAAGCTGCTCGACGCCTTGCAGCACGACGCCACGCTCAGCAACGTGGCCTTGGCTGAGCGCTTCAAAATTTCTCCTCCAACTTGCCTGCGCCGCGTCAAGCGGCTGACGGACGAAGGCTGGATTGAGCGACAAATAGCGGTACTTAGTTCCGATAAATTGAGCGAAACGCTCGGCCACGGCCTGACTTCTTTGGTCGAAGTCACACTAGACGCACAAGGCGCAGAGCACTTGGACGCGTTTGAGCAACGCGCCGTGGCAGACGACGCCGTGCAGCAATGTTGGCGCGTGTCGCCGGGGCCTGACTTTGTGCTGGTAGTGCAAGCAGCGGACATGCCCGACTATCTGGCCATCACGCAACGCCTGCTCACGCAAGATGCGAATGTGCGAAATGTGAAAGCGTTTTTTGCGACGAAGCGGGCGAAGTTCACCAGTACTTGGCCTGTGCTGCGCAAACCATAAGTCACACACACACCTCAGCAGCCGTCAAAGCAACGCGTCATAAAAAAGGCAGCCTAGGCTGCCTGTTCAGTTTTAAGCCTTTGGCTTTTTCTCAGGCCGCTTGTAGTTGGCAATGCTCACTTGCTTGCCACGCGCCACGCTCAGCGCGCCAGCCTCAGTGCTCTTGGTGATCGTCGAGCCACCGCCCACTGTGCCGCCCGCGCCAATGGTGACGGGGGCGACCAACACGCAGTTGCTGCCCACATGCACATCGGCTTCGATGACGGTGCGGTGTTTGTTGGCACCGTCGTAGTTGGCGGTGATGCTGCCTGCGCCGTAGTTGACGCGCTCGCCCACGGTGGCGTCGCCCAAGTAGGCCAAGTGGTTGGCTTTGACACCCTTAGCCAGGGTCGAGTTTTTAACTTCCACAAAGTTGCCAATGTGCACTTGCGCCGCCAGTTGTGCGCCAGGGCGCAATCGGGCGAATGGGCCAATCAATGCGCCCTCGCCCACCGTCACGCCCAGCTTCTCGCCATCGATGTGTGTGAAGGGGTGAATCACTGCGCCCGCTTCAATGGTGCAATTGGCAATGACGCAGTTCGCGCCAATCTTCACACCTTGGCCCAATGACACAGCCCCAAGGAAGATGCAGTTCACATCAATCTCGACGTCTTGGGCACAAGCCAAGTGGCCGCGCACATCAAAGCGTGCGGGGTCGATGATGCGCACGCCGTCGGCCATGAAGGCTTGGGCTTGGCGCAACTGAAACGCGCGCTCGAGTTCGGCCAGTTGTGTGGGGCTGTTGACGCCCGCGACTTGCGCAGCATCGCTGATTTTGTGAGCCACCACAGGCACACCGTCAGCCTCGGCGAACTTGACCACATCGGTCAAATAAAACTCTTGCTGGGCGTTGTTGTTGTCCAATCGTGCCAACCACGGTTTGAGCAACTTGGCGGGCACAGCCATGATGCCGCTGTACACCTCATTGATGGCCAATTGCTCTGCATTGGCATCTTTGTGCTCGACGATGGCATGCACTTGGCCGCTGGGGCTACGCACGATGCGGCCGTAGCCTGTGGGGTCAGCAAAGTCGATGGTGAGGAGTGCGAGTTGTTTGCCATCGCACAAGTCGAGCAAGGCTTGCAGTGTGTCGGCTTGCGTCAAAGGCACATCGCCCGAGAGCACCACCACCACGCCGTCATCCGCCAGCAAGGGCACGGCTTGTTGCACGGCGTGGCCGGTGCCAAGCTGGGGCATTTGACGGGCGAATTGCAAGTTATCCGCAGCGTTGGCGCTGGTCAGCGCAGGCTCGACTTGCTCCGCACCGTGACCGGTGATGACGATGGTGTGACGTGCCTTCAAAGTGCGTGCGGTGTCGATCACGTGCTGCACCAAAGCCTTACCCGCGAGTCGGTGCAAGACCTTAGGCATACTGCTCTTCATTCGGGTGCCTTTGCCGGCAGCCATGATCACCACATCTAAAGCTTTCATGTCATTCATCCTTATCTTGCGCAGAATTATCCGCCATGCATCCATCTGGCTCGCGCTCGCGGCGCTGATGACGTTGAGTGGTTGTAGCACCATCAAAGTGGTCTACAACAACAGCGACGATTTAATCTACTGGTGGCTCGATGGCTACGCCGATTTGCAGGGCGAGCAAAAGCAATTCACCCGTGATGCATTGACCGACCTGCAACGCTGGCACCGCCAACAGCAACTGCCCGAATACGTGGCCTTGCTCAAACGCATGCAAGCCATGTCTCCGAACAACATCACACCCACGCAAGTGTGCGCTGTGACCGAAGACATGAAAACCAGTTTCATCGGTGTGTTGCAACGCATCGAGCCTGCATCGGCTCAACTGTCGAGCCAACTCAGCGCCGACCAGCTGCGCAGTGTGCGTCAACGCTTCGACAAAACCAACAAGACGTGGAAAGAAGATTGGCTCGACCCCAATGCCGAAGAACGCCTGCGCTATCGCACAAAACAAGCGACCCATCGCTTGGAAGACTTTTATGGCCGTCTAGACAAACCACAGCGCGAGGCGCTGCACCAGTGGCTGAGCACGTCCATCTTTGACCCCGCTTTCAGCTACGCCGAGCGTGAACGCCGACAAGCTGACACGCTGCAAACCTTGCAGCGCATCGCGCAAGAAGGCAACGCAGCCAACAAGCAAGATCAAGCACAAGCGTTGTTACGTGGTTTGGTGGACCGCAGCTTTAACTCACCCAACGAGCGCTACCGCGCCTACAACCGTGAACTGTGGAATGAGAACTGTGCAGGCTTTGCCAAGCTGCACAACAGCACCACACCCGCACAACGCCAACGCATGGTGGAAGCGCTGCGCGGCTACGAACAAGATTTCAAAACGTTGATGGCACAAAAATAAGCGCCATAGCAAACACGATGGTTTAGCCCATCGGCCAAACCACCCCGTTGTCATTGAGCAGCGCATCCAGCGGCATGTCATGCGACTCGGGCATCAAGTCTGGCAAGAAACCATGGGTAAAGCCCAAGCCCGCAGTGAATGGCTTGGGTTGCAAGGTGGCCAAGGTGCGGTCATAAAAACCACCGCCGTAGCCCAAGCGAAAACCACCCGGCCCATAACCCACACAAGGCACAAACAACAAGGTGGGCACCACCACCTCGGTGTCTTTGGGCTTAGGAATGCCATAGGCATCTTCTTCCATCGGGCAGCCGGGGTACCACGCATGGAAGGTGAGTGTTTTGTGGGCCTTGTCGACCACGGGCAAACCAATGCGACGGCGCTGTGGCTCGTCGAGTAGCTCGCCATCTTCTTTCCATCGGTGCAGCACAGGCAGCGGGTCAAACTCGCCCTTGATGGGCCAGTAAGCGCCAATGACGATGTCGGGTCGATTGAACAACCAAATGCGCATCACGCGCTGCAACATATCGGCCCGTTCCAGCCTATCGGGCAAGTTCAAACGCTCTTCAATGAGCTGCTGGCGCAAGGTTTTTTTGTCCACAGATAATCAAGCCATGAAATTTCGAGTCATTGTGTCATTGTTTGCCAGCGTTTTCCTTGCGTTTGGTGCCGTTCAACCCAGCATGGCCGCGACTTCGGCCAACAACGCGCAGGCCGACGCCGTCATCACCGACATGGCCCAAGCCTTCAAACGCGGCGACCGCAAACGCTTAAGCGCCCTGCTGCCCCAAGCCAAAGGCCACATGCTTGAACCTTGGGCCGCGTATTGGGAACTCAAAGCCCGCCTTGACGAAGCCTCTACACAAGAAGTGCGTGCCTTCTTCAGCCGCTACCCCGCCACCTACCAAGAAGACCGCTTGCGCAATGACTGGCTTTTGCTCTTGGGCCAACGCCGCGACTGGACCACGCTCAGCGACGAGCACCCACACTACCGCATGCGCGATGACCGTGAACTGCGCTGCTATTTCTTAACAGTGGAGCTGCTGGAAAAAGGCCAACACGCCAGCCCATCGATTGCCGATGAAGTGCGCAAAAACTGGATGGCCATGAAAGAGGCAGACGACGGCTGCACACTCGCTGCAGATCGCCTGTACTTCACCAAGCATTTCACCGCCCTCGACATTTGGCGCAAGGCCCGCTTGATGGTGGAGCACAACCGCCCACGCACCGCACGCAACGCCGTGCAAATCGTGGCGCCCGATGCCGCCAATTTGGTGCCCGACGCCATCAACAACGCCGATAAGTTTTTGGCCAAACACATTGCTGCGCCACAAAAAGTACGTCAAGAGTTGGTGGTCATGGCCCTCATCAAAGTGGCCACCAGTGACCCCGACAAAGCCGACAAGCTGATGCGCAACAAGTGGCAGCCCTACCTCACCACGGAAGAGCGTCACTGGGTCTGGGGCGTGATTGGTCGTCAATCCGCCATGCGTTTGGATGACGATGCCCTCACCCACTTCAACCGCGTCGCCCACGACAAAGACTTGAACGACGACATGCTGGGCTGGAAAACCCGCGCAGCCCTACGTGCTGGCAACACGCCGAAATGGCCAGTGGTGGAAAGCAGCATCGCCGCCATGAGCGCCGACGCGCGTAAAGACCCAACGTGGATTTACTGGCACGCACGCGCTTTGTTGGCTCGCAAAAAAGTGACGCCACAAATTCAACAAGAAGCCAACGCCATGTTTGAAAGCATTGCTGGCGTGCGCGGTTTTTACGAGCAACTCGCGCTCGAAGAGCTGGGCCGTAAAGTGACTGTGCCTGCACGCCCACCGGCTCCCACTGCAGAAGAGATGGAAGTGGCACGCCGCAACCCATCGCTGCAACGCGCGCTCTACGCGATTGGCATGGGCATGCGCTCTGAAGGTGTGCGCGAATGGAACTACGCCACCAACCTCGTCGATGCCCAAGGCAAGGCCGGCATGATGAGCGATCGTGAGCTCTTAGCCGCCGCACAATTGGCCTGCGAAAACCAAGTGTGGGACCGTTGCATCAACACCAGCGAACGCACGCGCGTGGCCATCGACTTTGAGCAACGCTTCCCCATGCCGCACAAAGACGCAGTCATCGCGCGCAGCAAAACCATCAATCTTGACCCCGCCTATGTGTATGGTTTGATTCGCCAAGAAAGTCGCTTCGTCACCGACGCCCGCTCAGGCGTAGGCGCTTCGGGCCTCATGCAAGTGATGCCTGCCACGGCCAAATGGACGGCGCGCAAGATTGGCCTCACAGGCTTCACCCCAGACCAAATCACCGACCGCGACACCAACATCGCGATTGGCACAGGCTATTTGAAATTGGTGCTCGACAGCTTTGAAGGCTCCATGCCCTTGGCCGCAGGCGCGTACAACGCAGGCCCCAGTCGCTCACGCCGCTGGCGTGCACCCAACGATGGCACCGGTCCCGTTTTGGAAGGCGCTATCTGGGCCGAGAACGTGCCGTTCCACGAAACCCGCGACTACGTGAAGAAAGTGTTATCCAACACCACCAACTACGCCGCACTCATCACAGGTCAACCGCAGTCGCTCAAGGCCAAACTGGGCTTGGTCGGGCCACGTGATGCTGCTGCGCCTGCTGAAAATTTAGAGCTGCCTTAATTCATTGCCTGTTGCCGCTATCAAGCGCGAACAGGTAATAGCCCTTGGCAATAGTTGGTTATAGGGTTAACCCTATACTCAAGCCTTACCAAAGTCTGACATCGGACATTTAAGGAACTTGATATGACCACGTTTGTCAACCTCAGCTACACCACCAGCCACCCTGGCGTCGTTCGTTTTGAACGCGCCTACGCCTCTGCAGGCAACGTCATCCAACGTCTGCAACAAGAAAGCACCTATGCCGCAGCCTTGCTGATGTTTGGCGCATTGAGCTTGGTTGCTTCTATCTATGACATCGTCGATGCATCGCAAGAAGGCCAAGAGCTGGGCGCTTGGGTGATCTTGTGGACCGCTGTTTTGGTAGGTTTGGTTGGCTTTGGCAAATACTGCAAACGTCAGCTGACCGCTTGGCTCCAAGCTGACCGCGAAGCCCGCATGTGGAACAGCGCTTTGACCGACTACCGCGTGATGGCGGACATCCGTTGCGCGCAAAGCCGCAGCGAATAATCACTGCCAATGCACGGCGCAATGCGCCATGTCTCCTAAAAGCACCGCATCGTCGGTGCTTTTTTCATGAGGCCAACACTTGAAATCCATTCAGATGGCCTAAAATTAGCACTCAATGACGATGAGTGCTAACAGCACCCCGTCAGTGGCTTATCAAGCGTCCACCTTTGTGGGCGCTTTGCTTTCAACCCTTAGTTCCTATTTGGAGATGCAATGAAACTTCGTCCTCTCGGCGACCGCGTGATCGTTAAACGTATCGAAAGCGAAACCAAAACCGCCTCTGGCATCGTGATTCCTGATT
>Ga0213920_1000268_pt1 | contig 47373 bp, 38 predicted proteins | sample McNCre1117MG_FD_161054 | JGI IMG/M metagenome (GOLD analysis project Ga0213920, IMG submission 161054) | Freshwater microbial communities from McNutts Creek, Athens, Georgia, United States - 11-17 MG | ecosystem: Environmental > Aquatic > Freshwater > Creek | place: USA: Georgia | collected...
AATGAACCCACCATGCCGCCCACCTTGGCAGCGCCGGAGAGTGTGCCTGTTGCATAGGCGTTGCTGACTTTCGCGTTGTCCAAACTACCGACCAGTGCCCCCACCTGGTTTTGCCCCGTGACCGTCGCGTGGGTCACGGCGATGTTGCTGACACGATCGGTGTTGTCAGAACTCGTCACATACCCGAACAAGCCCACATCGTCGGTACTTGCGCGGTTGATGGCAAGGTTCGAGACCGAATGGCCCAAGCCATTGAAAATGCCACTGAATTTGTTGGTGTTCGTTCCAACGGGTGTCCAGTTGCTGATCCCACTTGCATCGACATCTGACCCCAAAACGAACTTGGCTGCCAGATTTCCGCTGCGCGCCATCCCTTGCAAAGTCTGGTCCGTCCCGCTGGTCGCGTCAGCAGCGACACCCAGACTGTTGATCACGGTGTAGTTGCTGCCGTTGATCGCCAGAATCGGCGAGGTGCCATCGGCCAGGAAGGTGCCCGAACGATTGGGCAAATCAATGCGACCCTTGAAACTGCCACCGGTGTCAAAGCCCATGTTGAGCTTGCCCGTCGAGCCGGTTGTCACATCCAGTTGCGATGTGCCGGTCATGGTCATGACGGCGTTGACATTGACATCGTTGGTCGCCGTGATCGTCAGCTTGTGACTGTTCCACCAGATGTGGTCATTGACGTTCACATTGCCGTCGTTGCCCGCGCCAGAGGTGCTGGCGATCGTCACGTTGGCGCTGTTCAAGTTGGTGGAAAGTGTGGCACCGCTGATGTCGCCGCCGCTTGCTGCAATCGTGAAGCCATCGGGGTCAATCAACCAGGTGCCGCTGCGCCCTTGCGGGGCCGAGGTGTCAATGCGGGTGGCATCGCCCAACTTCACCCGCCCTGCCGAGGTTTCCACAAAGCCACCATCACCGCCTTGCTGGCCGCCGCGTGCGCTGATACTGCCATTCACTTCAGTCACGCTGTCGTGGTTGGCCAGGTCGGCCATCACGATGACGGTGCCACCCTGGCCTGCGCTCTGGACTGCGGCATTGGCGCTGATGCTGCCGGTATGGCTGATCCGGTCGCTTGCGCTCAGGCGGATGGTGCCACCGTTGTCGGTGAGGCCATTGGCCTCCAGCATGCCGCTGTTGTTGACCACGCCGCCTTGCAGGCGGTTGGCCGCCTGGGCCGACAAGATGATGAGGCCACCCGGTGCCTGCACAGCTTGTTTGTTTTCCACCAGTGCGGCGATGGTGGCGGGGGCCACACGCACGTTGCTCAAGCGAGCACCTTCGAACTGCAGTTCAAACACTTCGCCTGCGGCCAGAGCCACGGTGCCCATCTGGGCCACCACGATGCCGTTGTTGCGCACTTCGGGGGCCAGCAGGGCCACGTAGCCCCCCAGCGCGGCATTGATGCTGCCGTCGTTCACCACGCTGCCAGTGGCACCGTTGCGGCTGAAGCCGAGGTTGCCGGCCATGAAATCGGCGTTGCCAATGCTGTGCGTGGTGGCCGTCAGCGCGCCCACGTTGATGGTGGCATCTTTGCCAAAGTAGATACCGCTGGGGTTGGTCAAGAACACTTGGCCGTTGGCGTTGATGCGGCCCAGAATCTGACTGGGGTTAGCGTCCAGCACACGGTTGAGCGTGGCGCTGCTGGCCAAGGGTTGTACAAAGTTCACCGCAGCGCTGCTGCCCACGTTGAAGCTGGTCCAGTCGAGTACAGCGCGGTTGCTGGTCTGGTTGATGTTCATCACCGCGTTGGTCTGGCTGATGCTGGCTTGCCCGGCCACCACGTTGCCACCGGTGGGCAGCTGGGTGGGCACAGGTGGCGCTGCATGGGCGATGCCCGAAGCCATGAGCGCCAAGGCCAGGGGCTGGAGCTTGAACAGGCTGGTCAAGCCGCTGGCCATGTGCGAGGACACGCGTTTTCCACGTGCCTTGGCGGTTTCGGCCACGGCCACAAAGGTGCCGGTGATTTCGTTCCAGATGCTGTTGTAAATCTTGTTCATGGTGGTGCTCTTGTGGCCAGATCAATAGGTCAAGGTGGCAGAAAGCCAGACGCGGTTTTTGGTCAGGCTGCCGTCATGGTCTTTGCCCGTGGTTTGGTTGGGGTTGGGGTTGTCGCCCACACGGCGAGCCAGGGTGGCGGTCAGACTCAGGTCGTTGCTGACCTGCCATGCCACCGCCACACCGCTGCCTTTGAGGCTGTAGCTGGGCGTGGCGTCGCGGTTACGCACACGGCCGTGGTCATAAAACCCCGTCAGCACAACGCTGTCGGCCATCCGCCAGCGCAGCTCCAGCTTGCTCAGGTCACCGCTGCTGCCGCGCCCTTCGTTGGTGGGGTAGGCACGCACGCCATATGCGCCGCCCAGATAAAAGGCTTCTGAAGTGTCCAGCGCGTCACGCGATTCCTGTCCATCAAGGCCCACAAACAACGACAACAATGGGGTGATGGTCTGCTGACGCGAGACGCTGTAGCGCAGCTTGCTGAAGCTGCCCGTGGTGGTGCCGACCTGGTTGTTGCGGTGTCCACCTGTCCAAGCAAGACTGACATTGTTGGCACCGCCGCCTGCGAGTTCGTCAAACGAGTTGCCGTTCAAACCCACGCTGGCCACGTTCATGCCGTATTGCGTGCTGGTTGTGCCGTTGAATTGGTTGTCGATCTTTTTGTCGTCGGCATTCAACGACAAATACAAGTTTTGCAAGCGCGCACGGACCAAGGGGTAGCGGGCCTCCAGACCCAGGATCTGGCTCGTGCCTTTGCCGTCTGCGCCCAACAGGTCATAGCGCAGGTAAGAGGCATTGATGCCCACACGCCAGCCGTCATGCCCCGCAGGGAGCGTGTAGGCCAGACGCCCGTAGCGACTGCCTTCGCTGAAGGCGGCATTGACCGCCATCTGATCACCTTGGCCCATAGGGCTGTTGATCCACACATTGGCGGACAGGCGCGATGCACCGGTTGAGCGTGCCCCCGTGTTGTCTGCACGAACATCACCCACCACCAACGGTTCGTCTGCCACTTTGTAGACGAGTTCGGTTTCGCCTTCGCGCAGGCCAGCACGCAGGGCACCCGAAACGGCCACACCCGGGAGATCGTCGGCCAACAACAGTGCGCGGTCGAGTGCGTCTGCATTGAGTGGTTTGCCCAGTTCTTGCTGAGCCTGTACGCCTTGCTGAAGCTGCTTGGCCGACATGCGGGCCGTCGTACCCTCGATCACTGCACCGCCAAAGACGGCTTCAACAATGCGGATAGTGACCACGCCGTTCTTGATGTCTTGCTCTGGCAGGTAAGCGTTGACCACCCAACCAGCAGCACGGTAGCGATCGGCCACGACAGTGGCCGTGGTTTGAAGTTGCGCAAAGTCCAGTGCCCGGTCAAGGTAGGGCACCAAGATGGCGGCGAGTTGCTCGGAGCTCAGCTGTGTATTGCCAGTGAACCGAAACGCCTTGACGGTCACAGACACACCAGACGCAGGTGCCATGTGACGCGGTGCGACCGGTGCGCCGGGTGTCACACGCTGTGGCAGGGTAGTCTGGCGTTCGCGTTCGATTTGTTGTTGCAGTGATCCCGCATCCGGATTCGCTTGTGCGTTGGCTGTGCAGGCCACCAACAACCAAGACAAGGTATTCAACAAAGGGGTGACATGAAATCGGGTCATGGTTGGGGCTCGTGTGATGGAGAAGAAGATGAGAGAGGCATGCCGTTGCGGTGTGCATGGACCATGAGGCACAACTGGTAGCCACCTGCCCGGATGGACTTGATCGTGGGTTCCTGCGCACCCGCAGCCAACAGCTTTTTGCGCAACCTGACCACGCGCACGCTCAGTGCGTTTTGGCCTGCGGCATCGACAGGCATGTGGAGTCGGGTAAGCAAAGCTGAGCCGTCCATGCGACAGCCTTGCGCTTCGGCAAGGCACTTGAGCAACTGACATTCGGCGTCGGTGACGTCAACGCACGCCAGCGCACCTTGCAACTGCAAGGTGCTCAAGTTCAACAAGAGAGGGGCGTGCTCAGAGGGCATGGGGCATGGCGATGGAATGCCCCGATAGTCACAAAATTGATAAAAGTAAAGCTACGCAGAACTTCCATCGCCTACCAATGTCTACTGTTTGCTACCGATCACTACAAACAATGCAGGAATAAGGATTCGTCAGTGCTTGTCAACCCAGCACTTCGAGTGCCACACACAATTGATAACCCGTTGATCGAATGGATTTGATAGTGGGTTCGGGCGCACCAGCATCTGTCAATTTCTTGCGCAATCGCACAATTTGCACCGTCAATGCTTTTTTGTCGGTGGCCGAGGTGGATTTTCCAGTCAGCTCCAGCAACTGCCAGGTTTCAAGTCGGTGGTCGCGGGCGCGGGCCAAGGCGCTGAGCAAGTGGCTTTCGTGGTCTGAGATGTCAATCACCGCCTGCGGACCTTTGAGTTGGAGCAGGCTCATGTTCAGTGTGATCGCCGCATCGTCTTGGCCAGACGCTGGGCGTATGCGCCGTGCCAGCGCCCGAATGGCGGCATCAAGTGCCTCTGGCGAGGTTGGCTTGGTCAGATAAATGTCTGCGCCGCTGTCGTAGCCGCTGAGCACATCTTTGGCCGCATCGCGTGCGGTGACCATGACGATCCCCATGGTGGGCTGGGCCTTGCGCAAACGCCGCGCAATGCTGATGCCGTCTTCACCAGGCAGGTTGAGGTCCAGTACCAACACATCGGCTGAGAATATGGGCAACATTTCGTCCAATGTCTCAGCACTGTCCACGCCGCGCACGTCGTGACACAAGGCATTGAGCGCCTCCACAGTCACTTCACGCAGTTCGTCGTGGTCTTCAACGACGATGATCTTCAAAGCGGTATCCATAAGGTGAACTGTACTGTGTCGCCTTGCATCGAATACTTCAAATTGCCACCCAGCAAACGGGCCATGCCTTCGGCAATGTGTAAACCCAAACCTGATCCAGTTTTACCTCTTGCACCGGGAGCACGATAAAACTTGCGAAAGACCTGCCGCACATCCGGCGTTCCCACGCTGCCCACCTGGTTGGCCACGGTGATGCCTACGCCCGGTTTTCGCTGGTGTTCTGCCGCCATGGCTTGAAAGTGAACTGTGCTGCCAGGCGCACCATACTTGAGCGCGTTGTCTACCAGGTTGCCCACCACCACCTTGAACAGCTGAGGGTCTGTCTGCACCCTGGTCACTGTGGTGGCATCCATGCAAACGCGGTCTGGTTCACGGGCAGCTTCAATGATGGATTGCAGCAATTCGCCCAGATCGCAATCAGAGACATGGGCACGAACGCGCCCATGGCGCAGTCGGTCGGCCTGCAAGGCACTGTCGATGATGACGCTCATGTCATTGACGGCCCGCACCACTCTGCCCCGAATACTTTCAGGCATGGCGTTGGAGCCCGAAACCATGCGTATGACCGACATGGGTGTGCGCAACTCATGGCTGATCATGGACAGAAAGCGATCTTGTTCATCACGGCGGCGCATGGCTGCGGCCAGCATGAAGGCCATGGCCAGCACCACGGCGATAGCCAGCACCGCACCCAGCACAATCGGCTTGAGGCTGGCCAGTGCGTTGCGATGGACATCGGCATCCGAGAATCCCGTCACCATGAGCAGTGGCAGACCATGCAAACGGCGATAGAAATACTGACGCTCAATGCCATCGACCATGCTGGTGGCACTGAAGTTGCCGGATTCAGCACGGTGCAGGTCCCACAACGGCGAACGCAGGGGTTCTGCAAACTGAGCTGCATCAAGCAACGGCCAGCGCGCACGAATGCGGTGGTCTTCATCACCCAACAAGGCGGCCACGCTGTCGGCGCCGGTGATGAGTTGCCCGTAGTAGCGCGTCAATGCTGTGGGCTCCAGTGCCACAAGGACTACGCCGGCGAAGTTTCCCTGCGCATCATTGACTCGCCGACTGATTTGAAATTGAGGCTTGCCGGTAAGCGGCTCGGTAGAAACCGGGCTGATGTAGAGCGCATTTTCTGCATGCGACTGATGAAACAGAAAGTAATCACGCTCGGTGGTAATGGCATCTTGGTCTGACTGCGAAGCAGGAAAGACCAGCCCGCCATCGGCCCCCACCAGGGCTGTATTTTCAAAAATTGGCGGGTCAACCCGCAAGCTGTCCGCAAACTGCTCCAGCGCCTTGGCCGGATAGCCCTTTTGGGCCAGATCGCGTGTGGCGCGCAGAACCAGATCCGCTTGTCCAATCAGTTGCTGGGCATGCTCCACCAAGGCCTGATTGGCCAAGCTGTTTTGCTCTTTCAATTGCTGCTGTTCACGTTGGTACAAGACCAAATAAGCAATACCAATTTCGCTCAGAATGGCCATCAACACCACCGCCACAACCCCCCAGAGCAACACCAGGTTGTCGTGCACAGCCTGAGCCGAACCTTCAAACATGGGCTCCAGTGCCTTCTGTCTCTGGCGCTGTTCACCGACTTCTGCGGCCAGCAAGCTGGCCACAAATACTGAAATCAAGACATTGAGTGCAAACACGGTGGGCCAGGTCGTCGGGTTGGCACTTTTCACATCTGGCGGCAGTGGTGCAGCCAACAGCAAATGGCCCCCTCTTGCCAGCATCCAGACACTGAAAATCGCAAACGTCGATCCAATCAGCAGCAAGGCCCCATTGAAGGTTTGTCGCCGAAAGGAGGTCATCAGCAACTTGGCGGATCGCCCATTGATCAAGGCCGCCGCAATAGAAAAAACCAAGGAGCGACGCATGCCATCAGGTTCAACAAAGCCCCAATATGCAAAAAATGGCATGGACAGCACCACGATGCATATACCCACCCTGTCGAGCTTGGGTGCCTCTTGGGAAACCAGTGCCCGAATCCCGCTGAAAAACATCAAACCAGCCGATAGCAAGACGGCATTCATGCCAATGACCGTGAACCAGAACGGCATGAGTGGCCCGATTCCTGCCCCCAAAAATCCCAATGCCAGCGTTAACAGACCCCAGGCTGACGAGCGGACCAGAAGTGTGCCGCGTCGAATTTGCGCAAAGACAAGCAATACCAGGCTCAGGCAGAAGCACAAGCCAGAAGCAATGGTGTAGAGCGTCAGCGTATAGGAATTCAAAAGATGTCAGGCCATCGGTTTTGTCATAGCGCTGAATGTAACCGCCCAGATTTGCACTCTTGAATCAGCGCAGCGGACTGAGCGCTTCAGAATCCTTAAGACACCGAGCGGGTGAACGTGGGCAGTATCGCCCTGTGCTTGCTGTCACACACCCTCCGGCGCCTTCATGGGCGCCACGCCAGGAGGAGCACACCCTTCGGCATCGCCGGAGTTTTGCACCCGGACCCAGCCGCTTGAGCGGCGGGTCACGGGACTGCAAAAGCCTCAGTTTCCCAACGCCTGATCCAGCAACTCCACCCAGTGCCGCACTTGGGTTGAGCAGCCGCTTTGCAGGTGCGTGATGCAGCCGATGTTGGCGCTGATGATGCCCTCGGGCTGCAGTGCCTGCAGGTGACCGAGCTTGCGGTCGCGCAGCTGCTTTGACAGGTCGGGATTGAGCACGCTGTAGGTGCCCGCCGAGCCGCAGCACAGGTGCGATTCGTTGGTGGCTGTCTTGACCTGAAAACCCAGTTGTGTGAGCAGCGCCTCGACGCCGCCCTTGAGCTGCTGCCCGTGCTGCAGGGTGCAGGGTGGGTGATAGGCCTGCAGGCCGGCGGCTTGCAGGACGTCGGCATTGATTTGGGACTTCAGCTCAGGCAACAGCGCAGGCATCAGCTCGCTCAGGTCTTTGGTCAGGTCACTGATGCGTGCAGCCCTGTCCGCATAAGCGGCATCGTGCTGGAGCAGATGGCCGTATTCCTTGACCGTGACACCGCAGCCCGATGCGTTCATCACAATCGCCTCGACCTCGCCGCCTTCGACCTGCGGCCACCAGGCGTCGATGTTCGCGCGCATCTGCGCGGTGCCGCCGTCCTGGTCGTTGAGGTGGAACTTGACCGCCCCGCAGCAACCCGCCTCGGGCGCGATCACGGTCTGGATGCCGCAAGCATCCAGCACACGGGCAGTGGCAAAGTTGATGTTGGGGCTCATGCTCGGCTGCACGCAACCGGCCAGCATCAGCACCTTGCGGGTGTGCGTGCGGGTGGGCCACTCGCCAGCGTCTTGCCGGGCAGGCACCTTGGCCTTGAGGCTTTCAGGCAGCACATCGCGCATGAGCTGGCCCAACTTCATGGCCGGGGCGAACAGGGGCGAGGGCAGGCCTTCTTTCAGCGCCCAGCGCACCACTTTTTCACCCACGGGACGCGACACTTTGGCATCCACCAGCTTGCGGCCTATGTCCACCAGATGACCGTACTGCACACCACTGGGGCAGGTGCTTTCGCAGTTGCGGCAGGTCAGGCAACGGTCCAGGTGCTGCTGCGTCTTGCGTGTGGGCTCGGCGCCTTCAAGCACCTGTTTCATCAAATAGATGCGACCACGCGGGCCATCGAGTTCGTCGCCCAGCAGCTGGTAGGTCGGGCAGGTGGCGGTGCAAAAACCGCAGTGCACGCACTTGCGCAAGATCGCTTCGGCCTCGCGGCCTTCGGGCGTGTTCTGGTATTCGGGAGCGAGGTTGGTCTGCATCTCAAACTCCCATGCGGCCCGTGGCAAACACGCCCTGCGGGTCAAACTGCTTCTGCAACTCGCGCTGGATGCGTTGCTGCACGGCGTCCAGCGGCGTGCTCACGCCCACGGCCTTGTCGGTGGCGCCGCCCAGCAGGCTGACGCGGAACAGGGTCACGTGACCGCCCACACTTTTCGCAGCTTCACGCAGCTGCGCGACCGCCGTGGCAGGCGCCCACAGCCAGCGCTGCGCGCCTTGCCATTCGATGTATTGCGAGTACGGCAGCTCCAGCACCGGCGCCGTCTGCGGTACCGACAGGCGCCACAGGCACAGCTCGCCACTCGGCGGCTCAAAAAACTGCAAGGCCTGCTCACCACTGGCGCGCCAGTCCTGCGCGGCCTCTGCGTTGTCCATCAGATGCACCTGAGCGCCTTGTGCCGCAGCATCGGCGCTCATCCTGCCCACAGCCGACTGCACCGCCGCCGCCGCGCCGCGCAGGCGCACAAACAAGTAGTCGGCCACCGGCTGGGCGGTGGTGTCGCGCACCCAGGCGCTCGCGTTCAGGGGCAGGGGCTGGCCGCCCCAGCGGTGCAGCAGGTCGAGCGCGTCTTTTTGCCCAATGCCCGCACACATCAGTGTGGCCTCGGCTGGCGCAACGGGCAGGACCTTCAGGCTGACCTCGGTGATGACACCCAATGTGCCCCAGCTGCCGGCCAGCAAACGACTCACGTCGTAACCGGCCACGTTCTTCATGACCTGACCACCAAAGGTCAGGTCTTCGCCCTGGCCGTTGACCATGCGGGCACCCAGCACAAAGTCGCGCACCGCACCCACGCTGGCGCGGGCCGGGCCGTTCAGGCCAGCGGCCACCATCCCGCCCACCGTGGCATCTGCACCAAAATGTGGCGGTTCGAACGCCAGGCACTGGCCTTTTTCAGCCAGAGCGGCTTCGAGTTCAGCCAGCGGCGTGCCGCAACGGGCGGTGACCACCAGTTCACTCGGCTCGTAACTGACGATGCCCGTATAGGGACGGGTGTCAAGCACTTCGCCCTGCAGGGGCGCACCCCAGAAATCTTTGGTGCCACCGCCACGCAAGCGGAGTTGGCGACCGTCCGCCGCGGCAGCGCGCACGGCGGCTATGAGTTGTTGGCGTTGAGCGTCCATAGACTGGGATGGTAAACCGGCCCAGCGCCCTGGATTTTGAATTTTTTGAACGCCCGGCATGCGGACGCTTCACATTGCGCTGTCAGAGCTGGCAGGGGTTCACCGGCAAGCCCGCCACATCCACCCGCATCGCAAACACACAGCCTGCATTGGGGTACTGCGCCAGCTCCTGCGCGCTGCGCCCCTGACGCGAGGTGGTGATGAACAGGGTCTTCAGGTCTGGTCCGCCAAAGCAAGGCATGGTCGGGCAAGGCACCGGGGTGGGCACTGCGGCCAGGACTTCGCCAGCAGGTGACAGACGCAGCAGCCGCTGCCCCTCGTACTGGGCAGACCAATAACAGCCTTCCGAGTCCACCGCTGCGCCGTCGGGGCGACCACCGTAAGGTGTACCACTGCCCCAGGTCCAGCCTGCAGGCTTGGGGGGCATCTGGTGGAACAGGCGCGCGTTTGAGAGTTGCCCTGTCACAGCATCAACGTCGAACATACGCACGCTGTGTGCCGCCGTATCGGCCCAGTAGGCGGTACGGCCGTTGGGTGACCAGGCCAGGCCGTTGGCGGTGGTCACACCGTCCATCATGGGGTGCAGGCCTTGGGCATCAAGCATGTAGAGCACGCCCAACGCCTGGTCTTTGGGTTCATAAAGGCTGCCCGCCCAAAAGCGGCCCTGCGGATCGCATTTGCCGTCGTTGAAGCGCAGCTTGGCCATGTCGTAGGGCGCATCCGCCAACTTGCGCAGCGGGCCACCCCACGCTCGGGCCAGGTAGATGCCGCTGCGCAGCGCCAGCACCAGGCCACCGCCTTGTACAGGAGCGATGCACCCCGGCTCTTCCCCCGGTGACCAATACTCGACCACGCCTTGCGCTTGCAGACCGTCCACCACCACACGCGCCACGCGGCGACCGGGGATGTCTACCCAGTACAGGCGGTTTTCTTGCGCATGCCAGAACGGCGACTCGCTCAAACCATCGGGCTCGGTGGTGATGGCTTGCCAGGAAAAAGAGGTCGAGGTCATGGGGATGTCCGAAAGGGTGGCCCATTTTGCCCTTGGCCAGAGGACCCACGCGCTCGTCAGATACGGCTGTAACCCAAAAGAACCCGACAACGTGGCCCACACTTCTTATGCAATGGTCTTCATAGCCGCAAAAGCGGTTCAAGTGTCTCATTTTGCAAATATGTGATGAGACTGGACCCGCATCAGGGTTTACCTGAGGCGCAAAACCCTGACCTTGCGGCATTGTGTGCACTGTTTTGTTTGTAGCGACCCCGCTTTGAGGAGACTTTGATGAGCGTGAATTTCCAAGTCAATGGCAAGCCTGCCCAGGCCAATGCCGAAACCGACACCCCTTTGCTTTGGGTGCTGCGCGATGAGCTGGGCATGACCGGCACCAAATTCGGCTGCGGCGCTGCCCTGTGCGGCGCCTGTACCGTGCATGTCAACGGTGAGGCCGTGCGCTCCTGCCAGACGCCTTTGAGCACTGTGGCTGGCAAAAAGGTCGCTACTGTGGAAGGCCTGTCGGCCAACAACACACACCCGCTGCAGGTGGCCTGGATCAAGCACGATGTGCCCCAGTGCGGTTACTGCCAGTCGGGCCAGCTGATGAGCGCTGCGGCCCTGCTGGCCAAGAACAAGAACCCGAGCGACACCGACATCGACAACGCCATGAGCGGCAACATTTGCCGCTGCGGCACGTACCCCCGTATCCGCGCCGCCATCAAGGATGCCGCCGCCACGATGCGTCAAGCCTGATCTGCCGGAGAACACACATGAACGATATCCAGACCTCCCGCCGCGCCTTCCTCAAAACCAGCGCTGCCGCCTCTGGCGGTTTGCTGATGGCTCTGCACCTGCCCGGCACACTGGGCCAGGCCATGGCCGCAGGCACAGTAAGCACGCCCAATGCCTGGGTCCACATTGCCGACAACAACGCCATTTCCATCTTGATTGCCCACTCCGAGATGGGCCAGGGCGTCTACACCTCCATGCCCATGTTGGTGGCCGAAGAGCTCAACGTTGACCTGAACCAGATCAAGGTAGTGGTGGCGCCGCCTGCCGAGGCTTATGTCAATCAGCTGCTAGGCGCGCAAATCACGGGCGGTTCGACCTCGGTGCGCGCTGGTTGGGAAAAGTTGCGCGTGGCCGGTGCCCAGGTCCGCGAAATGCTGGTCTCTGCCGCTGCCCTGCAGTGGGATGTGGATCCCGACTTGATCAAGGCCGAAAAAGGCATGCTGCTGGGCCCCAAAGGGAAAAAAGCGACTTACGGCGAGTTCGCCCACGCGGCTTCGCGCCTGGCGGTGCCCGAGAAACCCACCCTTAAAGATCCCAAAAATTTCCGCATCGTCGGCAAGCGCACCAAGCGCCTGGACACGCCTGCCAAGACCAATGGCACGGCCGAATTCGGCATCGATGTGAAATTGCCCGGCATGGTCTACGCCACCGTGCAGCAGTGCCCGGTGATTGGCGGCAAGGTCAAGAGCTTTGACGCAACGCAGGCCAAGGGCATGCCCGGCGTGCAGGCGGTGGTGCAGATCAGCGACGGCGTGGCCGTTGTGGCCGACAGCTGGTGGCGCGCCAAGAAAGCCATGGAAACCGTCAAGGTGCAGTGGGATGAAGGCGCGGTGGCCGCATTGAGCGATACATCGATCATTGAAAACACACGCCAGGCCGCCAAATCAGGCAAGGTCATCGAGATCACCAAGCCCCAAGGCGATGTGGCGGCAGCCCTCAAGGGTGCTGCCAAAGTGGTCGAAGCCGAATACATCTCGCCCATGCAGTCTCACTCACCACTGGAGCCGATGAACTTCACGGCCCATGTGCAGGGTGACAAGGTTTTGCTGATTGGCCCAACCCAGTTCCAGCAAGGCGCGCAGGGCGCTGTGGCCGGAGCCTTAGGCGTCAAGCCCGAGAACATCACCCTGAAAACCACCTTCCTGGGTGGCGGCTTCGGTCGCCGTCTGGAGCTGGACTTCATCGTGCAGGCCGCCGAGATTTCAAAAGCGGTGAACAAGCCCGTCAAGCTGCTGTGGACGCGCGAAGAAGACATGACCCATGACTTCTACCGCCCCGCAGGGGTCAACCAGCTCAAGGCTGGTCTGGACGCCAACGGCATGCCCGTGGCGATGCACTTCAAGGTGGCTTCGCAGTCGGTGACCCAACGCGCCTTTGGTCTGCCCAAGGACACGCTCGACCCGTTCATGGCCGAAGCGGCCGTGCCGGGCTACAACATCGCCAACACCCAGCATGACCTGATCATTCACGACAGCGGCTTCCGCGTGGGTTACTGGCGCGCTGTGAGCCACAGCATGAACGCTTTCGCCAACGAGAGCTTCATCGACGAGCTGGCCAAGGCCGCAGGTCAAGACCCCTATGCCTACCGCATGAAGCTGCTGCAAGGCAAACCCCGTTTTGCCAACGTGCTCAAACTCGCCGCCGAAAAAGCAGGCTGGGGCAAGCCTGTGGCCGCAGGCCGTGCACGCGGTATCGCCTTGATGGAAGGCTACGACAGCTACATGGCGCAAGTGGCCGAAGTCAGCCTCGACAAGGACGGCAGCGTGCGCGTGCACAAAGTCACTGTCGCCGCCGACGTGGGCCACATGGTCAACCCCGACACGGTCGAAGCGCAACTGCAGTCGAGCATCGTGTTCGGCGTGGGCGCCGTGCTCAAGCACCAGATCACCATGAAGAATGGCCGCGTGCAAGAAACCAACTACAACAGCTACGCCCCTGTACGCATGTACGAGTCGCCCCAGATCGACATCGTGCTGGTCAAGAGCACCGAGAAACCCGGTGGCATTGGTGAGCCTGGCACGGCTGTGGCAGCCCCCACCATTGCCAACGCGGTAGCCGCCCTGACCGGCAAGCGCGTGCGCCGTCTGCCCATCACGGCAGAAGCTCTGCGCACAGCCTGATCGAGGATGGACCTCTATGGAAAGCCTGGATCTTCGCGTCCTGTCTGATGTGCTGGCCTGGAAACAGGCTGGCCATCAGGTCACTCTGGTCACGGTGGTGGAAACATGGGGCAGCGCCCCACGCCCACCCGGGGCCTTGCTGGCGGTGCGCGATGATGGCGGTGTGAGCGGTTCGGTCTCGGGCGGCTGCGTCGAGGACGACCTGATCGCCCGCATCCGGGCTGGCGAGTACGCCCATCTTCAAACCCCTTCCATGGTGGCCTACGGCGTGACCAAGGAAGAGGCCACCCGATTCGGGCTGCCTTGTGGCGGCACCTTGCGGCTGGTGCAGGAACCGGTGCTGGACACAACCTGGATTGAACAGGTGCTGCAAAAGACCGGCGCACACCAGCTGGTGGCGCGCACCCTCAGCTTGCGTGATGGCCGCGTGCAGCTGCGCGAGGCCGAACGCGGCGAGGCCTTGCAATTTGATGGCAATACCCTGACGACGCTGTTTGGTCCACGCTGGCGGCTGCTGCTGATCGGGGCAGGCCAGCTCAGTCAAGCCGTGGCCCAGATGGCGCAGATGCTCGATTTTGAGATTCTGGTGTGTGAGCCACGCGAGGCATACACCGCAGGCTGGAGCCTGCCTGGTGTGACGATGCTCAGCGGCATGCCCGATGACGAAGTGCTGGCCATGCAGCCTGATGCGCACACCGCCATCGTGGCGCTGACACACGACCCCAAACTGGACGACATGGCGTTGCTCGAAGCGCTCAACTCACCCGCTTTTTATGTGGGCGCGCTCGGCTCACGCCGCAACCAGCAGGCACGCAAACAGCGCCTGGCCGAACACTTTGACCTGAGCGAACAGGCCCTGGCCCGCTTGCACGGCCCGGTGGGTTTGCGCCTAGGCGCCAAAACACCCGCAGAGATCGCGGTGTCGATCATTGCCGAGATCGTGCAGGTCAAGAACAAGGGCATGTCGGATGCCATGGTCCAGATGGCCGCAGACGCTGTGCCCACCGAGTGGCGCAGCCCGACTTGCGCGGTGTGAGCGCTTTGCCCCGGCCAATGGTCATCGTCCTGGCCGCAGGCCTGGGCGAGCGGTTCAGGCGAGCCGGTGGCGCGCACGACAAGCTGCTGGCCCCGTTGGGACCAAAGCGTGTGCGTGACCATGTGCTGGCGGCGGTACAAGCCAGCGGTCTGCCTTGGCATGTGGTGGAACGCGAACATACGACCCACCTGAGCGCACAAGGCATGGGCACCAGCATTGCCACAGGCGTGGCTGCCACGTCCAACGCCGCAGGCTGGTTGATCCTGCCAGCCGATCTGCCGCTTGTTCAGCCCGGGTCCTTGCGCCGGGTGGCCGAAGCGCTGAGCCATCACACGGTGGTGGTCCCCCTGGTGCAAGGTCAACGCGGACACCCGGTGGGCTTTGGTGCTGTTCACCGTGAAGCGCTGCTGACCTTGTCGGGAGATCAGGGGGCCAAAGGCGTGATGCAAAACCACGCGCCCTGGCTGCTGGAGCTCGATGACATCGGTTGTATTCTGGATGTGGACACGCCCGAAGCGCTGGCCGAGGCCGCGCGCCTGTGGCCTGCCTGGGCCTGAACCCACTCCCCGGCATGCAGACAAAACAAAGCCCCTGCGAGAGGGGCTTTGTTGTCAGCGGTCTGGCTGCTTTACTTCTTGCGAGCAGCGATCGCGGCTTCGGCTTCCTTGACCAGAGGTGCGCCAATGGTGTTGGTCCACTTGGCATAGACGGGTCGAGTTACCTTGACGAAGGCTTCACGCTCGGCCGGCGTCAGGAAGGTCACGTTCACACCCATAGCCGCGATGTCCTTGAACGCGGGTTTATCGGCTTCGGTCAGGCCTTTTCGGGCGATCGCGATTTCCTGCTTGCCCGCATCCAGCGCTGCCTGGCGCACGATGTCTTGGTCGGCCTTGGTCCAGGAATTCCAGATGTCCTTGTTGACCACAAAGATCAGTGGGTCGGCCACGTAACCCCAGGCGGTCACAAACTTCTGGCCCACGTTCTGCATCTTCAGCACATTGAAGAGGAACAGCGGGTTTTCCTGACCATCCACCGCACCACTGGAGAGCGCAGGTTGCGCATCGGCCCAGCTCATTTGTGTGGGATTGGCACCCATGGCCGCGAACATGTCCGAATAGATGGGTGAACCCACCACGCGGATTTTCATGCCTTTGAGGTCTTCAGGCGAACGGATGGCACGCTTGGAATTGGTCACTTCGCGGTAACCGTTCTCGCCCCAGGCCAGCGGCACCACGCCGCCCTGCTCCAGACGCTGGAAGATCTTCTGACCCACTGAGCCCTGGGTCAGCGCGTCGATGGCTGCGTAGTCGGGCATCAGAAAAGGCAGCGAGAACAGGTTCAGTTCCTTGACCTGGGGTGACCAGTTGATGGTCGAGCCCACGGCCATGTCGATCACGCCCTGGCGCAGCGCACTGAACTCACGGGTCTGGTCACCCTGGATCAGCGACACACCTGGGTAGAGCTTGATGTTGATCCGGCCCTGGGTGCGTTCCTTGACGAGGTCAGACCAGATTTTGGCGGCCTGACCCCAGGGGGTGGGAGGTGCCAGCACAATGGACAGGCGGTATTCGGATTTGTACTCGGCCGCAGCGACGGGTACAGAGAAGCCGCAGGCGGCGGCGGTGACGGCCAGCAGACCGATCAGACGTTGACGCATTTTCATGATGAAAGTCTCCTTGTTGAAGAGGGTGAGAAATCAGTAGCCCATGTAACGGGGCAGCCACAGCGCCAGATCAGGCCAGGCGATGACAGCGACCATGACGAGGAACATCGAAAACAGCATCCAGCCGACCCACTGCACGGTCTCTTCCATGCGCACGCCCGCGATGCGGCACGACACCATGAGGTTGACCGCAAGAGGCGGGGTGAACTGACCCAGCGCCACCTTCAGGGTGAGGATGACGCCAAACCAGACCGGGTCCCATTTGTAAAACTGCACAATGGGCCACAGCAGGGGCACGAAGATCAGGAAGATGGACACACCGTCGAGAAACATGCCCACGGTGATGAGCATCAGGATCAACAAGGCCAGCACGCCATACTCACCCAAACCCGAATTGACGATGGCCTGTGTGACCGGGTCGATCACGCCCAGGGTGGACAGCGAGAAGGCAAAGATGCCCGCCAGCGACACCACCAGCAAGATCACAGCCGACAGCTCGCCGGACTCGCGCAGGATGACAAACAGGTCGCGCACACGAATCGTGCGGTGGATGAACATGCCCACAAACAGGCCATAGAACACCGCCACCACAGCAGCCTCGGTCGGCGTGAACCAGCCAGCACGCATGCCGCCCAGGATCAGGATTGGCGCGGCCAGACCCCAGGAGGCATCGCGCAGGCTTTGCCAGAACGGCGGTCGGGGCAAACGGGCCTCGTGCGCGCCCATCTTGTGTTTGCGCGCCAGCCAGACGGTGGGTACGATCAGAGCCAGACCGGCCAGCACGCCGGGCACCATGCCAGCGGCAAACAAGGCCGGCACCGAAGCCCCTGGCACCAACACCGAATAGACGATGAACGCGACAGAAGGCGGAATCAGAATGTCGGTGGCCGCAGCAGCCCCCACCACGCTGGCTGAAAACGATGCCGGGTAACCGGCCCGCGACATGGCTGCAATCATGACCGCGCCCACAGCTGCAGCATTGGCCGGACCGGAGCCTGAAATGCCGCCCAGGAACATGGCCACCACGATGGCCACCAGCGGCAACATGCCGGGGCCGCGCCCCACAATGGCGACGGCAAAGTTGACCAACCTGAGGGCCACACCCGAGCGGTCAAATATCGACCCCACCAGCACAAACATGGGAATCGCCAGCAAGGGGTACTTGCCCAGTCCGGCATAGAAGTTCTGAGGGACAGCCAGCAGGCCGAACCATTGGGCCTCGGGGTTGGCCAGCGCGATGCAGGCGGCACCCGCCAAACCCAGGGCCGCGCCGATCGGCACGCCCATGAGCATCATGACCACAAAGGCCGTGAACAGCAGCGTCGGGATCATGGCTGGCGTCCCCGGCGAATGAACAAGCCCAGCGCACGCCCAGCAATGGCCACCGACATGACGGGCAGCCAGATGGTGTACCACCACTGCGGCACGCCAATGCCTGGCGAAGTTTCACCAAAGCGGAAGTCATCCCAGACCACGCGAGCGCTGAGCACGGCGATCAGGGCAAATAGCAAAAAAACCATGATGGCGCCAAAGCGGGCCAACACACGCTGGCGTTTTTCGGAGCCGCTGTCGGCAAAGTACTCAATGCGGATCTGGCGATTGCGGGCTACGGATGCCGAACCAGCCACCAGCGCCAGCACAATCATCAAAAAAACCGAGAACTCTTCGGTCCAGGCAAAAGACTGGTCGGTGAAGTAACGAACAATGACGTTGGCAAAAGTGATGAGCGAGAGCAGACCCATCACAATCACGGTGAGCCAGTCTTCAATTTTCAGAGGGACAAGGGTGTCCTCGTCCTGCACCAGTGTGGGGTCTTCCTCCACAATGGCTGGTGTTGATTCGGTGTGATGTGACATGCAGAAAAAAGCCAAAACGGTTTTTGACTTTAACACGCACCCCTTCCCACATGCCCTGTAGCCACGCTCTGGCATGAGGGATCTGCCAAATGCCAAAGCCCACACACCGAAGTGCATGGGCTTTGGAAGTGGTGGCTCGCGCCACCCGGGCGTGGGCCTGTTGATCAACCGTGGTAGGCCGACTCCCCGTGAGAGCTGATGTCCAGACCTTCGCGCTCTTCTTCTTCGCTGACCCGCAGACCGATGGTGAGGTCAACAATCTTGTAGGCGAGCATGGAGACCACAGCAGACCAGACCACAGTGACCAACACCGCTTTGGCCTGCACCCAGACCTGGGCACCGATGGAGAAGTCCGCCGACGTCACCATGGTGGCGGTGACCCAGTCGGCCACAAAACCAGGGCCCCCCAGGCTGGGCGAGTTGAAAACGCCGGTCAAGAGTGCGCCCACGATGCCGCCGACACCATGCACGCCGAACACGTCCAGCGAGTCATCTGCACCCAACAGCTTCTTGAGACCATTGACGCCCCACAGGCAGGCGAAACCACCAATGAAGCCGATCACCAACGCACCACCAATACCGACGTTGCCCGCAGCAGGCGTCACAGCCACCAGACCGGCCACCGCACCCGATGCCGCACCCAGCATGGAGGCTTTGCCACGCATCAGCGCTTCACCCATGCACCAGGCGATCACGGCAGCGGCCGTGGCAACCATGGTGTTGATGAAGGCCAAGGCGGCGAAACCGTTGGCTTCGAGAGCAGAGCCTGCATTGAAGCCGAACCAGCCCACCCACAGCAGCGCAGCGCCGACCATGGTCAGAGTCAGGCTGTGAGGCGCCATGGATTCGCGGCCGTAACCGACGCGCTTGCCAATCATGAAGGCACCGACCAAGCCAGCGACAGCGGCGTTGATGTGCACCACCGTACCGCCAGCGAAGTCCAGCGCACCCCACTGCCAGATCAGGCCAGCCTTGGATGTCATCTCGTCCACCACTTCTTTGGAGGCGTAGGCATCAGGCCCCATCCAGAACCAGACCATGTGTGCGATAGGCAAGTAGCTGAAGGTGAACCACAGCACCATGAACAGCAGCACACCGGAGAACTTGGCACGTTCGGCAAAGGCGCCCACGATCAGTGCGCAAGTGATGCCCGCGAATGTGGCCTGGAAAGCGGCGAACGAAATCTCGGGGATATAGACGCCCTTGGAGAAGGTCGCTGCGTTGGCAAAAGTGCCCGCAACGTTGTCCCAGATACCCTTCATGAACAAGCGGTCAAAACCACCGATGTAGGCATTGCCCTCGGTGAATGCCAGGCTGTAGCCGTAGATGAACCACAGCACCAAGATCAGCGAGAAGGTGACCATGACCTGCATCAGCACCGACAGCATGTTCTTGCTGCGCACCAGTCCACCATAGAACAGGGCCAGACCGGGCACGGCCATCATCAGCACCAGCAAGGTGGACACCATCATCCAGGTGGTGTCACCCTTGTTGGGCACAGGCACCGCCGCAGCAACTGCAGCTGTGGCTTCGGGCGCCTCTGCCTGTGCCCACGCCAAGGCAGCAGTGCCCAGCAGACCCAGTCCTACGGCCAGGGATTTCATATTGGTTTTCATGTTGAACTCTCTTTCGTGATGGTCACAGGGCTTCGGTACCGGTCTCACCGGTGCGGATGCGAACCACCTGCTGCAGGTCGTACACAAAAATCTTGCCGTCGCCGATCTTGCCGGTGCGCGCACCGGCCTCGATGGCTTCGATCACGCGCTCGACGATGGCGTCGTCCACGGCGGCTTCGATCTTCACTTTGGGCAGAAAGTCGACCACGTATTCCGCACCACGGTACAGCTCGGTGTGCCCTTTCTGACGGCCAAAGCCTTTGACTTCGGTCACGGTGATGCCCTGCACGCCGATGCCTGAGAGTGCTTCACGCACTTCGTCCAGCTTGAAGGGTTTGATGATGGCGGTCACCAGTTTCATGATGGCTCCTTGTGTTGATGGGGTTGAGCTCAGAAGGTGTACTTCAGGCCCACGACCAGGCCGGCGTCGCCAGTGGCTTTGCCTGCAGGGGTGTAATAGAAAGACTTCTTGGCGTTGGTGCCAATCACAGCGGCCGTAGCGCTCAAGCCATTGCCCAGGTCTTTGCCCAATGTCAGGGCGTAGTCGGTGTAAGTGCCATCAGGCGTGTTGGCCACTTTCTGATAGCCCAAGTGAGGCACCAGGGAGTAACCATCACCCAGGTCATACGTCGCACTCAAGTCCAGGTAGTAACTGCCCTTGCTGTTGAGGTTGCCAAACAGGTTAGAGAACGCGTGGGAGTACTTGGCGGTGTAGGCACCGAGGGTGACCGCACCATAGACCTCGTCAGTGTTCGCGTTGCCGAAACCAGCCACTTGACCGAGTTTGTTGCCTGCGTATTGGTAACGCAGGTAACCCACGTCATAAGCCACATCACCGGCCGTGCCTTTGTAGCCGCCGTACAGATCGACTTCAACTGCACCAGCGCTGGCACCAGCATCCTTGATCCACTTGATGGAGGAACCCCATGCGCCAACATAGAAACCGCTCTTGTCGTTGTAGTCCATGCCGCCTTGCAGGGCAGGGTTCAGACGCGACTGCGAAATACCACGGTAGCGGTAATCGCTCACCACACCGGCGTTGAAAGCCAGCGTGCTTTCTGGCTCCGCAGGCGCGGTCTGGGCTTGGGCGAGAGAAGTCAGGGAACCGATGGCCAAAGCGATCAGGGAAGGAACGAGGATTTTTTTCATAAGAGACTCCTGGAAAGTGAGTTGAGTGACAACTGCATCTAGCAGGGACTGTGCCAACCCCGTAAAAGCCCTTCATCGGGGGATTCACCAGTGCATTCTTTCTTGAGGAATGCTCCAATCCCATTCAAACAAACTTGGTACGCACAAACAGCGGGCCAAAACACACACCATGCACCAGCATGGGGCAGGGAGTCAAAATGAGTCTTTCTTTGGTGCACAGCCGCGCACTGGTGGGTCTGCACGCCCCCGCCGTCACTGTGGAGGTGCATCTGGCCAATGGCCTGCCCAGCTTTACCCTGGTCGGTCTGGCCGATGTGGAAGTCAAGGAGGCCCGCGAGCGCGTGCGCTCAGCCTTGCAAAACAGCGGGCTGGAGTTTCCCCACAACAAGCGCATCACCGTGAACCTGGCCCCGGCCGACCTGCCCAAGGACTCGGGGCGGCTGGACTTGCCCATCGCCCTGGGCATCCTGGCGGCCAGCGGGCAGATCGACGCCTCAAGGCTCACAGGCCATGAGTTCGCAGGCGAGCTTTCGCTGTCCGGTGAGTTGCGGCCGGTGCGCGGCGCCCTGGCCATGAGCCTGGCCCTGCGCCAGCAGCAGATCCACACCCGCCTTGTGCTGCCGCCAGGCAGCGCCGAAGAAGCCGCGCTGGTGCCGGACGCGACCATTTTCAGGGCCAAGCACCTCTTGGACGTGGTCCAGCAGTTCCTGCCGCCGTCCGGCGAAACCCCGCCCGAACCCAGCGACGGCTGGACGCGCCTGGCCAGCACGGCCCCAGCCGAGCCACCGCGCTACGCCGACCTGTCCGAGGTGAAAGGCCAGGCCGGCCCCAAGCGGGTTCTGGAAATCGCCGCAGCGGGCGGGCATTCGCTCCTGATGGTCGGCCCGCCAGGCTCGGGCAAGTCCATGCTGGCGCAGCGCTTTGCAGGGCTGTTGCCGCCGATGCAGACCGAAGAAGCCCTCGAAAGCGCAGCCCTGGCCAGCCTGGCGGGCTGCTTTGACCTGAGCCGATGGGCGCAACGGCCGACCCGGCAGCCACACCACTCGGCCAGCGCGGTGGCCCTGGTGGGAGGCGGCTCGCCGCCCAAGCCTGGCGAAATCTCGCTGGCGCACCACGGCGTGCTGTTTCTGGACGAACTGCCCGAGTTCCCTCGCTCTGCACTGGAAGCCTTGCGCGAACCGCTGGAGAGTGGCCACATCACCATCGCCCGGGCAGCGCGGCGGGCCGAGTTTCCGGCACGCTTTCAGCTGATCGCTGCCATGAACCCCTGCCCTTGCGGCTACCTGGGCAGCACAGTCAAGGCCTGCCGCTGTTCGCCCGATCAGGTCAGCCGCTACCAAGGCAAACTCAGCGGCCCTTTGCTCGACCGGATCGACCTGCACATCGAAGTCAATAGCCTGCGGCCCGAGGCGCTGCTGCAAGCCAGCCCCGGCGAAAGCACCGAGGCCATTGCCGCACGCAGTCTGGCCGCACGGGAGCGGGCCATGGCACGACAAGGCTGCAGCAACCAGGCTTTGCAAGGCCAGTCCCTGGACGTGCAACTCCAGCTGACCCCTGCCACCACCGCCTTAGTGCAGAAAGTGGCCACCCAGCTGGGCTGGAGCGGACGAGGCACGCACCGGGCGCTGCGGGTGGCACGCACGATTGCCGACCTGGCAAGCAGCGAACAGGTGCTGCCCGCCCATTTCGCCGAGGCGGTGCAATACCGGCGGGTGCTCAAAGAGCAGTGAGCCAGGCCACATCCTGTTACAGCTGCCAAGCCATGGACCAGGCGCATCGTCAACGCCTGCGCCGCAGGCCACGTTGAACACCCAATCCTGAAACGAGGTGCTCCATGAAAAAAATCCTGCAAACCCTGGGCCTGGTGGCCGTGCTGGCCAGCGTGAGTGGTCAAGCCCTGGCCGATGGTGGCCACCGCGGCTGGGACCGTGGCTGGGAACACGAGCGCCACGGCCATGGTTACCGCTCCGGCGGCAACTGGGTCGCCCCCCTGATTGCTCTGGGGGTGGCCGGTGCAGTATGGAGCGCTTCGGCACGCCCGGCCCCCACCTACGTGGCCCCTGCAGTGACCTACTACCCACCTCAACCGACCCTCAGTGCGTCTTACTACTGCGCATCGTCGAGCCAGTTTTACCCCTACACCACGTACTGCCCTGAAGGCTGGCAACTGGTGCAACCCGCTTACCGCTGATCCATTACTGCGCCAGCAGTGCACGCGGGCGACAACCCGAGGACATGAATTGCGTCATGCTTGGGGCAGGCATGCACCCGACTTACTCACACTCTCCCGTCACTCGCCTGAGCGCTTTCAGCGGCTGGCTCTCCCTGCCCCAGCTCATCACCTGGGGCAGCGTTTTCTACACCTTCTCATTGCTCATGGCACCACTCGAAGCCGAGCTGGACATGACACGTGCGCAGTCTTCGCTGGCTTTCAGTCTGGCCTTGCTGGCCGAGGGCGCCGGGGCCTGGCTGGTGGGCCGCTGGATCGACCAGGGCCATGAACGCGCCGTCATGGCGCTCGGTTCGGCCTGGGTGGGCGCGGGCCTGCTGGCCCACAGTCTGGTGTCTTCCTTGTGGGGGTTTTACGCCGTCTGGGTCTGGCTGGGCCTGGGCATGGCAGCCACGCTGTACACACCGGCTTTTGCGGTGGTGACGCGGCGCTATCCACAGGACTTCCGGCGCGCCATCATCACGCTCACTTTTCTGGGTGGACTGGCCAGCACCGTGTTCATCCCGTTGTCGAGCTGGTGGATTGAACTGTGGGGCTGGCGTCATGCCTTGTGGGCCCTGGCGGCGATCCAGCTGCTGCTGTGCGCACCCCTGCATGCCTGGTTGCTGCAAGGTGTGCGGCAACACCCCCACCACCATGCGCAGCAGGTCCAGAGCTCGGTGCGGCAACACTTGAAAGCCCCGTTCTGGTTGCTGGCCTTGTTCATGGTGCTCATGATGTCGATCACATCGGCGCTGCCAGCGCACATGATCAACCTGCTGCAAGAGGCTGGACTGTCTCCGGCCTGGGTGGTGGCAGTGCCCGCCGCGATTGGTGTGATCCAGGTGCTGGGCCGCTTGCTGCTGTTCGTGTTCGAGCGGCATTGGAATGTGCACACCGCCAACCGCTGGATTCCCAGCCTGATCCCGATGGGGCTGCTGGCCCTGGTGGTGGGTGGCGTGACCCCAGACGCCGCCATCGTGTTTGTGTTGTTCTTTGGCCTGGGCAATGGCCTCAACACCATCGTCAAGGGCACGGCCATGGCGCAGTATGTGAGCGCCGCACATGTGGGCCAACTCAACGGCGTGCTGGGCATGCCCGTGGCCCTGGCACGCGCTGCCGCCCCCCTGATGCTGGGCGTGCTGTGGTCGCCCACGCAGGGCTACACCTACGGTCTGTGGTGGATGCTTTGTGCCAGCCTGCTGGGCATGGCCGCGCTTTGGGCGGCGCAGGCCATGGCCCTGAAACGGTAAGGCTTCAGAGGTTAGGCGCCAGCAAGCGCTGCAAGTCCGTCACCTCAACCCCGCTGCGCTGTGCCAGATCCTGCACCTGGTCATCGCCCACTTTGCCCACGTTGAAATACTGCGCCTCAGGGTGGGCGATGTAGAAACCGCTCACGCTGGCCGCAGGCGTCATGGCCAGGCTCTCGGTCAGGCCCATGCCGATCTCTTGGCACTGCAGCAGCTCGAACATGGCTTTTTTGGCGCTGTGGTCGGGGCAAGCCGGGTAGCCGGGTGCGGGGCGGATGCCCTGGTATTTCTCGGCGATCAGCGCTTCGTTGCTCAGGGCTTCGCCTGCGGCATAGCCCCACAGGTCGGTGCGCACTTTCTGGTGCAGACACTCGGCCAGTGCTTCGGCCAGGCGGTCGGCCAGTGACTTGAGCATGATGGCGCTGTAGTCGTCGTGCGCGGCCTCAAAGGCCTCGGCACGCTTGTCGGCCCCAATGCCTGCCGTCACGGCAAACACGCCCACATGGTCTTGGGCCACGCCTTGCGGTGCCACGAAGTCGGCCAGGCAGCGGCTGGGGCGCATCACGCCTTCAATGCGCTGTTTCTCGGTCTGCTGACGCAAGCCGCGCCACGTCATGGCCACTTGATTGCGTGACTCATCGGTGTACAGCGCGATGTCGTCGTCATCCACGCTGTTGGCGGGGTACAGGCCCAGCACCGCGTTGGCCGTGACCCAGCGACCATCAATGATTTTTTGCAGCATGGCCTGGCCGTCGGCCAACACCTTGCGCGCCTGCTCGCCCACCACCTCGTCTTGCAGGATGGCGGGGTAAGGTCCGGCCAGGTCCCAGGTCTGGAAGAAAGGGCCCCAGTCGATGTACTGCGCAATCTCGGCCAGGTCGTAGTTCTTGAACACGCGGCGGCCAATGAACTTGGGCGCAGCGGGCACGCCCTTGGACCAGTCGATCGGCGTCTTGTTGGCACGGGCCTGCACTAGCGTCCACAGAGGCGTTTGCTTTTTGCCCGCGTGCTGCTCGCGCACCTTGGTGTAATCGGCATTCAGCTCGGCAATGTAGTTGGCCGCCTGCTCGGACAGCAAGCCCTGCGCCACGCTCACGCTGCGCGAAGCGTCGGGCACATAGACCACCGGACCGCTGTAGTTGGGCGCGATCTTGACGGCGGTGTGCACGCGGCTGCAGGTGGCCCCACCGATCAAGAGCGGGATCTGGCGCTCGCGGAAGTACGGGTCTTTTTCCATTTCGGAGGCCACGTACTGCATCTCTTCCAGGCTGGGCGTGATCAGCCCCGACAGGCCAATGATGTCGGCGTTTTCTTCCTTGGCCTTGGCCAAAATTTCGTGGCAAGGCACCATCACGCCCATGTTCACCACTTCAAAGTTGTTGCACTGCAGAACCACGGTGACGATGTTCTTGCCGATGTCGTGCACATCGCCCTTGACAGTGGCGATCACGATCTTGCCCTTGGCTTTCACATCGGCACCTGCGGCCTGCTGCGCGGCTTTTTCGGCCTCGATGTAGGGCAGCAAATGCGCCACGGCCTGCTTCATCACGCGGGCGCTCTTCACCACCTGTGGCAAAAACATCTTGCCCTGCCCGAACAGGTCACCGACCACGTTCATGCCGTCCATCAAGGGGCCTTCGATCACATGCAAGGGGCGGCCACCTTGGGCCAAGACCTCTTGGTAAGCCGCTTCGGTGTCTTCGTTGATGAAGTCGGTGATGCCATGCACCAGCGCATGCGAGAGGCGCTGCGCCACGCTCACAGGCGCTTCGGGCGTGCCGCGCCAAGCCAGCTTGGTGCTCTCGTCCTTGGCGGCGCCTTTGGCCGTGTCGGCAATCTCCACCAGACGCTCTCCGGCATCGGCGCGGCGATTGAGCACCACGTCTTCCACCCGCTCGCGCAGTGTGGCTTCAAGTTCGTCGTACACGCCGACCATGCCCGCGTTCACGATGCCCATGTCCATGCCCGCCTGGATAGCGTGGTACAGGAACACGGTGTGGATCGCCTCGCGCACCGGATCGTTGCCTCGAAAACTGAAAGACACATTCGACACGCCGCCCGACACCTTGGCCCCGGGCAGGTTTTGCTTGATCCAGCGCGTGGCCTCGATGAAGTCCACCGCGTAGTTGTTGTGCTCTTCGATGCCCGTGGCAATCGCGAAGATGTTGGGGTCAAAAATGATGTCTTCGGGCGGGAAGCCCACCTCATCGACCAACACGCGGTAAGCGCGTTCGCAAATCTCGATCTTGCGGGCATAGGTGTCGGCCTGGCCTTTTTCATCAAACGCCATCACCACAGCCGCTGCGCCGTAGCGCTTGACCAGCTTGGCCTGGCGCTTGAATTCGTCAACGCCCTCTTTCATGCTGATCGAATTGACGATGCCCTTGCCCTGGATGCAGCGCAAACCGGCCTCGATGACCGACCACTTGGACGAATCGACCATCACCGGCACGCGGGCGATGTCAGGCTCACCGGCCATCAGATTCAAAAATCGCACCATGGCCGCCTGGCTGTCGAGCATGGCTTCGTCCATGTTCACGTCAATCACCTGCGCGCCGTTCTCGACCTGCTGGCGGGCCACGGCCAGAGCCTCTTCGTACTGGCCATTCAGGATCATGCGGGCAAAGGCCTTGGAGCCGGTCACGTTGGTGCGCTCACCCACGTTGACGAACAGCGAACCCTCGCCGATGGAGACGGGCTCCAGGCCAGACAGCTTCATGGGGGGGACGGCAACGGATTTGGACGCGACAACAGACACAGGCTCACCTTGGGGCGGACAGGTGAGCGTCGTTGGCAAAAGACAAGCCCCAAGCCTGACCTACAAGCTCATGGATAGAGGCAGGCTGCAACGCTCCTTGGGGAGGCGCTATTTTAACTGCAGACCAATTTGCAACCCCACAGGACCTGCTCGCCTCACATCGCCCGCGAAATCACCTCTTTCATGATTTCGCTGGTGCCGCCGTAGATGCGCTGGATGCGGGCGTCGGTGTACATGCGGCCGATCAGGTACTCGTTCATGTAGCCATAACCACCAAACAGCTGCAGGCAGATGTCGACCACGCGGCCCTGGGCCTCCGAGCCCCAGAGTTTGGCCATGGACGCGGTGGCCGTGTCGAGCTTGCCCGCCACAATGTCTTCGACACAGCGGTCAATGAAGGCGCGGCCCACCTGGATTTCGGTGGCCACTTCGGCCAGCTTGAATTTGGTGTTCTGGAAATCGGCCACGGTCTGGCCAAAAGCCTTGCGGTCACGCACGTAGTCGAGGGTGATCTGGTACGCCCCCTCCATCGCAGCCAGTGCGGTCAGGCCGATGATGAGGCGCTCATAAGGCAGGTCGGCCATGAGCTGGAAAAAGCCTTGCCCCTCCTTGCCACCCAGCAGCTGGTCGGCGCCCACATGCACGTTGTCAAAGAACAGTTCAGACGTGTCCTGCGCCTTGAGACCGATCTTGTCGAGCACGCGCCCCACACGGAAGCCCGGGCAGTCTTGCGTGTCCACGATCAAGATGGAGGTGCCCTTGGCCCCCTGGCCCGGATCGGTCTTGACCACCACCAGCACCACCCCGGCCAGAAAGCCGTTGCTGATGAAGGTTTTGGAGCCGTTGATCACATAACCACCCTCGGTGCGCTCAGCACGGGTGCGGATGCCCTGCAGGTCCGAACCGGTGCCGGGCTCGGTCATGGCAATGGCCCCCACCAGCTCACCTGTGGCCATGCGCGGCAGGTAGCGGCGTTTTTGCTCTTCGGTGCCGTGGTTCAAGAAGTAATGCGCCACGATCGAGTGCACCGACGAGTTCATGCCCGTCAGGCTGCGGCGCGCCATCTCTTCGCAGAGCACCGCTTCGTGGCGGAAATCACCGCCGCCGCCGCCCCACGTTTCTGGAATGTCGGTGCACAGCAAACCGAGCGCCCCGGCCTTGCGCCAGATCTCGTGCCCCACATGGCCGCGCTTGCGGGCGGCCTCGTCTTCGGGTTGCATTTCTTCTTCGAGGAAGCGCACCACGGTGTCGCGGTATTGATCGAGATCAGGGTCGGTCCAGGAGCGGCGGAACTGAATGGGCATGACAGGCTTTCAGGTCAATAAACATCGACAAACGGGGACAGCGCTGAAGCCAGCGCTGCGCAGGCTTCAGCGCGGCGGAAACTTCGGCTCGCGCTTTTCCAGAAAGGCACGCACCCCCTCGGCAAACTCGGGGCGGTCAATCAGCTCGCGCTGGCGCAAAGCCTCGTAGCGCAATTGCTCTGACAGCGTGACGCTTTCGGCGTTGTCGTAGGTGCGGCGGATTTCCTGCGCCGCATGCGCGGGCAACTGGGCCAGGCGCAAGGCCAGGGCCTGGGCCTCGGCCTGAAGCTGGTCATCGTCCACACAGGCCCAGATCAGCCCCCAGTCCAATGCCTGCTGCGCAGACAAACGCTCGCCCAGCAGACTCATGCCCACCGCCCGCGCACGCCCTGCAGAGCGTTGCAAAAACCAGGTGCTGCCCAGATCGGGCACGATGCCCAGGCGCGGCATGAACGACAGAAAGAAATACGCCGAGCGCGAAGCCACCACCATGTCGGCCGCCAGCGCCACGCCCACACCAGCCCCCGCACAAGGCCCGTTGACCGCGCTCACCACCGGAAACGGCATGTCACGCAGGTCTTCGATCAAGCGGTTGGACAGCGCCATCATGGTGTCGGCCGTTTGCTCCCCCAGGCTTTTCTCGGAAGGTGCGCGCATCGCGCTCAGATCGGCCCCCACGCAAAACGCCTTGCCCACGCCGGTGATGACCAGCGCCCGCACCGAGCGGTCTTCGCGCAAAGCGGCCAGCTGCTCACGCATCGCCACCTGCAGGGGCTGCGCCAGCGGGTTCAGGCGCTGCGGCATGTTCAGGCGCAACCAGGCCACATCGCCCTGGCGCTCGATCAGGATCAGTTCTTCGTTGGTCATCAAAGGCGCTCGATGATGGTCACGTTGGCCATGCCGCCGCCTTCACACATGGTCTGCAGGCCATAGCGCTTGCCATGCTGGGTCAAGGCATGCACCAGGGTGGTCATGAGCTTGGTGCCCGACGCACCCAGAGGGTGGCCCAGGGCGATCGCACCACCATTGACGTTCAGGCGCGCGGGGTCGGCCCCCAGCGCCTTGAGCCAACCCAGTGGCACCGAGGCAAACGCCTCGTTGACCTCGTACAGGTCGATGTCGTCGATCTTCATGCCGGCTTTCTTCAAAGCCCGCTCGGTGGCCGGAATCGGCGCTTCGAGCATGATGACCGGGTCATGGCCGATCATGGTCATGTGGTGGATGCGGGCCAGTGGCTTGACGCCCAAGGCTTTGAGACCACGCTCGTTGACCACCATCACGCCGGTGGCGCCGTCGCAAATCTGGCTGGCGTTGGCGGCAGTGATGACGCCACCTTCCTGCAGCAGCTTGACGCTCTGGATCGCCTCCAGTGTGGCTTCGGCGCGGATACCTTCGTCCGTAGCGTGCATCTCGCCCGATTCGGCACCGTCGGCGGTGCGCACGGCCACCGGCAGGATTTCGTTCTTGAAGGCCCCTGCCTGCGTCGCCGCCAGGGCGCGCTGGTGGCTGAGCAGGGCATAGCGGTCCAACTCGTCCTTGCTCAGGCCGTATTTGCGGGCCATCATCTCGGCACCCATGAACTGGCTGAAAGCCACGTTGTTGTAGCGCTGGTTCACCAGATCGCTTTGGTAAGAACCCATGCCCGCCTTGGAGGCCAGCGCATTGGGACTGAACATCGGCACCCGGGTCATGGACTCGACGCCTGCGGCAATCACCACGTCCATCGCGCCCGACATGACGGCCTGAGCCGCAAAATGCACCGCCTGCTGGGACGAGCCGCACTGGCGGTCGATCGAGGTGCCAGGCACCGACTCGGGCAGGCGCGAAGCCAGCACCGCATTGCGCGCCACGTTGGTGGCCTGCTCGCCCACCTGGCTCACACAGCCCATGAACACGTCCTCGATCAGCGCCGGATCGGCCCCGGTGCGGTCCAGCAGATCGTTCAGGACCTGCGCGGCCAGATCAACCGGATGCCAGCCGGACAGACGCCCGCCTCGGCGACCACCTGCTGTACGGGTGGCGGCGACGATGAATGCTTCAGACATGTTTCATCCCTTGCTAGTGAACATGAAGACATTCTTCCATGCCCATTTGCAAGGGCGCGTCATCTTCGGGACGCTGCGCCGTCAGGCCGCTTCTTTGTAGAAAAAGCCGCCATGCACGTTGCGCGGGGCCAGCAGGCCGACCGCTTTGCTGATGGCGCTGATGTGGTTGGGCGTGGTGCCGCAGCAGCCGCCCACGATGTTGACCAGGCCCTCGGCCGCAAACTCGTGCAACAGGCGGCTGGTGACTTCGGGGGTTTCGTCAAAGCCGGTGTCGCTCATGGGGTTGGGCAGGCCGGCGTTGGGGTAGCAGCTGATGAAGGTGTCGCCCGCGACCTTGTTGAGTTCCTGGATATAGGGGCGCATCAGCGTTGCACCCAGCGCGCAATTGAGGCCAATGGCCAGCGGCTGCGCGTGGCGCACGCTGTGCCAGAAAGCCGTCACAGTCTGGCCGCTCAGGATGCGGCCCGACGCGTCGGTCACCGTGCCGCTGATGATGAGGGGCAGGCGCTGGCCGCTGGCTTCAAAGAATTCTTCGATGGCAAACAGCGCGGCCTTGGCGTTGAGCGTGTCAAAAATCGTCTCGACCAGCAGCACATCGGAGCCGCCTTCGACCAGGGCTTCGACCTGTTCGTAATAGGCGGCGCGCAGTTCTTCAAAGGTCACGTTGCGGGCACCGGCGTCGTTCACGTCGGGGCTGATGCTGGCGGTCTTGGGTGTAGGGCCCAATGCACCCACCACAAAGCGGGGCTTGTCGGGCGTGGAGAACTTGTCGCAGGCGGCGCGGGCCAGCTTGGCGGACTGCAGGTTCATCTCGCGCACCAAGTGCTGCATGTCGTAGTCAGCCTGGGCTATTGTTGTTGCGCCAAAGGTGTTGGTCTCGATCATGTCGGCCCCGGCGGCCAGATAGCCTTCGTGGATGTCGCGGATCACGTCGGGGCGCGTCAGGCTCAACAGCTCGTTGTTGCCCTTGACGTCTTTGGGGAAGTCCTTGAAACGCGCCCCCCGGTAGTCGGCCTCGGTCAGTTTGAAGCGCTGGATCATGGTGCCCATGGCGCCGTCGAGGATGGCGATGCGGTTTTTCAGGATCTCGGGCAGCGCCTGGGCGCGGGTGTAAGCAGGGGTTTTCATGCCCCTATTGTAAAAACCCCCTGCGCTCGCGCGTCAGGGGGTGGCATTTCAGTCAAACCAGGTTCACTGCAGATCAAATCGATCCAGGTTCATGACCTTGTTCCAGGCGGCCACGAAGTCATCTACAAACTTGCCTTGGTTGTCGTCCTGCGCGTACACCTCGCTGATGGCGCGCAGTTGCGAGTTGGAGCCGAACACCAGGTCCACACGGGTGCCGGTCCACTTCACAGCACCAGTCTTGCGGTCGCGGCCTTCAAAGGTTTCCTCGCTGACATCGGTCGGGGCCCAGGCCACGCCCATGTCGGTCAGCTGAACAAAGAAGTCATTGCTCAGCTGGCCCACACGGCTGGTGAACACACCGTGCTGGGTGCCACCGGTGTTGGCACCCAGTACCCGCAGGCCGCCCACCAGCACCGTCATCTCAGGTGCCGACAGGCCCAGCAGCTGGGCTTTGTCGACCAGCAGCTCTTCGGCACGCATGCGGTAGGCCTTCTTCTGGTAGTTGCGGAAACCATCGGCCACCGGCTCCAGCACCACAAATGATTCGGCGTCGGTCTGCTCAGGCGTCGCGTCGGTGCGGCCCGCAGTGAAGGGCACAGTCACGCTGTGGCCTGCAGCCTTGGCGGCGGCTTCCACGGCGGCGCAGCCACCCAACACAATCAGGTCGGCCAGCGACACCTGCTTGCCATTGGCAGCGTCCGCGTTGAAACCGCGCTGCACCGCTTCGAGCACGGCCAGCGCCTTGGCCAGTTGTGCAGGTTGGTTGACCTCCCAGTCTTTCTGCGGGGCCAGGCGCACACGGGCACCGTTGGCACCCCCGCGTTTGTCCGAGCCACGGAAGGTGCTGGCCGATGCCCAGGCGGTACCCACCAGCTCGCTCACGCTCAGGCCGCTGGCCAGAATGCGGGTCTTGAGCTCGGCGATGTCTTTGGCGTCGATCAGCGGGTGGTTCACCGCCGGCACCGGGTCTTGCCAGATCAGGTCTTCGGCCGGCACTTCGGGGCCCAGGTAGTTGGCCTTGGGGCCCATGTCGCGGTGGGTCAGCTTGAACCAGGCGCGGGCATAGGCGTCGGCAAACTCGTCGGGGTGGGTCAGGAAATGGCGCGCGATCTTTTCGTAGGCCGGGTCAAAGCGCAGCGACAGGTCGGCCGTGGTCATCACGGGCGGATGCTTCTTGTTCGGATCGTGCGCGTCGACCACCATGTCCTCAGGCTCGACATTCTTGGCGCGCCACTGGATGGCACCGGCGGCAGTGGTCATCTGTTCCCACTCGTACTTGAACAGCACCTTCAGGTAGCCCATGTCCCACTTTGTCGGGTTAGGTTTCCAGGCCCCTTCAAAGCCGCTGGTGGTGGTGTCGCCGCCCTTGCCCAAGCCGTGTTGGTTGATCCAGCCAAAACCCATTTCGTGCAAAGGTGCGCCTTCAGGCTCGGGGCCCACCAGGGCTGCGTCACCCGCGCCGTGCATCTTGCCGAAGGTGTGGCCGCCAGCCACCAGGGCCACGGTCTCGGCATCGTTCATGGCCATGCGCGCAAAGGTCTCCCGCACGTCCTTGCCCGAGGCCGCCGGGTCGGGCTTGCCGTCCGGGCCCTGTGGGTTCACGTAAATCAGGCCCATCTGCACAGCGGCCAACGGGTTTTCCAGCTCGCGGTTGCCGGTGTAGCGGCTGCCCGGCTTGTCGCTGGTGGCGAGCCACTCTTTTTCAGCGCCCCAGTACACGTCCTCTTCCGGCGCCCAGATGTCGGCGCGGCCACCACCAAAACCAAAGGTTTTGAAGCCCATGGTCTCCATGGCCACATTGCCGCAGAGGATGAACAGGTCAGCCCAGGAAATCTTGTTGCCGTATTTCTTCTTGATGGGCCACAGCAGACGGCGGGCTTTGTCGAGGTTGCCGTTATCTGGCCAACTGTTCAGCGGGGCAAAGCGCTGGTTGCCCGTGTTGGCGCCGCCACGGCCGTCGGCCGTGCGGTAGGTGCCTGCCGCGTGCCAAGCCAGGCGGATGAACAGACCGCCATAGTGACCGTAGTCCGCGGGCCACCAGTCCTGACTTTGGGTCATCAAAGCGGCCAGGTCTTTTTTCAGCGCGGCGTAGTCGAGCTTTTTAAATTCTTTTTTGTAGTCAAAGTCCGCGCCCATCGGGTTGGACACCGGCTGATGCTGGTGCAGGATGGCCAGGTTCAGCTGGTTGGGCCACCAATGGGCATTCGATGGTTGACCGTGTGTGCTGCGTGCGCCACCCGCAGCATGAAAAGGGCATGAAGATGAAGAAGGTGCCGTCATGGTTGCTCTCCTTTGAAACAAGGTGCACCCAGTTTAGAAATCAACGCCTTGTTTGCCAACCCAATTCCATCAATCTCTGAAATAGAAATTTACAAACATGTCCGTTCATCGGTCAGGGCGGCAAGTTCAAGCGGGCTGGCGGTTGGACCATCTCGCAAAGCCCGCCGCCCGCAGCTGGCAAGCCGGGCACTGACCGCAGCCATAACCCCAGTCGTGGCGCTGCGTGCGCTCACCCAGGTAACAGGTGTGGCTGTGCTCCACGATCACATCCACCAGCGCTTGACCACCGCCAGCCGCATCGGCTTTTTGGCCCAGCTCGTGCGCCAGCTGCCAGGTCTGGGCCTTGTCGATCCACATGAGCGGGGTTTCGATCAGCAGCTTGCGGTCCATGCCCAGCGACAGGGCGATCTGCATGGCCTTCATGGTGTCGTCGCGGCAATCGGGGTAGCCTGAGAAATCGGTCTCACACACGCCTGTGACGATGACCTGCAAGCCCCGACGGTAAGCCAGAGCAGCAGCCAGCGTGAGAAACAGCAGGTTGCGCCCGGGCACAAAGGTGTTGGGCAGGCCCGAGCTTTCCATTTCAATCGCCGTGTCGCGGGTCAAGGATGTCTCGCTGATCTGGCCCAGGATGCCCGCGTCCAGCAAGTGGTCTTCGCCCAACTTGGCTGCCCAGTGCGGGAAGCGCGTCTTGATGGCAGACAGCACGTTCAGGCGGGCGTCCAGCTCCACTTTGTGGCGCTGGCCGTAATCAAACGCCAGGGTTTCGACCCGCTCGTAGCGGGTCAGTGCATGGGCCAGGCAGGTGGTGGAGTCCTGGCCACCGGAAAACAGGACGAGGGCGGAGGTGTGCATGGCTGGCGATTGTGGCAGAGTGCGCCGTCACGGCGGTCCGTCTGGCGCATCACTCCAGCCATACAAACGGGCTGCATTGGCATGCAAGCGATCCATCAACTCGGCGCCCAGCCAGCGCGTGCAACTGTCAGACCAGCCCTGGCGGTCTTCGTTCCTGAATGTTTCGATGCACGACAGGTCACCACGCTCAGGTCTGTGCACACCTTGGGTATGCGGCCAGTTGCTGCCCCACACCACCGCATCGGGACGGGCTTGCACCAACGACTCGACAAAGGGCCGCACATCCGCATAAGGCGCAACGCGGCAAGACGACAGATAAGGGGCTGACAGCTTCACATGCAGTTGCCCCGCCCGAAGCATCGTCAGCAAGGATGACCAACGCCCAGTTTCTGTGCCCTCTTGCACCGCAGGCAAACCCATGTGGTCCAGCACAAACCGCCGTTGCGAGCGCTGGATCACCGGCGCCAGGCCCAACAGCACATCCAGCGGCACATGCAGCTGGATGTGCCAGGCTTTGGGCAGGGTCTCATCCAGCGCCTGCACGGCGGCACAGGCCTCGGCCGCGTTGCCCGAGCGGTTGACCACCATGTTCAGGCGGGCCCCCACCACGCCTGCCGCCGACAGGACATGCAGTTCATCGGCACTGACTTGAGGGGAGACGACCGCGATCCCTTTGGCCCTGGGACCGAGCTGCCCGATCGCGTCCACCATGCACCGGTTGTCGGTGCCATAGACACTGGGCTGCACCAGCACCACGCGCGCCATGCCCGCCTCATCCAGGTACTGCGTCAACAGCGTTGCGCTGGCCGTATCCGGCGTGAATTTTCTGGACGGGCTGTAGGCAAAACGTGCAGGATCAAAAACGTGGACATGGCTGTCACATGCCGGGCTCTCCATCATCACTGCGCCTGGATGTTGGCGTCCTTGACCGTTTTTTTCCAATTGCCAACTTCCTCGGCAATGAATTTCTGGAAATCGGCCGATGCATTGCCCACGGGCTCTGCACCCAGTTCATTGAATTTCTTGCTGACTTCAGGTGCCTTCAAGGCTTTCACAATCAGCCCATGGAGTGTGTTCAAGACATCGGCAGGCACTTTGGCCGGTGCCACGACACCAACCCAATGGGTCACGCCAAACTTCTGGATGCCCACTTCGCTGAAGGTTGGCACATCAGGCCATTTGGCAATGCGTTTGGCCTGCCCCACCGCAACGGCTTTGACTCGCCCCGACGCCAGTGGGCCTTCGGTGCTGGTGATGCTGTCGATCAGCACATCGATCTCGCCCGCCATCAAGGCTTTGATCGACTCACCACCGCCCTTGTACGGCACATGCGTGAACCTGGCGCCAGTGACATTGCCCAGCAACTCGGTGGTCAGATGCGGCGTGCTGCCAATGCCACCCGAGCCATAGTTGAGTTTGTCGGGGTTCTTTTTTGCAAACTCCATCAACTCCTGGGCATTCCTGAAGCGGGAGCTGGAGGGCACCAACATCACCATTGGCGACTCCGCCACTTTGGTGACCGGCGCCAGGTCTTTCAGGGTGTCGTAAGGCATTCTGGCCTGCAAGGCGGGGGCCATGGTGAAAGGCCCACTGATAAAGGCCAGGGTGTAGCCATCGGGTACGGCCTTGGCCACCGCATCCGTGCCGATCACACCGCCAGCACCGGCCTTGTTTTCCACCACAAAGGACTGCCCGCTCAGCTGTGTCAGCTGCTGGGCCAGCACACGGCCCATCACATCGTTGGGTCCGCCCGCAGCAAACGGCACCACCAGCCGGACCGGCTTGTTGGGATAGCCACTGCCCTGCGCCAAAACGGCCGAGGGCATGCACACGGCCGCCAAAGCGGCCACAAGCAGGCGACGCTGGATCAGTTTTTTCAGATGTTTCATGTTCTCTGCGCTCATGTGAAGGGATTGGAAAAAGTAAATTTCGATTTACGGCGACACGCCATATTGTATCTTTTAATGAAATAATACATTATTTGACCTGTTACATGCTATTATTTCTAAAATGAATGATCCAAAAATATCTCTGATACATGCAACACCGTTGGCAATGCAACCGGTCAGCGAGGTGTTCACGGCCTTGTGGCCTGAAGCGAGATGCCGCAATTTGCTCGATGACAGCCTGTCGTCAGACCTGCAAGCGCAGGGCTTGACCACCACCATGATCGACCGCATGGTGGGTCTGGCCGGGTATGTCACCGCCCACGGGGCCCAGGCCATCCTGTTCACTTGTTCCGCTTTTGGTCCGGCCATCGATGCCGCGAAGAAAGCACTCCCCATCCCCATCCTCAAACCCAATGAAGCGATGTTCGATGAAGCCCTTGACCTGTGCGAAGCCTTGGGCAAGCCGTGCCGCATCGGTTTGTTGACCACTTTCGGGCCCGCGTCGGTGTCGATGTTGGCCGAGTTGCAGGAAGCCATCGCTCACAGGGACTTGCCTGTGGTGGTTGAAAGCGCCTGTGCCCTGGGTGCGCTGGAAAAGCTGAATGCAGCAGAAGCCTCCGCCCACGATCAGCTGGTGCTGCAAACGGCAAAGACGATGCCCGTCTGCGATGTCTATCTGCTTGGCCAGTTTTCAATGGCCCGCACACAAACCTTGTTAGACAACGCACTCCAGAAACCTGTTCTGACCAGTCCTGCCAGCGCCGTGCGCCGCTTGCAGCTGGCACTGACTTCGCCAACTTCTGGCCCCATCACCTCTTCTTCCCCCCTGAATTGATCGGAGATCGACATGAAATTCATCGTTTTGCCCTGCGACGGCATTGGCCCCGAAATCGTTGAAGCCTCTGTGCAAGTGCTCAAGGCCGCAGATACACGCTTTGGTCTGAACATCCAGCTCGACTACGAATCCGTCGGCTTTGACAGCCTGCGCGACCACGGCACCACGCTGCGCGACGAAGTACTGGCCAAAGCGAAGACCTATGACGGCATCATCCTCGGCACGCAATCTCACGCCGACTACCCCGCCCCTGAAAAAGGTGGTCGCAACGTGTCGGCAGGTTTTCGCATCGGCCTGGACTTGTACGCCAATGTGCGTCCGGCCAAGACCCGCCCTTTCCTTGAATCGAACATGAAGGCCGGCAAGTCGATGGACCTGGTCATCATGCGAGAGGCCACTGAGGGCTTTTACCCCGACCGCAACATGGCACGCGGCTGGGGCGAAGTCATGCCCAGCCCCGACATGGCCCTGTCCACCCGAAAAATCACCCGCCACTGCAGCGAACGCATTGCCCGCAGGGCCTTCGAACTGGCCATGACACGCCGCCAGAAAGTCACAGCGATCCACAAGGCCAACAGCTTCCACATGACCGACGGGCTGTTCCTGGAGGCGGTACGCCACGTGGCAAAGGAGTTTCCACAGGTCCAACTCGACGATCTGCTGGTCGACGCCTCGACCGCGCACCTGGTGCGCAATCCGGAAAGCTTTGATGTGCTGGTCGCCACCAACTTCTATGGCGACATCCTGTCCGATCTGTGCAGCGAGCTGTCCGGCAGCCTGGGTCTGGCTGGCTCGATGATGGCCAGCGATGACCTGTGCTGCGCGCAGGCCCAGCACGGCTCGGCCCCGACCATTGCGGGCAAAGACATCGCCAACCCGACCTCGATGATCCTGTCGGTGGCCATGATGGTGCAATGGGTGGGCGACAAGCAAGGCAACCAGGCCTTGCGCCAGGCCGGTGATGCCATGACTGCGGCGGTGGATGTGGCACTGGCCAACCCGGCCACCCGCACACCCGACATTGGCGGCACCATGGGCTGCAAGGCCTTTGCACAGGCTGTGGCCGATGCGGTCAAAACCGTTTGATGGCCGCCCATGAGCAAAGCACTGCTGGGCTGTATCGCCGATGACTTCACAGGGGCCACCGACCTGGCCAGCAGCCTGGTGCGCAGTGGCATGCGGGTGGTGCAAAGCATCGGCACCCCTGCGCAAGCGCTTGCACAAGAGGTCGATGCGGTGGTCATTGCCCTCAAGACCCGAACCGTGGCCGCCAGCGATGCCATCGCCCAATCCTTGCAAGCCCTGGCCTGGCTTCAGGGCCAAGGCGTGCAGCAGGTTTATTTCAAATACTGCTCCACCTTCGACTCCACACCCGAGGGCAACATCGGCCCCGTCACCGAAGCCCTGATGGATGCATTGGGCGAAACCTTCACCATCGCCTCGCCCGCATTTCCGGAAAACGGTCGTACCATTTTCAAAGGCCACTTGTTCGTCGGTGATGTACTGCTGAGCGCGTCGGGCATGAAGGACCATCCCCTGACCCCGATGCGCAACAGCAACCTGGTTCAGGTGCTGCAGGCGCAGACAAAACGTGCGGTCGGATTGATCGATTACCTCACCGTGGCGCAAGGGTCCGCGGCCATCGGTGCGCGCATCACACAACTCAAAGCACAAGGCGTGGGCATCGCCATCGTGGACGCCCTGGGCCATGAGGATCTGATGAAACTCGGCCCTGCACTGGCCAGCTTGCGCCTGGTCACAGCCGGTTCGGGTGTGGCCATGGGTTTGCCGCAAAACTTTGGCATCCGTGCCAGCAATCAAGCCGCCACTTTGCCCCAGACCAGCGGGCGTCAGGCCATTGTTTCAGGCAGCTGCTCGGTGGCCACCCAAGCGCAGGTTGCCCATTTCCTGGCGGGCGGACATGCGGGTTTTGCCATCGACCCGCTGTCGTTGGCACAAGGTCAGCCGGTAGTGGATCAAGCCATGCAATGGTTTGAGCAGCAAAATCCCGATCAACCCGTTCTGTTTTATGCCACCGCCCGGCCCGAGACGGTTCAAGTCGTTCAGGCCGAGCTGGGCACCACTCAGGCAGGTGCACTGGTTGAGCAAGCGCTGTCCAGCATCGCCCGGCATCTGGTGTCACAAGGTGTTGGCCAATTGGTGGTGGCAGGCGGCGAGACCTCCGGTGCCTGTGTCAAGGCGCTGGAAATCGAGACCTTGCGGATTGGCGGCGCCATCGCACCAGGCGTGCCCTGGTGCCATGCCGCTTCGCCGTTCGCTCGACAAGGGCATCTGCACATCACTTTGAAATCGGGCAACTTCGGGGCCGAGGACTTCTTCACCGGTGCTTTTGAGAAACTTCGATGAGCACTGTGTAAAGTGTCGGGCCAGCCCCTGAAATTCCACACCATGCCATCGCAGCCTGCCCCCACCAAAATCAGCTCACTGATCCCGACACTGGCCACACGGATCGTTGAAATGATTCGCCGCGAAAACCACACCATCGGTCACCGCCTCACCGAGCTGGCCCTGTCTGAAGAGCTGAACGTGTCACGCTCTCCGGTGCGCAAAGCCTTGCAGTACCTGGAAAGCCAAGGGGTGGTCACCTCGGTGCCACGCAAGGGCTTTCAACTCGCCAAGTCTGCTGCCGAGTTGGCAGCTCTGGATCTGGACACCCCCGACACTTCTGACGAAGAGCTGTACCTGCGCATTGCCAACGAGCGCATCCATGGCCAGTTGCCGGAAGAAGTTCACGAGTCGGACCTCATGGAGCGCTACGGCGCCACTCGGCTGCAAATTCAGCGGGTGCTGCACCGCATGGCCCGTGAAAGCATGATCGACCGCAAACCGGGCCGTGGCTGGGTTTTCCGTCCGCTGCTGACCAACAGCGATTCACACCGCGAGAGTTACCGCTTTCGCATGATCATCGAACCTTCGGCCATTCTGGAGCCGGGCTACCAACCCGATTTGGCCGAACTCGAGAAATGCCGCCGTGAGCAAGAAGAGCTGTTGCAAGGCGGCATTGAGCAATGCTCGCACGCCGAACTGTTCCGCGCGGGCGTGCACCTGCATGAAACGGTGGTGGCCGGGGCCAACAACCGTTTCCTGCTGGACAGCCTGCGCACCATCAACCAGATGCGCCGGGTGGTCGAATATGGCACCCGACTGGACCGCTCACGCCTGCACCAGCAATGCCGCGAACACCTGGTCCTGATCGACCTGCTGCTGAAAGGAGAGCGCATGGAGGCCGCTCACTTTTTGCGGCAACACCTCAACGGGGCACGCATCTCCAAAATCGGCGAAGCCTGAACAGGCCTCAGGCCCTGAACACCATGCACACCGGGCTGCCGCAAAGCAAGCTATGACCGGTGGCACCGAGTTTTCCGGTTTGCGCATCCACCGCCATCGTCACGATCGTGTCGCTGTCTTCGTTGAGCACGTGCATAAAGCAGCCGTCTGGCGTCAGCGCAAAGAAACGTGGCGTCTTGCCGCCGCAGGGCATGGACTGGATGAGTTGCAAACGTCCCGTCGCGTCGTCAATCGCCAGCACCGCGATGGTGTCTTCGCCCCGGTTGGAGGCGTACAGCGTCAGGCCGTTCGGATGCACCTCGATCTCGGACGCGCGGCTGTTGCCGGTGTAGCGGTCTGACAGGCCGCTGGTGATCTGGAAGGGCGTCACCCTTCCGGTGGCCGCATCGAGCGTGCAGGCCGTCAGCGTGGAATCCAGTTCGTTGATCACATAAGCCCAAGGCTGCTTGGGGTGAAACGCGACATGCCTGGGGCCCGAGCCTTCACGCGCCAGCATCTGCGGCACTTCGGCCGGGCTCAACTGGCCGTCGCTGAAGCGGAAGCTGAACACCTTGTCGATGCCTTTGTCCGGCACGATCACGTAACGCCCACTCGGGTCAAACGGGTTGAAGTGCGGCTTGGCGAAGGGCTGTTCCTTGCGGTGCGGGCCGGGTTCGCCTTCGAGCTTGAGCAGCTGGGTCAGCCCCCCCAGCGAGCCATCGGCCTCGATGGGCAACACCGCCAATGAACTCGTGATGTGGTTGGACACCACCACAAAGCACCCGGTCGGGTCCAGTGCCAAGTGCACGGGATTTTTGCCCTGCGTGCGCTGACGGTTGATGAATGCAATGCGGCCCGTGCTGCGGTCCACTGCAAAGGCACTGATCTCTTCGCTGTCGCCATGCACGGCGTACAGCCGGTCACCGGCCTTGTTCAGGGCCAGGAACGACGGGTTGAGCAGATCACCCAGGACCTGCACCAATTCCAGTGCGCCTGTGACGGGGTCACAGCGGTACACGCTGATGCCATCCCCACGGGCGTTGCGTTCGCGCGTTGTGCGGGAGCCGACGTAGGCAAACATCAGCTCACCTCAGGCCGCAGGCGCAACAGACGCGCCCTGGATGCCGTGGCGCTTCAGGGCTTCGGCCACAAAGCCACTGGCTTTCATGTCTTCAACAAACCGCGCCAGATACGCTGCAGCTTCGGCGCCCCTCGACTTGGGCGTGCCCATCGCCTGCTGAATCACCATGAAGCGACCAGGCAATAAACGATTCCCGGCAAAACGCAATTGATCGGCTTCGAGCTGTTGCTTCACCCCTGCCGCCACTTCGAGTTGTTGTTCGACAAACACATCGACCACCGTGGGCGATGTGGGGGCGCGCACGATCTCGGCCTGCTTCAATTCACGCGTCAGGAACAGGTCATAGGCGCTGCCCTTGCCTACCGTGACGCGGATGCCGGGTCGGTCTACTTCTTCGTTGGCCTGAATGCTGGACGCATTGGGCACCATATAAGCGCCTTCGATCAGCACATAAGGTGCGGTGAAGGCGATCCCTTCACCACGCAGCGGGTCGATGGCAAAAAAGCCGATGTCGGCCTGCTCACCGCGCACGGCTTCCACCGATTTGCCTGCGGCATCGAACACCACCAGCTCGATGTCCACCCCCAGCCTTTGCGCCAGAGAGCGGGCCAGGTCGATGGAAACCCCAAACGGCTCGCCCGTTTGCGGGTGCTTGTTGGCCAGGATGGGATTGCCCAGGTTGATGGAGGCTCGCAGTTTGCCCGTGGATGCAAAGGCTTCGCGTATGGCGTTGGAGATGGTCATGGTTTGAGGAGCTTTCGGATTTTCTGGTGGTTCTGGAGGGTGCGCGAGAGGTGTTCACGCAGCATGTCAGCCGCCTCCTGGTGGCGACCGGCTTCCAGCAGGTCGAGCACATGCAGATGCTGCTTGCAATGTTCTTTGTAGCGCTGGCGGTCCTGCATGGAGCGGTAGGAAATCAGACGCCGCACGCGGTTGACGCGGCGGATGGTGTCAATGAAAAACGGGTTGCCCGAGGCCTCGATGAGCGATTCATGAAAACGCACACCACGCTCGTGCAATTGGTCTGGCGTATCGGTCTCGATACCGCCATCGAGCAGGTGCTGCTCGGCGGCCCGGCACTGCTCAATGACCTTGGGGTCGAGCCGGTAGCCTGGCTCCAGCAAGGCTGCGGGTTCGAGCGCCATGCGCAGGCGGTACGACTGCAACAGGCTGTCGGGCGTGGTCAGCATGGCCGAAAATTCCCAGCCATAGCCCGGCTTTTTCTGGGCCCAGCCTTCCTGTGCAATGCGGTGCAACACGGCCTGCAGCTGGGCGGCCGTCAGCTCATAACGGCTGCGCAACAGCACCTCGGACACGGTCTCAGGCAGTTCGCCCTTGAGTAAATCGTCGGCTATCGCAAAGTAGGCTTGACCCGTGGCATCGGCCTGCGCCAAGCCCAGCTTTTTGCGCACGGCGGGGTCAGCGGCATCGACCGCCTTCGCCACGAAGTAACCCCGGTTCTTTTCGCGTTGCAGAATGCCTTTGTCGTGAAGAAAAGCCAGCGCGTCGTTGATGGGCGTGCGAGAAAGCTTGAGCTGGTCGGCCAGCCATTGGGCGGGCAGGTGCGCACCAATCTCCAGGCCTTCCTGGCGGATCAGGTCCAGCACCTGCGTCGGGATGTTTTTGTCAGAGCTCATGAACCCCGCATTCTGCACGGCCTGCCTCTACCTCAGACCTTGGCTGTTTCACCGCGCTGCGCACGGATCGTCTGCTGCAGGATGGACGGGATCACGCCCCCGGCGCGCAGCAATTCAACTTCAAGCTGGGTTTCAACCGCCGCTTGCGCTTGAAGATGCTCCACCGCACCACCTGCGCGGCGCAGCACCACCGGCACCTTGCAGCGAGGTGCCAGCGTCTGCGCGTTAGCCAGCACTTCCAGCTGGTCGCCGGGCTGGATGTTCAGCGTCTGCGGGTTCACGCCTTCGGGCAAACGCAAGGGCAAGATGCCCATGCCGATCAGGTTGGAGCGGTGGATGCGCTCAAAGCTGACCGCCAGCACCATGCGGATGCCCAAGAGGCGCTGGCCCTTGGCCGCCCAGTCACGTGACGAGCCCATGCCATAGCGTTCACCCGCCACCAGCACCACCGACTGCCCGGCTTCACGGTAACGGTCCGCCACGTCCCAGATCGGCTGCACATCGCCCGAAGGCACATGCAGGGTGTGGGCCACCGGCATGCCGGGCTTCATCAGGTTGACCAGCGTCTTGTTGTGGAAAGCGGCACGCATCATGACCTCCCAGTTGCCCCGGCGCGAGGCGAACACATTGAGGTCGTGGCGGTCATCGCCGCGAGCCACCAGAAAGTCGGCCACCAGCGAATCGGGCGGGATGGCGCTGGCGGGCGAGATGTGGTCGGTGGTCACATCGTCACCCACCACCAGCAGGGGGAAGGCCGTGTAGTGGCCCAGCTGGCTGCCCGCATCCACCGCTGCAAATGGCGGGCGGCGCAGGATGGTGGATTGCGCGTCCCACGGGAAGCGCGCCGACTGCGGTGCATTGAGCGCCTGCCACAAGGGGTTGGCGGTGGCGATCTCGAAATCGCGTTTGAAGTCCTGTGGCTGCAGACCCCGGGCCAGGTGTTCGGCAATCTCTTCGTGCGTGGGCCAAAGGTCTTTCAGAAAGACCGGTTGGCCGTTCGCACCGATCTGCACCGGCTCTGTCGCCAGGTTCTTTTGCGCGTCACCCGCCAGACCAAAAGCAATGACCAGCTGCGGCGACATGATGAAGCTCAGTTCAATGTCCGGGTGCACACGCCCCGGAAAATTGCGGTTGCCCGACAGGATGGCCACCGCCTTGCTGTGCCCTGCGTTTTGCGCCTGCACGATGGGCGCGGTCAAGGGCCCCGGGTTGCCGATGCAGGTGGTGCAGCCGTAACCCACGATGCCAAAGCCCACGGCCTCCAGATCATCCAGCAATCCGGCACGTTTCAGGTAAGACGCAGCCGCTGGCGATCCGGGGGCCAGCGAGGTCTTGACCCAGTGCGGCACCTTCAGGCCCAGCACCCGTGCCTTGCGCGCCAGCAGCCCGGCGGCAATCAGCAGCGCCGGGTCAGACGTGTTGGTGCAGCTGGTGATGGCGGCAATAGCCACCGGGTGCACGGGCATGTCCGTGCTCTGCCCTTTGGAGGCAAAGCCCATTTTGGCCAGAGCATCGGCGGTTTGCGAGAAGTTCAGCAAGTCTTGCGGGCGCTTAGGCCCGGCCACATGCATGCCGATCTGTGCAAGATCGATCTCGATGTGCTGGCTGTAGCGTGGATTGGCTTCAGGGTCGAACCACAGGCCGGTGTGGCGCATGTAGGCTTCGATCCGCGCGATGTCCTGCTGCGAGCGTCCAGTGGTACGCAGGTAGTCCAATGTGGCGTTGTCCACCGGAAAGTAGCCGGTGGTCGCGCCGTATTCAGGCGCCATGTTCGCCACCACGGCACGGTCGCCTGCGCTCAAGGTGGACACACCCGGACCGAAGAACTCAACAAACTCGCCGGTCACGCCCACCTGACGCAGGCGCTGTGTCACCGTCAGGGCCAGATCGGTGGCCAGCACGCCGGGCGAGAGCCGCCCCACCAGCCGCACGCCGATCACGTCCGGGATGCGCAGCATGGTCGGCATGCCGAACATCACGGTCTGCGCTTCCAGCCCCCCCACACCCCAACCCAGTACGCCAATGCCGTTGACCATGGGCGTGTGGCTGTCCGTGCCGATCATCATGTCGGGCACCAACCAAGTTATGCCATCGCGCTGTTCGGTGGTGACCACGGTGGCCAGTTGCTCCAGGTTGATGGTGTGCATGATGCCGGTGCCCGGCGGGTTGATGCGCACACCCTTGAGCACCTGCGAGGCCCAGCGCAGAAAGCGGTAGCGCTCGGCGTTGCGGCGGATCTCGTGCTGCAGGTTCTCGGTGGCCGCACCGGCCTTGGCATAGGCCTCCACGGCCAGAGAGTGGTCCACCGACACATCGACCTGCAGGCCGGGATTGAGCACCGTCGGGTCCACACCCGCCTCGGCCAGCGCGTCGCGCATGGCGGCCACGTCCACCAGCGCCGGGGTGCTGGTGGTGTCGTGCATCAGCACACGGCCGGGCTGGAAGGCGATTTCTTCTTCGCTGGTCCCCGTCTGGAGCCAGCCCAGGATGGCGCGCACAGCACGTTCGCGTTCCTCGCCTTGCATGTTGCGGATGGCGTTTTCCATCAGCAGGCGCAGCACCATGGGCAACTGTTCAAACTGCGCGCCGCTGGCCTGGCGCAAATTGACCACCGCGTGGGACTGCCCCTGAAAGATCAAGGCATCGGGCAAAAAGCGGGAGAAGGTCTGGGTGTTTTCCATGATTTGCATTTTGCACTTTTCTACGATAAAGTGCAATCATTGTTTTTTGAAAAACCCCATTCGGAGCGCTACATGCACGCCTTTCGCCGTCCCCTGATCCTCTCTGCCCTGTTGGCTGCCATCGGCGTCGCCCCCGCCGCCATGGCGCAGGACTACCCCAGCAAGACCATCACCCTTGTTGTGCCCTTCTCGGCCGGTGGCGGCGTGGACACCGTGGCTCGTTTGCTGGCCGAGAAACTGCGGGTCAGCCTCAAGCAAAACGTGGTGGTGGACAACAAAGCCGGTGGCAGCGGCATGATCGGCGCGCTGGCCGTGGTCAAGGCGGCTCCTGACGGCCACACCCTGCTGCTGGGCTCGGCTGGCGAAACCGCCATCAACAGCTTCGTCTACAAAAACAAGATGCAGTACCAGCCCACCAAGGACCTGGCCCCCATCACCCTGATCACGCGCGTGCCCAATGTGCTGGTGGCTGCACCTGGGTTTCCGGTCAAGAACATGGAAGAGCTGGTGAGCTATGCCAAAAAGAATCCGGGCAAGGTGTCGTACTCGTCCAGCGGTGTGGGCAACCCGCAGCACCTGAACGGCGAGTTGCTCGAAGAGCTGGCCGGCATCCACATGGTGCATGTGCCCTACAAAGGCGCTTCGGGCCAGCTGGTCGATGTGGTCTCGGGCAATGTGGAGTTGACCTTCGTGAGCTACGCCGCTGCCAAGGCTTTCATCAAGGACGGTAAAGTCAAGGCCCTGGGCGTGACCTCGGCCAAACGCGCCTCATTTGACGCCAACATCCCGGCTATGGCCGAATACAAGCCACTGGCCAAATACCAGCTGGAAAACTGGTTCGGCCTGTTTGCCCCGACAGGCACGCCCGAGCCGGTGCTGCAAAAGATCAACGCCGCCGTGACGCAGGCGCTGAAAGAAGCCGACCTGGCCAAGCGCCTGCAGGACCAAGGTGGCGAACCCGCCCCCATGAGCGTGCAACAGTTCCGGGACTTCATCCAGAGTGAATCGAAGCAGTTCCAGCGCATTGTCGAGGCCGCACACATCACGGCCGAATAAAGGGCACCCATGACGCTGAATCGACGCCAGGCGCTGGTGGCCAGCCTGCTCCCCCTGATTGCCCTGAGCGGCCATGCGCAGAACTACCCTCAGAAACAAATCACACTGGTGGTGTCG
>Ga0213920_1000271_pt1 | contig 47086 bp, 41 predicted proteins | sample McNCre1117MG_FD_161054 | JGI IMG/M metagenome (GOLD analysis project Ga0213920, IMG submission 161054) | Freshwater microbial communities from McNutts Creek, Athens, Georgia, United States - 11-17 MG | ecosystem: Environmental > Aquatic > Freshwater > Creek | place: USA: Georgia | collected...
TAGTTCGCGCTGGGTGACCATCTCGCCGTCGGCGTCGACCACCATCCACGCACGGTCGTGGGCGAGGCCCGTAGGGGTGAGCACAACTTGCTGCACCGAGATGCCTGCGCACGACTTGATGGGAAAGACCCACAAAGCCGCAATACAGGCCTCAAACTCAGCAGGCGAATGCACAGGCGCAGCAGCCGCTTGGGCTTGCGAAATAGAGGGCTGAAAGCTGGACGTCATGCGGCATTGTGCCGCCCTCCTACAATCGACTTCATGGCTCAAAAACTGGACGTTTGTATTCGCGGCGATGGCATGGTGGGACGCACCTTGGCCTTGTTGCTCGCACGCCAAAAACTGCGCGTGGGTTTGGTCACCTCGCCCCCTAAAACCACGCAAGACGTTAGGGCTTACTCACTGAATAGCGCTTCTCGTGACTTGCTGTCGAGTTTGCGTTGCTGGCCTGATGCCACACACGCCACGCCCGTGCAACACATGCGCGTGTGGGGCGACGATGGCGGCTTTACCCACTTTGAAAGCCCCACGCCCGAGGGCCTGACTTGGATCGTGGACGTGCCCGTGCTCGAAGCCCAACTGGCCGAAGCCGTGCGTTACCAAGCCGAAATTACCCCCCTCTCCGCACCCGAACCCGCTGCTTTGACGGTGGTGTGCGAAGGCCGCGCCAGCGCCACGCGCGACGAGCTAGGTGTGAACTTTGAAGTGCTGCCCTACCAGCAACACGCCGTGGCCGCCCGCGTGCGTTGCAGCACGCCGCACCGCCAGCAGGCGCTGCAATGGTTTCACCAAGGCGCACAGGGCTTAGAAATTTTGGCGCTGCTGCCTTTGGGCGGCGCGCAGGGCGACACCGCCAGCTTGGTGTGGTCGCTCCCCCCAGAACGCGCCAAAGACATGCTGGCCTTGAGTGCCACAGCCTTTGGCATTGCGCTTGAAAACGCCAGCAATGGCGTGCTCGGCCAAATCGAACTCACCAGCGAACGCGCCATGTGGCCGCTGCAACTGGCCCACGCCGACCGCTGGACTGGCAACTTTGCCGACGGCAGTGCCTGGGCGCTGGCGGGCGATGCGGCGCACAACATCCATCCCCTTGCAGGCCTTGGCCTCAACCTCGGCTTGGCCGATGTGGCCGAACTGGCCAACGTGCTGCAAGCCCGCGAAGCCAAAGACTATTGGCGCAGTGTGGGCGACCGTTACTTCATGCGACGCTACGAACGCGCGCGCAAAGCCGACATGGTGCCCACTTGGCTGGCCTGTGATGGTTTGCAACGCCTGTTCGCCCACCCCAATACCGGCGTGCAAGCGCTGCGCAACTGGGGCATGAATGGGTTCAACAGCCTCGCACCTGTGAAGGCTTGGGCCATGCAACAGGCCATGGGTTAAATATTTCAAAAACGAAGCTCTACATGCAACACACTTTCCGTTCACTCGCCGTGGCTGCCCTGATGGCACTCAGCTTTTCCAGTGCCATGGCCCAAGGCCACGAAGCCACCATTCGCAAAAACCTGAGTGAGCGCATTCCGCAAATTCCCAAGATTGAAGAAATCACGCCCACGCCTTTGGCCGGCATTTATGAGTTGCGCCTGAGCACCAACGAGATTTACTACAGCGACGCGACAGGCAACTACCTCATTCAAGGCAATTTGATTGACACCAAGAGCAAACGCAACATCACCGAAGAACGCGAAGCCAAACTGAGCGCAATTGATTTCAGTGCTTTGCCACTGAAAGACGCCATCACCATCGTGCACGGCAACGGTAAACGCAAACTCGCGGTGTTTGAAGACCCCAACTGCGGCTACTGCAAACGCTTTGAGCGTGATTTGGCCAAAGTGGACAACGTGACGGTGTATTTGTTTTTGATGCCTGTGCTCGGCCCCAGCTCGGTGGAGAAATCACGCAATGTCTGGTGTGCCAAAGACCCAGCCATCGCTTGGAAAGACATGATGCAAAAAGATGTGGCCCCTGCCGCTGCGCAGTGCAACACCGCCGCGATCGACCGCAACTTAGACTTCGGCCGCAAATACAAGATCACCGGCACACCCACCCTGGTCGCACAAGATGGCACACGCGTGCCGGGTGCGATTGACAGCACCAAAATTGAACGCCTGCTGGCTGAAGCCAGCAAGTAACAAAGCCTCATCAAAGAAGAAAAGAGTTCGACATGGTTCACACCCCCATCACCCCCGACAGCGATGCTGGCAAGCTGATTGAACGCTTGGGCTACGCAGGCCTCATCCCCTTCGTAGTGCTGGCCTTCTTCATGTGGATCGTCACACCTGAGGCACATCCATTTGTGGCCATTGCGCTGTGCGCTTATGGCGCGACCATCGCTGCTTTTTTGGGCGGCATCCATTGGGGCATTGGCCTGCGCCATAACGCACCGCAGCGCAAGCTGCACATGGTGTGGGGCGTGATCCCTTCGTTGGTGGCGTGGGTCGCCGTCATCATGCCGGCATTCGCTGGCTTGCCATTGCTCGCCATGCTCTTGGTGGCTTGTTATTTGGTGGACCGCAAAACTTGGCCCGAAGCAGGCCTGCGCGATTGGATGACCATGCGCTTTCGATTGACGGTCGTGTCCACTTTGTGTTGCTTGTTGGGCGCTGCTGCTACTTAAAACCATGCACTACCGAATCGAAGCAGCCGACCTACACGCGCACCTATACGGTGTGACGCTCACCATCTCGCAGCCCGCTGCGCAGCAGCGCGTGTCGTTGCCTGTGTGGATTGCCGGCAGCTACATGGTGCGCGAGTTTGCCAAACAAATCACGGGCATCAGCGCTCGCCAAGGCAAACGCCATGTGGCTGTGCATCAGCTCGACAAAGCCACTTGGGCATTGGACTGTGAAGCAGGCACACCCCTCACCCTGCACTACCAAGTACATGCACACGACGATTCGGTTCGCACCGCATGGCTCACCACACAGCGTGGCTTCTTCAATGGCACGAGCTTGTGTTTGCAAGTTGAAGGGCAAGCAGATGTGCCGCATCAGCTAGAACTTGTCGCTGAATCATTCAATGCGGGTGGCGCAGCGCCAAAGTGGCAAGTAGCTACCGGGCTCACGTCTGTCAAAACAGACCGTCAAGGCTTTGGCACTTATGTGGCCACCAACTACGACGAGCTGGTGGACTGTCCCGTAGAGATGGGCACGTTTTGGAGCGGTAGCTTCAAGGCCTGCGGCATTGAGCACCGTTTTGTGGTGGCTGGTGCAACACCTGCGTTTGACGGCGAACGCTTGCTGCGCGACAGCCAAAAAATTTGCGAAGCCGCCATCCGTTTTTGGCATGGCAACAAACGCTCGGCCGCACCACACAAAAACTATGTGTTCATGCTCAATGCCGTTGCCGATGGCTACGGTGGCTTAGAGCATCGCAACTCAACAGCGCTCATTTGCAACCGCGCTGACTTGCCGCGCTTGGATGACACCAAACAAAGCGATGGCTACACCACGCTACTGGGTCTCATCAGTCATGAGTATTTCCATACGTGGAACGTCAAGCGCTTGCGCCCTGCCGAGTTCGCGCGTTACGACTACACAGAAGAGAACTACACCGAGCTGCTGTGGTTCTTTGAAGGCTTCACCAGCTACTACGACGATTTGCTGCTGCGCCGCGCAGGGCTGATTGACGATACGCAGTACCTGAAGCTGCTCAACAAAACCATCAACCAAGTGTTGCAAACGCCAGGGCGCGAAGTGCACAGCGTGGCGCAGTCGAGCTTTGAAGCATGGACCAAGTACTACCGCCAAGACGCCAACAGCCCCAACCTCACCGTGAGCTACTACACCAAAGGCGCACTGGTGGCTTTGTGCCTTGACCTCACATTGCGCCAACACGGCGTGAAAAACCACAGCGTGTCGCTGGACGATGTGATGCGTGCTTTGTGGGCGCGATGTTGCGTAAGTAAAGGCACAGACAAGCGCGATGGTCCGATGACCGAAGCCGATGTGCTGGCCGTGCTCAAAGAACTCACAGGCCGTTCATGGACCGCCGAGTTCAAAGCCTGGGTGCATGGCACGCGCGACCTGCCACTAGAAAAACTCTTGGCACACCACGGCGTGAGCGTGCAGCACGATCCTGCGCAACTGGCGCAGCGTTTGGGCCTACGCGTGGCAGAAGACCACAGCGTGCAAATCAAAACCGTGCTCAACGGCAGTGCGGCGCACAAGGCGGGCTTTGCGCCAGGCGACGAGTGGCTGGGCTTAGAGGTGGCGGGTAAAACGACATCACAAGCGCCTTCTGCGTGGCGATTCAAAAAGCTCGACGACTTATTGCTGTACGCAGGCACAGCCAAAAAAGTAACCGCCCTCATCAGCCGCGACCGCCAATTGCTGCGTCTGAACCTTGCTTTGCCCGATGAAAAAGCGAACAGCACATGGCGTCTCGTGCTGGACAACCCCAAGCTCATCACCAAGTGGCTGGGCCTATAGTTGAGAACAACAACCTTCCACCTCTCTGAACCTATTTAGAAAGTTTTCCCATGAGCTACGAATTCATCACCGTCCACACCGAAGCCGACAAAGTGGGCGTCATCACCCTCAACCGCCCCAAGCAGCTCAATGCGCTCAACGCAGGTTTGATGATTGAACTGGGCCAAGCCCTCAAAGACTTTGATGCCAACGAAGCCATTGGCTGCATGGTCATCACAGGCAGCGAAAAAGCATTTGCCGCAGGCGCCGACATTGGTGCGATGGCCACGTACACCTTCGCCGACGTGTACAAAAACGACTACATCACCCGCGATTGGGAAACCATCCGCAGCATTCGCAAGCCCGTCATTGCTGCCGTGAGCGGCTTTGCCTTGGGCGGTGGCTGCGAACTGGCCATGATGTGCGACTTCATCATCGCCGCAGACAACGCGAAGTTTGGCCAACCCGAAATCAAACTCGGCGTCATCCCAGGCGCAGGCGGCACGCAACGTTTACCACGCGCTGTGGGCAAATCCAAAGCCATGGACATGGCATTGACCGGCCGCATGATGGACGCTGTGGAAGCCGAACGCTCTGGTTTGGTGAGCCGCGTGGTACCGCTGGACAAATTGATGGAGGAAACATTGGGCGCCGCTTTGGCCATTTGCAGCTTCTCGCAAATCGCCGCCATGGCCGCCAAAGAATCGGTCAACCGTGCCTTTGAAGGCACGCTGTCCGATGGCGTGATGTTCGAGCGCCGCATGTTCCATGCGCTGTTTGCGACGGCAGACCAAAAAGAAGGCATGGATGCGTTTGTGAACAAACGCCCTGCTGCTTTCAAAAACCAATAAACCGCCATTGATGCACGTCTAAAAGCCCACAAGTTGTGGACTTTTATGCGGTGGCTACCATGCACTGATCTGAATTAGAAAGTTGCACATGGAACTGTTGACCGACCCACAAGCGTGGATAGCGTTTGCCACCCTCACGGCTCTTGAGCTGGTGCTTGGCATTGACAACATCATCTTCATCTCGATCTTGGTGGACAAGCTGCCACCTGAGAAGCGTGAGTTGGCGCGACGCATCGGCTTGTTCATGGCCATGTTCATGCGCATTGGGTTGCTGCTTTTGTTGTCAGTCATCGTAGGCTTGGTCGAGCCCTTGTTCACCGTGTTTAGCCAAGACATCTCCGGTCGCGACTTGATTTTGATTTTGGGCGGCCTGTTCCTGATTTGGAAAAGCACGGGTGAGATTCACCAATCCCTCGAAGGTGAAGAAGAACACGGATCAAGTGCTGTGGGCAACACCATGACTGCCATCATTGTTCAGATCATGCTCATTGACTTGGTGTTCTCACTCGACTCCATCATCACCGCGGTCGGTATGGTGGACGAGGTGGCCATCATGATTGCCGCCGTGGTCGCATCAGTTGGCTTGATGATGGCCTTTGCTTCGGGCATTGGCCGCTTTGTGTCGAACCACCCATCCATCAAAATGCTCGCCCTGACCTTTTTGGTCGTGGTCGGTGTGGTGCTCATGGCAGAGGGCTTGGGTCATCACATTCCCAAGGGTTACATTTACTTTGCCATGGCGTTCTCAGTGATTGTGGAAATGCTCAACATCCGCTTTCGCAAGCGCGCCAAAAATGTGGTGCAACTACACCAACAAGCACCGTAAATACCATCTTCTGCAGTTGGCTGCCATTTGCTCTTACTACAATATTGCTTAAATCTACAAATATTCAGCCTCCTGCAACTTCGCATGCCCGCCACACCATCCCTCACAAAAATCAGCTTCCCGACAGAAGCCTTGTTAGTTTTGTTATGCGGACTGGCTTACTTTTATGCATTCCAATTGAATGCGTATTGGTTTGAATGGTTGGAGTTTTCTCACGGCACCAATTGGGTTTACTTGCCAAGCGGGCTGCGCTTATTCTTTGTGCTGGTGCTGTTGCGTGCGGGTGCTATTGGCATTGTGTTTGGCACTTTGATGGTGAACTACAGCTTGGGTAACCCAGATGCACATGTATTCAACATCGTCACTGCTCTGATTTCGGGTGGATCGCCCTATATTGCGCGCCAATTGGCTGTGCGTTGGACTGGGCTAGACGAACAACTCGGCAACGTGAGTGGCCGCATGTTTTTTCACCTGTCGGTACTCTTCGCTGCGGTCAATGCTTTCACTCACCAACTTTGGTATTTCTGGCAAGGACAAACGCAAAACTTTATAGCCAGCACAGCAGCCATGGCCATCGGTGACTGGACCGGTACCGTTTTGGTTTTAGCGACGGCAAGCTTTGCACTCAAAGCGTATAAAAAAATCAAAGCACCTGAGCTTTGATTCCCAAAGAAAAAACCCACAGCCAAAAGACTGTGGGTTTTTATTTTGGTGGTGGATGGTTCACCACTCAGGAACTTTCTATTCGCATTCAAGCGTGCTAGAGCGTGAATGCGAGGTAGAGACTCAGGCCCAACCGATAGCCAATCTTACATCGCCGCACTGTACCTACTCATCTTCAAATCCCGCACAGGGATTTGAACCCGCGTCCCCAATCTGTTCTTATCAGCACCGACTCAATCACGGTGCTGGCCATCGTCCTACCCCGCGCTGCAGGGCCGTGACTTCAACCGCACTGCACATTTGTCCGTAGAGAGCGTTTTGCCAGTTGTCAGTTGGCATCACGAGCAAGGTCTCAGCCTCTTTGTCGAAGCGCTGACTGTTTTTGCTTCGGAGCAGTTCCCAGTACCCCACGATGCAGTCTTTACGAGACCGCAGGATCTCGGTGGACGGCAGCTTATTGCTCTTCTTGCTGTTGGCGGTCTTGGAGGCTGGCAACAGGTTCCAGACATCGTTGTTATGCCAAAGGTCAAACGGAATGACATGGTCCACGTCGAAGCCCTCCCGCAAGGTGGAGCCGGTCCAGACGCATTCCAGTCGATCCATCCCTGAAAAGAGCTTCCTGGCTTCGATGGTGCTGCGCTCATCCTCCTTCTCCAAGAGGAGGTTCACCACGGTGGCAACTTCAACGCCCTCCCCTAGTTTGGTGGTCTTTTCGGCCCACTGAAGGATGACGGCTTGGCTCACCCAGTATCCCAAGTGGCTCAGCTCAATCCACAAATCGTTAGGGATTAGGACTTGTCGGGTCTTGGCGTCGTAGCCAAACACCCGACCCGTAATCAAAGCGCCACCTGCGAAAACCACCGGACCCTTGATGATCGCGTCTTCTACGTCGGCCATCAGGGCTCGCAACAGTTTCTGGATATCCGGGGATAACTGCCCTTTGTTTCTCTCGATCCTGAAACCGCTGTAGCCACCTGCTTTGGCATAGCGCTGAACCAAGGCATGCAGATGCTTGCGAAACTTGATAGGCTTGCCAGCGTCTGGCCTCTCGCCGTTGAGCTGGGGAATGAAGGTGCGCGACTCCACCAACGGCCAGTAGTACTGCAGCCACTTCTCGGCCACGTACCGTACAGGCAACCCCACCTGGCCATCGGCCAGCCATGTCACGCTGTTGGGACTTGGGTGGCGATTTCCGCGAGCGCCCGAAAGAGCGCGAATTTGTAGGTGGCGCTCTTTTTGTCATGGTTCAACACCCCTTCGATCTGGTCGATGGGTCGGGTGTTGGCACCAGATTTGAGCTGAAACAGCAAAGACACCCATTCAATGCCCTGCCGGTTCATGGCATCCGAGTTACCCCACTGATCGATTAGGCTGAAACCGAGACGCTCAAAGATGAGCCGCAGGTAGCCTGAGGGGTAGGTCTTGAAGAGACGGCCATTTGCATCTCGCTCACCGCCTCCCGTGTCCGAGCGCTGGCTGGGAACGGAAATCAGTAGGCGGCCATTGACTTTGAGGCATCGCTTGATTGACAGCGCTGCATTGAACAACTCCGTGGAATCGATGTGCATCAGCACTGCACAGCAAAGGACCCCATCAAACTCACCTCCAAACGGCACCGGAAAATCAGGCAGCAGTCCTTGTATTACTCGCCCCTTGAGTTCCGGATGGAACTCCTGGGCCAACTGGACAAACTCCGGAGTCCCATCTAAGCCAAATGGCTGGAAGCCTTGACGACCCAACTCAGCCAAATCGCGACCGGAGCCGCAACCAATGTCCAGAACTCGTCCACCCGGCACGAAAGCCGTGGCAAATCGACTACCCAATGAACTTTGCGCCGCCTCGTAGCGTTGAGCGACATCATGCGCATTGACAGAGTAGTAATTCAGGGTCGAGGAGTCCATTGGGCTCAATTATGTGGCCACAGCTAGGCTCTGGTCATGAGCCTTGAAATGGCAAAATTCTGAAATCACCTCTCACGATCATGGCATTTAGCATAGAAGACCTTGGGGACATTGACTTGACCATTGGCCAATGGTGCCTAGACAAGGTCCCTCCCGAACTCAAAAAGCAAGTTGATCACGACTACGAGGTCGACGGACAGTCGGTGACGATTTTCGAGGTCAGGCCACTTTGGCGAGGCCAACCAGGCCAGACGACTCGCAGACCGTTTGCAAAGTTCCGCTACGTCAAATCCAGCGAGCTCTGGCACATCTACTGGATGCGCCAGACAGGAAAGTGGGAGTCTTGCGAGCCAGCCTCAGCTGCCTGTGGGCTTGAAGAAGCACTCGACATCATCGAGTTGGACACATACGGCTGCTTTTTCGGCTGATCGAGACCGACTCACTCCACCGGCACTTCATACCAGCAAGTCGTGTAATTCGGTGACTTGCGCTCCTAGCGCATCTCCCAGTCCCTGAACGCCCCCTGCGTTGACACTTTGACCGTACCCCGCCCAAAGCGCTGGTTGAGGGTATCCAGCGCCAGCATCTGCTTGTCGTTGACAACGGCCACTGGCTCCAACAGCTCGCCTTGCTAGTGAGTAACCGGACTGATCTCGCTGAGCATGATCCCCGCCTTCTTCTACTGGTAAGGCCAATCCCTTCGCCCCTCCTTAGGACTCTTTTCTACCGAACTTCAGGCAAAAAACGATTAATCACAAGCATCCTTGCTCTTACTTTTTTGGCTGAGCAGCCGCCAAGGACTTGAGTACTGCGATCTCTTCGCGCATCGCAGCCGTATCACGCTCAAGCTGTTTGACGAGATTTTCTTGAGTGGCCAGTTGCTTTTCCAATATAGCCTCCATTCGCGTCTGCTGTTGCGTGTTTTCAAGGTCAATATCTCTTGCAACCCATACTTGCCACCAAGTTACCAGCACCGTAACCACCACCGAGGTAATGACTGCCCATTTCGTCCACTTCAGGCCATCAGCCGCTTGGTCGAATGAATCCTTTGCATCTTTTTGACTACTTTTTACCTGTTTGACCCATTCAGGCAGAACATCCTTAACCATCGTTTGATTCAGCCCCGCAATAATTTCAACGAGAGCATCCATTTTCTGAGCGACTTCTCGGGAGTTTTCAGCACTCTCAAGGGTCGCACGCCCCAGAAGAGTGTCCTCAGGTCGGGGCAGTGTTTGCATTAGGAACTTGCGATCTTGTGCGGTCTCCATACCGCGCAAGGTGCCTATTTGATTTAATTCGCGATTAATCTCTCCCAAGCCTTCCGCAGCGGACATGGCTTTTCGGATATCAACTAGTCCAGCCATCTGTTCCTGAAGCTTATTCAGTGTATCTTTGCCTAGGAATCCGTAGCTCAAATCGATAGACTTGCGCATGTCTGCGAGCGTTTTCTTGTGGTTTTCTAGCAGTTGAACCTTCGCGGCCTTTGCGGCATTTCCAAGTTCCTTAAGCCCTGCCCCCATTGGCAAATCCAGCCAGCCGTTCTTTTGTGCAACCACAGGCACTAGGGAACAAAAATCCGCTTCGCTCAGCTCTTCCAAATCCTTTTCTTCAAGCGGCCCGCTTTCACTCTTATCTTCAACACGGTTGCAAAGGTGCTGGACGACACTCCGGCCTAATTCAACGGCGTCTTCACTTTCGAATTGCTTCCAATCACTGGTGTACACATGCCTAACGTAAATACGGCCAATTGATGTTTCAACCACAGCCTTCGCGGGCAATAGGTCAGAAATTTTCAGCGTCTTGGGTTTCGGATTTTTTTCGTCGGGTAATTCAGACTTATCGCTCATAAATAAATTTTCCGTAACAAAAGTGAATTTCCCCGCATCACTCTGAGGTTGGGTATGCAAGTCTCAAACCCATTCGATGTTCAGCGCTCATTTCATCTTCCTGCTTGTCTAACCAAGCTAGGAATTCGTCCCAGTTGCCCAAGCTGAATACCTTTGCACCAAATCGACTCTCAAGATTGACAGTTGGCCGTGATACCAAGTCAGCCATAGGTTGATCCATAACAAAGACATCCACATACGGCGCGTAGGTCGCAATGTGTTTTACGTCGTAGAAGAAGCCATTCAGCTTGCGCATCGCCTGTTCGCGATTTGTATAAAAGCCATTCTTCACAAAATGTTTGAGAGTGGCAAGCATGTGCGCAGTCAACCATCGGTAAGGTGTCTCTTTGAAGTGATCTGAAAAAAGAAATTCTGCACACTTACGCAACTTATATTCAGGCGCATCATCTCCGGGAATAACGAGCAGCATGGTCTGAACCACTTGCGAGATGATGGGAGCATCCAGCATGGCCATAAAGTCTCCACGAGCTACACGTAGAGCGAACTCCAAATAGAAGTCCATGTAAGCCTTGCCAGCACTCCGATACTCGGCTTCGAGGTCTTGCTCAAATGAGGTCTGTAGTTGTCGCCAGCCATCAAACAAGTCGACTAGCCCCACTATCGATTGCTTCTTCAAATCTCGAATGAGTTCGATATCGCCCAAATAACGACCTACATCAATACGAAGATAGCTGTCCCATTGATGAATTTCTTTCTGTAGTGCGTCAGCTGAGTTCAAAACGTACTCCGTTGACTCACTTGCAAGCCAGGCTTTGAAACCCTTCAAAATTTGTGTCTGTTCGACTTCATAGGCCGCCTTAAATTCATGCCCTCTTGCTGTCGCCTTAATAAATGCAAACAGCTCGTCTCGCCTCTCCCATTGGTTTGTCTCGTCCTCGTGTATTGAAGAAAACGGAACCACCAACATTTGAAGTGATGCCAAGCGTGAAATGCGCTCGGCAGCTGCGACAAACCGTGCATCGCCCCCTCGGAATGCACCGCTAAAAAAAAACTGGTCAAGGTAGAGAATTTTTTTGCGCAGCGGCGGCAGAGCTATTTGCTCCTTGTGACGACAGAGTTTGCAACCCCTGTAGATGTAGTGACCATACACCTCGACATTGCCATAAGCGTTCTGCGATTTGCAGGACGGACAATCCCCAAGAACATAAGTTACCAGTGCCATTGATGCATCGTAGTTTTACGTTGATAGTTCAGCATCCGCCAATACTGAGTGGTGTCCGTTTCGCACAGTGCCTCCAAGATCGCTTCATTGAGCTGCACAACAGTTGCCTACAACGCAAGGCCCCCAAAAAGAGGGAAGATGCGATTGTCGGTCCAAGGTTCGAGCTGTTCCGGAATGCTTCTCCAGAGCTTGTTATTGCAGTTGACCGCATTTAATTGTACATTACAAAGTAAATTTACTCAGTGGTATGCAAATGCCGTACAACCGCCCTCATCTGAAGACCCTCGAAGCTCGACTCAATGAACCTCCCAAGTTCATGATCGTTGTAGCCGGACCGCGTCAAATTGGCAAGTCGACCATGGTCCGCCAGGCTCTGGCCGGGCGCCCTTCTACCTTTGAAGCCACGGATCAGTTAGCCACAGTGACTGTTGACCCATTCAGTAACGCAGCGAGCACCATCCAGGGAGAGCCAGGGGCAAAAGCAACTGAGAAATGGATCGTCGACAAGTGGACGCAAGCTCGCGCCAAAGCTCGGTCCCTGCCATCGGGGCAATGCCATGTCCTGGCTATCGATGAGATCCAGAAAATTCCCAGGTGGTCCGAAGTCGTCAAGGGGCTTTGGGACGCAGACCGGACTGAGCAAGTTCCCTTGCATGTTGTGCTTCTGGGGTCTTCGCCATGGCTCATGCAAAAAGGGCTGACCGAAAGCCTGGCTGGACGCTATGAGCCTATCCACATGTCGCACTGGTCCTACGGCGAGATGCAGGAGGCTTTCGACTTTTCACTGGACGAGTACATCTACTTCGGCGGCTACCCGGGTGCGGCCAGCCTGATTCGCGACGAAACCCGCTGGCGTCAGTACGTCCGTGATGCCCTGATCAAGCCCAACATCGAGAGCGACATCCTGCAGATGACCCGGGTCGAAAAGCCCGCGCTCTTGAAAAACCTTTTTGAACTGGGCTGTGGCGCCTACTCCGGTCAACTGATTGCCTTGACGAAATTGCTCGGCCAACTCCAGGATGCAGGCAACACGGTCACTCTGGCCCATTACCTGGATTTGCTCTCACAGGCAGGTTTACTGACGGGCCTGCAGAAATACGCTGGGCAAGAGCTGCGCAGGCGCGCCTCACCACCCAAATTCAATGCCCACAACACAGCCCTGATTTCAGCTCAGGCCAAGTACACGTTCGAGCAGGCAAAAAACGACCGCACGTACTGGGGACGCTTGGTTGAAAGTGCTGTTGGCACACATCTGATCAACAACAAGCCCGAAAACTCCAGCCTGTATTACTGGCGAGAGAGCCCCAGTGAAGTGGACTTCGTTCTGACCTATGGCGAAAAACTGCTCGCCATCGAGGTCAAGAGCGGGGAGGAATACGCTGCCCCCAAAGGCCTGCAGGTCTTTGCTGACAAATTCAAAGATGTCACCCCGATGGTGGTGGGAGCCGATGGCGTTGCCATTTCCGACTTCCTGTTGCAACCGGTTGAAAGCTGGATGAAGTAAATGGTCTTTGTCCCCCGTTGCGTCAAGCAACTCTCCCAACTGCCCGACGGTAGATCTGACACCGAAGCGGTGGGCTTGGATTCGTTGAGGTCAGTCCCAGCATGGGTGTTGCTGGGAGAGCCTGGCGCAGGGAAAAGTGAGGCCTTCAAATCCGAGGCGCAATCCGACAACGGCCTGCGCTTGACGATTGCTGAGTTCGTTTACAGCGATATCGATGAGGCATGGAAAGACAAATGCCTGTTCCTCGATGGGTTGGATGAAGTTCGTGCCAGTGCTACGACTGCATCCATCCTGATTCAGGTCAAATCCAGACTCAGGAAACTGGGACAGCCCAATTTCCGGATCGCTTGCCGTGCAGCAGACTGGTACGGGCAATCAGATCTTGAAGAGCTCATTGGAGCTTCGCCAAATGGAAAGCTCCCGATTTACACCCTGGAGCCTCTGACCGCAGCAGACATCAAGCGGATTCTCGAAGACAACTTCAACAGGTCTGACGCTGAGAACTTCATCGCGCAAGCAGAAGCTCACGGAATCAGCGCCCTGCTGAGTAACCCCCAAACGCTTGGACTGACCGTCAAAGCACTGGGAGGACAGACTTGGCCAAGCAATCGAGATGAGACATACCGGCTTGCATGCGAAGCTCTCGTCCAAGAGGAAAACCGCAAGCACCGCGACCAAACTCGTTTTCAGCCAGTGCTCAAGGGCGCACTCTTGGAGGCAGCGGGCCAGGTATTTGCCACTTTGCTGTTGGCAGATAAGTCAGGTGTCGCATTGGACCAGTCAGCTCAAGACGACCGATTCCCTGCACTGAACGGTCTTGAGCCAAGCTCACCTGAGCAAGCGGCTATGACGTTGGGCACCGCCCTCTTCGTGCCATCCACTTCGAATGATCAGCGACTAGAGCCAACACACAGAAGTGTTGCCGAATATTTGGCGGCCGATTGGCTGGGAAAACAGATCGACTCACGCGGGCTTCCGCTGAAAAGAGTCCTCAATCTCATGCTTGGATTTGACGGCAAAGCAGTAGCAGGGCTGCGTGGCCTTTACGGCTGGCTGGCACTGAAGAGTCTCAAGGCACAACATGGGTTGATCAAAAATGATCCACTGACCGTTGCCCTCTACAGTGATCCCCACCCGATGGATGTGGAAGCGAAGAGGCTGCTTTTGCAGGAAATCTATTTTCAGACTCACGCCAATCCATCGGTACTCTGGGATCTGCGAGGTGCAGAAAATCTTTCTGCACTCTTCCAAGAAGAACTTCGAGATGAGTACTTGGCGGCACTGCAGGACCCCAAACGAGATGATTCCACACAGACCTATGTGGTTTTCATCCTCAAGGTGCTCAAACAATCAGCCGCTCAGACGCAGCTGACCAACGAACTGCGAGAGGTTGCTGCAGATGGAACTCGCTGGGAGCGAGTACGACGGCATGCGCTGGAGGCTTGGCTTGAGTCTGGCGTAACGGATAGTCAAGCCATCGAATTCCTAGATCTCCTGAACCAAGGCACGATTTCCGATCCAGATGAAGAGCTCGCAGGGATCTTGTTAGGCAAGCTCTTTCCCAAAGCCGTCTCTGCCTCTCAGGTCCTGAGCTACCTTCACCTCCCCAAAAGCAAGATCTTGGGGATGTACCAGCACTTTTGGGCCTATGAATTTCCCAAGACAGTTCCTGAAAACGATTTGCCTTTCGTGCTGGACCAATTGGCACAACGCAGCGATTTGCAGTCGTTGAACTGGGTGGAGTTTCACATTTCACGCACGTTGGCTGCACTGATTTATCGCGGTGTTCAAGTTCATGGCGACCGGATCCCCGACATACAACTCTTCACCTGGTTGCGTATTGGCACAGATGAATACGGCGAGCGACGTCATGAGCCGGAATTCCACAAGACCATCACACAGTGGCTGATTGACAGACCCGAGCGTTACAAGGGTCTCCTAGGTGCTTGCTTTGAACGGAATGAATCGGCTCCCTCGCCGCTGCATGGCTTGTTCAACGACTCACAGATTCTGCGCGGAATACCAGCTCCTGCAGACATTGGGCTGTGGCATTTCCAGCACATCGACTGCACCTCAAACGAGGCCTTGGCCAAGGAACACTTGGCTGAAGCCATGCGTTCGCTATGGTCTGATCAACTCGCATCAGGGCTCACTTTTGACATGGTGCTTCAATGGGCGGGAGAGGACCCGGTCAAAACCAGCTGGCTAGAACCTTTACTGACCTGGGAAATTCCAGAGTGGCGGAAGGCTCAGAATCATTCCATTCAACAGCGTCAGCGCGAGCAATCCGATATCAAAAGAGAGCGAAGCGTCAACCTAGCAGCCAAACTACCTGCCATCCGATCAGGTCAAGCACACCCTGCACTGATGGGTGAACTGGCTGGAGTTTGGTTAAACCGTTACTCTGACATACGAGGCGAGACACCGTTCGATCGATTCAAGAACTACTGCGACAACTATGTCGATGTATACGAGGCTGCGAAGGCTGGCATACCAGCCTGTATCAAGCGTAGCGATCTTCCTTCCGTCAAGGAAATCATCGATCTAAGTCTGAAACAGCAAGCCCACTGGATTCGCGCCGCATGCTTGCTAGGAATGGAGTTGAGCTGGAGGGAGAACCCAAATGCTGTCGATTTATTGGATAGCAGCACACTAGAGAAAATGGTCTGTTTCCGATTGACCGATGGCACTGAAACGCCCCCAGAGTGGTTCTTGCATTTGGTCAGTAATATGCCCGAGCTGGTGTCAAAGGTACTGATTACCTATGCGAGTGAGAGCTTCAAAGCTCAGAAAGATTACGTTGACGGGATCTATCCGTTGGCCAGGAATGCAGAGTACAAGAAGGTCGCCTGCCTTTCTGTACCGGCATTGCTTCTCAGTTTTCCGACCCGAAACAGGTCAAATCAGCTCAATCAGCTCAATTCATTGCTGCAGTCTGCGCTTAAGTATGAGATGCCCGAGCTCCTCGCCATCGTTGCAAAGAAGCTCAAGCTCAAATCCCTTGATCCAGGTCAGCGGGTGTACTTCTTACTCACGGGGATGCTCATAGGCCCCGAACATTACGAGCAAAAGCTCTGGGACTTCGTTGGTGAATCCTGGCAACGCATACAGCACATATCCGACTTTCTCGGCAACCGTCTGAGTGACTTGCCAATGGATTTCGCCTTGAGTGCCAAAACGTTCGGAAAGCTCATTGAAATTCAAACGCCATTCGCAGAGGTCGACTGGCCAATGGGTGGCGGAGCCGTCAGCCAGGCAATGAGCCTGGGTGACCATGTCAGAGGGCTAGTCGGCAAATTGACCGCGATAGGCACCCCAGAAAGTCTGGAAGAGATCAACCGACTTCTAGAGCTGCCAACGCTTGAGAAAATCAAACGCCATCTGCTCAGCAGCAAACACGAGGTCATTCAGAGGCTACGGGAAAACACGTTCAGTCACACTTCACTGGCGAACGTAGCCAAAATTTTGAGTAACAAATCTCCAATCGGACCTGCTGATCTGCAGGCCATTGTGTTGGACTGTTTGGATCAAATTGCAAAGGAAATTCAAACAAACAACAGTGATCTTTTCCGTCAATTCTGGACAGAAGGATCTGACAACAAGCACAAGTCTGAAAACAGTTGCCGGGACGCTCTACTTGCAATGCTGAGAAGCTTCTTTGAACCACTTGGTATTGATGGTCAACCAGAGTTCGACTACGTCAATGACAAACGTGCAGACATTCGAGTCTCATATCGCAATACGATCACTGTACCCATCGAAATTAAAGGTGAGTGGCACCCTGAACTTTGGACAGCTGTCCAGAGTCAGTTAATTCCTCAATACACCAAGCAAAAAGAAACCGAGGGATTCGGAATCTATTTAGTGCTGTGGGCCGGGGGGGCTGAACAGCCAGCAGCAAGGGATGGAGGCAAAAGACCAGCAACCTCTGCCGAGCTTGAGTCAAGATTATTCAGTCTTCTTCCCAAAGAAGATCAAAAATGCATCGCAGTACGAGTACTCAACATAACAAGCCCTATGCGCGCAAAAAAATAATACTAAATTAAATAATAATTATCCCCAAATGTCCCAAGTATTCATGCCCAAACGTTGGACTCCAGGCTTCCTCTCAAGGATATTTTTCAAGGGAAGTTGGTCTGTGGAGATCTCTCCGAATGGGCTAGAAATTGATGGAATTGTGCATAGTTGGGAGTCACTGGAAAATTGCAGGGTAGAGCGAACTCTTCTGTGGGGGCACCTGCGCATGAAGCTGGCTACCGAAGAGATAGCATTACGCGGCATGCCGCTAAGTCTCGCAAACGAAATAGCCACAAGTGCCAAGGCCCTTCACGCCCTACTCCCTGCAATCTCGGCACTGCGCACATCAATGGCATCAGACCGCTACGTTGCCAATAAAAATGTCCACGAAGCACTCGCAATTGCAGGCGATGCAGCGCAGAGATGGCGTCTTGAGCAAGCTCCAAAAATTGCCGCCGATCTAGAGCCCTTGCGACCTGACCTTGAATTTATCAGGCAAGTGGCTAGTGGAAATTACAGCGAAATTGAAGCACGAAACAATCAGTTCATCTCTGCAGAGATGGCGATTCACGAGGACTTCTTCAACACGGTTGAAACCAGCGTTCTAACATCCGAACAGCGCGTAGCCACAATAGTGATGGAAGACCGAAATTTAGTAATTGCTGCCGCCGGTTCCGGAAAGACGTCAGTCCTTGTCGCAAAGGTTGGCTACCTTGTGAAGAAGGGGTATGCGTCGCCCAACGAAATTCTTGTTCTCTCTTTCAATGGAAGCGTTGCAGGAGAAATCGAATCCCGGATAGAAGAGCGCCTAGTTAAAACCAAGGTGATTGAGTCCTCTCCAAAGGTACAGACCTTCCATGCTTTTGGTTTGGCGGCCATCAAAGAAACTGGTCTTGCGCTGCGACTAGCACCTCTGGCATTGTCATCGGATCTAAGATCGCGTGAAATTCAAAAGATATTTTTTGATTTGATTCAGACCGATTCTGAATTCCAGGCTCATGCAATCAAGTTCTTGGTACTTCATGCCATTAGCGGGGTCGCTGAAGAAGCTGAAGAACTTTCCGCACAATTTGGCAAACACTGGCGAGACCTGATTAAACAACCAATTGGGTCAATCCAACTCCCAGATCCTGGAAGCTTCCTCTACACAACGCTATCTGGGGATATTGTTCGCTCCAAGCAAGAGTTGCAAATTGCCAACTGGCTAACGCTCATGGGCATCGATTTCGTCTACGAAAAGCCATTCCCGCCGGTCGCTACCCATCCCTGGACCCAAGACTATCGCCCTGATTTTTATTACCCAACGCTCAATGTGTGGCATGAGCATTTCGGAATCAATATCTTCGGCGATGCCCCCACCCACTGGGGCGTCAACCGACAAGGTATGAGCTATGAGCAACAAGCTGCGAGCAAACGCGATGTACTCACAGCAGTTGGTGCGAGTTGGTTCGAAACAACAAGCGGTGACTTTGAAACTGGCAATTGGGAGGAAAAGCTAAAGAAAAATCTAGAGAATTTTGGCGCTAAGCCCGAGCTAATTAGCTGGGATAAGTTCCTAGAGCTTTCTACGTCTTCCGGGTTCAAACAAGCTGAAGCCTTGGACCTACTGGGTGCGGCCATCTCTCACTTTAAGAGCAACCACCTGACCATCGAACAACTTGAGGACAAAGCGCGAGAGTCGGATGATTCAGCAAGAAATATAGGATTTATTCGGTTGTTTGAAAAAGTCTTCACTCGCTACCAAGATACCTTGACGCAGCGCAGCGAAATTGATTTTGACGACATGCTGAGAATTGCTGCACAACGCTTGCAAACTCATCCTCCACAAGGCCAATACAAAGCCATCCTGATTGATGAATTTCAGGACATGAGCAATGCTCGCGCAGAGCTTGTCAAGGCGCTTCTGCATCAAAACCAAGACGCAATTCTGTTTGCCGTTGGGGATGACTGGCAATCGATTTATCGTTTTACAGGATCGGACATCACAGTCATGACCGAATTCCAGAAGCTTTTCGGATGTACCCGACAGGTCACTCTATCAACCACATTTCGCTGCAATCAGGGCTTGGCAAACTTATCCAGTGAATTCATTCGGAAAAATCCGCGCCAAATCAATAAATCAGTGGTGGCGACTTCCGATCTGAAGAATGCTGTTGTAAGAGTCGTTTTCCACGCAGGCAATTCTGACTCCGCGCTTGTTTTTCAGTTACAGGCCATGGCGTCCTGGGCACGCCGACGAGGCAATCCAGCAGACGTATGCCTGCTAGCACGCTACAACTTCTTAGAGCCTGCTAATTTCACTGCTCTTGCCCAGATGTTCAAAGACGATTTGAATCTGAGCTTCTCCAGCGTTCACCGATCAAAGGGGCTGGGTTTCGACTTTGTCATCGTGCTCGGAATGTCATGCAAGGTGGGTAGCGATTTCCCGTCAACTCGACAGGATGACCCCGTTTTGTCCTTGTTCATGCCTATTGCAGACGCACTTCCTTTCGCCGAAGAGCGTCGCCTGTTTTATGTGGCGATGACTCGTGCACGACGAGCCTGTGTTCTCCTCACTCCAAAATTTGGCGCATCGCCATTCGTAACTGAGATTCTCGAAAGCAAATTCCCTGAGTCTGTCCGAACACTAGAAATTTCTAAAGAAGAAGAGTCTGAAGTTCCAGACCCACTCGGTACAGCCATGCAACAGGTTTGTCCAACTTGTCAAAGAGGCAGACTACTTCCACGAGTCAGTATGCACGGCCCATTCATGGTCTGCGAACGCAAGGACCGTGGCTTCTCTAACTGTGCCAACATTCAAGGTCACATCCCACCGGGGAAAAATTATTCTCACAAAAAAATCAATCCTTAGAGTGCACGCAATCATTCCAAAAGGTAGTTTTTCAATAGAAAAAAACTAACTTCTTTACCCCTCGTCTGGAAAAATTAAGTAAAGCACAAGGAGGAGTCATGCATCTTGGAATCGACAACAACTCGGGATTGGTCTATGAGGGATGGGGAAATCCTGGCTTGCCAGCAATTCCCACGCCTCACATCACCTTGGCCAAGTTGATCAAGCATCCCGAAGACTGGAGCTCTCTGCCGCTTAGCTTCGATCAATCTTCGTTGGGTTGGATATTCCGGGAAGACACTTTTGATGCAGTTACCCGAACTCGCCGAGGTCGCCTTTACTTTCACCCCGGAGGGGGGCAACCTACACTGACTTCCGTAACTCCTCATCCCTATGAAGATCCATTCGGAAAATCTGCGGGCCAGGGGGGGTTAACGCGGAAAACACTGTATACCTATATGGCATGTACGCCATTGCTACAAGAACCTAACCGAGGAGAAGGCTCTACCCTAGTCTTGGGAACCGTTCAAGCGGCATCCTCCTGGCGGGTCGTACAAACAGAGCTCCTGACCAGTGGCTGCGTTATGGTGACGCTCAAAGCTCTCAGCGCATTTGGGATCCTGCCAGAAATCGACATGGACAAAGTCTCAACGGAACACAAAGCCCCCGTAGAACAAGCATTCGACCGAGCATTGAACTCCGCCTACCGGGAGACTCCCATCTCAGTGGTCGATCACTGTAAAAATGCGATCGCGGTGATTGTTGCTCGATGGCTCGTTCAGCAAGGTCATGAGAAGTCAGTTTTGAACAAAGATATCGGCGATGTTGCAAAAGTTATTCTTGCAGAGCCCTATAAGATGGCTGTAATAGGCAACCTAGCTCAGGTCACTGCGAGGCTACATGCTCGTGGCAAGGGCAATGAGCAACACGCTAAGGAGGCTCGACCACCTGTCGAGGAGGATGCCCAACTTGCTTTGGAAGCTTTAGGAATCACATTGCGCGATCTAGGTTGGGCAAAGTCATGAAAATATCCTCTTGAATAAACATGGAGCCTCATGAGAAACACTGACCCAACCCAATCAGATAGAAACGGCAATACTAGTGCGACTGATGGCAACAACATCATGGTCGAAGATGCTGTTTCCAAATTCACATGGGAGCTAAGCCGCGATGGCGAAGTACAGCACGTAAACGGAGCCGTACTTGCCGTGCTTGTTTCTGTTGCGCTGGACAGTGGCTGGAAGTTCCCCTCGGACATTCAACCCGCCAGCAATCTGATTGATTTGAGACTGCTGGACAGCCTTCCAGGCCACTTTGATGGCCAGCAAGCCAGGCGCTTCTCACGCGAGTCATTGAGGGCCCTCGGAAAGCATGGACATGAGAGTCTAGGATCTGAGGGAGCAGCTATCTCAGATTTGCTCGACTTCATGTACAGAGGTCCATTCGATCTCCGGAAGATTGATCCCGAGCAACCTGAAGTGACAAGACGACGAAATTGTCTTGTACTGAATGTTCCTGATGACCTCCCGACGCCAGAATCAAAAATGAGAGTGATGTCGCTGGCTGGAGAAGGCATCATTACAGTTACAGTCTCCGACTCGGTTCTTGACTATTGGGCTAACTTGGAACGCGGCGATCCAAATTTTTACTTGCATGCCATCATCCCGGACGAGGAGAGGCACAAAGAGGTGATCCTGATCAAGAAGCCAGCCTGGGAGAAGGCTAGTCAGGTATTGAGGTACTTTGCCGACAGCAGTGATGAGGTCTACGAAGACCAGTTTCAAAAAGTCATTGATCAAGTACTTCGAACAGAAGAATTCAAAAAAATCACACTTGATGACTAGGCTTCACGCACTTCCCACCCTTCGCTAAAAACATAGGACAAGGCATCCTCTCTACTCAAGAAATATCCCACGTTGTCGTACTCCATAGCCCAAACATAGAAGACGCCAAAATACTCTTGAACTTTAATCGGCCAATCTTCACCAGAGCTGTTTATTAATCCAGACCAAGCAGTGCTCGAGTCATTGACTATGGCATCGATGAAAAAATCGTGAAGGTCGTCACCGACCTCTCCAGAAAGTTTCCCTGTCCTCATCATTGTGCGCATGGCCTGTGCCACGGGTCGACCAAATTCTTTCGCCAGGATGGATTCAAGAGCTTCGCTTTCGGCCAACTTCGTCAAGGCACCCTCGAGATCTACGCACGTCTTGCAAAACTGCTTGTCCATCTTTAGGTTCTTTCTCGTGTGTTGATGGGCTCAAATTGCCAGTCGTACATCGACTGCCAACCTGTGAGCGCTTGTCTTGCTTCATCCCTCCTGGCATGAGCGCTATCGGTGTTCATGCTCTTAAATGCAGCGGCACCCATAAAATCGCCAAGAATTTTGGGGTCTATCTTTCCAACAGGATCACCGATCACCCACCGGTCTTCGCTTTCGGTTAATTCAAAGAAAATTCCGACTCCCTCAGTTGTTCTGGATTTGGTAATCAAGAATGCTTTGAGACCACCCAGTACATCAGTCGCAGAACAAAGAAAAAGCTCTTCTGCGTCGTATGCGGCGACCATGGCCAGCGCTGTGGACTCTGTGTCACTTAACGCTTCCTCAGAACTCCTGAAGAGTAATACCAAACGACTTCCCGTTCTTACCCCAATAACAACAGGGAATGTTCTTGCCAATGAAGTCCATCCTTCAACCCCGCTGAGAACTTGGTCTATGACAGGCTCGCTTACCGTCGCAGTGAAGAGGTTCCAGTGCGAAGAAAGGCAACGAAAACCCGCCATACTGCTCCGGACCTTTTCAACAATCGCCAACTCGGCGGGCCAAAGGTGCTCAAGCACAAGTTCTTTGATGCCCTCGAGTCTTGGTAACGTGAGTGCATCTTCCCCCTCGCTTTCAAGGACTCTTTTTACAGCGTTATTTAAAAGATTGATTTGCTGTGGCGCAAGCGCCAATTGCTCTTGCGACGAGAAAATGGCGATGAGCTCTTTGGTTAGTTTCATGAGCGCTCAACCTTGCCTTGCCAACTGCTTCATGCGGAGCACTGTATCGGTCAAGGCCTTAGCAATAGGCACACCACGCTGTGTAAACACATCAGCCAAAGTCTCGTAGTACCAAATAGTCTGCTCTTGTGAAGCTGTAAAGCGATCAAAGACAGCAGGGCCGATTCGCAGCAAGTCTTCAACAATGGCCCGAGCGTTGTGTAGCTTGTCAGAACCACTGACCAAAAGCACATCATCTGTAGCTTTTTGAAGGTGGGAGATGTAGCGCTCTTTGCGTGGTTTCCATGCCTCTTTTTGACCGTTGGCATCGGGTATGCCGTCTGTACATCCATCCACTATGTCAGCAACGCGATCACCAAACTGCTCACGTATTCGTTTAGCGTAGTGAGCCCCGCCATCTTCAACTGCATCGTGCAGCAATGCAGCCATGGCTTGCTCCTCATCCGCGCCATGGTCTAGCGCGATTGATGCCACACCCATTGGATGAGCTATGTAGGGAATGTTGGTTCCTTTTCGTTTTTGCCCGTCGTGGGCCTCAACAGCAAGGGCCAGTGCTTTTGCAATTTTTTCAGTCAACATAAATTCATTCCTCATCGACGCTGACGGGAGGACCGTCCAACAGTCCGCTAGATCGATCAAACTCTGAAATCACTTTCCCCCCGTCATCGCACACAGCTCGATAAAGAATTTTGGCGATTTCATACGGACTAACTTCGGACGTTACGCCAGAACATGTCGCAACAATTTCACGATACTCCGCGTTCTGAGCCTCTTCGAGTGTTTGCCCCCACATCGCTTGGATCTGATCATCATTGAGGAGCCCCTCTTCCACGTCCTCCTCGGTTACATCATCAAGCATGGTGTTTCTAGATACACCGTCCATGACCCATTTTCCCGGGGACACATTCGCTATGTAGTAGGCGATGTGTCCTGAGTGATATCGATCATCTTCCCACAGGCCAGAGGCTACGAGGAGCCAGTCGACCGTCTCTTGGGGGCGCTCATTTTCGAGTCCTGAAACACCAACTTCAACCGAAACTTGAGAATAGGCTAAGTCAATATTTTTGGTCATGTTCGACTCCTCAAGATGCAACAACTTCCCACGGCAACTTTAAGTCGTCCCGACCAAAGTGACCGTATGCAGCTGTTGGGTAGTAAATCGGTCGCTGCAAATCAAGACGCGAAATGATTCCGGCTGGAGTCAAGTCAAATTCTCGTCGCAGAGACTCTGCAATTTCATTATTCCGCAATGAACTCGCCCCCTCGGCATCCACGAGGAAACTAACTGGCTCAGCAACACCAATTGCGTAGGCGATCTGTACCAAGGCTCGACCGGCCCACCCTCGAGCTACAACCTGTTTGGCTAGAAACCTGGCCATATAGGCAGCGGATCGATCGACTTTGGATGGATCCTTTCCCGAGAACGCCCCGCCTCCATGTGGAGCTGCACCACCATAGGTGTCCACAATGATTTTCCGCCCCGTTAATCCTGCATCGCCTTTGGGGCCACCCGTTACAAAACGGCCTGTAGGGTTAATCAATTCCCTATAGCCCGACGCACGTAGGTGCTCTGGAATTACCGCAGCGATGACTTCTTTGCTGACCGCCTGGCGCAACGACTCAGTGTCGACATCAGAGTCATGCTGCGTGGAGAGCACCACAGCTTCAATGGCAACTGGTTGCCCATCCTCATACCGAAAAGTGACCTGCGACTTGGCGTCTGGGCCCAGCCATGGCAGGACGCCACTGCGGCGCAATTCAGCCTGGCGGCGGACAAGTCTGTGTGCGAAGACGATGGGAGCAGGCATCAACTCCGGGGTGTCGTTGCATGCATACCCAAACATCAATCCTTGATCCCCGGCTCCTATCACGCCGTCTTGTCGATCAACTCCTTGATTAATGTCAGCTGACTGGCCGTTGAAACGTATTTGCACCTCGCAGCGGTCTGGATCAATGCCCGTTGTCGCGTCCCGATAGCCTGCATCCCGAAGAACACTAGCAACGATGGATACAGCTCGCTCACGAACTGCACTGAACGTTTCAGGATTTCGGGTCTTGAATTCACCGGCGACCACTACACATTGGTCTGCAAGCAAAGTCTCGCACGCCACTCGGGCAGTGGGTTCGAGTTTCAAAAATTCATCTAAGACAGCATCAGAAATGCGATCGGCCAACTTATCGGGGTGTCCCTCAGACACAGATTCCGAGGAAAACAAACCATTGCGAATAGACATCAATCAACTCCTATTTAGCCGCTTTGACAAGGTGTCGGGGGCGGCAAGCTGGATCAAATCCCCCCGGGCTGCAAGTTTGATGAGGCAGCCCAACTCACACCGTTATCTAAGAAGGATCAGTTGTGGCGTCCCGTCAGAGCCACTCCAGACGATCGCGTTTTGCTCAAGGCGAATACCCAGGGTTTTCGCAGCCTCCAGCGTCAAGCCAAATACCAAGTAACTTGGTTCACCCGGCCATTGATTAGAGGGGTGTTGGCCAACTCCATCCACATACTCAAGGCTGCGCGACGCGAGCTCCTCTGCCAGGGCCTTCTGTCGTTCACCGTTGGCTTCATCGGTCAGCTCTTGACTGAACGGGTTGCACGCCGTCAAAAACGCGCTGCACTCAACCCGGTGCCGTTTATGCGCCACAAGCAACTCACTGCTGACGCTACCGACTCTTAGCGTGAAAGGGAGGCCCTCCAGCACACGGAATTCGGTCTCCATGTAGGCTTGGATCAGATCTTTGGGAATTACAGACTCAGAAAACAAAAAACCCTCCGTTCTAGGAGGGTCGACGCGGGCCCGTTTGGTTGCTTCGTAAGAAGCCACATCCGCTTTCGCGATCCACCTTGCCCGGGTAGGCAGGTTGGCGTGGGCGTCGACCCATCTCTAAATGTGCTTTCATTATAACCACGGTTACTGAAAATAGTACAACCCTCCAGCAATGGGCAGCTGGTCTAGCCGAATAGCTTTTTCCAGAGAGAAGCTTCAGCTCCGCCAGACTTCGCTGGTGTAGGAGTGGATGACTTGGCGATCTCTTGGTAAAACTTGGCAATCTCCTCCCTAGCTTGAGGCTCAATCATGGCCATGAATTCTGGAAAGTACGTGTACACCTTTTTCACAGAGTCATGCAGTGGGATGGACTCAAGCTCGGCATGCACAAATGCACGCATCCAGTTGAGAAAATCCAGAGAGTTTGGATCCTCCTCATCAGGTTCAGTCCATCGCTGAGATGAGCTCCCTGCAATCCCCAAGATCTCGGATTCCATAGCCGAGTACATCTGATAGTAGAAGCTCCCTCGTTTATGCCCTCGAGGTGAGTACTCATTGAACTCTATTGGGGCATCCCAATTTCGACGACGAGGACTCAATCTGATACTGGGATATGGAGACTTGTAGAAGCTACCGAAAATTCTTCCCCCGCAGATGCCGTGCTGGATATTAATGTCACCAACAGTTTTTTCGAGCTGGTCGTTTGACACCACATCAACATCGCCAGTGCCGCATGAAAGACACACAGGTCGGTTGCGCGACGCGAGCAAATTTAGCCATTCTGCTTTGTGCTGAACGACCGAACTATAGAAGTCGTACAGAGGCTGACCCCACCAGGTTTCACCACGTTTGAATTCTTCAATTTTTTTGTGAAACTCGGCAAGCTGCCCCAACACATCAGAATGAGATGGGAAGCGCTCCATCCATTCGAATTTATTGCAGGTTCTGCAAAAACCTACTTGCTTAAACAGCGGAAACTTGATGCCGCTCCTAAGCACGTAAACGTCTTCAGAAAAATCTCCTCGCTGATGTCTTGGAATGTCTAATTCCTTATGGCACTTCTGGCACTCCAGCTTCCTAATCAGGTCGTCTGACATATGTCTTCACCTCATGGAATTCAAATGAAATATAGCCTCGACTAATCATTTCATGGAAAACATTGCCATGACTTGTCCGACAAGGACATCACTCCTTGCCTCAATTTTCTCAACGCTCCATGAATCAGCTTCAGCAAGATCGGCATTCAGTTTCAGTCCATTCTTGTATCCGACTGAACGCCCTTGTGCGTCTTTGCGATCACGCTTGTCTTTGAAACTCTTGTTGCCCAGTGCGCTGTTGAACCCGGAAATCGTCAAGTTACCCAGCTTGTGGACGTGCGTTTCCTGAATGGATTTCGCCTTTTTTTCATCTCCCCCCGCGATCATGGTCATCCAAGACGCCGGGATGTTGTCACCTTGCGGAAAAATGTGCTCGATGGTCCACACGAATAGCTTGCCCTCGTATTTCCACAGATCAACCCAAGTTTCCTTCGTCATGCTTTGCTCGGCCAAAGCACACAGTACAAACCGAGTGACCCCAGCGTTTTCCTCATAAATCGCCCCGTCCAACTTGTTTCGGAAGACCTCATCGGTGGCAGAAAACCCCAACAATTCTTCACGAATGGACTTAACTACGGACTCACCTGACAAGGATGCCACCTTATCAATGATGTCCATAAACAACCGTGTCAAGTCACGCGTGGGAGGGGTATCAGTCAAATTTCGTCGAACGAAGAAGCAAACTAGCAGCCGAGCGATCTTTCCCAAATGTTCAACGTTGATACTCAGCGCTTCACGACGCACCAGCAGATACAACATCAACAGGTACGACGGCGCACCTTGAATACGGTCCAGATCTTTAAGAGGTTTGTCCAGTGAGACCCAGACCTCGTCTGTATTTCTGGATAGCATCAGTGCATACAGTTGACCAGCAGCACGAATGTCCTGTAGATGGTGCTTAGCGTCCTGGTTGATCAGCTTCTCGTAGATTTGAATCAGGTTTGACCTTGTTGCGACCGGCCCCAAGGGGTCCTTCTTCTTGTCCTCCGCCTTACGGAATGGCTCATTGAGCGGATCTTTGAATGCGTTGTAGTAGTGCCGAAAGAATCGCTCCTGGATGCTGTAGTCATCTCCCAGATAGCCAAGCAGCTTGTTCCACACATCGAAGTAGTGATCGACCTTGCCAGAGTCAGTAGTTTCCAACCGCGCCAGGAGCTTGTTCTTAATGAGGTCGATTGCCGTGAGCGGCATGCCCCGGTTGTTGAGCGATTCGAACAACGTATACGCATCAGCATGGCTGGCAACTTCGATTTTTACAACGCAAGCCTGACTCACATTTTCAAGAAAGGCCATGATCGACTCGACAGGGTTACTCTGGTCAGCAAGTACATCCTGGATTCGGCCCTGAAAGTACCGATATGCTCGATAAATCTTTCGATTACCCGCATAAGCAGGTGTATCAACCTGTCCAATCACACCGATATCCGAAAGAACAGCCCTGTAGTCGTTTTGATTGTTGTTCTGGATTTGAGGGATCACGCGCAGTTGGTCATCCCCTTTTTTGAGTACCAACTTTCGCTTGAGGTTGAGTAGCTCACCTCGCTGATCTTCATCCAGATTGCTTTCATGAGCTTTCATGGCGTGATAAAGCGCAGCAAAAAGGAGAGAGAGCGTTGTGAGTCGCTGCTGACCATCCACGACTTCCAATTTTTGTACTGCAAGACTATCTGTACTCTGATTGATGCAAATTATTGATCCCAGGAAATAGCCCGGGTCGTTTTCCTCGACGTCATCAAACAGTGACTCCCACTGAGCCGTACTCCACGTGTACTCACGCTGGTACCGTGGGATGGCATAAATCACACCCGCTTCAATGTCGAAGAGTTGTGAAATCGGGTAGTTGTTTACAGACTTGATCATGGATCTATATTCCCGCAGCGCGTACATCAAGCCATTGATCTAGCAATGAACCGACATACTGTTTACCTAGTTGATGGCCAGCATTTGGAACCACCGTTACTTGAAGTCCCACCTTTTTCGCAAAGGCAGTGACGTTGCTTGGATTGCTCTGCCAATCCTCTGATCCAACGTGAATATGGCAATTTAAGGGAGCTGGATATTGATCCGATTCAGCCAAGTCCTTCAGCTTGTCTGCTCTTGGTGGAATGAAGCCCAGCCCCATCTCATCGCTTGAGAACTGCCCAACGATTGGCGAGAGCAATAAAACACTTCCTACGTAAGGTGGAAGTTGTGCTTGCGCGTGTAGGAATAGATACGCACCAAAAGACACCGCCACAACGTGTGCATCCTCACGCCAGAAATGCTCTCTGAGATCTTGTGCAACAGCATCAACCTGCTGCTGAAAAGGCAGTCTTCGAAAATCACCAATCGTTTCTCGGCCAACGGCAGCCCAGCCTCGGCTAGCAAGCCCTTCTCCAAGGCCCGTAGCAACCTGCCCTCCATGACCTGGCAGGTAATAAGCTGTTCTTTGCACTTCAATCACAGATTCAGTTCCATTTCAAACCGAAATATTCATCCAAGATGTAGAAGATGACATCTGAGTCGGTCTGCGTGTTGAACTGCGGAATCTTTGTAAAAGTCACTTCTCGCAACACCTTGTTCATGAGTCCATAGTCTTTCGGACGCATCTCAATGTAGCCATATCCCTTGAGGAAGGAGCTTGACTGGATGGGGAACTCTTTGTCCTTGAAGACGATCTTGTCTCGAGGGTAAAACTTGCATCCGTCATATACAAAGTGGCCCGTGTACTGAACCTGTGTCAGGTACTGCTCCGCCCTTTGTTGGAACGTTTTCTTGGCAAACTCAAGGTACAAGTCGATCAAGAATTGGATGTCGTCTTTCTTGTTGGAGTTGAACCCCATGAACAAGCCAGCCTCATCAAATGAAAGCTTTATCTTCTGACCATCACGAAGAGTAACCAGCAAGAGTGCACTCTCTGCTTCGCCCATTTTGACGAAGTTCATACGCTGCGTCGTAACAACTCGGTTAAAGAACAGGTGTTGAATTTCGCTCAGCGCGTGGTGCGTACCCTTGTAGACGAATCCATCGTCGGTACGTTGAAACTCACGATATTGTTTTTTTTCAAAGAATGCCATGCATACCCCCTTACGATTTCAATTTCCTCATTTATAAAAAATTTGTGAACGTAGATCTTTTTGCAATACTTTATGAAATGAGCGCCACAGTTTGTTTTCCTCGAGGCCGCAAACAGACCTCTTGTGCTGAATCTGAAGCACACGATTTACTTCCACCACTCGATCTTTGATGGTGTAGGTAGAGGAATAGCTGACCGATTCATTTTTGAACTTAATGCTCAGCGGTACGCCATCAATAGTGACGTTCTTTGGAAATTCAATTGAATATGACTCCAGATGCGTCTGAGATCTACAGGTGTGATCAAAGTCTTTAACCAGTGGTTGATCAGCACCTGCCCATGCGATACCACCAGGTCCCATACCGACTGGAACCATCATCCCGCCTCGACCCGGAATGTTTGTCACGGGGTTCAAGAAAAACTTTGCGCGAATCCAATATGGTTGGTCGATCCGCTCAGGATCTGGAAAATCCATCGATCCATCACCCGTCTCATTGAATCGTTGCAGCAACTCCTTTACAACCTGCTGCTCTGATCGGCTCTTCTCATAGAACCGATTTCTTCTCGAATCGATCTCCGGAACACCTTGGTAGGTTACGGATGAGGTCCCATGAATCACGCCATCCCGATCAATTTTCAATTTTGACTGAACCTTGCCTACGTTTTGATTTGCATTCATGCGAGGGGTATGACCAATCTTTCCAAGAGCCGTCAATACTGTCGGCTTGTCCATGTCTTCGAAAATCAAAAGGCCAAATGGCGTGAACTGATCCGTCGAATCCAGATATAGATCTAGACTGGGGATATAGGTGATTACGTGGTTGAGCGGTTGTATTACGCCGACGCTTGAAAGCTTGTACGCAGACCCCAAGTTGATTAAAGCGGGACTGCTAGGGATTCCAACAGCATCTAGCAACGCTTCGAGAAGAACGACATGGTCCTTGCAATCCCCGTATTGATTTTTCAACACTTCGTGAGCATCGTGGGGAATTAGTCGCCCATCACCGAGAGAAACAGAGACGTATCGGATATTGGACGCGACCCATTCGTAAAGCTTCTTAACTTTGGTCCGCTCGTCTTTGAAGCCATCTGTCAGCTTCATTGCCAGTCGTTTGATGTCTTCAGTGACCCTGGCTTTTGGTTTTGCTGTGTTCTGATATGCCTGACCGATTGCAACCATGTCAGGAAATGTGGATACAGCGAGTCGATCCGAATAGTCGCTTACATAAACTCGACCACGCTGAACGGCCTCAGCTGCGTCTGTACTGTACTTGTAGCTGTAATAGTTGAAGTTGCCATCACCACGCTGAAATCCTCCCGACACTCCCTTCTTGTCCTCATAAATCTTCATGGAGGATGGAAATACATACTCGATGCGGACGTCCGCCCAGAGAGTGCTAGTCGGAAATGCTGTCGAATCGTGGAAGTGCCCCACATAGGTCGGGGAATGGTGATTGACTCGAGCTTTATAGTAAACGCGACTACCAGCTTCGACATTTGGAAAGATGATGACTTTAAGCTTGGTGTCGCTAAATTTGGCGGCAGACTCATCTGCTTGCTCATCTTGTGTCCGGATTGAAGACTCAGGCACGGTGACCTTTGTACCGTCAGGTTGGATCGTCCAGGCCTCAATCGAGAGCACTTCATCCTGGCTGGCTATGTAGTCAACTGATTGGCTACCGCCAGACCTGACGCCCTGAGGCGTATTGATCTTGAGCTGGACCTCAGTAGTCGACTCGTATCCTCCATCTGCACGCACTTGATAAGTGATGTGATATTTCTCGTATGTGTACGCAGGTACAAACGGCTTTACGCCACTTGCACCCGCTGCGGCAAACGATACGAGGCAACTGATTACCAAGAATAAGAGCTTCATCAATTCCGTTCTCGCCATCAAGGCAGCATGCGCTATGGGTTACGCACCCGGTTTGTATAGTTTGTAGAGCGTGTCTTCAACGCTTTGAACCAGTAACGGGGCGACCTTCTTCTCTTGCAACCATTCGATCATTGACATCCGAGCCATGAGCTGTGCTGTTCCCAGCTTAGAAATTCGGGCTGGGTCTTTGAAGAAGTTCAAAGCAACCGACAAAGCAAGATCGTGAGTTGAGTATGGAATCGGCCCACTGTTCAACTGTGTTGCAAGTGTCACGATTTCCCGCTCAGTAACCTCTCCCATCAAGAGCTCGTTTGCAAGATCAACAGCCTCCGATAACTTTGCACGCTTAGGTGGCGGCGGATCACCGTACATGGCTTTAATGAAAACATCCATGGCGGATTCAGGCTTCTTCTTACCGCCGAACAAGTCAAAAAGTCCCATCACACTCTCCTTAATTTATGTCAAGATAAAACCGTCAGGTGCTTTACCTGAAGTTCTTTTGTGATACGGGCATAGGTACAGTCTCACTTCTTGTCCATCGGCACTCACCACGTACATATCAATCATCCCGCTTGTGATTTCCTCGGCACTTGTTGAACCGACTCGCTGGGCCTCTAGGCGTGTTCCACGCATCGTTCTGAGCCTTGACAAGTAGTCATCCGAACCCCTTACGTTTCGCGTCGGAATGGGGTTTGTTTTCACCAGACCAAACGGCCCCACGCCGTTAGGAAGCTCGTCGGCATCCACCGCCCCCTGCCTTGCGTCGGCCTGATGCTTAGCAAGCATGGCGAACAACTCCATCGCCTCTTTTTCTTCCTTGCGTTTCTTCCCGCCCAAAAAATCAAATAAACCCATCTTGTTCTCCAGTCTTCATATCAGTTTTTTAATTCATGATTCATCGATTACCTCGAGACTTTTCAGAGTGTCTGAACTCCCAGGGAGGTGTCGGGTTGGGCATGCTCCAAAGTCCAATTTTTTGAAATCGCGCTTGCTGTTCAGCTTCTGCATATGTCGACCTCAGGCTCTCTGCTTGCTCTCTCGCATATTGCTTGTAATGCCATGCCAGTCCGTCTTTAATTTGCTCTAAACAGACGTCAGTACCGTTCACCAAAACCCGTCCGAGGACACGACCGTACTTGTCTTTTTTATCCCATTCCACGGTAACGCTCTTACCAAAAACTTGGTCTGAAAGATTTTTCTTAGAAACTGCACCAAACGGTTGTGACTTCTCCGGGGCATCTATACCAGTCAATCGAACTTTCACGTTTTCATGTCCGTCAACCAGCACCGTGATCGTGTCTCCATCAGACACTCCGACCACGCGACCGGAAATGTCCGAAGCCATCGCAGACGTGCAAACCCACAGCAGGCTGATGATGCAAAGAAAGTGTCGAAACGGACGAGGTGAAAATTTCAAGTGTTATTCCTTGTCTGCTTTTTCGACTGGAATCGTTTCGGTCAGGACATAGGCATCTGGTGACCCATCCCGGACAAGCACATAACCACACCGAATCTCAGATCGCCCCAAGTTTCCGTCCCATCTAGATCGAAACGACCACAGCTCATCCCCTGCCTGCAGCTGGGCCAACAAATCTGTCCAGCATTTATTCAGGTGTCCAAATGGCAGCGCTGGCACAACCCCCAAAGGGTCTTCAATAATTTCCGAACACTCGATTTGCTCAATGGTCTGCCTTAGCAGCAGGTCGCCCTTGGCTACTTTGAAGACCTTCTCTTCAAAGGCGCCTCCTGGCCCTCTTTCACGCATGTCCTTGATCTTCATATACAAGGCTGCTGGCCAGACAAAAAGAACCAGCACAGCGCCCAATAAAGGCACAAGAATGTTGTTGATGAGCCGGTAAGTGAGCTTCTTTCTCTCAGGATTCACCGCATCAAGCAGGCCTTTGAGCCCATCTGATTCAGACTTCGAGCTGAGCTTATGTGAGGCATACATGACCACAAGGATCACAACCCCAATCCCGAGGTACCAATAGAGGTAGATCACGACTGATCCCCCCTTTCACGGTTTTCCCTCGAAAAGACTGTCATGGCACCAACGCTGTACCCTTCGCTTGCGTTTTCGTCTTCGGCAACACCGTTTACTTTCACTCGACGGGATGTCAAAACCCCCTTCTTAAACTCAAGCAGCAGATCGCGTTCATAGGTGCTACCGTACCCCATATGGATGTACTCGAGCATCTTGCCTTGAGGCAGACGAATGGTTCCTGAATACCAGTGTGCAAATACACGTTCACCGTAGCCAGGGAAAACAGTCTCTAGATCAGCCTCCTGACCGGACTCCAGCTCTCCGCTGAGTTCAACCAGGTACAACCGATCGCTGATGATTTCCCAAGTTCCAACATAGCCTCTCCACAAAGCCGTGCAATTGGATGCGAACCTGGGCAACTCCCCACCAAGCGCACCGTAGTCGCCAAGGGGGTTCGTGCACATTGCATGCTTCTCGCCTTCAAAGAGCAATTTTTCTGAAATTTGAGCAGTCATTTTTGTTATCTCCTCACAACACAATGGACTGGCTGCAATGCGGGCATCGGACACCGAAGTCCGTGTACTCGGTCACCTCTTCAGGTTCGAATCGCTTCGAACAGCGGGGACATATCGTTGTGCTTGTTGGAACAATCTTTGGTGGCGGGGGTAGTTCAATTTCTTCTTCACTGTCTTCATCGGGCTCCAGATCCGCTTCGATTTCTGCAAGGTCATCGACTGGCTCTTCTTCGGGCACATAGTCCGGATCCCAGGTGAGAATCTTTCTACGTTGCTCCATTAGCCACTTTCGTGACTGCCCATATGAAGGAAGCTCAGCAGCCCACTCGGCCAACACAATTGCTGTTGGTACCGCCTTGTGTTGATTGATGGCGTTGACTGCACAGGCGATCACCTCATCAACAAAGCTATTGGCAACGGCTTGAAAGCTTGAATCCGTTTCCCCTAGGGAATCCCTGAGTGCATAGACAAACTGTTCAACCTTTGAAAGCCCGTTTTTTCGCCTCAGGTCATCTATTGAAGTTCCTGCATCTCGCTTTGCCTTGCTTTGGTTGACCGCATCTTGAATGGCATTGGCCAAGGGATTAGTCAATTTCGCCGCTATGTACTCCAACGTCTGGTCGTGAAAATACAAACAATGCTCAAGAACTTGGGAGGCGTTTGGGCCATAAACCTGGTCTCGCGAATTGACAGCCATGCCAATCAATGCATCAGCGATCAGTTCACGAACCTTTTGTGCTGAGACCTGAGTAGCGCCAGGTATTGATCTCGTTGTTTCGTCGTATAAATCTTCTGAGGCAAATGCGATGTCCTTCAACGCCTGCTCGAAATGCGCTGTCCCAGAGTCTTCTAATTCATCCGCCATCCAGACTGAATACACTGCCCGGTTAATTCGCCATGAAGCTTTGCCGATGCCTGTCTGCTTGTCGAGCTGCTTGCTCCAAACGGTATCTGCCTCGAGCAACTCAAAATTTGCCAAACACTCTAGGGCAAGCTCATCTACTGCATCGCCACTGTGGAACCAAAAGAACGAGTAAAAAACTCGCATCTCTGGCAATTCAATCCGTCTTGCGGCATCTTTGATGGATTCCAGAGAACGATCGATCTCGCCTATCTCAGCCAAGTCACCAGGATATGTTTTTTCCTTGCCGAGCTCAGCAAACATCTCTAGGTCTGAAACTCGCTTGGCAACTTCTCGACTGCTCGCAGTAACAGGCAGACCAAGTATGCGAAACGGATTTCTCAGGATCAATTCCATGCAGCCTCACCTCAGTCTTCAGATGTGAAGGTGCGCTTGTCACGGAACTTTTCGTATGAACGAACCTGCTCACGCGAAATCGAAGGCTGGTGCTGCTTCAAGACAGCTTCGAACTGAGCATCCGAAATTTTGAGCCGGTCTTTGAGCGCCAGGCGAGAAGCCTCGTTGACTAGGAATTTGATGTCACTTGAGACATACCCATCCATTAGCCCAGCCAAGGTGGTGAGATCAATGTCATCAGATACTGGCCTGTTTCTAAGGTAAAGCCGCAACATCTCCTGTCTTGCAAAAACATCTGGCGGTGACAGATAAACAACCTTGTCAATCCGACCTGTCCGCATGATTGCTGCGTCGATGTTCTCCGGACGATTTGTTGCAGCCACAATGAAGATCCCTTTATCCGCACAGTTGGTCATCTGCGCTAGGAATTCATTCACTTCAGACGAGACATGCTGGTCAATTCGGCCATCTCGACTTGGCAAAACAGCATCTACCTCATCGATGAAGATTAGCGTTGGAGCTTTCTCTGCGGCTTCCTTGAACATCTTGCCAATCTTCTCCTGCGTACCGTGAATGTAGGTGCTAGCAAGATCTGATGGCTTAACTTCGATGTAGTGGTATCCGATTTCCTCTGCCAGTTTCTGTGCGATGTAGGTCTTGCCGCAGCCCGGAGGGCCGTAAAGAAGCATTCCATTTGGAGGTGAAACCCCATACTCTTTGTAGAGCTCTGGCTCCGACAACGGGCGAATGATGTCTTGATACAAGGTCTCCTTGAGCTCATGCATGCCAGCAATGAGGTCAAAGCCTTTGCCCTGCATCTTCGCTGAATAGTCTTTGTTTGGCAGCTCGGAACTTGATGTGTCACGCAACCGCTTAGGCAAATCTTCAACTACACCGTCGCGCCAATTCTTCAAAGCTGCCAAAAATTCACCAGCATTGCGATAGCGCTTTTCTAGGTCACGCTCTATCGCTTTAAAAAGAATCTCGTCAAGACGGTCATCTTCATCTTCTAAATGAAAGGAGGCGGCGCGAGGTGTTTGTTTACGTGCTCTAGAAATTTCCGTGACAACATCTTCAGGATCTGTGTCTTCCCACTCGATCTCATACTGCCACGGATGGATCCCCGTTACAGCTCGGTACAAGGTAACCCCTGCCGAGAACACATCGCTTGAAAGGATGTACGTCCCCCAAAAACACTCTGGAGCCATATAAGGATAGCGACCCGCAGCACCTGGCAAGTGCTCGTCAGTGTCCAGTGGCTGTGCCAAACCAAAATCTGAAAGCAAGCCGCGAGGAGTCACTCCGTCATACGACAGCAGAATATTGTCTGGGTTGATGTCGCGGTGAATGATTGGAGGATCCATCGAGTGGACGTGATTCAGTCCCTCGAGAACATCAATCATGATGTTGACTGCTTCTGCCCGCGACAAGTTGATGCGGCGAGCCAACAGTTGCGTAAGCGTCTCACCAGACACAAACCCCATTGTTAGGAAATGCCTCGACTTCTCGTCCAGCTGAAACGAGTTGCACTCAAAGACGCGGACCACATTGGGGTGCGTAACCTTGGACAGCACTCGAGCTTCTCGGGAAATTTCCTCGATGTCGACAGACTTCTCGAAGTCCTCTTTGAAAAGCTTGAGAACCTGAACACCAAGGTATTTGTGTTGGACGCGGTACACTTCCCCAAAAGCCCCTTCGCCTATATAGAAGAGGACCTCGTAGGTTCCGTCGATGACTTGCCCTCTGGCGAGAGTACCGCGCTTTTTCATCTATGCCTCATTGACGCAAGATATCGTCGCTAGCACGCTGAGCAGCCTCGCGCTTCTCTTTGGGCATCAAGGACCAAAGGGTACGCACAGCCTCTTCAACCTTCGACTTCGATGGGTTGGTGGCGATCATGGTTTTTGCGTCATTGAGTACACGACGTGCTTCGCGCTTATCAGTCCACTCAGTGGTCTCGAAGTCTTGGTCATACTCTTTGATCCAGCTCATCCACAAGCCGATGTCTTGCCCAATCAACGCAAACGAGAAGGCATGGATCTCGTCAAGAAGCTGCTTTCCTGCGTTGTAGTTTTTCTCGGACTTAGCGTGACGAACCCGTTTTTGGTAGTCCGCAACCAGTTGCTGGGATTTTTCATTGCCATAGCGCTGATCGTTGACCAACAAATATTCCATTGCTGAGTCCAAGTCGGTTTCCAACTCTGGCCATCTGTTGGTGGACTCAATCTTGTCCAATGCAATAAACGTCTTTTGCAACTTCTGACGCGCCAAAACCTTGACGTCGACGTCGTTGCCCCGGTTATTGAGCAATCGCTCGACTTCGTTCAATTCGTTCTTGAATTCGGACACATCCGCAGATGTCTCTCCTGACTCGAGCTTTTCGGCAACCTCACGAGCCTGTTCAACATCACCCATGAGATCAGTGATGTCTTCTGCTTTCTGTGTACTGCTTTCGAACTGCAAGTCAATCGTTTCGTCCAAAGTTGGGATGTAAATTGACAACGATGCGCGTCGAGATGCATCAATGCTCAGCGTCAGCTCAACCTCACTTTGCGCAGGGAGCATGGCTGGCAGCTGTTCGCCCGTAACTGTGGCCCCACCAAAGAGGTCATTCAAGATAGCCCGAGATCCCTCATCTCCGTATGAAAACTCATAGAACTGAACCGTGAATTTGTCTGCACGATTGCCTGGACGGATGTCTTTGGCCGTTTTGTAAGATCCCTTACCCTTGGCGGGTAACGTCTTGTTTTTCTCAAGGCCTTTAAACGCATACACACCCTGCTTACCGTCCATGGTGTTGTACACCTCCAGGCCAATGGAATATGTCAGCGTGGGGTTGGCAATTTTTAGACCATGGATGATGGTGATGGAGCTGGGCTCACATGGAATGATCGAACCATCGGGACCAAAAAGTTTGATGTCGAACTGATTTGCTTTTCCATCATTGAGAACCACCTCAACGATCTCAGTGTCGCCGTCCATCTCCACTTTGCCACTCGACCAACCACGGTCAGCTCGAATAATCTCAAACGAGAATGATGAAGGAAGATTGGCTGTGGATTTATTGCGATCAATCCTGATGCCAAGGTTCTCGTGGGTTTCAACCGTCGTTTCGGGATATTTAAGCGTGAGCTGAGCTTTGCTTGTGTCGCGCTTTTGAAGATCGCTGGGGATGTTTTTGGTCGAGGCAAACAGAGCGGCCCCTTTGGCCACTGCCGTCATCGGATCCACTGTCGTATCGATGCGACTTGAAATCTGCTCTTTCAGCATCCGACGCAACGTTTGCGAGAAAGTTGGACCTCCAACCAAAACAATCGAACTCAGATCGCTGCCGCTGAGCTTGTTTCGCTCCAACAGCTGAGTGCAGATATCGATCGCCTTTTGAAACAAGGGACCGCAGACTTTCTCGTATTGTTCAAGTGAGATGGTCAAATCAACCTGCATCTCCTCGCCATCATCATCGGAACCGAAGTCCTCCAGGAAGTGATCCCATGAACTCTTTGAAGAAAGTGCAATCTTTGCTTGTTCGGCATAACGTTTGAGTGCGTCCTGCAGCAGCTTTTTACTCAGTTCGTCATCCAAGATGCTATCAATCTCACACTGCTTGGCAATTGCAGGGACAAACAGCTGGTCAACGATTGCTGAATCGATGTTCTTGCCGCCAAGGTGGTTGTCTCCCTCGGTGTCAACGACTTTCATGATTCCATCATCAACATGCATCAGTGCAGCATCAAAAGTCCCGCCACCGAAGTCGAATACCAGCCAATGGCCACTGTTGGCGCTGGCCTTGATTCCATAAGCAATAGATGCCGCGATTGGCTCCTGCAAAAGCTCGCAATACTTAAAACCTGCAAGTTCAGCCGCACGCTGTGTTGCGTCGATTTGGTTCTGCTTGAACATGGCCGGAACCGTAATCACAACCGATCCCACCTCTTCGTCGCGGATATAGCCCCTCAGCTTTTTTAGGACTTCGGCAGAAAGGTCCTCTGACGTGAAGGTTCGCTCCATGTAGACAGACTCGTATTTATGGTCAGTCCCCATGGTTCGTTTGAACTCAAGATAGCCATTGCTCGGCGATTGTCGACGTGAACGAAATGCGGAAGAAGCTTCACTCTCGATTGCATTCTTGGCGTTCTGTCCAACGAACATCGTCTTTTTCTTATTGAAAGAAACGCAGGACGGCGTAGTGTCCATTTGGTTGTCATCGCTCTTGATGATGAGGGCTTCACCTGCATCCATTCGAGCAATGGCGGAGTTGGTAGTGCCAAGGTCAATGCCGTAATCAATCTTTTGTCTCATTTCAATTCCTCGCTCAAGAGCCAATGCTTACTTCAATATCTGCCATTCTGATCAACACACCTTTGTAGTTCACTTGCGGAACCACTACCTTGTTGATAATTTTTTGATCAGGCCCAAGATCATCACTTGGAACAAAACGAGCTTTCACGGACAAGTTCTCCGTATAGGCCATACCTGTATGGTCAACGATCTCGTAGCCTTGCTCTGCCAACTCAGACTCCAAACGCTCTAATGACTTTTGCAGCGGCGTCAGTCCTTTGGTGTCCTCAGGAAGAGATGCCAGACGTTTTCGCATTCGATGAATTTCATCGGCCAGTTTCAACGGCAAATGATGATCTGCCTCTGCTGGTTTAGCTTGACCATTGGCCGCAGCACTCATCTCCTGAACTTTCAACTTGTTCAGTATTTCAAACAGAGAGTCAGCCAGCGCAGTGTCTGATTTGGCGATCTTCTCTTCAGTAGAGCGAACCGTATCCATGGCGCTCTTCACTTGTGCGGACAGAGATTGTTCGCTTGCGTCATTACGGCGACGGAGGTACCAGTAGCATCCGCCTAGCAACAATAGCAACGCGGCAATTGCCGCTCCATACCACTTGGAGCGAGTTGTAATCGTCTCGTCGATCGTCTGCGTCTTTTGTTCTGTGTCGCGGCTCAATTGATCCAGCGATCCCCCAAGAGCAGTCTGCCGTCCTTCAAGCGCATTGAGTTTGACATTCAATTCATTGAGCTTCTGCTGCTGAGCTTTGTCAGTTGTAGCGAGCTCTCCGACCTGTTTTTTTAGATCACTTGTCGAGTCCTGCGCTTGTTTAGCGCCCTTCTCAAGTCCATCGATTCGTTTTTCGATCTTTTGAACTTGGCCCTTCAACTGGTCATAGGGCTCATCAGCCAGTGCGATACCAAAAACAGCAGCCAGCAAGAATGCAATCGTTAGCTTCTTATTCATATTTCTCCTTCACTTTCCGCTGCACATTGAAATTAACAAGACAATTCCGGCAAGCCACATCCAGCCTGGAATTTGCTCAAAAATATTGCTTGAGTTTGCTGAGTGATTGGCCCTAGCAGTCATCGCCGCACTCAATCGACTATCGATTCCAGAGATCGTCTCCAAGTTCTTATTCACTCTCGCCCGTGTTTCAACATCCAGATCAAGCAGGAGCAACTTCCTTGTCAAACCTGTTGACCCACTGATCGTTGACTGAAGGTCGGTGATATTTTTTGTTTTGTCGAATGTGTCTTGAGCCGAGTTCACTGTGTCAATCAGAAAACCCAAAATGTGATGGGCACAGGCGGATGAAATTTTGAGATAACGCTTGTCACCCCCTCCGACTTTTGCCTTAATCTGCGCCAGCAAACGCTTCATGTCCTCCAGCATGTTTGCTGCTTGGGTCAATGTGTAGACATCCACCTTCAGCTTCTTAATGAGCTCTCCAAAGATTTCGTCTTCTTCATCGTCATCAACCCACTCTTGGATCGTTTCAAGGTTTTCCTCGATCCGAGATTTAATCTGTGAATACGACGGGAGGCTGGCTGCCCACTGAATCAACACGCCTGAAAGCTTTGGATTCTTGAAGTGATTGAGAGCTTTTACAGCGCACGCACATACTTCGTCGGCATAAGCGTTGGCCACTGTCTGGAATCGGATGTCATCCTCGCCCAACACTTCTTTGAGATCCCAGATGATCTTTTCGACTTTGTCCAAGCGATTTTTTGACTTGAGGGCTTCAAGATCATCATTCGCGCGCAAATCTTCACTGATCTTGATCGCGTCGTTGACCTCTTCAATCAATGGATTGAGAATTTTCGAAGACGCATAGTCTCGTGCATCCGCAGGAAATGACCATAGAGAGTCAACGATCTTGACTGCATTTTTCCCGTAGGGATTGTTCGAGTAAGACTGGACGAGTGTCACCACCTCATCTACCACCCGCTTCCACAAACTATCGCGATTCAGACCTGATTCATTGCCCGTCAAAACATCTTCAATTGACGCATCCAGGTCATCGTCGATGACAAACCCCAAGGCCTCCAGCGCCTCATCCATCTCACTACTGTCGAGCGTCTTACCGCTTGCATTGAGCAAGTGCAGAACACCTCTATTCAGACGCCATGTGTATTTCTTCGCACCTTTTTTGCCAAGCTGCTTGTCCCATAGGTCTGCAGCCTCATCCACACTTCCTGCGGCCAGACTCTCTAATGCCAATTCATCGACACTGTCGCCAGCACGGAACCAAAAGAAAGAGTGAAACAAGCGGCCCTCCGCCTGTTCAATTTTTCGGGCCGCATCCTTGATAGCCTCAAGGCTTCGATCCAGAGCACCTAGCCCCAAGAAGTCATGCGGATATGACTTGGCTTTGCCCAACTCAACAAAGGTCTCCAAGTCCGAAATGCGCTTGGTAATGTCTCGGGTAGTTGCCGTTGCAGGCAAACCCAACACTCGAAAGGGATTATTTAAAACGAGTTCCACGCATCAACCTCTTCAGAACGGCCACCATTTGTTTTTTTTCTTTTCGGGAGCTTGAGCCCCACCGCCGATAAAACGTCCTACGGGTGTTTTTCTGACGTTTTCCAGCTGCTTTAGCAAGTCCTGCCTCGACTTCTCATCTAGGTGCGGAGGATTCCCCTCTTTAACTGCAGCGCCCATCTGCTTCATGGTGGCCAAGTCAAAGTAATGATCAGTCATTGCTAACGAGAGTACGAAATCGTCGTCAGTCACCGGCCTCTCTCCGCAATGAGGACAGTCAGTGAAGGCTCCATGCTTGATCTCACCACATTTAAAGCAAACCGCTTGAGTCATCTCAGATCACCTCGCAGCCAGCAAAACAACGATCACCACAACGGCTGCAAAGAACAACCACTTCCAAACGCCAGATCCACCTGCATCAGCTTGATCATTCTGTTCGGGCTGATTCAGCACATCTTCTTGAGCAGAGATGCGATCGCTACCAATCTTTTCTCGGTAGGAAAGACCCGTACCAGGGATGCCTACGTTACCTGTTGCTCCGTCTTTGCCAAGGTTCACAGACAGACCAGGTTTACCCACGGTCACGCTTGCCCCGGATTTACTCAAATTGAGTCGAATACCCGGAAACAAACTAATGCGTTTCTGAAATCGAAATCCCATTCGTCTTACGCCAAGCGCCCCATCTTGTGTATCGGTTGCAGGCCTGCATAGTTAGTCACCAACGGATAGCCTCTATAGAGCTTTCCGCCTTCAGACATGGTCTGCATGCATGCAACTGATACTGATGCGAAGTTGCCTCTTTTACTCATCCGAGAGCAGTTTTCAGCCACTGCTCGCCAATTGGCAGGTAACTCAGCATCCTTTTGTGGGTAGCGTGCTGTTTTGACAATGACCCACTCAGGACCGTCGTTGCCGACAAACCATATCGAGGGGTCAACGCCTGGATTGGATTGCCATGACATCAACTCAAAGCCTTCTTTTTCAATTTGCTGGCGAGTAATCTGGACAGCAAAATCCTGAAGTCCCCAGTCGGTCATTTCGATTTTCTGGTCGCTGATTTCTGCAGGAGGATTTACAGGCTTTTGAGTCTTGGCATCTTGCAGCCCCCAGCCAGGCAGTGCCGCCTCCCATTCACCCCCTCTTTTTCTCATCGGCATCAGGCATGCATGCCCGTTACTACCGTTGGCCACACTCAGCAGACCTTGTCGACTGCCAGGCCCCTCAACCCGGCCATCCTCGTCTTCCAGCCTGAGAAAAAACAGCTGATTGCCCAACCTGAAAGACAGATGCTCAAGGAAGGGTGGGTTCAAATGAGCTCTTAGCCAAGCGTCCAGCCGACCTCCCGCCGAACGCTCGATGTGCATGCCTGCAGCTTGCCAGCAGCGGGCAAACTCAGGCGTCACTTCGGACATTGGGATGTCATGCATTTCCGCTCCTCCAGTGGTTGGCGTAAGAAACTCTATTTAATCTTATAAGATGTTATCAGAGTTGTTATCATTACGATACAGTGGTATCGTGACAATGACAATATTTTTAAGAACTGTCCAGCCTACATGACCCGAGTTGACAAAGAGCTAGCCCAAGCGCCCCGTTCGCAAGTGGAGCGGCTCGCCTATATAGAGGCCAGGCTGTACTTTCTCGGTGAACTCCAGAGGCAAGACATTGCCCATAGGTTCTCTGTCGCCTCAGTCCAAGCCAGTAGAGATCTTTCCCTTTACAAGCAACTTGCGCCCAAGAATCTGGACTACGACTATCGGGGGCGAATCTATCAACCGTCTGACAAATTCAAACGCATCTTCGAGCTCTCCACAGAGAACGTTTTGTGGTGGCTGAAATCCGGACTAGGGGATGGCTTGCCCAACCCCCCTGGCCTGCCCACGGAGTCTGTAAATACGCTCTGCATTCCAGATGGTGAAATGTTAGCTCAGGTGACCCGAGCCATTTATCGCCACAAAGTTTTAGAAATCAAATATTTATCGCTATCCAGCGGCTACAAAATCCGCCAGATTGCCCCCCATGCATTAGTAGATAACGGCAAGCGATGGCACGTTCGCGCATTCGATCGGGAAAACAACAGGTTTTCTGACTTTGTCATCAACCGCATCCAGTTTGCCCATGCCCTTGATGAAGATATTGCGGCCCATGAAGTACCCGCCGCAGATGAACAGTGGGCGCAGATCGTTCATCTTTCTTTGATTCCTCATCCCAAGATCACTCATCAGGCAGCCATCGAAGCCGACTACCGCATGAAGGGACGGCGAATCGAAGTGTCTTGTCGGGCGGCAGTTGCTGGATACATGCTGAGACGCTGGGGAGTGGACTGTTCCGTAGACAGCTCCCTTAATCCAGAGGAGTACCACCTTGCACTCCAAAATATTGAATCCCTAGCCAACGCAGAGAGTGCTGACTTAGCTCCGGGCTACAAAAGAATAAAAGGACAGGCATGAGCGACAGCGCATCCTCACTCACATCCGCACTAGAGCAGTTACGCCTGAAACTGCTCGATCTGACAGGGCGCAATCGCCTCATCAATTTCAAGCACACCGCAGGCAAGTCGCTACAGTTTGTAGAAGGACACCCTGCCGCTATCTATCAAAAGCTGGTTGAGGCGAACAACAAAGCCAGCATCAGTGTTCTCGGACTGCCCGAACCCGCTCGCAGAGACTGGGTTGAACGCAATGGGCGTCTGCAGCGTCCCGAACCTCGAGAGTGGGCCAAGTCTGCTGGCGTTTCAACGGGCTACGACATCTCAGGCGCAGGGGAAGACTCTGATGAGTCAAATGTCAGAGCGCTGATGTACCCAGATGATCTGGCCAAGCACTGCCGAAAGATCGAACGCGAAGCGACCCTAGCCATTGAGGAAACCGGCGCGAACATGCTGTTCTTGGTGCTCGGGTTCTTGGAGTTTCCTGATCAGCGAGACAGCGACAAGACGTTCACGGCTCCGTTGATCAGCGTCCCAGTATCCTTGCAAAAAAAGGAAGTTGCGGGCATCCAGCAGTTCTCATTGCAGTACACCGGTGACGACATCTCGGAAAACCTCTCACTGCGCGAGAAGCTACGTAACGACTTCGGACTGGTTTTACCGGAGCTCGCCGAAGAGCAGATTGATGTCAACGGCTACTTCGCCGAAATTCAGGCGATCATCAAAAAGCAACCTGGATTTGCACTGAAGCATCGCGTTTCCCTGTGCTTACTCAGTTTCAGCAACATGCTGCTGGTTCGAGACTTGGATCCAACCAAATGGCCGTCAAACGGTGATGAAAACTCCCTCATCGACCACCCAATCGTTCGGGAAGTATTCGAAGGCAGAGCCGATGACGGCGGAGCAGGTTTCAGCCTAGCGGAAGAACATCTGGTGGAAGAAGGCCCCGGAGCGAGCATTCCACTCGTTTACGACGCCGACAGCTCCCAGCACAGCGCCCTCATTGATGTCTTGTCACTCAAGAAGAACCTGGTCATTGAAGGTCCTCCGGGCACAGGCAAGTCTCAAACCATCACGAACTTGATTGCAGCTTGCCTTGCCGAGGGCAAGAAAGTACTGTTTGTCGCCGAGAAGCTGGCCGCTCTTGAGGTCGTAAAAAACCGCCTATCACTCGCTGGTCTTGATCCGTTCGTGCTTGAGTTGCACAGCAACAAGACCAATAAAAAACGAGTCCTGGAGGAAATCGCCAAGCGAACGACCTTCAGACCAAACCACCCCAATGACCTTCCTCGTCTGCAACAGCAACTGGAAGCACACCGCAAAGATCTCAAAGCCTATACGGACTTGATTAACTCCATCGCTCACAACGCGTTTGGATTGACACTCCACCAAATCATGTGGCGTGCTGAAAAGCACCGCCAAGGTCTCAGCAACGAAGAGAGCATGCTGAGCCAGATCAACATCAGTGACGCGACTCAAATCTCCGAATTTGAGTTCGGTCGCCGTATGGACTGTCTCGGGTATCTTGGCTCTCAATACAAGTCAGTTGGTGGCTTCGATGCGAGCTGCACTTTCTGGGGCTTTTACCCTGAGCGGCTGATTCCAGGCGACGAGGTCAAGCTCACACAATTATTCGAAGCAGCCGATGGCTGGGGACAGGCTTTGGTGGATGCCTCAAAGCACTTCTCGCAGGTTCTCGGGGGCCGCGTCCATAACCTTTCATTGGCTTTCAGCGGGGAGCAGCTGGCTGTACTCAAGCGCTTGCTTGAGACCGCGAATCAACAACTGCCCCTGCACCTGATCCCTGGCTTCTTCGAAGACGACGAGACAGGCGCAGCAGCTGCAAAAACAATCGAAGCGTTTGCGAAACAGGTCGAACAGTTCCACAGCTTAGAGGGTGCCGTCAAGGCTGCTCTCAAACTGGAATCGAGCGTCACGAAGTCCGGCGCAGATGATTTGAAGAGTCTGAAACGTCAAGCCGATAGCCTGGGCGCTGAGCTGGGCACGCTCAACGAACTGCGAAGTCTTCATCAACACCTTGTTGAGACGGCGGACAAACTCTCGGCAGCCAATATGGCTGTCATAAGCTTTCTCTGTGGGAAAAATATCCCCTATGACGGTTCGAAACAGAAACTGGAGCAATTGCTCAGTTTCACAGATCTCATACTGGATGCTCCTGAAGAGCACTTCCATCTTCAGACCCCCGGTCTGACTCGTGATGGCGCTGTCCAAGCCATCGATCAATTGCTTGCACTTCAAGCTGAGTGGACCGGAC
>Ga0213920_1000272_pt1 | contig 46981 bp, 57 predicted proteins | sample McNCre1117MG_FD_161054 | JGI IMG/M metagenome (GOLD analysis project Ga0213920, IMG submission 161054) | Freshwater microbial communities from McNutts Creek, Athens, Georgia, United States - 11-17 MG | ecosystem: Environmental > Aquatic > Freshwater > Creek | place: USA: Georgia | collected...
ATCATCGATGTCGTCATCGAGACTAGGTTGGGATGCCAGCTTGCTCTCTGGTCCCATAGATGCCAATTCATCCAAGGTGGTTTTGTGGAAATCACCCAATTCGCTTTGACGTAAAGCGGCCATACCACGATCTACTAACGCCAAGCTCTCAGGATATGTACTCACACTTTCATCTATAGACGCCGGATGAACATCAAAATCCATGTGAGCAGGAATAGCAGCGGCCATGTCACGCAACAGCGCGGCGATTGTTTCACCTGGATGAAATACTTCGGCGTGTACCCAACCCAAAGCACTCAAGACAGAAAACAAATCTCCAAGCACATCTGACAGCTTTCCATCACCAAAAACGATAGCAAGCACATCACCATCGTGTCGGACAATAACACCTGTATCTTCGTGCGCAAACATTAGTTCATCACCGATTGGTGAAGCGTCGTTCCATCCGAAAGTTTGATACGCACGCAGCGTTTGCAACTTATCCCACTTACCCAACTCATTGGTACAACGAAGCACTGCTTCAAACGTCTCGTACTCTTCAATCCACTCATGTGTCATAGAAACCACCTCAAAATCAATCTCTAATGAAATGTCTTAGCGCAAGATACTTTTTAGCGCCGCCATCAAAACAAAAGCAAAAAAGGCCCCGCCGACAAAGACTAAGAAAAAACTCAACCATTGTTTTTTCCAACCAGCGTTTGCACGCTGTATTTGCTGCGACAACTCTTGAATCAACTCCTTGGCAATCAGAAGAGCCTGCTCTCTTAGAACTGTTCGGTGCAGTTCAATCGTCTCGTTGACCTTTTGCTGCAAAACTTTTGGGGCCGTCTCTACGATCAACTGGCTTCTCGCCATCATCGCAAGAACCACTAAAAGTGGATCATCATCATCAATATCAAACTCCTGCTGAAACTCATTGAGTGAAGCCGACTCTTCGGGTGTCAAAGGTCGCTTTTGCAAGGACTCGACGATCGAACTTAAACTCATTTTTTCCCCTTAGAAATTGATGCAGGAGTGAGAAATCCATACAAAACACTCATGCATTTAAAACAACACGGAGAACGGTCTCCAGGAATACTCATTTCTTTCAATTCGCCCATGGGCAAACTTTGTTCACAAATTGAATGCGCTCCAAATTTCGTAGAGGTAAAAACATGAAATTTGCTCTCATCTTTATGTTTTAGCCAGTAATGCGTAGAGACATTTTTTTTAGCTAGTGAAGCAGCAGTTGTCGTAGTCATCACCATTTACCAAACTCCAAGTTTGGCATGTCTCTGTTCTCAATCACGTCAATCAGAAGTTCATTCACTTGCTTTTGCCACTCCAACAAACGCGAACGTGTCATGGCTGAAAATGCAAAGGTGTTTGATTCTTTGCGCTTTAAACGAAGTGCTTCTGCCGGATGTGTTTTCACATCAAACAGCATGCGAACTTCTTCACTTCGCAGTGGAGGAAGATCAACAATCACTTTGAACCCACTCATGTAGTCACGATTGAAGGCACTAAACAATCCAGCGTTGCCGAAATGCAGATTACGAATGGGATACAAAAATTGAAACCTCTCTGCAAGCTCAGGCAGGATGTCAAGTCCATCAGGACGATCAGACATTAAATAGATGAACTTGAATTGATAGTTATTTGACTCGGTATGCTTCAACGTAACGTCAAACCATTTAGTCAAAACACTATCTGCCCCATCCGGTGTGTTGACGATCAAATTTGGACTTCCTTGCAATAGCTTATGAAGCGTGTCCTCATATTCGCCATCAAGTTTGCAAACATGCGATTCTGGTCTTAGATTTCTAAAATCACCCCAACGAGCTGGGCACTTACGATTGAAAATGTTGAACACATCACCTGTTCGGCCATCACCATCAAAAACTGCATAGAGCTCTCCCATCATGTCTAATGATGAAGCAAGGGCTAAGCAAAAAAGGGACTTCCCTACCCCTCCTTTGTTCCCTGAAACCATGTATATAGTTTTATGCATGAATTAGTTTGAAAAACTAATTAGGCTTTTTCGTTACCAATGTCATGAGAAAACGCAGGCGCAAAAAGCTTTTTGCAGTCAGAAATCCAAGTCGCCAATTTCCAACGCTCAGAATGCCCCAAGTCAACAGCCTCGCCTAACGCCGTATCAGCGGCATGGGAAAACGGCATCATTTTCCCTGGCGTAAACAGCTTTGCGACAACACGCAAATTGAGTCCAGGGAAATAAATCGTCATGCCGTTTTTTTTCTCCAACTGCGTGCGTAATGGGCTTTCATTCCATAGGAAAAATGGTCCGTCTTGCGTTTTGTCACCATTGGCGAAATGCAAGTTACATACAACACGTACTTTCGAAAAAAATTGACCATAGCTCTTATAGGCCTCATTCAACAGATTCACTGAATCGTGCTGAACATTCATGGTCCACCACATTTCCATCTCTACAGGGTTATCTTGCAGCTTCAAAAATTCTGCGAAAGATGTCATATCGGCTTTCATGTATTCGCCAATCCCAGCTGGCGTGTTCATGATGATGTTGTGACCTGGATGCTTCATTACAAAGTCCATAACATCCATCCAGCCATTTTCGCTACGCACGTTTGAGTGTGCAATTGGCACGATCTTGTCAAACATTCGCGCAACATCCGGATTCTGTGTATCGGACTCAATGATTGCAACCTTTTCGCCTTCGGTGATCAAGTAGTCAACCAACGCCTGAGCCACCATCGATTTACCTACCCCCCCCTTGTCACCATGAATCACGATGAATCGCGTAGTTGGTACTTTTGAAGCGGGGACACTTTTTGGAGTGGTGGACATTTAGAACTCTCTTTCATCGTTGAAATTTTTGAAGGGTGAAACTTTGAAAATAAATTCTACATTATTAAATGATTAAGGGGGCTGTTTTTTGGACAATCCTCATTTTTCGCACATCAAAAGTTTTGCAGCAAAAGTCGGATACCACTGCTTTAACACACCTCAACCAATGAAATTTAAGGTTGCGTTTAGAAATTTCGAAATCCTAATGTTTTTCAACTTTAACAAAAATTAAAACGTCGCGGTATTTTTTAGGGGCTACAATGGATTATTCCGCGCAGAATCCCTTGCGCTTAAAACTCACGTCACTACGGAGGTTTCCATGAGCAAAGTCGGCACCAACTCGACGCAGCCACTAGATACAACATCAGGTCGTTTGAACCTAGGTGATCTACGCGTTCTCTCTGAACACCTTACTGAACTAGGTCAGGCGATCGATAAAGAGATCTTCGCACCAAACAGTCAGAAGACCCCCCCAAATTTCACACTACCTCAGCTCGCAAAGCTATGTGGACTATCAGACGACGCAATGAGTCGTAAACTGGAAAAGGCAACAACTCTTGGCTTAGCCAGTGGATATCTTAATGGTGAAGAGCCAGTCAAGAAAAATCGTCAAATACGCCGTTCTTTTACATTGAAAGAAGCACGTGAGTGGGTCAATGCCTGCGGTGTTGCTTACAAGAGAAAAGATCCAAACGATGCAGTCGTGATTGCAGTTGGTTTCTTTAAAGGTGGGGTTGGAAAAACAACATTAACCGTATCACTTGCGCAAGGTTTATCCCTGAAAGGATACCGCATCCTGGTCGTAGACCTTGATCCACAAGGTAGCGCATCCGCTCTTCAAGGGTTGAGCCCTGCGCATGTAGAAACTAAAAATACATTTGCTCCAATTTGCATGCCTCCTAGTGACGAGCATCATTCAGACACTCTGAATGTGCTTCCCACTTACTGGGATGGCATTGAGATACTCCCTGCAAACGCTGAACTATTTGGAGCGGATTTCGATCTTCCAGTTCGGCAAATGAACCGCGAACAAAATTTCGTATTTCTAGAAGTCCTACACAAAGCATTGCAACCCATCAAAAGCCAATACGACTTCATTCTGATCGACACCCCGCCAAGCTTAAGTTACGTAACCCTCAACGCTTACTGGGCTGCTGACGGCATAGTTATGCCACTGCCCCCCGACGGTCTTCCATTTGCAAGCTCCATTCAATTTTGGAACATGTTTTCTGATCTGTCGCAAAACCAAAAAGCAGACAAAGAATACAGCTTCTTAAGCGTGGTGCCAAGCATGGTTGACTCACAACAGTCCTCAACTGGTGTTGTGATGGAGTGGATGAAGCTGGCCTATAAAAACCACCTTTCGAACGTAGAAATTCCGGCCACAAAAGCCGTAAAGAACTCGGAATTAACACTGCAAACCGTTTTCGACATCAATAAGTACGTAGGTTCAGCAAAAACATACCAACGAGCCCGAGACGCATACGACAAATACGTCGATGAAATCGAAGCATCAGCAATAAACAAACATTGGAAATACAACGAGAAGATTTCTAAACAAATTGGGGAACAAGCATGAATCAAAAATCACGTTTCGCAAATCTAAACAAAAACATCATGTCTCATGTCGCAACGCCCCCTGATGAGACGACAAAAGGACTTGAGCCTCCCAAAAGCCAATCGGCCCCAGCGAAGTTAGCAGGCATTGCCTTTCATCAACGAGATCTTGAAGGTCAACTTGAGCAAGCTCAGAAAGAAGCAGGAGCTGCCAAGGAGATTCGGATCGAATTGATTGATACAAGCCCCTACCAAACTCGCGAAATTTCCCAAGAGAAGGTTGACGAATTGGCCCAGAACTTGGTCAACAACCCACTCACGACGCCAGTTATTGTTCGAAAAACCGGCGAACGCTATGAGTTGATTGCGGGGCACCACCGAGTGGCCGCTTTCAAGCAATTAGGTCGCACAGAAATTCCAAGCGTCACTCGTGATTTTGATGATGTAGCAGCCTCAGACGCACTCTTCATGGACAACATGATTGAACCTGCGCTACCTGACTATGAAAAGTATTTAGGTCTTGTCGCCTATCAAAAGAATCACCCAGAATCATCCAGCATGAAGGCTTTAGCCGACAAAACTGGATTTTCGAAATCCACAATTCAAAAACTTCTGTCGTTTTCAAGCTTGCCTGAGAAATCTTTGGCATTTATTGATGCGAACCGAAAAATTTTAGGTGCGAATGCTGCGCAAAACTTATCGACATTGATTGATGTTTCAGATCAGGAAATTCACGATGCACTCGTACTCGTGGCGGCTGGCCAAATAAAGCAAACCGATTTAGTGAAGCACCTTAGCGAACCATCATCAACAAGGAAAAAACCTATCGAAAAGCCAGAATTCATTGTCACTCGTGGCAAGGATTTCTATGCAAAGGTTTTGCGCACAAAGAAAAAACTCACGATTAATGTTGCGGATGAAGAGACCGCATCAGAAATTGAAAAGGTCATTCAAGAGTTGTTGAAAAACAAGGCGAATGCCTAATTCACGAACCAATACACAAAGAAAGGAGTAGGGCAACGATCAGTCTTTAAACAACTGAAATCAAACCTACAAAGACAAAAGCCTCAGGTGGAACTGAGGCTTTTGCTGGTACCAAGAATTTCAGGAAGATCTCTTACAAGAAAATCACGAACCGAACATTTGTGATTGTAAGAGATTTTTTTGAGACATGGTGCTTAGTGGGTTAACTCGCCTCAAAAAAAGTATGCAATCAATGAATTTTGAAGGCAGGGATGACAATTCCTTGCAAAAAAACAACACAGATCGAGACTTGCCTCGCCCTATTCAACGCGCCATCCAAATGGTTGCGGTTGGAGAGCATCCAGAGATCTTGCCTACTGATGCAACACTGCGCGTTTTACTCTGCGAATTGCTTAGGTGCCTACCATTTAAAACACCTCGCTGTGCAGTTATAGTTAAAAAATCATTTTTAGCTGCTCGCCTAGGCAAGGGGGAGGCTTCAATCCATCGATACCTTCGGAAACTTGAGGACATGGGTGCGATTCGGAGGGGCGAACAAACCATTACACGCCGTGAAGGCGCACAAATTGGTGAGATTTACTTCACCGATGCTGCTCTTCACGCAATGGGATTTTTTTCCATTAACCAACGCGAAGCTAATAACGATCAACCGCCCCACTCCCCTACTTATTCAAGCCCGCCAATGATCGACGCCAAGCGTGCATCACTCGTGATAGACGCTTCTGATATTAATTCCTACAGTTCTTCGAAGAGTCAGCTTGCAGAGGACGCTTTAAACATCAAAGAAGTCCCCTCACGAGATCGAGAAAACTCCGATCGTAGTGGCCGTATCCCTGATGAACTTTTGTGGCTAACCACCCTCCCCCAGTCCCCACTTAACGCAAGCCAAATTTTCAGATTGATGGGCAAATGTAGAAAAGCATATGGATGCAATCTTTCAGTTATTGTCTTGCCACTTCGGCATTACATCGAATGCAAGGCGAAAAATGGTTTTGCATACGTTCTTTCATTGATGGATAAAGGCATTCCTTGGTTCAATAAAATTTCAACACAGCCTCAAGTAAATGCTGCTGCAATTGAGGTCGAATCAGAAAACGAATTGGCTTTTCAAGATAAAGCAAAAGCAATTGAAGGCATCCCGTTCATTGGTCAAAGTGGATATGTGCTCACCATTGTTGGTGGCCTCGTAAGACGATTCAATCCTAAGAATATCGCCGAAAACGTTGGCGATGTACCTTTAACAAATGGATTTTTTGACGCTATTGAATGCGGTCGCCTCGTTAAATATCAAACCGCATAAAGGAGAGATTTCAAATGCCAGAAGCAATTCCAACCTCAATGAAAAATACAACTGGTTTAAGAGTTCCCCCGCACTCGATTGAGGCCGAATCAAGTGTTCTTGGCGGCTTGCTTTTAGACAATGATTCTTGGGATCGCGTCGCAGACCTCGTATCAGCCAACGATTTTTATAGACATGAACACAAACTAATTTTCGAAACCATTGAACGGATGCTTGAGCAAAGACATTCTGCCGATGTAATCACAGTATTCCAATTTCTCAACTCAACAAATAGAGGGCTAGAAATAGGTGGTTTAGAGTATTTGAACGCATTAGCTCAATATGTTCCTAGCGCAAGCAATATACGTCGATATGCCGAACTTGTTCGCGAACAATCCATATTGAGAGGGCTTGTTGCTGCGGGTGATGAAATCTCAACATCTGCTTTCAATTCTGATGGCCTACCTGTCTCTCACATCCTAGACCAAGCTGAGCAGAAAATTTTCACAATCGGGGATGCACGTTCACGATCAAATCATGGCCCACAAGGCATGCCTAAGCTCATTACCGAATTGATTGATCATGTTCAAGAGATGGCCGACAAGGATAGCGACATAACAGGGATGCAAACAGGATTTGCAGATCTTGACAGAATGACATCAGGGCTTCAAAAAGGGGATTTAATTATTCTCGCGGCGCGACCTTCTATGGGAAAAACCGCCTTAGCAATCAACATTAGCGAAAACATTGCCTTAAAAGAAAACTTACCAATATTGATTTTCTCGATGGAGATGAGTGCTCAACAGCTAACGATTCGCATTGCTGGTTCTATCGGGCGAATAGATCAAACGCGCCTTCGCTCAGGCAAGTTGAATGGTGACGAATGGTCAAGATTTACTGAAGTTAGCGAGCGACTTGGGAATTCCACCATTCACATTGACGATTCGCCAGCCCTCAATACGAGTCAGTTACGAGCCATTGCCAGACGACACGCAAGGCAAACCGGCGGACTCGGACTAATTGTTGTTGACTATTTGCAACTTATGGCGGCAGGTGGCGACGGCAGGCGCGGCGCCGAGAATAGAGCTTATGAGATTGCCGAGATAACAAGAGGCTTAAAGGCTTTGGCAAAAGAACTTAAGTGCCCTGTAATTGCACTATCTCAACTTAGCCGAAAGGTTGAAGAGCGCACAGATAAAAGACCGATGTTGAGTGATTTGCGCGAATCTGGCGCAATCGAGCAAGATGCTGACGTAGTCATGTTTATTTACCGCGATGACTACTACAACAAGGAATCCAAACGACCAGGAATTGCTGAACTCATAGTTGCCAAGCAACGTAGCGGACCAACAGGCACAGTTACACTTTCCTTCCTGAGCGCCATCACAAAGTTCGCATCATTTGCGAATTCCAATACTGACTTTTAGCGTGGCCGTATCTTTTAGATACGATTACTTCCCATAATGTGAAATTCGCCGTATCTAAAAGATACGAGCACCCATTCTTCCTGTGGTTATTTCTTCTGTCTCTTCTCGGCAATTCGGCTCTTTTGTTCGGTGGTGGTCAGTACTGGCTGTTTGTTTTCGACTAGGCCCGCTTCGATTGCAAGGCAGGCAAGGCAGGTTCTGTGATCTATGGGGTGTTTGCCATCCAGCAAAAAGCCGTAACCTGAACGAGACATCCCTAGCATGCTTGCCGCTAGGTCGCGGCTGAAGCCCAGCCTGGCTTGCCACTCTTTAAGGCCATTGGGGCTTGGCGATTTTACAAGAAGTTGCGCTTTTGAAATGTTTTTTGAAGACGTTGGATGACGTTGTTTGAAGTGTTCATGAATGCGTTGAATGGCCTCATTGATTATGGTTTTGGTGTCTGAAGCAGGGGTGTCAATGAAAAAGATGACAATATGCCCAAGGCATTTTTGACCTTCGAGAATAGGTGCTGTTTGGATGTTGGCGAGTTCAAGCTCCGCCATCTCTGTTTTGGTCAGGTCGCTGGAAATAGTTGCGTAGAAGCGCGGCCATCTGTTATGGGATAGATAGGCGAAAGCAGGGTCGCCGTTTGTCTCAGTAGAGTTGGAGAAGGCCCATTTCGGAAGGAGTCGGGCAGGGGAGTTTGGAAGTGTGGTTTTAGGGTTGATGTCCACGGCCTGCGCGAGATACGACATGACTCGCATGAGTGGGCCTGACGGCTGTTGCTTGCCATTTTCGAGGTGTCGGATGGTGTCGGATGCATTTGCACCAGTGAGGCCAAGAATGGCCGCAAAGTCGGTCAGGCTCATGCCTAGACTCTTACGAAGCTCTTTGATAGGAACTGATGTCATAAATTCAACAGGTTGCAAATTCGTAGCCTTGAGCAAGAAAGTTCTGATTCTCTTGCTCGTGAATATCATCAAAAATCGACTGCGCCTTGGCGTAATTGATTTCGTGTTTGGAGTGAGGTTTCGCCGTAACAAACGACGATATTTCTGCAGGCGAAAAAGAGAACAAGCCAGGCAACCCAAGCACGCGTTTTGCATGTCCATCAGATGCATTGCATTGACCACAAATTAGTGTTGTCTCAAATCGAGGGACGGCAAGCTCCAACTTATCATCCGAGTAAAAATGAACGGAGTGGTCATGGTGATTGTGCAACTCAGCCATCCATCCCTGAAATCTTTGCGGCGACTTGGGAAAACGCATCGTCCATCGAAGCAGTTCAAACTTGCTACGCATACAGCATGGGCAAATCCACCCAGCAGACACACTTCGCCAAAGAACGGAACAATGCGCCCCGTCAAACGCCATGAAGTCGATCTGGGTTGGGATTTTGAAGGCAACTTGCCTCATATATTTAGCTTTTATCAGTCGCTATTGAGCGAGCCAATTCGATTCCGCGACGAACTGCTGGAACTGTCGAAGCTGGCAGCTGCAACGTAAGACCAATGTTCAAAGCCCACTTGCTGGCCGTGGCAGGCCTACCCATAGCGGTAAAAAGCCCGTTGTCATTGATTTCCAGTTGATCCATTAACCCGCAATCAAGCGCTAAATCATGTGTGTAGTTGGCCAGCTCGCCGGGGTAATCATCAGAGTGTTCAACAGCTACGCTGACGCCAACGTCACCGCTTTTAGTCTGAGACAGCATGATGCGAAAACCTTCCACATTGTCGTCAGAAACAACCACAGCTCTCGAACCGTCTCGGTAAGTGAAGACACCAACCGTTGTGCCATTCAAGGACAAGTCTTTTTCCCATTGTGTGGACATTTATGTTTTCCTTTTTTTGTTCAACAATTCACGCGGCCATGGCTTGAACCCTAGTGACCTCGTACAGCTCCAGCACCCTAGATCCAAGCCCAGTGTCGTTGTCGTTATCAACAATTCGACCACCAACGATGGCAAGCCAGTGGCCCTTTGTGCCAACTACGTAATTGCGACCATCCGACAGCTCAGGGAGAAGCCGCTTCAACGTAGGGGAAGTTGGAGTCTTACTCGACAGCAAGTCAACCCAAGTCAAGCGAAACCCAAGCTCGCGTGCCGCAACAATGGCATTCGCTGGCGACATTCCTGTAGTAGACCAGTCGTGACGTTTACAAACGTTCAAAACAGTCGCAAAGTCGATGCCCGTGGCCTTGCTAATAGCGAATGGTACGCACGCCGCAGGTGTGTCTCTGCCATCATCTTCAAGCATCGGCCAGCGTGAATCGTTCGCCTCTTCGGTATGACCCCACTCATTGCTGCATTTAGTGCAACGCTTAAAAGTCTTGATACGATTGAGGCTTCTACGAACTTCTCCATATTGCAGCTCACCACGACCATCGCCGCACTCTGGACAAGTTGGCCAGTGCTTAGGCACGTAGGCATCGTCACCCGATGTGTTGACTGAAATTTCAACATCAACCGTCTCGACTAACGACAGGATTCCCTTTGCAACCAACCAAGCGGGAAAATCGGATTCGTAGAGCGAAGAGTAATCTTCACCCTTGGCCTCTGCTTGACTATAGCTTTCGTTGCGAAAAGCTGCGGACAGCGCTTCAAAGTCAAGGCCAGCATCACCTATGAAGGGACCGTATGTGCTACGTTCATAGTCTCCCTGATGCAGCATGTAAAGACGTTTGCCGCCCTGCACTGATGATGTTGTGAGCACCATGGTGGTTTCCATTATTTAGAAGCTTCAAAGTTTTTTGCCATGAAAGTTTGCCTAGAAACAGCTCTGAACATAGCCATTGATAGCAAACCCGTTCTATGAAGACCAATCAGGCTTGTAATCGTAAAGCCCAACTGCTGCATGACAAGACCATGGGCGTGGATGGTCAAACCCCATGCAATCATCAAAATGTTGGCAATCAAAAAAGCCAGCCATCCGTACCGCGAACACTTGATGTTTATGGCGAGCAAGAAAGCACCAATTAGGCTGATCACTGATCCTGACCATTCAAGCCAGTCCTTGAGTGAAATTGTTGCGAGATCGATCATGATGCGAACCCCCTTGTGAGCCATCCAGCAAAGAAAATCAAAGTAAATGCAAGTGCTCGTATGGTCCACAAAGTAATCAAGCGTTGACGCTCTTGGATGCGACGTGCTTCGTGATATTCAGTTTCGTAGGGCATCAATGTGCAAAATGAAGTGCGGTACATGGTTATGTCTCCTTCAAGCTTTGATTGAGCCAACATCAAGCGGTTGGTTAAAAAATTGCAACATTTCACGCCAAGCGTGCACATCTACATGTCCATCACTCCATTCAGATTCACCTTTTGCCAAAAAGTAGAGTGCCGTGGCGCGTTTTTCGGCTGCATCTGCTGCAATTTGAGCAACAGATGCTTGCTGACTCCCCCTCAATGGGTTGTCATTGGCTTGGAAAAAGGTGTTACGCAGGGCGGTGGACTCGGCCATTGCTTGTGCTGCATTTAACAGTCTGTGCGCTGTTGTCCGAATTTCCTCGTTGATTTGTAAAAGATGAACTACACCATTAGGTGCGGTTTTGGTTGTTGCAAGGTAAGCGCTGCCGTCTTCAAACTTAATAGGTGTCATGTTGATCTCCATGCGAGCGGTTCTTTGAACCTGGGCAAACCGGCCCTACGGGCGCAAACATTACGTCTGCTGGATTGAATTATAGGCTAGTTAGTAGCCTATCGGGAAGTTTTTGTAAAAATTATTTGCATTGCAAAGTTTCTTTGAAATGGCGCATGGAAAAATGTATTAATTGATTGCTTCCATATACAGGATCATCCTAGAATGAATGCTTTTTGGAGAGCAATTTGGCTAAATTATCTGTTGCAGCACAGCTTGCAAAAATTCGTAAAGAGCGTGATGCTCTCGCCATTCGTGAGAAAGCGTTGATGAGTAAGAATAACGGAAAGGCACTTGCTCAAATTGTGAAGATCGCCAAAGATGCGGGCATCTCGATAGATGATATTGCCAAAGCTTTAAACGCTAAACCAAAGTCAAAAGCGACTCAGCCTACCGCCAAAAAAGGCAAGTTGGCAGGTGTAAAAGTTGCTGCCAAATATCAGAACCCTGCTAATCCCGACCAGACTTGGACAGGGCGCGGCGTTGCACCTCGCTGGGTCCAGGATCTGAAAACATCAAACCTGCTTGATACCGCCTTGATTCTTCCTTCCACACAGGCGGGTTAACTGGTAACAGAAAGCACAATGCCGTCTTGCGACGGCATTGGCTCTGATACCAGAAAAGGCTTCACCGGCTTAGGTACCTTTGTTGAAGGTGCGGGAGTGGGATCTTTTTAGGTCTACGAGAAAATTATACCTCAACAATAAAAACATGTCTCCAGCCAATCAAAGTCGAATATTTTTAGATTCGCTGTCACAACCACGAATTCACGCCTACGATCAGTTGTTCAAGCCGCAGTGTGATACGCAGCGCATGGGGGTGTACCTATGGGGGCAAGCAGTCTCGGCATCGTTACAGCCGTTTCTTACGGTTTTTGAAGTGGCTTTTCGAAATGCCATTCACATAAGCTTGTCTTTGCAAGCAACGAAATTTACATCGGCGTCCTATCCCTGGTATGACGTGACACAGCCAAACTCGTTGAAAATTGTTGGGCATTCGTTAGAAAAGGTAAACGAACTCTTGTTCGAGCCGATCGCGAAAGGTGGCGCAAGACGCGTCCCAGCGCCGACACCTGATGCCGTAATTTCAAGACTTTCCTTTGGAATCTGGCCTGATTTGCTAGCTCAGCAGATCCCGAAATCGCAGCGACCAAGGACATATGAAGATGTTTTTAGGCAACACCCGAAGAGCAATTTGAAGTATTGGGGCAATCCAACTCACAGGCATGAAGTTGTGATGCTTTGCAAGAAAGTGCAATCATTACGCAATCGTGTTTCACATGCTGAGCCGGTATGGAAGCCGCAGTGGTTGAAAAACGTGAATGGACGACACTGGTCGAGTTCTGTGCTCGGACTCAAAACGTATCACGCTGAGTTGTTGCAGCTTTTAGAGTGGGTTTCTTGTCCTGCCGCGCAGGTCTATCGGGCAAGTTTTGCGTATTCGTGGTTCTTGCAGCTTTGCACCACGAATGCAGTATTTGCATTTATGAATGATCCATTGAATACCGCACACCTTGCGCCAATTGCAAAGCCCATCCCGCCTGACAGCAAAATAAACCTTCTGTATTGAAATTAAAGCCTAGCGTCACATAGATTCCCAAACAGGGGCGGTTAGACAAGAAGAGTTGAATACAGCCATCCATGGCCTGCTAAGGGGTGGTGCTGCGCTTGTATGTCGGTCAATTTCATGTCCTTGCAACGCATCAAAACCAAATGTTCGTGCAGCTTTGATGATTTCTTCAATCCATCCTCGTGTTATGTTGTGGCCAGCACGATCGCTAAGTTGTGCCGGAGAGAGGTTTGGAGCGATCCTTTTTAGTTGAGTCATTGCTGAAATCAGCAGGGTGTCGTTGAATCGTTTGTTGGTAGAGGCAAAGCGCATCACATCCCCCGTGATCCAACTGTGACGCCAAGTGATTTCATCGCGAAGCCAATAGCACTCACGCACACCCATTTGTTTCAAAAGTAGCATTCTTAATTCATCACTGGCTTGAGAGGGTACGCAGGGATTCAAAACCAGAGCATCTGGATTAAGGTATGACGTGCAAATTAGATGTCCTACATCTGCTGCGAACGCATGATGCTTTGTGAAAAAAACTGCGGAATGCGCGACGGCTAGTGGATCTTCAAACTTTTTAGGAGGAGGGACAGTCCATGTGTCAAACTTTGTCTTAGTTCCATGCAGCCATGGCCCTCGATCCGGTTGTATGTGTAGTTGCTTTTTTCTTTTGGACTCGCCCATACTGACCCCTTTGCAACTGTTAACTCTAGATAGATCGCCGAAGATCAATCAGGATTACCCCATCGCTTTTACTACGCACTTTGATCCGATCAACAGTCAAAAGAAAATGCGAAAACGAAATTAACCAGCTTTGTTTTTTATAAACAAAAATTCTTTCCTGAGTTCCGCAAACTGCACGCGCCAGGCGGTTCATGTGGTCTTCATTGAAGTCGCCCAGCAGGTGCGTACTCACAATCAATGAATCGTAGCCTGCGGCCTTAAGAACAGGTAGATTGCTCTTGATTTCCTCGACCATACCTCTCAGATCTCGTTTTTGGCGTAGAGGATTTTCATGAACAGCTACTTGGTTCTTGAAGGGGTCATGTGTCCATACGATTGCGTTACCAACGTTCCACAAAAGAGACAATGAAAAAAGCAAAGCGCCTATGGTTATATAGTGAACAGAAGTCGAGTAGGCGATTCGTAAAAAACTGAATGGTAAAAAAGAATCTAAGCAAAGAACGGCAAACTCAAAAGCAACAAAGAATATTGTGGCAAAGACCAAATTTCTTCTAGTTATGCGCTGAGTTTTGATGTCCCCCCTAATCAAAATAGAACCAAGCCGTGCACATAGCAGTTGGAGGTGGGCAAAGAAACGCATGAAAATTCTCAGGGGAGGGCGGATCAATGCTAATACCTCTCTCTTTATGTTCATATAGGCTCACCAACCTAACCAGCGTGTAAAGACATCAACTCCAGTGAAGACGATTAAGACACTCGACAACGCAAGAAATGGCCCAAAAGGAAGCTCTCCATTTTGGTCTTGGTACTTGGTTTGTCTGAGCAGTATGGACACGGTGATTGAACTCAAACTTGCGAAAATGATTGTGGGCAGTAGTGCTAATGGACCTAACCAAGCACCAAGGGCCGCAAACAACTTAAAGTCGCCTGGCCCCATGCCTTGCTTGCCTGTGATGCTCTTGAAGGCATTTGCAACCGTCCACAGTGAGGCATAGCCCATCATTGCTCCCCAGACTGCTTGGTAGAGGTCCAAAGACAACCAGCCAGTACTGCTAGCCATCAGTCCGGTCCAGAGCAATGCTTGTGTGAGAGTGTCTGGTAGAAGGGTTGTTGTCCAGTCTATGACTGACAAGACTAGAAGCATAGTGCCAAAAACGGCCCAACAGATGCCCGCGAGGTTCATACCCCAATGCAAGGAGCAAATGCTCCAGATCAAGGCGTTAGCGACCTCAATAATGGGGTATCGGGGGCTAATGGGTTGTTTGCAAAAGCTACAACGCCCCTTGAGAAGCATAAAGCTCAGAACGGGGATGTTGTGCCACAACTTTAGTTCAGTGTGACAGTTTGGGCAATGCGATGCAGGCCAACATAAGTCGTAGTGTTCATTGCTGTCTTGTTCTTGAGATGACACAAGCATTCGAGGTACTCTGTGAATCACCACATTTGCGAAGCTTCCAATGAGTAGGCCAAGCCCAAAGGGCAGGGCAATGAGTAATGTAGTCATGTCAAAGGTTGTGACAAGGACTTTTGCGCAGCACACAAAGATTTAATGACAACTTCTCGTTGTGATTTTCCATAACCATGGCCGAGTAATGCATCAAGTGCTTCTCGTCCCGAAGCATCTAGATCAACAAGCAGGCGTTTACCTTTTGATTTGGCTAATCGTGCAAGATGTTCTTTAGCTCGCTTCGTGCGCGTTGGGTCAACGATGGAGGAGGGATCTATGTTTTTTCTCAATTCAAGTCACCTAGCTTTATGAATTCTGAGACGATTTGCAAGTTGAAAGGCTGATAGAAAAGGCAAACCAGCCCACGGCTCCGAGAACAATTAAAGATGGAAAGTTCCCTGTTTTTGGAAACGTGTAAGCCCACAAGGACACTACAAGAAGCGTAAGGCTAAGCGCAAGAGCAGTGAATTGCAGTACTGCCTTCATATTTTTGATACTGCTGGTATTGAGATTCACAACATCCAAACACGTAATGCCATGTTGATGCAGGTAGTACACCGCGTGGGAGTTTTTCTCGTTGAAAATAGCTAGCAACACATCGTCGCCCGTCACCTCTTTTTTGCCATTGTGCATGATGGCTTGTTTAATCACGCGCTGAAATCCCAGCGTAGGCTGCGTGTCTACCTCTTTGGTGCCACTCACTTGGGGTGTGTTGTCTTTGATGAAGCTGGTCAATGTTTTGCGCAAATCGTCGATGTTGACTGAACACGCGCTCAGCACTTTGGAGGCACTGGGGTTATCAAGCAGAGCCAGTAGCAGATGCTCGACAGTAAGGAATTCGTGATGCAACCGGCGGGCCTCCACAAAGGCCATATGCAAACTAACTTCTAGTTCTTGAGAAATCAACTTGTTTCCTTTAATTTTTAAATAACCAGCCGTGGGTTGTCAGAGCCGAAAGGACTTGCGGATAAATCGCTGCAGCTTCTTTCCAGAGAGATGTCTTTTGCGCGTCGTTCATCTTGCCCCATGTATTCGTAGCACAAGAAGCTGTTATTTCAATGCCTGACCGATTCGTGATTGCCTGCGGATCTAACAGCGCTTCAAGGTAGATCAAGATTGCTCTGTAAAACTCTACGGCCCCCGCGTCACTACGTAGATCAAGCCGATGCTCTTCCAGGCCGTTGTAGAACCGCTCGATGGCTTCTTGCTCAGCTGGTGCGTCCAATGGGGCTGACACGAACTCTGAAACGTCTTCGCGCGGCAGCTCCTTCAAAAGCAAAGCAGCCAAGGTGGGGGTGAGTGAATGTTGCAGGGATATCATTGCTTCTTATGCTTTGTGATGTGCGGTGCTCGGCAGCTTAGTGCTGAGTTTTCCTACGGTTTATGCGGCCTGGTTATGCGATTTCAAAACGCTTGGTGTAGCGATATGCAGGCCGCTTAGAGACCTTATCCACAATTTCTTCTTTTTGCACAGCCATCACCGACTCAGAAACGCGCTGTGATGCTGTGTTTGTGACGTCAATGACAGCTTCAATGTAGACGGCTGAATGACCGGCTTTGCCCGCCTTGTCCACCTGGTCTTGGATCACGTCACGGAAGATCTGTTTTGCAAGCCCTTGGTTGCGCATTTTTTCTGGAACTGCATAGCCAAACGAGATGCACGGCACTCCTTCTATTTGCCCGTTCATGACGCAAGAGAGGAACGCCGTAACCGACTTAAGGTCTTTGCTAAGGCGCACATATGTCAGTCGTCCAACACCAGGTGCAGGAACATCAAAATGCGAATAAAGATCCTTGTGTGGCTTGACAACGGCCACATCGAGAATGCCATCCAACAGGCATTGCTGGAAAGATTCCATACCAGCGTGTGGGTCTGTCATCTGTGTACTCATGTGCTTCCCTTAGTTGAGCTTATTGCTTACAACAACAACGACGGATGTTCCACTCTTTGCAAACGTGACAGTCTCGCCACGGGCACGTAGTTCTGTTGCTTCATTTAGGGCTTTTTGCGCCGCTGACGATGGCCCCATGACAAAGGCCACACGCTTGATGAGCGACTCTTCAACGGGCTGCAAATGAGAATTCATAAGCTGGATTCCTTTAGGATTTACGGGCACGAGCAATTGCGTCAGCAACATCCTGCTCTAGGGACTTTTGACGAGCATTGATTGCTTCATCTGCATTTGAATTTGGTGGCCGGGCAAAAATCAGGATCGCCAATAGAAGTGAAAAAATTGAACTCGCAAGCACCGCAATGGAACGAATAATTTCATCCTTGCCGTACACCGCATAAGTGAAATAGAACACAAATATTGCGCCAATAAAAAAACAAAAGAACGGACTTTTTTCAAGCAGTTCAGACAGAAGATTTTTTGGTTTGCTCATGTCGGTTTCCTTGGTTATTCCGCGCACGGAAAGTTGATGTTTTGAACCGTGGCGTTGATGTCCGATACAAGCTGGCAGTTGACGCGCCAAAATTCCGCAGGAGTAAGCAAACCGGCATCGAGATCTTCCAGGTTGGCAGGAGGCAGACCGAGTACGGCTTCCATTTTTTGACAAGCAGCGTTTTGCTCTGCGCTCAATTTTTGACTGTAAATACGGATCATTGGCTTACTCTACGCTTTCCTTGATTTAAGAGCGCAGCTCTTTGTCGCGCTTGATAGCATTGGCCACTTCGCGCTCAAGCGATTCTTGTCTTTCAGCGATTTTTTTTGATGCAGAAGTTGCTCTATCTTCAAAATCACGTCGTTCGTCATCTTTGATCTTTAAATATCCGCCGAGGCTCAAAGTAAGCAAAGAAAGCATCCATTTAGCCCAATGTTGCGTAAGGCTGTTTGGATCTTCAAGTTCGTAAAAAATCAAAAAACCGCCGACACTCACAATACACATGACCATCACAAAATTCCCAAAAGTGAGGTACTTTCCAACAAAGCTTCGATTTGACTGAATGTCTTTATTCATGGTTTCCTTAATGATTATTTATCCAAGCCCTGCTGCTCAAGACTCTGTTGCTTTTTTTGACTCAAAGTCATGAACACAATGGATGCGATCGCCCCCAATAGCAATGCCCCTGCAACAAAATGAGAACCATTGACAAATTTGATGGCGTCATTTGAATGAATGTGCCCATTCGCTTTTTCGAGGGCTTTAACCACCTCCAGCAGTGCGCTAACCATCAAACTTGAACCAACAAGGTAAGCGGTCTCACGGCGGTAAAGTCTTAATCCGCCGAAGGTCAACGCAAAACAAAAAATCAAAAACAGCGGATTGATATGCACGGTCGGTTTCCTTAGTTTTCGGATGCTCGCGAACCTCGAATCTGATCCATTCGCCGTCGGCCAGCAGAAAGCGCTTCGCTGTCTTGTTTCTTGACGCGTTCCGCGAGTGCAAGCAAATTTTCTGTCGAATTTGGCGGCGTGCCAGATGGAGTGCTCAGCACGTCAAAAATCATCTGGTTAGGGCACGGGGCCATGGTCAACTGACCACCACTCTCAGCAGCAGCAATTGCAAGGACTTTTTTCCATCCATCTGCTGACAAGTTCAGCACCATGACTTCGCCCTCGATCTCGATCAGGGCGGCTTGACGGGTTATTGCATGAGACATGGTTTCCTTTATGTTTTGTCCAAATATCCGAGCCGCTTTGCGCAGGCCTCGCAGTAGTCTTTTTTACCGCGATACACCCATCCATTTGCAGCCTGAATCGCCCTGAGTTGTGTTGCGGTGATGTTCTGCTTTTCAGTGTCTACGTTCGCCGCTGAATCCAACGGGCACTCTTTCGCACCGTCGCAGTACAAATAGGTTTCGGTAACGATGCTCATGGAACTGGTTTCCTTTGTTTATACGAATGCACCGCTCGACAGGCGACGCGCAATTGAAAACAAAACAGCACGCTCTTTCAGCATGCATGGCTCATGTTGATAGTCGGACCAGTTTCCAATGGAGGCGCCAAAAGCTGGCCACACGTTCCCCTTCGGTCGGTTTATTTCCAGTACGGTTCTCCCTCTGGCATGCAGCAGCCCCCATCTCGGCGGCAGGTCGCTAGGTTGGATAAGACCGTCAGGACAAAGATAAAACCGATAGACCCCTAATCCTTTGACATCGATATTTCTCTCTGGCTTTTTGAAATCAGCGAAAAAATCTGTTCTGCTTACCTTCACTTCAATGAGTGCTGAACAATGCGACCTGAACCCGATCACATCCGGTTGCTCTCGGCTTCCTGCGGCTGTAATTTCTGTTGCAACCACGCTAAAACCCTGTCTCTTTAGCCACTTGGCTCCAAGACGTGTCAGCTGGTCATGTTCAGGACTTGGCATCCGTAGGTTCCCTTTACTCTTTGGACTTGTTGATAGCGTTCAGCAAGCCAATTGCGAAGCGATAGCCTCTTTTACATCTGCTCGGTTCTTCTCGGTATTGCTCAAAACCAATGTCAATAATGCGGCTAGCAGATTCACCAACATTGAGGATGACTCCTCCAAGCACAAACCAAACGGATATGCCCAATAGGTAATAGAGCAGATTGGCCAACCAACCAAAAGGGTACAAGTCACTGGTTGGTAGTTGCACGCCATAGAAGTACTGCTGAGCTAGAAAAGCGAACTGATCGACGCCAGGCGCTCCGATGTCTCCTTGACAAAATCGGACAGCTTGCCACATCAAGCCAAATGCCCCGATCGCTGACGAAAACTTAATGGTTTTGACGATGATTTCTTTCTTCATGTGTCTTTTCCTTGGTCATTAATTGCGTGATGTAACAATCAATTTTTGAAGCATCTTGCGGATTTCTGGCTCATGATTCAGAATAACAACGGGATCAATTCCGTTTAACTCCGCCTCGCTATTCAGTGCATTCAACATGGCATGCTCAGTTAAAGATTCTGTTGAATTAAGTCCATCTGATTCTGTCGAATTCGACGGAATTCCTAACTCACCCATGGCGTTAATGGCATCATGAATGGCCGTTACAGCGGCATTGCACTCAACGTATGCGCCATCATGATTTGGCAGCATTTCAAACGCAGTCAACGACTTACTAAGTGCTGCGTTTATTTTTTCATACTGAGCGGTCAACTCTTCGTTTAGATTTGCGTATGCCATGGCCACTGTTTCCTTTTATTTCGGATGCACGTTCTGAAGCAGATAATCCAACGCCGTCTCCGCGTATGAATCACCATGGTTCACAGTTATCAATCCTTGCTGCTCCATACTCCGTCCAGCATCTGCTAGTCGGTCCATCAAAGGCACAGCCAATCCCGCAGCCATCACGAACGTTGCGACATCTTGAGCGTCTTGCCAAAATTTGTCGTAGCCTTCTTTGGGGCCAATAACACCAATTGGTGAACGAGGCACACCGTCGTGGCTTGATTTCATTGCAAGTAGTTCGTTCACCATCGCTAGACCGCGCTCAACGGATTGCTCAGTTGTTTTGCTCATGATTCGGGTTTCCTTTGTTAAGAGCTCAGCTCTTTATCGCGCTTGATAGCATTGGCCACTTCGCGCTCAAGCAATTCTTGTCTTTCAGCGATTTTTTTTGATGCAGAAGTTGCCCTATCTTCAGAATCACGTCGTTCGTCATCTTTGATCTTTAAATATCCGCCAAGGGACAAAACAAGTAAAGAAAGCATCCAGCTAGCCCAGTGTTGCAAAAGGCTGCTTGGGTCTTCAAGCTTGTAAAAAACAAGAAACCCGCTGACACCCACAATACTCAGGACCATCACAAAATTCCCAAAAGTGAGGTACTTTCCAACAAAGCTTCGCTTTGCCTGAATGTCTTGCAACTGACGTTTGGCGTAGATTTCTTTACTCATGATGTTTTCCTTAGTTAGTGCGTTGTGGACGTTTCGCTGCTTGCCGCATGTAAGTGCAGCGTCTTACGGTGATACCACTTAGGCTTGAAACTCCCAACTGCTCCTCGTTGAAACAGTATGTAGTCTCCGCCGCTGTGGACCTCGATGACTTGGCCATAGACGAAGTGCGCACCAATATCAACCTTCCCATATTGGCCTTTCGCCTGCAAAGCCTTGTCGCGTGAGGTTGGCATCTGTGTTTCCTATACAGATTGAACTTGTTGTTCGACATGCCGACCAATAAATTCGTAACAGCTTTGAATTTCAAAAATCTTGCTGTTGTACTCGCTAGAGGTGATGAGCGTTTTCAGGCCGCATCCCAATTCTTGAGGAATCAACTTCCAAATCAAAGCCTCTTGCACCTCAGCCCGTGTGTTCCATGCTTTGATGTGCTCAGGTACATCCAGGCACAGCGACGGCAGCTTTGCCCCCATGCAATCAGGTGTTGCACATTTCGCGCTGGGGTTGGCACGATTCCATTTGGACTCAAGCTCACACCCGCAAAACGGACATGGTTTGAGATAGGGAGCGCTGTTAAGGGCTGGCATCTGGTTTACTTCAAGTCTTAGGCTGAATGATTCGTGCGGCCACTCCACCAGAGACTCCTGTAATGATTCCCATGAGCAGACAATCCCAAACGGACCAGTCGTTAAGCCATGTAGGTTCGATGAAGAATTTCAATCCGAGAATCAAAATTGCTGGTCCAAAGGCGAGTAAAAATGTGGTGAACTTCATGATGACATTCTTCGTGAGTTTTGATCTGTGAATTGTCTTTGTTTATATAAACAGCTTTATGCTTTGCACTTACTTTTTTGGAAGCTGCCAGCCAGAGGCTTGTTCACGACCTCTTTTCACTTAAAGCCAATTGTTCATTCGTGCACAGTACAAAACCTGAGTTCGGTTGGTGACTTGCAGTTTACGAAACAATCGCCAAAAATGTACTTTGACGGTGTGTTCACTTAGATCTAGATTTCTAGCAATAGCCCGATTTGTCAAACCTTGATCCAATAGCGGAAGCAGTTGCTTTTGTCGCTTTGATAGTTTGATTGGCATTTTCTGCATCAGAGTTTCATTGCCAAGTGAAAATCCTTCTCGATTTAGCTTAGCGGCTGACGAGATCAAGGCGTTGCTTACTACGTCATTTGTAGATGAGCCAAAGCCTGCCTTTAGAAGAGTTTGAAGGGCGGTTTGGGCTTGTTTACTTAGATTGGTAGCGAAATCGGTGGTGGTCATGGTGAACTCCTGTCAGTAAGGAACTGACACATTCATGCGCGTGTTCCAGTTTTTTGTGTATGCCTGAACTAGGCGTGTATCGCCAGTAATCAAAATTATGTTTTCCGCATTTTTTGATTTGGCAGCATGGGTGAAGTTGTAGCTTCCAGTTAAAACTGATAGCTGATCAATGACTAGCACCTTGGAATGTGCAATTTCCGGTTTTGCGTCAATTACAACGGGAATGTCTGCATTTTTTAAAAATGTTGCCGAAGAGTACCGCTCGGTTCGTTGACTCTTGTCTAGTATGGCCCGTACATCCACACCGCGATTTTTAGCATCTTTTAACGCTTTAGCTATCGCAGTCGAGGTAAACGAGTACGCCTGAACCAAGATGCTTTTTTGGGCATGGTTGATTTCATTAATGATCACGCCTTCGCAGTCTTGGCCTGGTGTAAAGCAAACCGCAAAGTTTGTATTTGGGGAAAAGATAGTCTTTTCGGTAGCGTTTATCGAACGCGAGTGATCTTGCAGTTCAAAGGAGTGTGCTGCTGTAGCAAGCACAAGGCTTAATAGAGCGATCGTTCTTGACAGGTAAGCCATTATTATTTCACCGCCATTTGATGAACGTTATTCAGCTTTAAAGCAGAGCCCCAGTTGATGGTTTGTGCTTTTTCACCTGCATGTAACTTTGCTTGTACCTGTGCCTTTTCGGCAGCAGCTTGGAAGCTCGCAAGCATTGCTTGTTGTTGCTTCAAGGCTATCGCTTGTTGTTGTACCAACTTTTCTTGATCAGAAGGTGCACAACCTGTGACTAATGGCATCGAGATGCAAAAAAGAATTGCAAAGACAAGATTTTTCATAGACATTCCTTGTTGAGTTACTGTTTATATAAACGTGCAACGAGGCATTTCGGTTGACACATATACATTATTTAATTAATTTTAGAAACGATACTTCAATCTGACATGCACACAGCATAGGCTATTGTTTTCTTTTTGCAAATAACGTTGTGTCCATTTCCGTGAATGTATGCCCCGTTTTTGTGGGTGTTAGTGGCACTGGTTTTTTCCAGGTAACTCGGAATCTTTTTTCCTCTAGAGTTTCCATTCTTAACTCGCCGTCGGCCATATTCACATACTCTAGCGCGGCACCATATAGCCGTTCATCAATAGTTAACGATAGGCCAGCAATCGCTGGATGTTCTAACACTACACCTTTTTCATACACCTCTGAAGGCACATTCTCCCTTCGCTTCAATGGAACTACGCCATTCTGAAGGGGGTGGCATTTGAATTTTATTGTCTCTGTTGAAGTTGCTGCAGATGTAGTGCTTGATACAGTTTTTTCCACTGTGCTTTTGTTTTGCGTCTTTGCTTGGCTTATAGCGGGGGGGGCGTCATCGAGGGTGAAAAAAACCGGCGTCTTGCTTGATGTGGGCTCTGCCGACGCGATATTTAGAAGTCCGAATTCCCCAAGTTGTTCTCCTCCGGTTTCATCTGCATTTGAGGTGGTGGAAGAGGGGGGCGTAGTTGTTGCTTTTGCTGCGGGTGTTTTTTGGTTTGTTTTTTCAAGCAACGCATCAATTTTTGGAGCCGCGATATTGCGCTGATGATTCACTACTGCCATCACTCGGTTGGCGATCCCCGATAAGTCTGCCCCCTTTGTTTCCTTGCGTATTGCATCTAAAACCGAAATTTGTTCGTTCATTCGTGCTTTACAAATCTCCATTCGAGTTACGAGCATCTCGCTGAAATAGGACCTAACGGTAGATGGTTGCAGCTTGAATCCGCACTCGGTCAGCAGCTTTGTCAGTTGTTCCCATGAGCAGCCTTTGTTTCGCAGGACGTAAAGGTATGGCATGAGTGCTTCAAATGCTTTTCTTTGTGTTTGATCGTCAGGAACGACAGAGTACATCGCAATTTTTAAAACTTCTTCAGCCGCCACCATGTCGGTTGCGGCTACTCGTTTTAATGCGCCTACTCGCCTGATCGGACTCGCTGTTTCTTTCATTGAAAGACCTCTCTAGAAATTACCGCATTTTTACCATAGTAATGCACTTTATTCATCGAAAAAATGAAAAAAGATAGGCTCGTTTTCACACAGAAAAAGCCTAGTTATTAATTCAATTTAGCCAAAGAAATGGCTTTTTAAAATGATGTTTCCATTGATAAATATCATCAATAGCCGTGCAAACGACTGTTAAAAGCCACTAGATAAGACTGTCAATCCCCATCGAATCTACAACACCAGTGACAGAACAGTAGTGGACAGGATGCTAGATGTGTGCCTTACGGCAAACATCTAGAGCTTTCGCCCGCTAGGTCGCTACGCGCCCGTCGCAGTCAACTCAGGGCTTCGCCCCGAGACCCCTAATGCCCCTCCAGTTGCTATTTACCATTCCTTATGGAATAATGCGTAAATGAGCAGATTCAAAAAAAAGGAAGAGGGCGACCGGAGAACGGTTCGTGTACCGATTCGCTTCACAGAGCAAGAAGCTCAAAAGGTGAAGCACTTGGCGGAAATTCGACAAATGGATCTGTCGGAGTTCATGCGTCGTGCCGCCTTGGGGCGTAAAGCAGATGTGCGTTACGAAGCTGAAATTGTTTTGTCAATTTGTGATCTAACTCGATCTATTCGTGCACTGCACGCGACATTCATTGAAGTGGGACAAATGCCGCCAGAAGCCGAATTACTGGATCTGATAAATCAAGCAAAAGAAGCAATGCTCAGAATCTCCAAGTGATCAATACATTACTTTTGCAGCAAAAGAAAACTTCATGACAACCCACCTCATCCCCCGTGCGTACGTGAGACAGCGATCGGGCTTGCATCTGAACCTTCTGGACCCGAACCCTGAAAGTTGGACGGATGAGGATTTGGCTATTGGACTCTCGCGTACTTACCGTTGGGGTGGGCACTCGGTGTGGCCACTGCCACTTTCAGTTGCGCAGCATTCGCTAACTGTTTTAGCGTTGTTCAAAAAAAGTTCTAAAACGCCAGTGTCAAAAAGCGAGGCATTGCGTGAACTGCTGCACGATGCAGATGAGGCATTGATAGGGGGCTTTGACCCTATAAGCCCACTCAAGCCATTGTTAGGCTCTGCTTATGCAACTTTGGCTGAACGGCTCCAAAACGCTGTTTTAGCGCGATACAACATACATCCTTGGGATTCGGTTCAATACAAGAGTCATAAGCACGCTGACAATCTTGCGGGGGCAAGTGAGGCTGTGCACGTCGCCGGATGGAAAGTAGAGGAAGTTCACGATTTATTGAATATCGGATTAAACCCACTCAAAACTGATCCCTTGGTTGAAATATACGATTGCAAACCATGGGAGCCTTGGAAGCCAAATTTGGCAGCAAAGCGCTATCTTGAAGTTTTGACTGAGCTGGATGACATTTCGAAATGATTCCGATTATTCCGAAACAGCGAGAATTCAAGACAAGCACATCGAAGCCGTTCAATGACCTGATTAAATACATACAGGGCGTTAACGAGAAGGGGCTTGTCCCAGTGCAGCTAAATGAAAGCTTAAATCAATTTAGCGAAATGCTTGACTACGCTACAGCAGAAATAGACAGTCAATCCAAGGGCGAAAAATGTATTGCTATCCGTACACATGGTGTCACGGACCTGGCGACAGCTGCAATAGAAATGAATGCAGTTGCTGGAAAAAATAATCGATGTACCGATCCCGTTTACCATTTTATTTTGAGCTGGCCTGAACATGAGCAGCCTTCACCAAATTTAATTTTCGATGCAGCTGAACACGCAATAAAGGCGTTGGGACTTGAGGAGCATCAGTATGTAGTTGCTGTGCATGCCAATACAGACAACATGCATTGCCACATCTCCGTAAATCGAATTCACCCCAAAACATTCAAGTCACGCAATATTGAGTGGGCAAAAAAAACCTTGCATTTCGCTGCTCGCCAAAGCGAAATAAAACATGGGTGGACTCATGACAACGGCATTTATGTTGTTCAAGAAAACGGGCATGGTGAAAAACAAATTGTTCTGAATACGAAACACAAAGATGCGATAGAGAAAGGTTCAGGCAATTCTCGAAGTCAGGTGCGTCAAGATGCGCTATTACCGACTTGGCATGATCCTGATGGCTTGGAGTCTTGGTTAAAAAGCAAAATCGCGAGAAAGCTTAAGACTGATTTAGATGATTTACAGAGCTGGTCTGGATTGCACGCGTGGCTAGGTCAATACGGTATTCGGTTAACTAATACTGGGGGAGGGGGGTTACGACTGCACGCAACTTCTATGGAGACCGGTGAGGTTTTAGATTTGCCTGCTAGTAAAGGCCTACGGATCATTAAGCGTACAGAGCTTGAACAACGCTGGGGCACGTTCTCGGATATTTCGCTTATTGCGGCGGATACGCCTGATTTTTCAAAATTAACACAACGTCAAATTACCAAAGGAGTTGACCATGTCATCAATAGAACCCTCGACCGAGGCAATAGACCTCCAGACCACGTCCTACGTCCTGAACAAGGTGCCGGACAACTTGAAACCGAAGGAGCAGGTAGCTTGTATGACTTGTCCAATGGCGGTTTGGATGGCATTGGATCATTCAGTGACATGTTATTGCAGAGTCACTTATCGGATGGTTTGGGAGACGAGCAAACCAGGCAAGATTCGGATGTGCGACGCGCCGGAGATAGCGCGGGTAGCAGCGGAAACTTAAAGCGGGCAGGGCGCGATCAAATAAAGCGTGAAGAACGCAAGCAGCAGAGGGCGGCTTCGCGTGCAGATCTAAGGCAACGATTTGCTCAATATCGACGATTTGTTCGAGAATCAGATAGTGAGTATTTCATACAGCTTAAGCAAATAAAAGGCGAAAGATCAAAAGGAATTAAAGCACTTGCACAGGAAAAAAAACAAGCAATTTCTGCGATTCCTAAACAGGCTGACAAAGAAATTCGTTTTGTATCCGTGGTCGCGATTGACTTGGAAATTGCTCGTAAAAGATTGTTGGTCGAGGCTCAATTCCAAGAGCGTAGCAGTGCGTTGCGAACTACACGAGCGCCTGCACTTGGATGGCGAACATGGTTGCATGAACAATCTAATCTAGGCGATAAGGCTGCTTTGTCAGCTTTACGCGGGATTGTTTACCAAGCCCAACGAGATGCGAAGGGCACAGAGTTTGAAGAAGAAGATGAGAACGAGAGTGAAAAATTAGAGGTCAGTGCTTACCATGAAAAACGCTACAAGCGGATCATGGATCGATTGTTGGAGGAGGAGAGAAGAGAGGCCGCAATTAGAGCTGCAAATATTGCGGCTATTCGTCCATATGAGGCAGATGCACTATTGTTAAGGTATGCGGGGCTTCAATGGCATGTCACCGGCAACGGGAATGTCGAATATAGCGACATGCACGGAACGCATATTTTTACGGACCGTGGAAATCGTGTGACCTTTGATAGAGTAAAAGTCACCGATGAAGAAATTCGAGTGGCTTTAGTGCATTCTCAGCAGAAGTTTGGAAAACAAATAACTCTCACAGGGACTGATTCAGTTTTCAGTGCCAGGATGGCCATCATTGCTGATGATCTTGGCATGACAGTTTTAAATCCTTCACTTCAATCAATCGTTCAGTTACATCGCGAAGATAGAAAGAAAAAGATTGGAGATGCAGCATTCATTTCACCCGACGAACAGTTTGCGCTGATCGATGCCGTGGGTGAAGAGACTAATGAAGAAATGGCATCACATGATCAGATACGTGCTTTAGTGCGCTCAATTGATCCAAATGCCACATTCGTGCCGCTAGATTTAATAAACAACTCTTATGTTGGGCCGGTCGTTGCTGAAATCTCTGATCCAGCCCCAATGTTTGCCCAACATATTGGTCGCGGTCAGTATGTTGTTCATTTAGTTGCTGCCCCACTTGACCACAATGAGGCTATTGTCCAAGTTAGTTATGCAAATAGACTGCCGGTTGTTAGCTTCGAAAACGGTGGCAAAAGTGGGCCACAAATTTAATTTGCATTAGTACTCACCAGTTTGGTGGATAAGCAGGATGTGTAAGCCAAAGCATGTGGGTGAACTTGCCGTCTGGTTGACTTGGCCACAGATATACCCCTTGGCTTTCGATGAAATAAACAGGTGTTACATCTGATGTTCCAATTATCTTCACCTCGAACCTTTCCTTGCAAACTGAAAGCATTTCATTGAAAGAAATCGAGTCCTCCGTTACTGCTTCTTCAAGTAAATTTTCAATTGTTGCATCTGGAGCTGCTGCGAGGCCTTTAGCAAAGCTTTTTCGAGTGATCGCAATTTTTCGAAAACGGGCCCATTCCGAAATTTCAAGAACAATCTCCACGTGCGCCAAGATAATATCTTTTTCTGTGATAACCATACATGCTCCAAAGTGTTACTTCAATTCCAGAACTAAAAATCGACGATTTAATTTCAAAAGATTTTTAAATTGTTCAAAACTTTGAAAACACAAAATGCAGTCACGATTGCTTAGAGTCTTCAGTTCTTTGGACAATGAATGGGCTGAAAAAAGTTGAGCCTCATCTATACCGAAAGATCCATTGGGGATCAATTGCAAATCTAATGCAGGCTCATTACGCCAGTTGAGTTCTTTGGCAGCTTGCCGACCGTCGATAATTTTCTCGCCGACAATCTTTTCTAACAAATAGGTCTTGCCGCTGCGTGCAGGGCCCAGTAAAATCACACTAACTCCAAAGTAATTCGTTAGCTTGATCAAAACTGAGAAAATCCATGCTCGAATTAATGTAATGCGTGGTGAGCGCATTGGGTCGAAACGAGATGTTCGAAAATGTCTGAGTGGTTTTTTCGGTGTTTTTAAACTATACATAACATACATCGTTTCTATTTGGAAGTTAATCTGCAATTGAAAATTCACGCGTGGACATTGCAAAGTCGCGCCGTTTAGGTGGGGGAATGATTGTTTTAATTACTCGCTGTGGTGCTTCGTGTGTGGACACTAAAGTGTTTGCACCCGCGCTGATCGCTAAGGGCTTACCGACTTGCCTATAGACCATATCGACATAGCCATCTTTTTCACCACGAAACCAGTCACCCGAGTTGTATGCTGAAAGAGATGCGCGTAGGGCTTGTGTTCCTGGCCCAAATTTGGTTACGGCTCTTCCGTAAAACTCGGTCAACACCCGCCCTCCTGCTGCTAGATTCGTGCAAGGGGTAAAGATGTCATTTAAAGAAATTCCGAGCTTGCGAAGATTACGATCATTTATCTGTGCAAAACCTAATGAAACTGTGTGGCCACTTGCTATGAGGCTTTGCGCTGTACTTACTGCTTCTTCGTGTGTCTTGGGGAAAATTGATCTGACCATGTGCTTTCTTTGAGCCCATGGCAAATTTACAGGTCCAGCATCAGCTATTGCATACTGATGTCCCCTTGACTCTCCCGAAACAAGTGCCGCCATCGTTTCTGGATGGACTGTTGGGGCGCATTTGGTAATCAGATCAGCTAACGCAGGCTCAACACCTTTAACGGTTGTAGTTTGAGCGTATGTTGGAATAGAAATAATCAATAAGCTGAGCGAGCAAGAAGTAACTGCGTTTCGTAGCAAACGTGGCACATTAATGAAAAGGCAGTTGGTCACTCGCATATCTATTAGGATCTTGATTAATTGAAAATTATCTCTTAAATAATGCATTATTGTCAAAAAGCTGAAATCGCTGTCACTTTTTCAACAAGCGCGATGTCGGCAACTAACATCTGAACTTGTTTGCGCTCTTCCGGCGTAATAGTTTGAATTTGCTCTGCGTAACGACTGCGCAAGATCGGCTTGTCATTTTTCTCCGACAAGGGTTTTTTATTTGAACCAGTGTAGTGTTGGGGCTCTAAATTAAGCCCACCTGAATGCAGCTGTTCTCGCATGGCCAAACGCGAAGCAGCCCACTTGTCGCTCGGCGTTGGCGGCTCTTGTACTGAAGGTGACGGAATTATCGGCAATTGTTTTTCTTTGACGGCTCGCAATTTTGAGGATTGCAATGGCGGGGGCATCGATGCGCGAGCTAACAATGTCGGATTTTCATAATAGAAGGCTTTTCGACCATAAATTGGTGGTTGTCCTTTTACAAAAACAACGACATCCTGGTCGTGTAAGACGAGGAATTCGTCAGCAGTTAGCAGATCACGTCCAGTTTTGCTCGTGCTTGTATTTACGTTGCCTGGTCGGATACCAATTAAATCTCGGCTATTGGATGCATTCTCTTCTGTGACCGTCGTTTTCCCCGTCATGCGTGCGAGTTTTTCAGCCGTTTCAATTTTGTTTGGTGCGTAAGCAATTCTTGTTTCCGCGCCTGAATCAAACGATTGCTTGTCACCGTAGAGTTCTTCGATTTGGGCGATATCTTGGACCAGCATAAATAGACGAATGCCATAACCAGCAACATATCCCAAAGCTTCTTGCAAAATTGGCAGTTTTTGCAAAGAGGCGGCTTCATCAATAATCATCAACAGAGGGAAGCTGTAATTAGCTACGCTGCGACCATTTTTGAACACCATGTCTGCGGCATTTCGTCGAATGAAAAGAGCATAAAAAAGCCGCGTTAATGGATTCATACGCTCCATGTCCGAAGACGAAACGACGTAATAAAGGGAGACAGGATTTTTGCCCGTCATCAAGTCGCGAACCAAAAAATCCGAACAACCAGTGTTCATGGCCACAATTGGGTCAAGGTAAAGTGATAACAACGATTTCGCTGTGCTTAACACGCCTGAGCGATCTTTGTCTTCTTTGTTGAGCATCGTTTTTGCAGCGTTGGCAATCATGGGATGCGTTTGAGTTGGCTTTCCAAATGAGTCCTTCCATCCCATTTTGAATTCAGGGTCATGAGCTGCCTGCATCATTTCTAAATACATTTGTTTATCACTATCCCATTGAGGATCGCCAAGGAAGGTTGCTGCCCCCGCAAGTGAACCATCCTGGCCTGTATAGCGAACATGTAAACCAACGGCAGTCATAAACTCATAGCCTGCTTTATCAAAGTAATCGTGTAGCCCCTCCCCTTTAGGATCGCAAGCCATAGACATGATCATCTGTGCGTCAGCAACATCATTTAGCGTAAAAATCCTGATTTCATCTAAAGGATTCCAACGTGCACCAGTACCATCGACGCACGCGGGCTCGAATTTGATGATATCTTGACCAGCTGCCGCACGAAACCCAGCCGTTAAAGCAAATGCTTCTCCTTTGGGGTCGTTGACCATGACGCTGTTTGGCCACGTCAGCAAGGTAGGCAAGACCATGCCAGTACCTTTACCCGATCGGGTTGGGCAAAATCCAAATAAATGAGTGTTCCCACTGTCGCGCAATAGTTCGACTTTTTTCACCACTGTTTTTCTTAAGGTGAACATTGGACGATTATTCCCATCGCGTTTGGGAACTTTTCTCCAAAAAAATGGACCTGGCTCACGCACTAAAACTGGCTTGTATCTTCGACCAAATTTTGGATGATGAGGATGTATTACCCTCCCCTTGGAATCTAGCATTACAGATCCAACAATAACGCCGGAGGACTTGTAATTTCGAGCATTAATAAAACCCGTTTTGTCAACGTCGTCATGTTCCGCAAAACGTGCTGTTCCGTGAAGCCCATCCATGCCCGAAGTTGATTTCGCAAGTCGATTTGCAACATAGACTGCAAAAAACATGGCTAGGATCGTGCTGAAGCCGCCTAAATAAATGAGAGTGTGAATGGACGATCTAAGAGATACAACATCCCCAAATCGAAATCCCCAAACAACCCATTTGGTGGGGGCGTAGATTGCGAATGAGTGGTAGCGTAAAAGTGCTGGGCCAAGGTTTGGATCATAAGAATAGCGTGCTGCAAACCATTGTGTCGGCAAGATGCCAAATGCAAAAAAACACACAGCGAGCACGAGCAATGCGACAACAGAATTTAGTGTTGGCGATCGCTTAGACTTGAAATTTAAAAGACCCGACATGGCTGCATTGTCGCATTATTTAATTAAAAATAGGAATTTTGCAGCAAAACCGTAGTTGAGACAACACCAACTCATGCTTGCAAGACTTCCCAGTCTGTACCAACTCCTTCGGATGCTTTCTTAAGCTTCATGACCGTTGTCTCATAGTCTTCAAGTGTGGCATGTCCTAGCGGCCTGAACTGTGGCATGCGTTTCGTTAGGCATTCATAGGCAAGTTTTTGGTTCTCAGCGATAACTACACATTGCCGGATGGTTGGATTTAGACCTGTACGGCCACCGATGGAAGTTTGTTCGAATTGACCAGAAAATAAAAACACGGTATTTGACAAATGAGACATTTACACCCTTTGAGGTTTAGAAATAATTAATGTGCGGCGACAAACGCGAGTTGATGCGTGAGCGCTCTATCTACCATGATCTTGGATTGATACATCGAGCTGTACCGATGCCGCATCTTCTTTATCTAGCTGTAAAACTGCATCACCAAATCCCCAAGACTTCAACTTGATTTTTTGTTCAAGAACCGCAGCTTTAAAGGCAGACATTTCCTGTGGCTTAACTGCCGCAAGTGCATTCGATTTGCGCAGCGCCCGTTGCACTTTTCCATGTTCATCAATAGCAGATGCAAGTTCCTTTGCTCGCTCGAAAGGCTTATTCAAAGTCCCAGCAATTTCATGAGCTTCTTGAGTGTCTCTAGCAATCCATTTTTCGATTTTCAAAATTTCATGTTCGATGTCCCCGCAGAAATTTTCCATGCGTGTTACAACTCCAGTTCGTGAGATTGAATCCATCAATTTAGACTCACCATCTGGTTGTTTCATAGTTGAAAAAACACCGCCTGGATCTTGTGAGAACTCAAACTTCAGACCACGATAAATCAGTGCTTTAGTCATGTGAAAAGTCGCAACTTGACCACTGATATCACTTATTGCATCCATTAATTGTTCTTTGTCATGCAGTGGCTTTCCGCCATAGTTAGCTAGAACACTTGCACTGTCACGTTGGGCTTGTAGCGCACGCAATTGCTCAAGTGCAGTAGGGCCATGTTTTTTTGCGTATGTGATTTTGTTGTTCATACGAGCTCGCAACGTGTATTGGCTGTCTATGTGGGCCCGCTCTAGCAACCGTAACTTCTTAACTTCGTTTGACAGTTGGGTTTCTTTCAAAATCAATGGGTTGCCTGAGGCTGCCGCTTTCATGTCGGCAGAGTTTGCCGCCTCAGTTGTCACGTCTTCGATCTCGTTTGCGCCGTTATAGTTTCTAAGTTGTTCAACACCTGCTGCTTTGTGTTCGAGCAATTGCCAGCGACGTGTGTCGTAAGTTTGTGATGTTGCATAGCGACAAATTGTTAAGCGAAAACCTTCTGGATCACGTTCATACAATTTGTTTCCACGACGAATACCACGTCCCTCGCGTTGCTCCAAATCAGATGGTCTGTATGGAGCGTCAATGTGATGAATCGCAACGATTCTTTCTTGAACATTGGTGCCCGCCCCCATCTTGGGCGTTGATCCAAATAGGAAACGAACTTCACCAGCATTCGTTCGTTTGAAGAGCAGTGCTTTTGATTGTGGGGTGTCGTGATCATGTATGAATTCAATTTGCGTAGCTGGAACACCGCCAGCAATAAGCTTTGCCTTCATATCATCGTAGATAGAAAAACCTGCAACACCGGTCGCCCCCTCAACATCTGCGATAGAGATTTCTAAGTCAGTCGCATCACCATCTGCATCAAGTCCGTGCTCGTTTTTGTATTCATCAATCTCATCGGCTCCGATGGGACGTGATTGGTCACGCATATCTATCCAACGCTCAACACCATCACCTTGCGTCACAAAATGACTTGCAAAAGAGTGAGCCTCTTGCTTGTTATCAAAACCATCCTTCATCAACTGACCTGAAATTGGGTCATACATACTGAAGGTGCGTGCTGTGCCCTTACCTGTTGCAATCAAGTAATAGGACAAATCATCTGCGCCTTTAATAGTGTGCAAAGTTCCTTTTTTGTGAACCAAATCACCGTTGTCTGTTCTAACGTACACACGTTTTTCTTTTGATGCCATCTTTGCTTTGGCAGAGAGAGGGACTGATAAATCACAAAATACAAGTTGAACACCCTTGTCAGCTTCCCAAGTTTTACCAACATGTAGAAGCCTATCTATAGCTTGATTTACCTTGCTATTGGGGTCATCTGGTGCTGATGGATCAATGAGTCTGTAATCAAGACCCGCCTTGTTGGCTAAACCAGTTAGTGAGAGTGCATTAATTTTTCCCTTCGTAGTGCGCGTAAGCATGCGTAAATTCTCAAACTGGCCAATGATTGAATTAGGGTCAATATCCATCACTGGCGTAATTGCCCCCAAGGCTGTGGCGTAGCTGGCCTCGTCCTCAGTGTCATAGCCACGCGAATAACGTGTATTACCAGCTTCATCTGTTTGTTGCATCGCAAATTTGCCATCTTCTCGCTTGACGATGCTTGTTGGAAGGTCTACGTTTACTTCGAATTTAATTTGTCCATCTGCAGTTCTCGAAATCTCTGGTACTCCAAAATAATTTTCTTGCAGCGTCGATCGCGGCACAACAACATTGATTGGTTTGCCCCCTTCAAGTTTGGGGACCGGAAAAACTTTTCCTTGAGCCGCTTCTTGATCTTTTAAATCTTGAAGGGTGATGACATCGGCAAAGCTACGATACTCACTCATAAGTGAACCAAGATTCTTGAATTTTGCGAACCTCTGAGACAAACGATATCCGGTACCAGATGGGGCCACCTCATATACGTTTTGCACATCACCGTATTGTTTTGCCCAAGAGTCAAACACATGCAAACCGTTAGCTCTAAGCTTGTTGTATTGCATGTACCTTTGCATCGTGAACATTTCTGCAAGTGAATTTGACACTGGCGTGCCAGTCGCTGTGATAAGTGGCGCATCATCGCCAAATGTGTTTTGCAGCCAACGAATTTTGACGAATAAGTCAAAAGCCTTGCCCGAACCTGCGGGATTGCCAAGTCCTGCAACCCTATTCATTTGAGTCGTGAAAAAAAGATTTTTAAACTCGTGATGCTCATCTACCAATAATGAATCAACACCTAAATCACCGAAGTCAACAACCTTGTCTTTGGTCCCGCCTTTGGTTTGTAGCTTGGCAATTTTTGATTCAAGGTTCGCTTTGATTTTTTCCATATCGCGAACGATGTTGCGGTCGCCTCGATCACGTTTGAGTGCTTCAATAGCATCAGAAATATCGTTCATCTGCTCACTAATGACTTTAACTTCTGCATCTAATGGCACCGCAATTTTCTTAAGAGACGAATGACCAACAATCACTGCATCCCAATTGCCTGTGACAATCTTTGAGAAAAAACGCTCTCTGTTTTCTTTATCAAAATCTTGTGGAGTAGCTGCAAGTACGTTTGCGCCTGGATACAGTCGGTAGAACTCACTTCGCCATTGCAAGGTCAAATGATTTGGGACAGTCAACATGGGCTTTTTGGCAATGCCCAATCTGCGCATTTCCATGACGAGCGCAACACACTCGAAAGTTTTTCCCGCACCTACGACTTGATCTAACAACATTACACGATCTTGTAATCCCCTCCATACCCCATTTTTTTGATGTTTCAAAAGAGACATCATAGGGTTCATGCCTGGAAACGTTAAATGAGTTCCGTCGTAATGGCGTTCAACAGTTCGGTTGAATTTGTCGTTATAGATTGAGGCAAGATGAATTGCTCTATCCCCATCCGCCCACACCCAAGAGTCCCAGTGTGAACGAATTTTTTCCGCACATTGACGTGCCGCTTCTGTTTGTTCTTCATCGGTTACATAACGGTCCGAACCATCAACATTGACTAATTTTTTTACTTCCGGCGCTCGGCTATTCATGGCCAATGTGAGCAGGTCTAAAGCACCTAACTTGCTAGTGCCAAACTCACTATTGTTTTTTGTGAAATTCACAGGCGGTCTGCCGTTGAGCAACCACTGTCCTGTCGCACTTATGTTTGTAAATCCAGCATTAGCCCCTGATATCTCAAAGGCAAATGCACTGTAATATTGCGCAGGAATCCAGGCTGCACCGATTGCCGCATGAATTTCAGATGGCAGTTTGTCGACGGGAATAATTTTTTCTAGGGCTTCAACGTTTCTTTCAAGCGCAGGGTCGCGCTCTGCTAGTTTTCTGACTTCGGTAAGCTTTGTTTTTACATCCCCCGAAAGATACCTATCGGCAGCAACCAACCCTTCGACAGGATCTTCAAATACCAAATCCCCTAATTCTTCAATAATGGTTTTCTGATCTTTACCATAGGCACGCTCCATGTAATGAACATCAACACCACCCGTATAGTTCAGAGAATGTAGTAGCGCATCTTTAGCTGTCTGAACAACTTCAACCTCGCCTGGTGGAAATAGGACACGCCGACTGAAAATATCTGCCTTAAAAGCTTTCGCAGGCCGAGGTTCAATTCCATGCTCATCTGCATAGGATTGACTGATAGGCTTTTCATAATCAAACTCAAGCGCTTGGATTAGTGCCGATTCAGTGTCGTCACTAAAGAGACGACGATTGATACTGTCGTTTACATACCCATTTCTTTTTTGAAATGAGTCATACAGACGGTTTAGTGTTCGCCGACCACTTTCAATTTGTTGATCACTCGCTTCTGATCGCTCTAGACGCATTTGATTTCGCAGAGCATCGCGTATATGAATCATGCCCGTCATACGCTCTAACGCACGTTCATTTGATGGAGACCATTGGTGTGCGCGTCTTTCGCCATTGAGGTCAAAGTCACGAACCCAAACCTCGGCACCATTCAAGAAAAATGAGCCTTCTTTGACTAATTCAGGAACTTCTACTGCTAATGCTTCGAGCTGCTTTGTACTTCGCTCTAAATGTGTGTAAATCCCTTCGGGAATGCTGTCAACCCATTGGGTAAGCTGCGTTTCTAAATCGCCATTAGGGAGCACTGTGTATTCGTTGCCCCTATACATACTTCCTTCGGCTGAGTTCAAGCCAAGAATATTTTGAGGATTTTTTATAAAGTAGTTGTTGATTGCTACTGTCGCGAGTTCGCCAGTCTTGCCATTTTCAAGCTGAACGTCGGTCGTTTCTAACCAGTCAGGAGTTTCGTGTTTGCCTAGTTGATTTTCATTATCGAGACGCTTAAAAATTAAAATGTCTGTTACGACTTCTGTGTTTGCATTTTCTTTGAATGCGCTTTTGGGGAGGCGAGCACCTGAAATCAACTCAGCTCTTCGTGAGATCCATTGGCGAACATGAGGATCAAGTTTGTCCAGAAAATTGTGAGATACAACCATTGACATCACGCCGCCAGGGCGCAGCATTTCAATGCTTTTGGCGAAAAAATAATTGTGGATTGACCAACCAGAGTAAGAAGATCCTTTTTCATCAGAGATCGATTGGCTACCAAAGGGTGGATTGCCCACAACCAAGTCAAAGTAGCCCGCTGGCATGTTGAAAGATTGAAATCCCGTTGCTTTTGCTATTTTTGCACTTGGGTATAAGGCAGAAACAATTTGGCTTGTCAAAATATCAAGCTCTACACCATGCAAGTTGGAGTTTTTGCGCATTTCTTCCGGCATCAACCCAAAGAAGTTTCCAACGCCAACTGACGGGTCTATTACTCGCCCACGAGTAAAACCCATCTTGTGTATAGCCCCGTAGATTGATTTAACAATTTTTGGATCTGTGTAAAAAGCATCAAGTTGTGAGCGACTAGCTGCATTCCACTCACTATCAGTGAGCATGGCGCGTAATTCTTTATGCTGATTGCCCCATTGCTTGTTCGCAGGATCAAAAACACCTTTGAGTCCACCCCATCCAACATACCGCGCCAATGTTCGCAATTCATCACCAACTGCGTGCCGATGCTCCTTTTCAAGAGATTTCACGAGCGCTAGTGCACGAAGATTGTCTTGGTATTTTTCCGCTAAACCACCTTGGCCAATACGATCGTCAGTTGTAAGAACGTAATCAATGCCTACTCCATCTTTCAGAGTTGTTTTTGATGGTTCGTTTTGAAGCGCTTGCGTTTGTTCGACACTGGCTGTGTCTGGTTTAGTCTCGTTTGTCGTAATCGGCAGCTCGCCTGACAAATTCCTCTTCGCAATTTGTTTTTCGATTGAGCTAGCGCGGTTGCTATCTTTAAACAAATCTCGCGCTTGCAATAGCTGATAGTCCGTCATCTCTGTGACGAACAATCCATTTAACTCAGCCTTCGTATATCGTTTGGCTTGGATTAGATCAACAGGGGGGCTGCTAAGTTGATTTCTTGCATCGTCAAGATCTCGTGGTTGGACAAGTGAGTCAGATTGCTCGCTTCCGCCAGCACGTCCTTCTCCAAGTTCATTTGTGCTTCCAATGCTGTCAAATATTGGTTTTTCTTCAAAAGCGAAATTACTCGCTCCGGCCAGCCTAGCTGCCACCGATTGGCTATCGAGATTGCTATGTTCCCCAGCATCTCGATTTGCTTCGCTTGTTGTGCTCCGTAGATCTCCCGATGCATCAATGGACCTGTCATCTTTTAGCTCCTGTTGAGAATGTAAATTATTTAATGTACCTAATGATACTACGCCCACTTGCGAAAAAAGCGTCTTATCCCCTCGTTGATCACGTAATTCAAAACCCGTCATTCCTAACCGAGCTGCTGCAACAATGTCCGATTGAACTCCAGCAATTAGGGCAACACGGCTACTTGAATCACTGATGGTAAATCCGGATGCAAGCAACACGCGTAAAACGGCATCCGTTTTTAGTTCGTTTAATAAAGCAATGGCATTAATTAATGATTTTCTGCGCAAAGCTTCGTTAAATGCTAATGTCTCAGGAGATGCCCATGCTCCATGTTCTTCCAATACTGGCGGCGCTGAGTTGTTAGGCGCCAAGTCATCGCTAGCACCAAAAAGGTCAAATTGCATTACATCTCCGGTCTACGGGTTTCTGTTCTAGAGAGCCATTGATACAAACAACAAATGGCGATTAGCGGATAATTAACAGTTTATGCGTTAATTAAAAATTCTTGCACTCAATAGTTTGCAGACGCATAAAAAAATATTTTTGCTGCAAAAGTCTTGCTACACAATGCGAATTTTGACCTGTATTCATGACACTGAAATTACGTAACATAAATCAAATGTTTCAGCGAGTAGGGCTATCGAGACGCTTAGAAATTTGATCCTTGTCGCAAACGAGCCCTATGCCATTTTTGTATTGAACATCGATAATTTGACCAACAGTGACTGGACTAGATAAATTATCGAGTGAGTGTGAAACCGTTTGTTCGCCACGACCTATTTTTTGTGTGACTACTCCGTTCGTAATACCTAACACCTTACCGCTGAACCAACCGCTTCGATAAGTGGATTCCACTAGGTTGACTTCTGTATCAACAATTGGCTCTTGCTTTACCCACTTTCCTGCGGTGTGCAAAATTCCTTGCAGCTCAAAATTTGTAAATGGAATTGTAAAACCATGATCACGGAGCCAGTCGGTCACACCTGCGAAGACACTTTTCATGAAGCCAAAATTTATACTGATGTTTCCTTCGCTGTCTAAACACTGTTCCCCTGCTCTTGCGACGATTTCTTTTGATTGGATTTTTGGAGAGAGCGGGCCATAGCGAGCGAGGATGTCTTCTGCCAAAGCACAAATTTTTTGGTCGCCATCGGCAATCAAATCTTGAATGCCGTGATGCAACTTGGAAAATCCATAGTTGCCTAGAATTTTTTCTAGCCCATGGTGCATTACGCATTCATGAGCGATTACTTTTTGAAGCTGCTTAACGTCAAAAACATTCGATGCAACCACATAAACTTCACCATCGTAATATGCACCATCAGCTTGCAAGTTACATTCGAAAGGAAGTGCATAGACAGACGCTACAACATTCACAGGAGGCATTGATGGCCAACTTGAACGTATGCGATGAACTTGCCTATGAATGGTGTCTAGTGACAAAGCCTTTCGCTTTTGCATATCATTAAAGACTTTATCTACCAATAGTCTTTTGTGATTGTCTTGCCGCAGGGCTAGCAGTGATAACCCCATTTTTGAATGAAATGTGCATAGCGTCACCGATTCTTGGTTTTGCTTGATCTGTGCGCATTGCCGAAAACGGTAATTCTATGGCTTCAGTTCGTGTGAATTTCACTAATGCAGCACGGTGATCCAGCGCAACGACAGCCCCAAAATATTGCCCCCGATTGCGATCAGGATCTTTAATTTTCAAATCGATTTCCGAAGCTTGCTCTGAAATGGTTGGCGCATTGATGTCGAGGCCTTGTTTTGCAAGAAGATCTGTAATTGAGTGCAACCCGATTTCTTCTGCGTGTGCAGCCACGCTACCGTTCTTAATTGCATTGATGAAAATTTGTGCTGCTTGTAATGATGTAGAACCATGTAAAAGACGCTGCATACTGTCAGGAACCAATTCACTTAAGTCATTGACTTTTTCTTGTGCCGCCCACTTTGCAACACCGGTTCGAAGAGATTCGACGGCAATATTTCTTGCAGCAATTCGGTGTGCGTCAACGACTTCTTCAAGAGTAAGCGGGACTTGATATTTCCCATCGATACCTTCAAATCCGAAGCCTTGTATGCCTTTGTTAAGGCCCTGCCCTGCTATCAACTGAACGGACGCACGTTCGATGCCAGATGATGGGCCAAGAATGTCCACATGAACAGAACTTGCTTTCATAACTTTCTGGATCACGTGCCCTGGTTCTAACAGCGGTTCATTTTGATTTGCGACAGCGTGCGTCTTCTTCAAATTAAAACCGTTACAACGGTAAGTTAATGCTGTTTCTAAGTCCCTTTTCACGCTTGCGTAAACGGCGGATCTCCCTTGAGAAACAAGCCCTGGATCAACAAAAAAGCCTGCACCAGATAGCGCATTAGAAAGTTCCCAAGCATTCAACGATCGCACCAAGGCCATGACCGCAGTTGCTGAGCCACGTTCTAGTGCCTCAGTCAAAACATCTGACTGAGGCGTAGGTCCTGTGCTACCTGTTTTCAAAGGTGGCGTTCGAGTGTCAACAGATGGAGTTGCTTCAATCGTCATCAAGTAGTCTCACGAATTAACTGAAAATTAACAGTTTGTATTTTGCATCAACTTTGCCTTATTGGCGGCACGCGTTTGATTTTTTTATCGAACTAGGGACGGGCTTTTGCTTTTCTCCAAGCCTTGTTTTTTATCTACAGGTCCATGTGCACGCATCTGTTTTAGCTGCTGCTCAAGAGGATGCAAAATTGTTCGTATTGCGGCAACCCCTTCAATTTGGTGAAGATCGTTCCAGTCCGTTGGACGTTCACTTAGCGACTTGAATTCTGGTATCACCATTGATGCAAGTGATCGCTCATTTTTTTCAAAAAAAGATGAGATTGCTTTACGACCTGCTTCAATACCTCTGTTTGAAAATGTAGTTGACATTTTTCTTTCACCATTTTCAGGCACGATTTCTATGTGGACAGAGCGAACTTCAGTTGAATCTGCTTCACGGTTCAAAACCATTTTGTATTTTCCTTTGGGTGCTTGATGCCATTCCCCATCTGCTATTGCATCCCCTAATGACACTAAGCGCGAACTTTTCGCACCGCTCATGACATCTAAAACACTACCCGCCCCAGAATGAGGATTAATTCCTAATCGAGATGACAAAAACCCAAGGGCTGACTCAACATAAAACTGATCGTTATCAACAGCAAAAATTGGAAGTTTGTTCACCGGCACTTTGGAGGCAGTTTCAGCTGCAACAGCCTCTAAATTACCAGCATCGAAACAGACGACCGTAGGGATGCCGGTGGCGACACAAAATGATCCGCCAGTGGCCAGGCCCTCAGCATAAGCAAGAGCGGCGCAGGATGCTGTTTGGTCACAGCAGAGCGAATCAAAAGATTCCGCACCTAACACCATCATGAGCCCTTTTTTTTGTGCTCCGCGCATAAACGACTTAACGCTTCCATCCTCACTTATAGCTTGAACAGCTCGTAACACACCAGATGCTGTTCGCATTGGAACCAAAAGGTATGACTCTGTTGGGCGAATTATTGATCGCCCCTCTTCCCCTATAAACTCAGGGTAATTTAACAAAATAGAGCCCTTAACTTGGCGCAACCCATCTGGTGGGATACCTTTTTTTTGAAGATAGCCATGCCCAACTGGATTATCAGCCGCATCGAATATTTCGTTGGCATGTTTAGCTGCATCAGATTGAATTTTTATGACTTCTCTTTCGGCAATTTCGGCTCTTGCCATGGCCTCCGCTCGCATCCTCGCACGCATCTCTGGTGTTAACAAATCCCCGTCGTAAGTCCATTGGATTTGTTCTCCGGTATCTTTGTTGTTGATCATGCCTTTGGGTTCTTCACCAAGGCTCAACAAATAAGCACCAGAAGTGTTGCGAAGATTTTTTTTCGTATTCACTGGAACGTTGTGCCATTTACCGTCAGCTTTTATTTGACTCGGCACCACAAGCCCAATGCTCGACATTGCCTGAGAAAACGAATCAAGAAAAACATGCTCAGTGGCTACAGGGCCCAAAAAGTGCTGGTTAGGATTCCAGTCCTCAAATTTTTTAATATCTTGGCCTTTGGGTACGAACCATATTTGGTGCTTTGCATACCAAATGGCGCCACGTTCCTTAGCTTTATCTTTTTCTGAAAAGGGAACGGCAAGTACAGCAACGCGCTCGGCAAACAGTGACTCGACACGTGCTGAATAACTTTCATTTTTTTGCATGCCCGTTGATCCTTTAGCTTGTCTTTTTTGTTGCACCTCATGTTCGACTAGCGTTTCTTTTGCTACTAATTTGACTTGACTGAGAACTTCAGCCGCGAGTAGCTCAGCTTCTTTGACACATTGGAAAAGAATTAGTGGATTTTTTTTGATTTGGAATGCCCAATCGCTGTCTAGGCTGCGTTCTATCTTTGTATTAGGAAAACTGATCTCTGCTTCTATAAGGCTTGTTGCTAGAGCTAGTCGTAGTGGAGTACTCGCGAGATCAACAGCGGGGCTTGAATTTTGTTGAAGGGATTCAAGCCACCCTTGTAGCGCAGGTATAAAGTTTTTCACGCCTGGTTCAAAACCAGCATTCGACAACGCCCCTAACAGGTGAGAACTTGGTAGCTTTTTTTCAGCGGCTACTTTTTGTGTGCCGTCAATTTGCGTTGCATTGAAAACGTAGAATTTTTTTACTTCAGGCTGCTCTAAAGAAACTCCATTTTTATCGGTTGAAATTAAAAATTGAAGTGCAACAGGTTTTGCATTCTCACGAAGCTGCCAACCAGCGTGTTGAATTTGGAGCAAGGTGAAAAATCGAGGATCAGTCCAGCTCTGATCTTTCATGACTTGCATCAACATGAATCGATTTACACCACTAAAGTCTTTTCTTCCGTCATCCACAATAGTGAAAGGACGTCCGGAAATATGAGCTGCGAGCGAAGTCTGAAAAACTGCATCTCCTGCGGCAATTCGTTCGCCGAAACGCTGACCAATTGCTACGCGATGAGAAAGTCCATCCATATCAAGCGACCACTTCTAGAGACAAAAAATAGCTGTCGCACAGTCCCAAAACAGTAAATTCAGCAACTGCAATTTGGTTTGTTTTCACGGCTTCTTCGATCAAACTTATGCGACTCAACTCAGAAATATTAGGTAGATCAAGAGGCAAAATAGCACCGGCTTTCTTCGCAACCAATGACAGTCCATCAAGGCGCAGGCTATCCGCTTGCTTTAATCCGCAACGTACAGGAGCGGCAAGAAAAACCCCCAAATTTTTGCCTTCGGGATCTTTTGCTGCAAAAACTTCTACAGACAACAACATTTAATGTTTCCGATTCTTGGCTGTAAATCCATCATTTACCAATCAAATAATGCGCAATGATACAGCATAGTCATAGCTCGATTTGCCTAACAATGGCTTTATCCGTAACTTGGCCAACTCCAAATCGATACTTGATGGTCACGACCTCCCCCACATCAGGCACACGAGTAAGATTTTTTCTTGCGTGGTACGCTACTTGATCGGGATCACGTCCAATTTTTTGAACTACGCCGTTGCCATTATTTGTGTGTTCAATTATTCGACCATTGAACTCCCCTTGAGTAATGTCCTCTATCGGTGTCTCAAGACTCGGAACTGCATAAGGTTGTGACAAGCTAGTTTTTACAGCTTCACGTCTTTGCAAAATTGGTGACATTTCTGTCTCAGATGCACCTCGTCTATGCATCATGGAAACTACATCGTCCCAGTGCGAAACTACCCTTTGCTGTTCATTAAAGTCAAATGCATCATTTCTCAATTTTTCAAATTGACTGGCCCCTAATTGCGGGAATTGCCATTCGCCATTAATCAAATGATTTTCATGTAGAACATTACCTTGACGATCAAACACCATTAGATGATCTGCAAGTTTTTCAACCTCGATAGCTTCAATTGACTTACTTATACCTGCTGCCGCTTGATTATGGTAAGTGAGCGGGATTGATCGGCCATAGCCTAGAACTTGTTTTTCATTTTCAAATCGTTTGAGAAGTGAGACTTCGCTAACACTTGAATGGACTGCAACAATTCGAACTTCGATTTCATATCCAGCATTGCGCAAAGTTTTGGATGTTGCTCTAACTTGCGCCGGATCTCGCATTGTGTTCTCAATCAATTGATTTCGATTATTAGTAGTGGCTGATTTACTCAACATGTCTACCCATTGCGAACAATCTTTTTGAACAGCGCTTGGAGCTAGCAATTCAGTTGCTTGGCTCTTCACCATGGGAAGGTAAGCGGGATGTAAATCACGATATCGATCTACATCCAAGTGAACAAAACCACCCGAGGCAAACCAAGTCGAACTCATTTTTGCAAAAGTACTTTTGCCGCACCCAGGTTGACCTCCTAAGAAAACTGCCTTAGGCTTACTAAGCGCAGAAGTTCGATTCATTTCTGGCGTTTCTACACCATCATGAAAAATTGACTCTAATGTTCTTTGCGGTAAGCGAATTTCACTCATAGGATAAAAGCACTGCGAATTACTAGGCAAGCAATTCGTTTCGCTTGGTATTCACAAGGGGCGCAATCTCCTCGATGATTTTTTCTAATTCGGTTTCAGATTTGTTATGAAGTTCATCACGCATGTTGCAGGCGTTTTGAAATGCCGTTTTCAAGCCCGAGACTTTTCCTTCTATGCGCGGCATTTCTTTTTGTGCGCTTTGAAGCGCTGCGAAACGCAACCCCACTAGCGCATCAAGTACAGATACAGCGAGTCTAAATTTTGAATCTTCCATCTCATGCTCCTTTAGAAATTCAACGAGAGATTGTTTTTGATGGGGCCTGCCCTGTTACTCGACCCACTCCATTGGAATATTTCACTTCAACCAAGTCTCCTGTTGAAACAGAAGAACTTAATGCGCGACTATCGTGCTTAACAGTCGCTCCTGCTCGGTTAATTTTTTGTGTCACTACTCCCGATGACACATCGATAACCGCACCTACATATTGGCCACTAGAAACGCAAGATATATCAAAGTCAAGAACTTGTTGCTTCGTCGTTTCTACTGTCTCCACTTGACCATCGCTTGCCTTGCTTATGACCGGTGGTTCATCATCTTTTCTTAAAGAAACTGGGAAGTGGTTTTCAGCCAGACGCTTTAGGGTATTGCCGACATGAGCCCCAACATCTTTGAATGGGGAGTAGACAATGCCCTGGCCAAGTACTTGATGCGCAATCGTGCTGGATAATCCAGCAACTAATTTTTCTGGTACTCCTTTAATACGAGCATGCTCTTCTGCTGTAAATTGACGTAATAACTGGGGATCAGTTGGATGTCGCAATAGAGGGTCCGTACTACCAGCCTTCGCATAGCCCTTGCGAAGCGTCGGGACAGTATCGCCATCCATAGACAGAACCTGCATCCCAAACGAGTTCCCTTTCGCGGCATCTCTTACTTCTTTGGATTTCAAATAATCATATGACCGCCATTTGGGATCGTCTAGACCGATGCTACTGTCAAGCACTTCGCCGATGCGTAAATCAACAGCAATGGGAGGCTGTAGCTGTTCAAAATCAAAATCTAATCCAGATGTGCTTGCAATCATGCACCATCGATTTCTATTCTCAAGTGACCCCCACTCCTTGCCGTTCAATATGCGTTCATGAGTGTTGTACCCCATATCACGAAGTTGATTTCTTAAAATATCAGCACTTGCACTGACGGCGTATTCGGGGACATTTTCTAAAATAACTATTGCAGGGTTAGTTTTGCCAATAATGATTAAGGCGCTCACTACTAAATGTCCAACCGAGGGGTGCGCTTCAGGATGCGTAAGACCACGTTTGCTTTTACCGGCGCGGCTAGCTCCGCTGCATGGCAATCCCATTTCTAGTATCTCGACCTTAGGGATGCTAGCCACACCCCTGTCATCAAAAGCGAGCTCCTGCATTGGGGTCGCCAAGACTTGAGTATTATCAGACCATGCATCATTGTGAATCATTGCATGCTCTAACAACTCACCGCGAATTTCGTTTGCAAATCGTAAATTGCTTTCAAGTCCGGCCTGCTTTAGTCCAGAATGAATAGCATGAGACAGT
>Ga0213920_1000273_pt1 | contig 46769 bp, 51 predicted proteins | sample McNCre1117MG_FD_161054 | JGI IMG/M metagenome (GOLD analysis project Ga0213920, IMG submission 161054) | Freshwater microbial communities from McNutts Creek, Athens, Georgia, United States - 11-17 MG | ecosystem: Environmental > Aquatic > Freshwater > Creek | place: USA: Georgia | collected...
GAGCAGATCAAAGACAAGTACATCGGTGACCCTGAGCTGGCCAACCTGCCACGCAAGTTCAAGTCGGCAATCACCGGCCACCCGAGCCAAGACATCGTGCACGAAATCAACGACGTCGCGTTCGTCGCCCTCGAGCACCCAGAACTTGGTGTCGGTTTCGACCTTTGGGTCGGTGGTGGTCTATCGACCGCACCACGTCTAGCCGAGCGCCTAGGCGTATTCGTTAGCCCAGACAAGGTGGCCGACGTTTGGTACGCGGTTTGCTGCATCTTCCGCGACTATGGCTTCCGCCGCATGCGCACCAAGGCTCGCCTGAAGTTCTTACTCGCCGATTGGGGCGTCGAGAAGTTCCGTCAGATTCTCCAGGATGAGTACCTCGGCTACGCACTGCCAGACGGTCCGGCTGCACCGACTCCGGAGACCGTTGGAGACCACGTAGGAATTCACAAGCAGAAGGACGGCAAGTACTTCATCGGCGTCACCCCATATGTCGGTCGCGTCTCTGGCCCGATTCTTGAGCAGCTGGCCGACATCCTTGAAAAGTATGGTTCGAAGCGTCTGCGCACCACCCCGCACCAGAAGCTGGTTTTGCTAGACATCGCCGAAGAGCACCTCGACAACATCGTTGCCGAACTCGACGCCATTGGTTTGAGCGCAAAGCCGAGCCCGTTCAAGCGTTCGACCATCGCCTGCACCGGCATCGAGTATTGCAAGCTTGCGATCGTTGAGACCAAGGCCAACGCGACCGCAACCGTCAAGACCCTCGAGAAGAAGCTCGTCGACATTCAGATTGGTCGCCCGATCAGCCTGCACATCAACGGTTGCCCTAACTCTTGTGCCCGAATCCAGACCGCAGACATCGGTCTGAAGGGCCAGTTGCTGCCGGATGGCAATGGCGGCACCTCGCCTGGCTTCCAGGTGCACCTAGGCGGCGGCTTGGCCACCAAGGATCGTGATGAGGCCGGCCTCGGTCGTACAGTTCGCGGCCTAAAGGTCACCGCCGAAGAGCTACCTGACTATGTTGAGCGCCTAGTTCGTCGTTATGACGCCGAAAAGGATGGCGACGAAACCTTCGCCAGCTGGGCACACCGCGCCGAAGAGGGGGCCCTACAGTGAGCGTCACTCTAGAAACCCGTCGCACCAATGATGAACTAAAGGCGGTTGTCGAAGCCGGCGCCGCCGAGCTAGCCGAACTTGGCAAGGCAAACCCATCTGGTGAGGCCACCGCAACCCAGGTTGCCGAGTGGGTTGCCCGCAACTTCGCGGTTGACGCCATTGCTGTTGCCTGCTCGATGGCCGACTCGGTGCTTCCGCACATCGTCGCGCAGAGCATCCCAGATGTTGAGGTTCTCTTTCTCGAGACCGGCTACCACTTCTTAGAGACCAAGATCACCCGCGATGAGGTTGCCCGCTTGCTGCCGGTACGCGTGGTCGACGTCAAGCCAAAGCAGACCGTCGCAGAGCAAGACGCCCAGTATGGCGAGAAGCTCTACGAGCGCGACCCTGGTCTTTGCTGCCAGTTGCGCAAGGTCGACCCTTTGAGCGAGAGCCTCAAGGGATACGAGCTTTGGTTCACCGGTGTTCGCCGCGACGAGGCTCCGACTCGCGCCAACACCCCGCTGGTCACCTGGGATGAAAAGAACGGCCTAGTTAAGGTCAACCCGGTTGCCGCCTGGACCTTTGACGAACTAAACGAATACGCCGCCGAGCACAAGGTTCCGATGAACCTGCTGCTCGATCACGGCTATCCATCGATCGGCTGCGCACCTTGCACCAAGCAGGTTGCCCCTGGCGAAGACCCTCGCTCGGGTCGCTGGGCCGGCACCAACAAAACCGAATGTGGGCTTCACGTATGAGCAATTCAGAACTAAAGGCTGGGCAAAAACTAGCCGAACACCGACTCGGCCTGCTTGACACGCTTGAGTCAGAGGCGATTCACATCATCCGTGAAGTGGTCGCCGAATTCGAGCGCCCAGTGCTGCTTTTCTCGGGTGGTAAAGACTCGGTGGTCGTGCTTCACCTGGCCGCCAAGGCATTCTGGCCGGGCAAGGTTCCGTTCCCGGTGCTGCACGTCGACACCGGCCACAACTTTCCAGAGGTAATCGAGTTCCGCGACCGCACGGTCGAGAAGCTCGGCCTTCGCCTCGAGGTGGCCAGCGTTCAGGATTACATCGACCGCGGCATCTTGCAGGAGCGCCCAGACGGCACCCGCAACCCGCTGCAGACGCTTCCGTTGCTTGAAGCCATCACCAACGGCAAGTTTGACGCGGTCTTCGGTGGCGCTCGCCGCGATGAAGACAAGGCCCGCGCCAAGGAGCGCATCCTCAGCATGCGTGACGAGTTTGGTCAGTGGGACCCTCGCAACCAGCGCCCAGAGCTCTGGAACCTCTACAACGGCCGCCACCTACCTGGTCAGCACGTTCGCGCGTTCCCAATTTCAAACTGGACCGAGCTAGACATCTGGCGCTACATCGAGCGCGAAAACATCGAGTTGCCGCCGCTTTACCTGGCCCACGAGCGCGAGGTTTACAGCCGCGATGGCATGTGGCGCGCGGTTGGCCCGGTTTCAATGCCAAACCCGGATGAGGTCGTCGAGACCCGTCTGGTTCGCTACCGCACCGTCGGTGACATGAGCTGCACCGGTGCCGTTGAGTCGAACGCGGTTTCAATCTCGGATGTTGTGCTCGAGGTTGCCGGATCTACCCTGACCGAACGTGGCGCCACTCGCGCCGATGACCGCATCTCTGAAGCGGCAATGGAAGACCGTAAGAAAGAGGGCTACTTCTAATGCCACAGACTTCATTTATTGACGCGGCCGGAACCCTGGCTCAAAACCGCACCCTGCTTCGCTTCGCAACCGCTGGTTCGGTTGACGACGGCAAGTCGACCCTCGTCGGTCGTTTGCTGCACGACAGCAAGGCCGTTCTCGTTGACCAGCTAGAGGCTGTGGCTCGAACCTCTGCCGAACGTGGCTTCGGCGGAGCAGCCGGTGGCCTCGACCTCGCACTGCTAACCGATGGCCTTCGCGCCGAGCGTGAGCAGGGAATCACCATCGACGTTGCCTACCGCTACTTCTCAACCGCCGAGCGCAGCTTCATCCTGGCCGACTGCCCAGGTCACGTTCAGTACACCCGCAACATGGTCACCGGTTCGGCGACCGCAGATGCCGTGGTCGTTCTGATCGACGCTCGCAAGGGTGTGCTCGAGCAGACCCGTCGCCACCTTTCTGTGGTCGCGTTGCTACGCGTGCCAAACGTGATCGTCGCGATCAACAAGATTGACCTCGTCGACTACAGCGAGACCGTTTACAACGACATCCTTGAACAGCTAAAGCTGGTGACCGTTGAGCTAGGTCTTCAGGGCGTTCACGCGATTCCTGTTTCGGCCCTCGAGGGTGACAACGTGGTTGAGCGTTCGACCAAGACCGCTTGGTACACCGGCCCGACCGTGATCGAGCTGCTCGAGACCCTGCCGGCCATCGACGAAATCGAGTCAGACAATGACCCGTTCCGCTTTCCGGTTCAGCTAATCATCCGCCCACAGGGTGGTTTGGTGAACGGCTTGGATGCCAACGAGTTCCGTGACTACCGCGGCTATGCCGGTCAGGTTGCCTCGGGTTCGATCAAGGTTGGCGACGAGGTTGAGGTTACCCCTGGCAACTTCAAGACGCGCGTCACCGGAATCGACCTAGCCGGCCGTGCCATCGACAGCGCTTTTGCGCCTCAGTCGGTAAGCCTTCGCCTGGCCGATGAATTCGACCTCGCTCGCGGTGCAGTTATCGGTGCCGTTGGCACCCTGCCAGAGCCGGTCAAAGAAATTCACGCCGAGATCTTCTGGCTCGACTCTCGTTCGGCAGTACCTGGCACCCGCGTGCTAGTCAAGGCCGGCACCCAGACCGTTCAGGCCATCATTTCTTCGGTTATCGGTCGTCGCAACCTCGACACCCTTGCCATCGAGGGCACGGATGAGTTGAAGGTAAACGACATCGGCAACGTTGTTTTGCGCTTGGCCTCGCCGGTTCCGATCGGCGACTACAACCAGAACCGTCGCGCCGGTGCCTTCCTAATCATTCAGCCACAGGATGGCTCAACCTTGGCCGCCGGAATCAACACCAACGCCCAGTTCGACGAGTTCGACATTTAGTCGACTTCGTCAACCAATCGAAAGAATCATGTCTCGCAACGAAACGATCTACCCAATCGGCCTGCGCCTTGCCGGCCGAAAGGTTGTCGTTGTCGGCGGCGGCGTGGTCGGCACCCGTCGCGTGCGCGGTTTGCTCGAGGTCGGCGCTCGCATCGTGCTGATTTCTCCAAACGCCACGGATGAACTAACCCGCCTGGCTGATGCCGGTGAAATCGAGTGGTTTGACCGCGGCTACCAGGTGGGCGACCTAGCCGGTGCTTGGCTCGTGCACACCGCAACCGGTGTTGCCGAAGTGGATGCCGCGGTTACCGCCGAAGCCGATGTTGCTCAGATTCTCGTGGTGAATGCTGCCGAGGCCGAAAAGTCGACCGCTTGGGTTCCGGCAATCGCTCGAGATGGTGCCCTTACCGTGGCCGCCTTCGGTGGTGGCGAACCGCGTCGTGCAACGGCACTTCGCGATCAGATCGTCAGCTCGGTTTTCAATAACGAACCGCAGGTGTCCGGCACGGTTGCACTAATCGGTGGCGGCCCCGGCGACCCAGAGTTGGTCACCCTGCGCGCTAAGAAACTACTGGCCGGTGCCGATGTCGTGGTCTACGACCGCCTCTCGCCTTTTCAGCTCGTCGAAGAACTTCAGCCTCGCGCAACCGCCGGCCTGGTCGACCTAATTGACGTTGGTAAGGCTCCAGACAACCACCCGGTTCCGCAGGATGAGATCAACGCCATCCTGGTTCGCGAAGCGAAACTCGGCAAGCGAGTGGTTCGCCTCAAGGGCGGCGATCCTTACGTTTTCGGTCGCGGTGGCGAAGAGCTAATCTCTTGTGTCGAGGCGGGCATCGAGGTCGAGGTTGTCTCGGGCATCTCGAGTTCGATTTCGGTACCGGCAATCGCCGGCATCCCGGTCACGCACCGAGGCGTGGCAACCAGCTTCACCGTGGTCACCGGACACGAAGCAGTGCGTAACATTGCTGGCGGTCGCGACCATACTGTGGTGATATTGATGGGTGTTAGCACGCTTGCCGAATCGGCAGATGCGCTGGCCGCTGAAGGCCGAGGCTCTGATTGCCCGGTCGCCATCATCGAGGATGGCTTCGGACCAAACCAAAGAGTCACCATCGCAACACTTGGCACCATCGCTTCGATTGCCGAAGCAACCGGCGTGAAAGCGCCTGCCGTAATCGTCATCGGTGACGTGGTCTCGCTCAGCGGGCACAAAAGTTTTTTGAAAGAAGGAACCAAATGACCAAGCAGCTTCGCGTAGCGATCATCGGTGCGGGCCCTGCCGGCATCTATGCCGGCAACATCCTGGCCGGCCAGTATCCAGAGGTCGAGATCGACCTATTCGACCAGCTCCCTGCGCCTTACGGTCTGATTCGCTACGGTGTTGCACCTGACCACCCGCGCATCAAGGGTATCGTCAACTCGCTGCACGAGATGCTGAACTCGGGCAAGATCCGCTTCTTCGGCAACGTCAACTTCGGCACCGACCTGCACCTAGCCGACATCCGCAAGCACTACCACGCGGTGATCTTTGCGACTGGTGCAATCAAGGATGCCAAGCTCGACATCCCAGGCATCGACCTCGATGGCTCATACGGCGCCGCCGACTTCGTTTCGTGGTTCGACGGTCACCCAGATGTGCCGCGCACCTGGCCGCTAGAGGCCGAGCAGGTTGCGGTTTTGGGTAACGGAAACGTTGCTCTTGACGTGGCTCGCATGCTTGCCAAGCACGCCGACGACCTGTTGAGCACCGACATCCCAGCCAACGTTTACGAGGGTCTAAAGGCATCGCCGGTCACCGACGTACACGTTTTCGGTCGCCGCGGCCCAGCCAGCATCAAGTTCACCCCGATCGAGCTTCGTGAGCTCGGCGAGGTCGAGGACGTCGACATCGTGCTTTACGACGAAGACTTCCCAGAGGGCTGGTTCGATGAGGACGCCGAGGGTGTCACCAACCAGCACAAGGTCATGGCTCGCGTCATGGACTCATGGCTAGAAGAGAAGCCTTCAGGCGCAAGCCGTCGCCTTCACCTGCACTTCTGGCACAAGCCAGTCGCTATTTTGGGCGAGGATGGCAAGGTTGCCGGCATGAAGTTTGAGCGCACCCAGGATGCTGGCGCTGGCGCTGTTTCAGACACTGGTGTGTTTGTGAACTACCCACTGCAGGCCGTTTACCGCGCAATCGGTTACTTCGGCAGCGAGATCCCTGGCGTTCCATTCGACGACAAGTATGGCGTCATCAAGAACGACGGCGGCCGTGTGGTTGACGAGCACGGCAAGCGCGTTGATGGTCTTTATGCAACCGGCTGGATCAAGCGTGGTCCGGTTGGTCTGATTGGTCACACCAAGAGCGATGCTCTCGAGACCGTCGAGAACCTAGTTGCCGACGTAGCCGGTCTGAACGACCCAGCCGAGCCATCGACTGACGCAGTGTTGGCAACCTTCGCCGAGCGCGGCGTTGAGTTCACCACCTGGGAGGGTTGGCTAAAGCTCAACCAGCACGAGATCGCCCTAGGCGAGGCCTTCGAAGGCGTCGACCGTGAGCGCGTCAAGGTTGTCGCTCGGGATGAGCAAGTGAGCATCAGCGCGGGGCGTCAATAATCTGACGGTTATGTCAGATTTAGCAACGCGCTTTGCGGTGCCACCACTGGTGTCGATTTACCTTCGAAAGTGAAAAACCCCGAGGAGAATTCCTCGGGGTTTTTCTTTGATTTGTTTAGCGAGCGACAACCAAACCGCGGTTGCGCAGGGTGCGCTGGCGAATTGGCGAGAACACCAAGCGTTCGATTAGAACACCGACGATCATGATGACGATGATCGAGCCGAGCACGAGAGACATGTCACCTAGCTGGCGGCCGGTGTCGAGCATCTGACCGAGGCCCGGGCCAAGCGCTGGGCTGATCGCGATAAGTTCTGCAGCCATTAGTGAACGCCAGGCGAAGGCCCATCCTTGTTCTAGACCAGCCAGGTAGCCAGGCCAGGCGGCAGGAATCACAATGTGACGAATCGAACTGAAACCGCGCGCACCAAGCACCTTGCCAGCGCGAAGGTAAAGCGGTGGAATCTGGTCGATTCCCGAAATCAAACCGTTGGTGATTGATGGCACGGCACCCAGAAGAACCACGGCAAAGATGGTCGCGTCAGAGAGACCAAACCAAATGATGGCCGCCGGAACCCAAGCAACCGAAGGAAGCTGCTGAAGTCCGGTGATCAATGGGCGGGCGATGGCGCGAAGGGCCGAGTTCAATCCGAGCGCGATGCCTAGCGGGGTCGCAATCAGTAGCGAGATGGCAAAGCCCTGGACGCCCTTACGAAGGCTGTTGAAGGCCGACTCGAACAAGATGCCCTGCGCGGCCTGGTCAACTAGTGACTGCCAAACCATGGCTGGTGAAGGCAGTACCCAAACCGGCGCCAGTTCAAGGGCGACCGCACCCTGCCAAACGGCAAGCACGAAGGCCACCGCAGCCAGTGGTGCTAGGGCGCGAAGAACGCGATTGCGACGGCTCTTTTGTGGAGCTGCCGTGGTTTCTAGTGCATCGAGACCTGCAGATAGCGAGACGATTGCCTCTTTGCGAGCCTCTAGTGGCTGTGGCTTAGTTGGCATGGCGACGAATCTCGTTTCTCAATCGGTCTGTAATCTCGTGAGCAAGCTCGGCAACGTTGGCCTCGTCGATGCGACGTGGTTCGTTGAAGTCAACATCCCATTCTTGGATGATGCGACCCGGCTTTGAAGACATCAGAATCACGCGCTGACCAAGGCGAACTGCCTCACGCACGTTGTGGGTTACGAAGATCACGGTCAGCCCGGTTTCTTCCCAGATGCGAATGAGTTCGTCGTGCAGTAGGTCGCGGGTGATGGCGTCGAGTGCTGCAAATGGCTCATCCATGAGCAAAATCTTGCGGCCCTGAGAAAGTGCGCGGGCGATTGCCACGCGCTGGCGCATACCGCCCGAAAGTTCGTGCGGACGCTGGTTGTAAGCGTTCGGCAGGTGAACCAGCTCGAGAAGTTCTTGAGCTCGAGCCTTGCGGCCTTCTTTAGGGTGACCGCTCAACTTCAGCGCTAGCTCGATGTTCTTACCGGCGGTTAGCCAAGGCAGAAGGGCTGACTCTTGAAACATCAGAGTCGACTGCTCGGCAAGCTCAACCGAGCCACTCGATGCGGTGTCTAGACCCGAAAGGATGTTTAGCAGGGTCGACTTTCCACAACCCGAGGCGCCAACCAGCGAAACGAACTCGCCGGCGCGAACTTCTAGGTTGAGGTTATCGATGATGATTGGCCCGTTTGAGGCGAACTTCTTGCTTAGATTCGAGATCTTCACAACAGGCCGAATAGCCCCCGAACCTAAGTTCGAAGGGCTACCCAGCTGGTTGCTAGACGTCTCTGTTTTTGAGATTGTCATGATTCCTTTAGTTACTCTTTGCCTAGACCCGCGGCAGAAACAGTTTTCTGCTTTCCTGCCTTGAGCAAACCGTTGAGAATTCGTAGGTCGAAGATTCCCTTTAGGTCGGCAGCGCTCAGTGATCCGCTGAGCACCTTTGCGTTTACGCCGGCGATAAAGCTGGTCTTCCAGGTGCTGGCCAGTGGGTCAGCAGTAAAGCTAAGTGCTGGCCAAGCTGCCGAGATAACGGCGTCGGTTAGCGTCTTGCCGGTGCGAGCCTTTAGTTCAGCCTGTGCCGCATCGATAGAAGCCTGCTTGTTGGCTGGGTTGTTCAAGAAGGCGATTGCTTCATTGTTTGCCTGAAGCAAAGCCTTCACGGTGGCAGGATACTGCTGCAAGAACTTCTGGCTGGCGATTACATCTGTGGTGATGTACTTGCCACCAGGCCAAAGGGTAGCTTCATCCAAGAAGACCTTGCCCTTACCTTCTTGCACTAGGCGAGTAGCCCATGGCTCAGGTACCCAGGCGCCATCGATCGAACCCTTCTGGAAGAGGCTCAAGGTGGTGGCATTCTCGGTAGGCAAGATGTGTGCGGTTTCTGAGCCGGTTCCCACTGCAATCGAGTTCTTGCGTAGGTAGTTGCGAAGCGCAACGTCTTGGGTTCCACCTAGACCAGGGGTGGCAAAGGTGCGACCCTTCAATGCCTTGATCTCCGCTGCTGTTGGCTTGCCCTCGGTTGAGATTAGTTCAGGCTTGACCACGAACTTGGCTCCACCTGAAACGGCACCAGAAACCACATTCAGTAGGGTTCCGCGAGTGGTGGTGTAGCCAGAAATGCTTGGGCTTGGGCCGATGTAACCGAAATCGATTGCACCACCCTTGAAAGCTTCGATCTCTGCAGTGCCGACTGAGAAGATGCTGTACTCAACCTTGGTTGCACCGAGATACTTTTCGAAAATCTGCTTCTGGCGGGCGATTAGCGCTGGTGCGTGAGTGATGTTCGCGAAGTAGGCGATACGCACTTTGTCAGCGGTGCCTGAGGCGGCTTGTGCCGGCGCAACAGAAGTAGCGGCAAGCATCATCGCAACAGCTCCGGCGACGAGGCCGACACGTGTTGTTTTTAGTAGCTTGCTCATTTTCTTTTTACTTTCTTTTAGTTAGATTAGGTATTACCACTATTCCTAGTGGGTAAGTAGAGAATAGAACGCTTCAAATTTGTTCGCATCTTTGTGACGTAATGTTTCGACGAGTGGTTGGATAGGCACATGCAGGTTTCAGCAAAGGTCGATTACGGCATGAGGGCAATGCTCTTCTTGGCCGAGAGTTACCTTGCCGACTCCGCCCAACTGGTCAAGGGCGATGCGATCTCAAAGTCGCAATCGATCCCAGTGAAGTTTCTCGAAGCGATCCTCACCGAACTTCGTCACGCCGGATTTGTGATCAGCCAGCGCGGAGCAGTTGGTGGCTACCGCCTAAGCCGCAACCCAGAGAAGATTTCGGTTGCCGAGCTAATCCGTGTTCTAGATGGCCCACTCGCCGCCGTTCGTGGTCAACGACCAGAGAACGTGCACTATGAAGGCCCAGCCGAAAGACTCCAGGATGTCTGGGTCGGCATCCGTGTGGCATTGCGAAACGTGCTCGAAGGCGTAAGTCTGGCCGATATTCTCGCGGGCAAATTTGAAGAGCCGCTAAGCGGTCTATTGAAGGCCCCGGATGCCTACATCAGCCGCCCGGGCTACGAATCTAACTAACTTTACGATTAGCACTGGGTGAAACTAGGCGCTAGAAGCGTGCGGCGACCTTAGCCGCAATCTTTGCCGCCGAGCCGATCTTCTCGATATCGGCGTCGGTGATTGCCCCCGAAACGAACCAGGCCTCGAATGCCGAAGGTGGCAGTGAAACCCCGTTTTCGAGCATCGCGTGGAAGAACGCATTAAATGCCTTGACGTTCTGTTGCTGTGCATCGGCAAAGTTGCGCACCGGCTTATCGGTGAAGAAGAACGAGAACAGATTGCCCCCGTTTTGGTGGCGGTGGGCAACGCCCTCGGCTGTCAGCGCTTCGCCAATGACCGCAGCCACCTGCTTCGCTCGCAGGTCGAGTGCCGAATAAAGGGCATCATCGCAGAGTTCGAGTGTGGCCAAACCAGCCGCGGTGGCAACTGGGTTTCCGCTAAGGGTACCCGCCTGATAGACGTTTCCGACCGGAGCCAACAAATCCATGATCTTGGCCGAACCGGCAACCGCCGCAACCGGATAGCCACCGCCAATCACCTTGCCGTAGGTAAACAGGTCGGGGGTCCAGGTCTCGGGCACAAAGCCCTCATCAAGGATGTGCTGCGGCGGATTCTGAACCGCGTGCCACCAACCGCCCCTGCTGATTCTGAAACCGGTCATGACTTCATCCAGGATGAAAAGGGCACCGGCGGTCTTGGTTAGTTCTGAGATCAAAGCATTGAAGCCGATAAACGGACTGACCACGCCCATATTGGCAGGCACCGGCTCGGTGATAACCGCGGCGATCTCTTGACCGCGAGTGGTGAAGAGCTCGCGCAGGGCATCGAAGTCGTTGTAAGGCAAGACCACGGTGTCTTGGGCCTGGCCCTCGGTGACACCAGGTGAGTTCGGCAGGCCAAGGGTGGCAACGCCTGAACCAGCCTGAACCAGCAAGGCATCGCTGTGGCCGTGGTAACACCCTGCAAACTTGACGATTACTTTGCGGCCGGTGGCGGCACGTGCGAGGCGAATGGCAGTCATCACGGCTTCGGTGCCAGATGAGACGAAGCGCACCCGCTCAACAGCAGAAACACGGCGGGTGATTTCTTCGGCGAGCAAAACCTCGTTTGGGCTAGGGGCGCCGAATGACGCAGAGCGCGCGGCTGCCTCGGTAACCTTGGCAACGACGTGCGGGTGGGCGTGCCCCAAAATCATCGGACCCCAAGATCCGACTAGGTCGACATACTGATTGCCGTCGACGTCCCAGACTTTTGAACCTTCGCCGCGAACGAAATAGCGCGGGCTACCGCCGACACCCTTGAAGGCGCGAACCGGTGAGCTGACTCCACCAGGGATGACCTTCTCGGCACGTGCCTGCCAAGCCTTCGAGTTCGTGATGTCCTGAGTCATTAGCGACGGTTCAACCAACCGGCAACTTCGATGGCCCAGTAGGTGCAGATGATGTTGGCGCCGGCGCGATACACCGAAGCGAGTGCTTCTAGTATGGCCGGTTCGCGATTGATTAGACCCTGCGCAGCGGCGGCCTCGATCATCGCCATTTCACCCGAAACCACGTAACTGGCGATCGGCAGATCGACCGAGCGGCGAGCCTCGCTGATGATGTCGAGGTAGGCCAAAGCTGGCTTGACCATGATGATGTCGGCGCCTTCGGCCGCGTCGAGCTTGATCTCGCGAATCGACTCGCGGGCATTGCGTGGGTCTTGCTGGTAGGTCTTTCGATCGCCTTCGAGCTGAGATTCGACCGCATCGCGGAATGGGCCGTAGAAGGCCGAGGCATACTTGGCGGCGTAGGCGAGGATCGAAACATCCTGGTGACCGGCGGCATCGAGCGCCCGGCGAGTGGCGGCAACCTGGCCGTCCATCATTCCGCTAGCGCCGAGCATGTGAGCGCCAGCCTCGGCGAGCACTGCCGCCATGCGGCCGTAAATCTCGAGGGTTGCGTCGTTGTCGACGGCGGAGTTGCCATGCGCGTCTGGCTTACCCAGCACGCCGCAGTGGCCGTGGCTGGTGAACTCATCCAAGCAAAGATCGGCGATGACCACGAGTCGGTCGCCAACCTGCGCACGGATGTCGCGAATGGCATTGGACAGCACGCCGTTTGGGTTCAAGGCTTCGCTGCCGAGTGGGTCGCGGTGATTTGGAATGCCGAACACCATCACGCCGCCAATGCCGGCCTCAAGTGCGCGATCGATCTCGACGCGAAGCGATGTCTCGGTGTGCTGAACTACGCCGGGTAGGCCCTTGATTGGCTTGGGTTCGTTTAGCCCTTCGCGCACGAAGAGCGGAAGGATCAGTTGCTCTGGGCGAACCTGAGTTTCGCTAACCAGGTTGCGAATTGCGGCGTTCGCGCGAAGGCGGCGAGGGCGCTGGTTGAGCGAGTTGCTCAAGCCATTTGCTGAGTTGCTCATTGCCATCCTTCAAGAATTCGTTTGACCGCCGCGGCTACCGATTTTGGTGTCGGATTCGATGGTATCGAAGCAACCGTCAGCCCCGCATCCTCGATGACTTTTGCCGTAGTAAAACCGGCGGCCACCAGCGGCATATTCGGCGCAGGAACGAATGACAAAAAGGCGCGTGCGGCGCTCGGTGATCTAAAAATCACGGCCGAAAAATCACCGGCGCGAGCGTCCGTAGCGGTCTCGGGTTCGACAGCAACCGTCACTGTCGTATAAACCACGCCTTGGATGAGCTTCCAGCCAGCGGCCTCGAGTTTGTTTGGCAGGGTCTTCATGGCCAGGAGCCCGGAAGGGATGATGGCGGTTTGCGGGCTTTGCTGAGTACCGATGTTTGCCAGCATTTCGGCCAGCGCCGCCGAGTCTGATAACTCGGGGGTTACCACCTCGGTTGCCCCGAGTTCGCGCAGTGATTGCGCTGTGCGTTCACCGACCGCGGCGAAGTTCAAATCAATGCTTGAGGCGATTGCGTTGCGCAGCACATCGGCGCCAACCAGCTCGGCAAAACAGCGAATGGCGTTCACTGAGGTAGCAATCAACCACTTCGACCCGGGCAGGGCAAGTTCGGCTAAGAGGCGTTGGGCATCGGCTGCATCCGGCGCGCGATCGATGCGAATGTATGGGTCGATCACGGTCTCAATGCCGAGTTCGGCTAGCGCTTGGGCGTCATCCTGGTTGCCATCGGCACGGATGAGCAACACCGGCTTAGTCATTGCCGGAGCCCACATCGAGCTGCTTGGCGACCATCAGGCCGAGTTGGAAAGCCTCGTCGAGCATGGTCTCGCCATTTTCAAGCACGATCGCCGCCTCAGCACGAGAGTGGCGATTGGTTTCTCCATCGCTCAGTTCGGCTACCAGTGAAAGGCGGTTGCCGTCGAGGGTAGCCAGTGCGCCGATTGCGGTTTGGCAGCTGGCATCTAGGCCGACTAAAACAGCGCGCTCGGCGGTGGTGATCAGTCGAGTTTCGATGTGGTCAAGCTTCTCGAGGGCCTTCGAGAGGTCGCGGTCGTAGCCACGGATTTCAATCGCCAACGCACCTTGTGCTGGAGCCGGAAGCAGTTGCTCTGTGGTTAGGTATTCGGTGATTTCGCTCGCGCGATTTAGGCGCTTGATTCCGGCCGCTGCCAGGATGACGGCGTCGAACTCGCCATCGCGAACCTTTTGGATTCGGGTGTCGACATTTCCGCGAATCGGAGCGGTCACCAGGTCTGGTCGCAAGTAGTTAATGCGAGCCGCTCGACGCGGAGAAGAGGTTCCCACCACTGCTCCAGCCGGCAAATCCATAAGCCCGAGACCGCTCTTAGAAATCACTACGTCACGCGAATCTTCGCGCTGTGGGATGGCAACCACCTTCAGGCCGAGCAGTCTCGCCGAAGGCAGGTCTTTCATCGAGTGAACGACGAGATCAACCTCGTTTGCGATCAGGGCATCTCGAATTGACGAGACGAAAACTCCCGGGCGAATCGGGTTCATTAGCGAACCAGCGGTTTCATCACCCTCGGTCGAAATCACAACAATTTCGACCTCGCACTTGGCGACTTTGCGAAGTGCATCGGCTACGTAGTTTGCCTGCCACTGGGCAAGCTTGCTTCCGCGGGTTCCGAGCCGATAAGTCTTAGACACTGTAATCTCCAAACAGCGCTAGCAGCGCCTTGCGATAGTCGCCTTCGTCGCCGGTTGCGGCGAGTGACTTGGCCTTGACGATCGGTTCGTGCAACATTTGATTGGTCGACGCGGTCAGGGTTGCTCGAGCCGCTTGACCGGCCGATTCACCATCACGCTTTGTGATGCGTTCAACTTCTTCATCGATCCACAGGGCGATCTTGCCTCGAATAGCCGCAACGAAAGGCCCGAGGTTTCGCTCGTGCTTTTCGCGTTCGAAAGCTTCGACGCCTTCGCTAACGATATTTTGGGCCGCCAGAATCGCATCGCCGTGTTCCACCGGTGCGTGGTGCTTGATCACCTCTAGGTTCACGAAGTCAACGTTCGGTAGTGACTGAACCTCAGGCGAAACGTCACGCGAGAGCGAAACGTCGATGACCATGAGTGGCTCCTTAGTGGCTGCCAGAGTCGACTTGGTGAGCAGGTCACCTGCGTTGCCACTGCAGCTGATCAGCAGGTCGGCCGAGCCGATCGCCGAGGCGAGTTCGCCAGATTCGACCGAAGTTAGGCCGCGAGAAAGTGCAAAGTCTTGAGCTCGACCACTCGGTGAAAACACCGAAATCTCTTCGATGCCGCTTCGCTTGAGCGCGGCAACCACGACTCGGGCGTGTGCTCCAGTTCCGATCAAAAGGGCTCGTCGACCAGCGTGTGAGCCGTGACGAGATTCTAGATAGTCGAGCGCCACGGTGATGGTCGAGCGACCGGCCGAACCAAGGCCGGTTTCGGTGGTCACCTTCTTGGCCACCTCGGCGGCCTTTTGAAAGACCTGAACCAAGGCGGTTGATGCGTGGCCGGTTGCCTGTGCAGCGGTAAAGCTGCGCTTGACCTGGCCGGCGATTTCTTCTTCGCCAACCACCATCGATTCAAGACCTGCGGTTACCGAAAACAGGTGCTGGGCGGCAGTGGCATCCGAGACGATTTTGAAAACCTGAGCGCAATAGTCGAGGTTCAGGTTGGCTTCGGCCGCGATTGTCTCGAGGGAAAGTTTGCTGGCATCGGCCGAGTTTTCGCAATCGAGGTATAGCTCAAAACGGTTGCAGGTGCTGAGGGTTATCGCGCCGGCAATTGCCGAGTGATTTGCCAAGAGTTTGGCTTCAATGGTGTCTTTTGCCTGACTCAGTCGGTCTAGGTCTTCGAGTGGAACCTCGCGGTAGTCAGTACCGAGGAGGACGAGCGTCACTTCTCGTCAGACTCCTCAGAGTCTTCGTCGTCTTCTGCGTAAAGGTCGGCCCACTTGTCTTCGTACTCAGGCTCGTTGTCGCCAGCGAAGCCGGTTGAGGCTGGAGGAATGTGACCAATTTCTTTTTCAAGCGCGGTCAGATCGGTGTTCGGGCTGAAGTACTTCAGCTCGCGAGCCACCTTGGTGTGCTTTGCCTTTTGACGGCCACGCCCCATGGCGAGACCCCCTTACACGTGCTTGGGCGCGAATAATCGCGCGGGAACGAGTTGGAAACTAAATCAGAGGCTATTTTAGCAGGGTCAATAGAAGGAAAATCCCGGCAAGTGCAGCAAGTGCAGGAGCGAAGAAGTTTAGAAGGATGTTGAAAACTCCTCGCCAAACCTGCTTGGCCTTGAAATATTCGACGGTCTGCGCCGAGAAGGAGCTGAAGGTCGAAAGGCCACCACAGAGGCCAACCGAGACGATCTGAGCGAGCGCGGTGTTGATTGAGAAAAGGCCAAGGCCAGCACCCATGATGAATGAAGCCATTACGTTGGCCACCAGGATGCCCCAAGGCAGCTTGCCGATCCAACGAGCTAGAACTAGGCGAACTACCGAGCCCAAACCGCCGGCTACAGCAATTGCAAGCGCGATTGTGATGTCAAAACTCTTCATTATTCGGTGACCTCTTCAACTTCGTGGCTCACGACTGCATCGTTTCCGGTGAGGCGAGAGGTTAGTGCGTGGGCACCCCAGTAGGCCAGCAGGCTGCCGGCAAAAATTGCTGCAATGAGACCGAAGAAGGTCATCGGGCCAGCGCTGAAGACATCGGCCAGGCTTTGGGCGCCTTGAATCAACATGATCACTCCGCTGGCCTGCAAAAGTGCAACACCACTCATGGTGGTGAAACCGCCGCTGAAGCCGACCGCCCAGAATGCGCGCTTGCCATCGCTAGCAAAACGAGGGTCGCTGTTTAGCCAACCGATGATGGCCGAACCGACGATGTTGACGATTGCCAACGAAGTCAGGTCATCCAAGTTCGAGGACGTGCCGAAGCGCAGCAACGTGCCGATCATGCCACCGGCAAATACCAGCCCGATGTTTTTCAGGGTGAGAGTCAAGGTTTAGTCCTCATCGATGCGCTTTGCAGGCACCTTGGTTACGCCGCCACCAAGCTTGTGCTTGCGTAGGGCTGGGCGGATGAACTCACCGCGACGAGCGTCACCAGGAAGTGGGCGTCGGTTTAGTGGGTTCACGTACTCTGCTGACTCTAGACGCCATGGCACCAAGGTGACCATTACGCCGCGAACATACATGAGCTGCTTGCGGATGCGGTTGGCGCGGTGGTTGTGCAGAACGTGCTCCCACCAGTGACCAACAACAAGTTTCGGCATGTAAACCGAGATGCGCTCAGAGCCGAACTCTGCACGGTGGTTCTGTAGGTACTCGACCAAAGGTGCACCGAATTCGCGGTATGGGCTCTCGATGATCTTTAGCGGAACCTCTAGACCGAACTTCTTCCAGTCGCGCTCAAACTTCTTTGAGTGGGCTGGGTCGGCGGCCACGTGAAGTACATCCAAGCGGGTGTGACGGCTCGAAAGGGCATAGTCGAGAGCCTTTAGCTGTGGCTTGTTTAGCTTGTCCATGAGCACGACCGCATAGTCACCCTTGCTGCCGAACTTGATGTCTGGGTCAAGCGCGATTTCTTGGTTTACGGCCTTGTAGTAACGACCGGTTGCCCACATGACAACCCAAAGGAACGGCATGATGATGAAGACCATCCAAGCGCCGTGGGTGAACTTGGTGACCGAAACGATTACCAAAACCGCCGCGGTTAGCGAGGCGCCGAATCCGTTGATGATGCGACCCGAGGTCGCCTCCTTCTTCGAGATGGTGCCCTTCTTGAGGCCGCGACGCCAGTGCTTCAACATACCCATCTGACCGAGGGTGAACGAGGTGAATACACCGAGAACGTAAAGCTGAATCAGAGCGGTCACCGAAGCCTGGAAGACCAGAATCATGGCCAGTGCCGCGAGGGTTAGTGAAAGCATGCCGTTTGAGTAGACCAAGCGGTCGCCTCGGGTTAGCAGTGCCTTAGGGGCGTAGCCGTCCTTGGCAAGCACCGAGGTCAATAGCGGGAAACCGTTGAACGCGGTGTTTGCGGCAAGCAACAAGATTGCTGCGGTTGCTGCCTGAAGAATGTAGAACAAGACCGAACCGCCGCCGAAGATAGCGGTACCCAGCTGAGCGATTACCGACATCTGTGGACCGACGATTGCGTGGCCCTGTAGCTCTGGGTCTTCGAGGTACTTCACGCCCGAGATCAATGCGAAGGCGACGATACCGACGAACATGAAGATCGCGCTGGCGCCCATCCAAGACATGGTGATCTGAGCGTTCTTGATCTTTGGCTGGCGGAAGGCTGGAACACCGTTGGCGATTGCCTCAACACCGGTTAGTGCGGCCGAACCCGAAGCGAATGAACGCAGTAACAGCATCACAATCAAGAACGGTGTGGCCACGAGCGTCGACTCGGGAACTAGGTGGTAGGCGGCTGAAGGTGCAACGATTGCCTGGCCGGTTAGTAGCTTGATGACACCTGAGACAATCATGATCACCACGGTGGTCAAGAACAGGTAGGTCGGAACAGCGAATGCAAAACCAGATTCGCGAACACCGCGAAGGTTGATAGCCAAGAGCAACAGGATGAAGGCCACGGCAATTTCAACGCGCCACGGGTCAAGGCCTGGGAATGCAGAGATCAGGTTGTCGACACCAGAGGCGATCGAAACGGCAACGGTCATGACGTAGTCGAGAAGCAGTGCAGAGGCCACGGTGAGCGCGGCTTTCTCGCCGAGGTTCTTCTGTGCGACCTCATAGTCACCACCACCAGAAGGGTAGGCGGCAACGACCTTTCGATAGCTGAGGATGATAACGAAAAGCAACAGCACAACCACGGCTGCGATCGCCGGTGCAAAGGCCAGGAAGCTGGCGCCACCGAGGGTCAAGATCATCAAGAGTTCTTGCGGACCGTAGGCAACCGATGAAAGTGGGTCGCTGGAGAAAATAGGTAGCGCGATGGTCTTCGGTAGTAGTTGGCCTTCGAGGTTCTTGTTAGAAAGCTTTTTGCCGAGGAACAGACGCTTAGGTTTCAATGAGTCAATCACGAGAGATAAATCTACTCTTAAACGCCGATGGCCTCCGCTCTTTTGAGAGGGAGGCCATCGGATGACTCAGAGCGGCTTATGCCTTAGCTGCAGTTTCTTTCGCGCTCTCTGGACGGCGACGTGCGCCCATGGAGAAAGTAGAAAGCAAACCTAGGAACAAGAACCCAGCGGCTGCCCAACCGGTGGCCTTGACGCCATCGGTGAAACCGTCGTTTGCTGCTGCCTGAACTTCGGCGGCCTGCTCGGCAGTTGCGCGGGCGCTCATGGCGATCTTGCCAACTGCAGGAAGAGCTCCACCGGCAGAGTCGACTACGGCGGTGGTTAGAACATCGATGAAGTCGTTCTGCAAACCGACGCTCGGCATCGAAGAAACGAAAGCGGTGTCCTTGAGGTGAGTCTCGGCTGCACTCTGGGTTGCGGTGAACAACACGGTTCCAAGAACCGCGATGCCAAGTGCAGAGCCAATCTGACGAACGGTTGACTGTGAGCCCGAAGCCTGGCCAATCTTTTCGATTGGAACCTCGACCATGATCACGCCGGTTAGCTGAGCGGTAGCCAAACCAACACCGATTCCGTATAGAAGAAGGAATGGGGCGACTGGCCACCAACCGCCACCGGTGGTCGCAACCAGCGAGATGCCTGCAACGCCGATTAGCTCGAAGAGCACACCGATCTGAACCGCGCGAACCGCAGGAAGCTTGCCGCTCATTGCGCCACCCACTCCAGATGCCAAGAAGGCACCGCCGGCGAGCCATAGCAAGACCAGGCCAGATGAAACCGGGGTTAGACCTTCGACGTTCTGAAGCCAAAGTGGAATCGCAAATAGCAGACCGAACTCACCCATCGAGATGATTAGCGCGGCGAATGAACCGTTGCGGAAAGAACTGATGTGGAACAAGCCAAGGTCAAGCAGCACGTTCTTGTGTGCCTTTTCACGAGAGCGCTCCCAGAGCACGAACAGTACGGTGAAGACCACCGAGATGGCTAGTGAAACCGGGATGATCGAGATGCCGTCGGTTGGCCACTTGAAGTCACCAAGCTCGAATGGGTGGTTGGCGTTAGCGTTCCACCAGCCGTAGACGCGGCCTTCGATTAGACCAAAGACCAGGGTCGAGAACATGACAACCGAGATGAGCGCACCAACGTAGTCGATGCCGCCTTCGCGGTGGTCTTGCTTAGATTCGGTTGCCCAGATGAGCAGACCGATGATCACGATCAGACCTAGCGGTAGGTTGACGTTGAACGCGAGGCGCCAGCCATCCTTGCCGAAGTCGGTGGCTAGCCAGCCACCAAGAACTGGGCCAAGGGCAACCATTCCACCGATGGTCGAACCCCAAACGGCAAACGCGATGCCGCGCTCTTTACCGTGGAAGGTTGCGTTAACCAGCGACAGTGTGGTCGGAAGCACCATTGCGCCACCGAAGCCCTGAACCACGCGAGCAACGATCATCGAACCGGCGTCGGTGCTGAAACCGGCCCAGACCGATGCGCCGATGAAGATCGCGAGACCGATTACCAATAGGCGGCGGCGACCGATGCGGTCGGCCAGCGAACCCCACACCAAAAGCAGTGAGGCAAACACGAGAACGTAGCTTTCTTGAACCCACTGAACCTGAGTAGAGGTCAGTGAAAGTGCGCGAATGACGTTAGGGAAGATGGTGTTGACGATGGTGCCGTCGATGATTACGAGGGAGATGGCCATCGAGATGAAGACGAGGCCAATCCAGCGATTGCGTGTTTTAGTCATGCCCTAAGGCTATTAGATAATCGCCAAAACGGCAGAGGCTGTTAGCGCCAAAATGATGCCAAACATTTGGCTTCGGGCAATCTTCTCTTTCAAGAAAATGCGGGCAAGGATGATTGTGCCGAGCGGATAAAGCGCGGTCAGCACCGAGACCACCGAGAGTGAACCTTGGCGGCTCGCAATCGTGAAGAAAACGTTTGCGCTCGAGTCGAGAAAACCGGTGGCCATCACGGCAAGCCAGATCTTGGTCGAAACCCTCGAGCGCTGGCCGGCGGCAACCTTGCCCTGGGAGCTGGCGGCCCCACCTCTATTTATGGTCAACAGCATGAAGATTCCTAGCAGCGATGCGCTCACCGCTCGCAGAATGGCAGGCGAGGCGAGGCCAGAATCTTTCGGAGCCGCAGCCAGAGCCAGCAGCACCGCGCCCATGCCGATGCCCGCGCCGATGCCAAGCAACAGCCCCTTAAGTGAGGGCAGTCTGACATCATCGCCGGGCACGAAGCCAACCAGCACCACCGCAACCAGGATGGCGCCGAGCGCGACCCAACCCCAAAGGCTGAAGCGGTCACCCTGTGCGAAACCGATGATCATCGGCACGATTGCCATCACGACTGCGCTGAGCGGCGACAGGATGCTGATTGGCCCGATGGCGAGTGCGGCGTAGAGGCAGGTCATCGCAAATGCCGATGCAATGCCGCCGATCACACCGCAGAGAATGCTGTTGGAGTTGAAGTCGGCGCCCATAAAGAGGGATGCCGTCAGCAATAGTGCAAGCCCAGAAAGGCCTGACCAAAAGGTAACCACAACCGGTTTGATGTGTTTTGAGCCGAGAGCGCCAAAGAAGTCAGCGAAGCCGTAGACCAGTGAGGTCGCGAATCCCAGGACGATTGTGAACACGCAATAAGCCTAGTTAAGTGAAAAACCCGAGACTGCGATGGTCTCGGGTTTTAGTGGCTCCGACGGGCGTCGATCCCGTGACCTCACGATTTTCAGTCGTGCGCTCTACCAACTGAGCTACAGAGCCGAAGATGGAAACCATCTTCATTCGATAAAAGCCCTCCTTTTGAGAAGGGCTCTTACTGAGCGATCCTGACGGGACTTGAACCCGCGACCTCCGCCGTGACAGGGCGGCGCGCTAACCAACTGCGCTACAGGACCTTACTTGGTGCTGGTGTTACCGGTGGTACTTAGTACATCGCTTCATAGTGACCCCAACGGGATTCGAACCCGTGCTGCCGCCGTGAAAGGGCGGTGTCCTAGGCCTCTAAACGATGGGGCCTATAAAGCGGATACTTCATAGCACCAAGCGTCAAGAATAGTCGCTACGGTGGTTCGTTTGCAAGTCGTGTTACTTTCGTAGGTATGAACAACCGAGTCTCGCGCACCCTGATTGCCGTTGCAGCTAGTGCTGCACTGGTATTCGGCGCAACGGTTGTGGCTCCAACTTGGGCGGTTCCGAGTTATCCGAGTGCCGCCGAGGTAGCCGCCGCGAAGAAAAACGTGGCTGCTAAGAAGGCAATGATTGCCCGCATCGAAAAGATCGTGCAAGACCTTGCCGTCGAGGCCAACAAGCTCGGCCGGGTTGCCCAGATCAAGGGCGAAGCCTTCAACCAGGCCCAGGATGCGGTTGACGCGATGACCGCCAAGGTGACCAGTCTGCAGTCACAGGCTGATGTCGCGAATGCCGAAGCCAACAAGGCCAAGGCACAGCTGGGTCAGATTGCCGCTCAGATGTATCGCGATGGTGCCGGTGGCACATCCTTGAATTTGTTTTTGAACGCCGGCAAGGCCGACGACCTGCTATACCAACTGGGTGCCCAAGAAAAGGTGGCTCAGCAGAGCGACACCATTTATAACCGCTCGATGGCCAAGCAAAAGTTTGCCCAGTCGCTCACCGATGAGCTTGCCGGGGCGAAGGCTGAGCTCGCCACCAAGGCCGCTGCGGCAAAGAGTTTGTTCGTCGAAGCGCAGTCGGCGGCCAGTGCGGTTCAGGCCAAGGTAGATGCCAACAACAAGCTCAACAAGACTTTTTATGCACAGCTAGCCGTGTTGCAGAACACCTCGGCCGAACTCGAGCGCCAGCGCGCCGAAGGTCTAGCTGCCGAAGCTCGTCAGAATGCAGGAACCTCTAAGCCGGTTGCACCCGAGCTTTACGCGGTTGGTGATGCAGACTCGGCCAAGGTTCAGATTGCCCTCGACTTTGCCAAGGCCAACCTCGGCGAACGCTACGTGCTCGGCGGAATGGGCCCAGACATTTGGGACTGCTCGGGAATCACCAAGGCTTCGTATGCGGCCGCCGGAATCTACATCGGCACCCACTCGGCCACCAACCAGTTCAACACCATGGCCTCGGCTCGCAAACTGGTTCCACTTTCACAGGCACAGGTCGGCGACCTCATGTGGTACTCGCAGGACTCGGCCTTCAATGGCGACAAGTATCACGTCGTGATCTACCTCGGTGGCGACATGATGCTCGAAGCTCCGAACCCGGCACGAACCGTTCGCATCGTTCCACTTCGCTACGGTGAATTGTTCCCGTATGCCGGTCGACCTTCGGCATAATCTTCAGCCCGGTCTTAGACCTACTTACTCAAAGAAAAAGGACCCCACCAATCGGTGAGGTCCTTTTTTAATTCGTGTTACTTGCAGTTGCAGTTTCCGCCACAGTTGCAGCCGCCGTGTGACTTTGAACCGTCACCCTCGGTGTTGTAGCGAACGATAGCGTCCTGGATGAGGCGCTCGGCCACATCCTTGCCCTGCCACTCGCCAACCTTAACCCACTTGCCAGGCTCTAGGTCCTTGTAGTGAGAGAAGAAGTGAAGCAGTTCGTTCTTGGTCTGCTCAGGAACATCGTTGATGTCCTGGATGTGTGCCCAACGAGGGTCCTTGGTCTGCACGCAGATGACCTTCTCGTCGATGCCGCCGTCGTCTTCCATAGGCAGCACGCCGACTGGGCGAACGTCAACGACGACGCCTGGGAAAACAGGGAACTCAAGAAGCACTAGAGCGTCTAGCGGGTCGCCATCGCCACCAAGGGTCTTGTCGAAGAAACCGTAGTCAACCGGGTAGACAAACGGGGTGAATAGAACGCGGTCTAGGTGCACGCGACCGGTGATGTGGTCTACTTCATACTTGTTGCGACTTCCGCGAGGAATCTCGATTACTGCTTCGTAACCCATGGTTCTCCTAAATAGGCTTGAGGGAGAGGAAAATCTCTACCTAAAGATTACCGAATGCTTGCCGAAAGGAGCACCAGTTGACCGACCGCCCGCGTCTGACTCCGGCAATCGCCGATGTTCGACGTGCGGTTCGTGAGGGCTGGGATGCCTCCGGCGTGGTCGCCGGCGATCTGGTGCTGGTCGCGTGTTCGGGTGGGCCCGACAGTTTGGCGCTCGCCGCAGCTGTCGCTTTCGAGGCGCCGCGGGCCGGTATTTCGGCCGGTGCGGTGATTGTCGAGCACGGCATCCAAGCAATCACCAAGGATGTTGCCGCGCGCACGGCCGAGGTTTTGCGAACCCTCGGGCTAGACCCGGTTCAGGTGGCGCACGTTTCGGTCGGGGAGGACGGCGGTCCAGAGGCGGCGGCACGCGCCGCGCGTTACGAGGCGCTCGACGAGGCAGCCGCTGCGCTCGATGCCAAGGTTGTCATGCTCGGCCACACCCTCGACGACCAAGCCGAAACCGTGATGCTCGGGTTGGCCCGCGGTTCTGGCCCGCGCGCCATCAACGGAATGGCCGTGCACTCGGGCCGTTACCTGCGACCGTTGCTGGGAATCAAGCGCGAGACCACCCATGCCTTTTGCGAAGACTCTGGCCTCGAGCCATGGATCGACCCGCAAAACTCAGAGGACCGATTTACCCGAGTGCGCGTGCGCCAGGCGGTGCTGCCAATGCTCGAGATCGAACTCGGCCCTGGCATCGCCGAATCACTTGCCCGCACCGCCGAGCTAGTTCGCGAAGACAGCGAATTCCTGGATGAATTGGCGCTCGCCGCCTACGACGGTTGTGTCAGCGCTGGCCCGACATCCTTGGAGCTATCGGTAGAGGCGCTCGATTCCCTGGCCGCCCCGATTCGCAACCGAGTGATTTTGCGCTCGCTAGAGGTTTTCGGGCCGACTTTTTCGCGAGTTCACGTGCTTGCGGTGGCCGATTTGGTTTCGAACTGGCACGGGCAGAAAGAACTCACCCTGCCAGGGGTTAGAGTTGTACGCACGGGTTTGAAAATAACCCTAAAAACCACCAAAACCCTCAAATCAGGAGCCTGCTAAGTGGATCTGTCAAAGGTAAGCGACAAAATCACCAAGGTGCTAGTCACCGAAGAACAGATCGACGCGAAGGTGGCTGAGCTGGCCGCTCAGATCGACGTTCAATATGCGGGCAAGGATGTGCTGCTCGTCGGCGTTCTAAAGGGTGCCGTCATGTTTATGGCCGACCTGTCTCGCGCAATTCAGATTCCGGTGCAGATGGACTGGATGGCCGTTTCTTCTTACGGTTCTGGAACCGTTTCTTCTGGCGTGGTTCGAATCTTGAAAGACTTGGATGCCGACGTTCTCGGCCGCCACGTAATCATCGTCGAAGACATCATCGACTCAGGTCTAACCCTTTCGTGGTTGGCATCAAACCTCGAAGCGCGCGGAGCGGCTTCGGTTGAAATCGTTGCGTTCTTGCGCAAGCCAGACGCAGCCAAGGTTGATGTCAAGGTTGCCATGGTCGGTTTCGACATCCCTAACGAGTTCGTCGTTGGCTACGGTCTCGACTTCGCCGAGGACTACCGCACGCTCAAGGGTGTCGCCATCCTTGACCCTTCGGTTTATAACTAATCGCCTACAGAGAACACCAGTACTAGTTGTCGCTGGCATTCGATAGCCTTAAGCGGTGAACTTGAAAAAAATTCTTAGTGGTCCATTCGTCTGGATTTTCGTTGCCGTTGCCGTAATGATCATCGGTTCGTCGCTCGTAAGCGGCACCGGTTTCAAGCAGGTAGACACCCAGGTCGGTCTCTCAATGATCGCCGAAGGCAAGGCCGACACTGTCAAGGTCCTCGATGGCGACCAGCGCGTTGATGTGGTTCTAACCAATGAAGACGCCAAGTTTGGCAAGAAGATTCAGTTCTATTACGTTGCCGCTCGTGGCCCGCAGGTGGTCGACACCATCGCGAACGCCACCATCAAAGAGGGTTACAACGACGAGGTTCCAAACACCCCTTGGTACCTAGCGCTGCTCGGCAGCTTGATTCCTTTCGTCATCATCGGTGCCATCTTCTGGTTCTTGATGTCTGGCATGCAGGGTGGCAACAGCAAGGTGATGAACTTCGGTAAGTCACGTGCCAAGTTGGTCAACAAAGACACTCCAAAGGTCACCTTCGCCGACGTAGCCGGTGTTGACGAGGCCATCGAAGAGCTAGAAGAAATCAAGGATTTCCTAAAGTCACCACAGAAGTTCCAGGCGGTTGGCGCCAAGATTCCTCGCGGTGTCTTGCTTTACGGCCCTCCGGGAACCGGTAAGACCCTGGTTGCCAAGGCGGTTGCTGGCGAAGCTGGCGTTCCGTTCTTCACCATCTCGGGTTCTGACTTCGTCGAAATGTTTGTCGGTGTCGGTGCCTCGCGTGTTCGCGACCTATTCGACCAGGCTAAGCAGAGTGCCCCAGCGATCATCTTCGTTGATGAGATCGATGCAGTTGGTCGCCACCGCGGCGCAGGAATCGGCGGCGGTAACGACGAGCGCGAGCAGACCCTGAACCAGCTCTTGGTTGAGATGGACGGCTTCGACTCGAAGACCAACATCATTCTGATTGCGGCCACCAACCGCCCAGACATCCTTGACCCTGCGTTGCTTCGCCCTGGTCGTTTCGACCGCCAGATCGGCGTTGGCGCACCAGACCTAATCGGTCGCGAACAGATCTTGAAGGTTCACGCTAAGGGCAAGCCAATCGCCGACGACGTAGACCTCGCTCTAGTTGCTCGTCGCACCCCGGGCTTCACCGGTGCCGACCTTGCCAACGTCTTGAACGAGGCAGCGCTTCTTACCGCTCGTCAGGGCGACAAGCAGATCACCGCGGCCACCATCGATGAGTCAATCGACCGTGTCATCGGCGGCCCGCAGAAGAAGTCGCGCTTGATGCAAGACAAGGAGCGACTAAACACCGCTTATCACGAGGCCGGCCACGCCCTAGTTGCCGCTTCGCTAAACGACAGCGACCCGGTGACCAAGGTCACCATTCTTCCTCGCGGCCGCGCCTTGGGTTACACCATGGTCTTGCCACTAGAAGACCGTTACTCGGTTTCACGCAACCAGTTGCTCGACCAGATTGCCTATGCAATGGGTGGCCGCGTCGCCGAAGAAATCGTCTTCCACGACCCAACTACCGGCGCTTCGAATGACTTCGAAAAGGCAACTGCCACCGCCCGTCAGATGGTCACCCAGTATGGATTCAGCTCGACCCTTGGTGCCGTCAGCTTCGGCGGTGGCGGCGAGGTGTTCATCGGCCGTGACATGGCCCAGGCTCGTGAATATTCAGAGGTCACCGCTCAGCAGATCGATGCCGAAATCCGCGCGATTCTTGAGGGCGCTCACAACGAGGCATACAAGGCAATCAACCAGAACCGTGCAGTTCTTGATGCCATGGCGAAGGAGTTGATGGAGAAGGAAACCCTGAACCCAGACGACATCGCCCGCATTTTCAAGGCGGTTAAGAAGTTGCCAAAGCGCGCTCAGTGGTTGTCTAGCAAGTCTCGTCCGGTTTCAAAGATCGCTCCGATCGCGATTCCGGTAAAGGGCTCATCGGCCGCTAAGGCATCGGCTCGTAAGGCCGCCGAGACCAAGGCAACCGCTGCAGCCAAGAAGCCGGCCGTCAAGAAGGCTGCTGCGCCGAAAAAGCCAGTTGCCAAGAAGGCGACCGACTCGAAAGACCAGGCCTAGTTTCAAGTGATTGATTCCGAACGCATCAAGGCGGCGGTTGTCGAGCTAATCTCGGCAATCGGCGAAGACCCGAATCGAAGTGAGCTTCAGGCCACGCCGACCAAGGTCGCCGAGGCGTATGCGGAATTCTTCAAGGGCGTCGGTCAAGACGCCAAGCTTGCCATTGCCGACACCTTCGAGGCCGAGCACATCGAAGTAGTGATTCTCAAAGACATCGACTTCGTGTCGATCTGCGAGCACCACCTGCTGCCGTTCACCGGAGTCGCTCACATCGCCTACCTGCCTAGCGACCGAGTTGTCGGCCTTGGCCGCCTGCCAAAGTTGGTTGAGATCATTGCCGCTAGACCACAGCTGCAAGAAAACCTAACCGCCCAGATTGCTGATGCCCTCGAAGAAGGCCTCGGCACCCAGGGCGTGGTCGTGGTCATCGAAGCTCGCCACCACTGCGTGGTCTCTCGAGGCGCTCGACAGCCCGAAGCCAACACGGTGACCATGGCGGCCCGCGGCGTCTATTCAGAACCAATTGCACGCGCCGAAGTCATGGGGCTGATCTCAAAGTGAGCGAAAGTCGCACCGAAAATAAGCGTGCGGAGTTTCAGCGACCTTTGGTGATGGGCGTGCTCAACGTCACACCAGATTCATTCAGCGATGGCGGCGAATACGATTCGCTCGGAGCCGCGCTAGATCACGCTCGACTGCTCATTATGGGCGGCGCAAACATCATCGATATCGGCGGCGAATCGACTCGACCTGGTGCACCGAGAGTTGCCCCAGATGTTGAACTTTCGCGAGTTATGCCGGTTATCGAGGCTCTCACCGCAGAGCTTGCCGAGACCAACCGCCGTGACGTTCGCATCAGCATCGACACTATGAACGCAACTACCGCCCTGGCAGCGGTTTCGGCCGGAGCCCACATCATCAACGATGTATCTGGCGGCCTTGCCGATTCAAAAATGTTTGCGGTGGCCGCGGCAACTGGTGCCGAGATTGTGATTTCACACTGGCGCGGTTTCAGCGACGGCATGGATAAGTTGAATACCTATCTTGACCTCGCCGCTGAGGTAGCCGCCGAGCTCAAACTTCGCATTGATGCCGCCGTGGCCGCAGGGGTTTCGCGCAACAAGATCATCCTTGACCCGGGTTTGGGTTTTGCCAAAGATATGGGGCAGAACTGGGAATTGGTCGCACGTCTCGATGAGCTAGACAAACTCGGTTTGCCGATTCTGGTCGGTGCTTCACGCAAGCGATTTATCGCCGGCGCGCTAGACGCCGACCTCGATGCGGCCGACGCCGAATCTGGTCAGATCAACAATGGTCGCCGCGACCTAGCCACCGCCGTGCTAACCGCTTTGCTGCTCCAGCGCAAACTGTGGGGTGTTCGAGTGCATAACGTGATCGCAACCAACGACGCGATTGCAATTGTTGAGGCGCTTCGGTTTGCCGAAGACGGCAAGTCAGGGCAGAGTTAACCTATGCGCGAAAAGCCTCAGCGACACAAAATCAAACTGACCGGTTTGCGGGTTTACGCGCACCACGGCGTCTTCGATTTCGAGCGTCAGAATGGTCAAGACTTTTACATCGATGCCACCGTTTGGATCGACGGTGACGCAGCCGCATTCGGCGACGACCTTTCGAAGACCGTGCACTACGGAGACCTGGCCAAGGCCATAGTCGACAACGTGAAGTCTCAGCCGGTTGACCTGCTCGAGACCCTCGCTCAGCGCCTACTAGACATGGTCATGAACTTCGGTGGCGGCCCAGCCGGCGGCCCGGTGATCAAGGCCAAGATCACCGTGCACAAGCCAAACGCCCCAATCATCTATGAATTCGAGGATGTCTCGGTTTCGGTCAAGGCCAAGCGTTCATGAGCGAACCGGTTCGTGCCGTGCTAGCCATCGGTGGCAACCTGGGTAAGCGCCGCAAGACCATCCGCAATGGTCTGAAGGCTTTGGCAGCCACCAAGGGAATTTCAAAGGTTGTCTGTTCTCCGCTGGTTGAGTCTTCGGCGATGACCGAAGAGGGCATCGACGAGACCAAGCCGAACTACATGAATGGTGTGGTGCAGATCATGACCACCCTCAAGCCAAAAGAGCTGCTCAACGAGATTCGCCGAATCGAAACCGAGAACGGCCGCATTCGTCTCGAGCGCTGGGGTTCGCGAACCCTCGACATCGACATCATCACCTATGGCGATGTTTTGAAGGCCACCAAAGATTTGACCATCCCACACCCACGCGCGTTCGAACGCGCCTTCGTGCTGGTGCCTTGGTCGCTGCTGGACTCACAGGCGATTCTGCCGGGATATGGCAAGGTCGCCGATCTGGCCGAGCCAATCAAAGACCAGGTTTGGTTAGCCAAGTGAAGCCGACGAAAATCCTGAACCTCATCGCGTGGGCGATTCCAACCGCCACCGCCGGATACCTGGTGTCAAAGCTGATCACGACCAACGGTGGTCAGGTTCCGGTTACCCCGCTAAATCTCATCTTGACCCTGGTGGCGATTTCGATCATTCTGGTCAGTTTTGCAGTGCCGATGCTTCGCTATCGCAAGGCGCTGGCCGAGCAGGTCAAGAACTCGGCGGCACCTCGACCTAAGCGACTAAACCCGTTCTATGCCGTTCGCCTCTTGCTGCTCGCGAAGGCAACCGCACTGTCGGGCGGGCTGTTCACCGGTTGGCATCTCGGTGTTATCTGGATGCAGATTTCATCAACGGTAACCACCGACTCAATCTGGCAAAACTTCTTTGCGCTGCTGGCTTCGATCGCCATGGTCGTCGTCGGCATCATCGTCGAGCGCATCTGCCGCATCAAGGATGACGGCGCCGAATCAGAGGCACCAAAAACCGGAGAGGCGCTCGCGTAATGCAGGGTCGTCTTTCGGTAGGAATCATCGGCGCTGGCCCGGTGGGCACGGTTCTCGGTCAGGCGCTGGCTGCGGCCGGTCACTTCATCGTGGGTATTGCGACCACCGACGAAAAGAACATCGAGCGCGCCGAGATTTTGTTGCCGGATGTCCCGATCAAGACTCTGCCTGCCATCCTTGAGGAGGCCGATTTGGTGCTGCTTGCGATTCCGGCCGACCAGATTGCGCCGACCGTTAACGGCATCGCCCAGAACAGCATGTGGCGCTCGGGCCAGCTGGTCGCTCACACCGCTGGGCAGTTCGGTTTCAACATCCTTGGCCCGGCAACTGCACAAGGTGTGATTCCGCTCGCGATTCACCCAGCGATGACCTTCACCGGTACCAGCATCGACCTGTCGCGCATTCGCGAGAGTTTCTTTGCCGTGGCGGCGCCTGTGGTTGCCCTACCGATCGCTCAGGCGCTGGTCATCGAAATGGGTGCCGAGCCGATCGTGATTCACGAGGATGACCGCGCCAAATACTTCGAGGCCGTTTCGGTGGCCAACCAGTTCTCGGCGATGATCGTGAATCAGGCAATCGGATTGCTAGAAGAAATCGGTGTCGAAGACGCTCGCGGTGTCATCGCGCCGACCATTCGCAGCGCGGTTGAACAAGCTCTCGCCAAGGGGCACCAGCCACTAGACCCGGATGAGTTGCTGAGCTAGTGAAGACAGTTGTTACCGCCGCCGAACTAACCGCGGCCATCGATGAAGAGCGCGACCTACCTGGCTGTGCCGGGCTAAAGGTTGCCTTTGTGCCAACCATGGGTGCGCTGCACGCCGGTCACCTTTCGCTGGTTCGCAAGGCTCGCGAATACGCCGACCTCGTGGTGGTTTCGATTTTCGTTAACCCGCTGCAGTTTGGTGCTGGCGAAGACTTTGAGAAGTATCCGCGAACCCTTGAGGTCGACGCCAAGGTTCTCGAGGAAGCCGGCGCGGATGTGCTGTTCGCACCAACCGTCGACGTGGTCTACCCGGCTGGTATCGAGGCGGCCAACGCAGCGGCAAAGCTTCGCCCAGTCCTGCACTCCGGTGAGGTTGGCAAGACCTTCGAGGGTGCCGCCCGCCCCGGTCACTTCGACGGAATGCTCGCAGTCGTTGCCCGCCTATTCGAACTGGTGAACCCAGACTTCGCCGTCTTTGGTGCCAAGGATGCCCAGCAGCTCTTCTTAATCAAGCGCATGGCGGCCACCGAGTTTCCTGACCTGCACATCATCGATGCACCAATCGTTCGCGAGGCCAGCGGTCTGGCGATGTCTAGCCGCAACCGCTACCTCGACGCAACCAAGCTCGAGGTGGCTGGGCAGCTATCGAAGGCGCTCAACGTGGGTAAGGCTGCGGCCGAAACCCTCGGGGCGAAGCCATCCATGGCTGTGAATGCGGCCCGAGCCCGACTAGAAGGCGTGCCTGAGGCTAAACTTGATTACCTAGCCCTGGTTGACCCGAGCAGTTTCGAATTAATCGACGACCGCTTTACCGGCCGGGCGTTGATGTTGATCGCTGCGGTGGTCGGCAACACAAGACTTATCGACAACCTCACCATCGATTTTCAGGAGCCATTCGCATGAGCGATGACCTAAACCAGACCGAAGACGCCTTCGAAGACGACCTGCCTGAGCAGATTGCCGTTCGTTTGGCTAAGCGCGACCGCCTAAACGAAGCGGGCGACGCCTACCCGGTCAGTGTTCCGGTCACCACCACCATTGATGCAGTGCGCGCCGAGAACCCAGGTCTCGAGGCTGACGTTGCCACCGGCAAGATTGTCGGCATCGCCGGTCGTATCGTGTTCCTTCGCAACACCGGAAAGCTTTGTTTCGCAACCCTTCAGGCTGGCTCTGGAGAGCGCATCCAGGCGATGCTTTCACTCGACAAGGTCGGCGAAGAGCGCCTGCAAGAGTGGAAAGAACTCGTTGACCTAGGCGACCACGTTTTCGTTTCGGGCGAGGTTATTACCTCGAAGCGCGGCGAGCTTTCGATTCTTGCCGACGAGTGGTTGATGGCCGCCAAGACCATCCGCCCACTGCCAAACCTTCACAACGAACTCGGTGAAGAGTTCCGCGTTCGTCACCGCTACATCGACCTGATCGTGCGCGACCGCGCCCGCGAAGTGGTTCAGATTCGTTCAAAGGTGATGCAGTCACTGCGTCGCACCTTTGAGGCAGAGGCATTCCTCGAGGTCGAGACCCCGATGCTGCAGACCATCCACGGTGGTGCTTCAGCTCGTCCGTTCAAGACTCACTCAAACGCCTTCGACACCGAACTTTTCTTGCGCATCGCGCCTGAGCTATTCCTAAAGCGTGCCGTAGTCGGTGGCATCGATCGCGTCTTCGAGATCAACCGCAACTTCCGCAACGAGGGTGCCGACCGCACCCACTCGCCTGAGTTCGCGATGCTCGAGGCATACCAGGCTTACGGCGACTACAACTCAATCGCTGACCTAACTCAGAAGCTGATTCAGAACGCCGCCATGGATGTCTTCGGTACCCACCAGGTAGTTCTTGAAGATGGTTCGATCAACGACCTAGGTGGCAACTGGCCGCGCATCTCGATGTATGAATCACTTTCAGAAGCCGCTGGCGTGACCATCACCCCAGAGACTCCGATGGCCGAGCTAAAGAAGCTAGCCGCTTCGGTGGGCATCGAGATCGAGCACCCACTTGCCGGCAAGTATGTCGAAGAGCTGTGGGAGCACTTCGTGAAGGGTGACCTAGTAAACCCGACCTTCGTCATCGACTTCCCGGTAGACACCTCACCGCTAACTCGCGACCACCGCTCAAAGGCCGGCGTCGTCGAGAAGTGGGACCTGTACATCCGTGGTTACGAACAGGCAACCGGCTATTCAGAGCTAGTTGACCCGGTCATTCAGCGTGCACGCTTTGTTGAGCAGGTGACCCTGGCAGCAGCCGGTGACCCTGAGGCGATGAAGTTGGACGAGGACTTCTTGAAGGCACTCGAGTTCGGCATGCCACCTTCGGGCGGTATGGGTATGGGCATCGACCGCCTACTCATGAGCCTCACCGGCCTCGGCATCCGCGAGACCATCATGTTCCCACTGGTGAAGTAATGGACTGGTCAATTTTCTGGGACGCGTTTCTATCGCTAGTGCCACCGATTTTGGTCGGCGGCTTGTTCTGGATCATGATGCGCTCGATTCTTCGAGCCGACCGCACCGAACGCAAGGTCTACTCAGAGATCGAAGCTGAACTACGCGCCGAGGCCGAAGCCAAGTCGGCCAAGGATGCTAACAAGTAGAAGTAATTCCTTGTCTGGAGACCGCTAAAGAGTTATCCTTTAGGTAGCAGCGCGGGTACTTCGTCAAAGTTAATAGCTTTGACCAAGGAGGCGTTATGCCCCAGATGTCCAAGGACTACCTGGGGCCGCTACATTTCTGAGGGGCCTTTCAAGGAGTTCCGTTGCGCCCCGACATTCAATCGCTCTATCGCTCAACCAAGCATCCCATCGCATTCATCGATGAAAGTTTTGAAACCCGCGGGCCAGATAGTTTTTACATATTGGCAATCGTTCTTGTCGAACCTGCGAGGTTGGACTCGGTTCGCCAAAGGGTGGCGAAGCTAAATAGCGGGCATGCGATTCATGCCTCGGATTTGGGATTCAAAAAAGCGTATGGATTGCTGGATGATTCGGTCGCACTGCTTGCCAACGACCACGACAGCGCTGACATCATTTACGCTCGCCCATTTCAAAATGGCGACATCACCGGAGAAAAAACTCGACAACTTTGCCTCCAAACGGCCTTATCTACTCTCCACCGAGAGTTCGAGACTGAGCTGTTTGTTTTAGACAGTCGACGACTCAAGGATGCCGATGAGAGTGATCGTCGAACCGCAGGCGATTTGCGCAAGGTTCGCAAACTATCCAGAAATGCGAGACTATTGCACGTTTGGCCTGCCGAGGAACTGCTTGTAAGTCTTGCCGATATTTTGGCTTGGACCTACCGTCAGAAATTGACTAATCGGGATTCTCGGTGGTTCTCGGCACTTGAAGCCGAGGTGAAAGTAACTCGAGTCGGCGACTCGTAGAGTTTGCGTTCCAACCAAAAAAGCCGTGCTGAGTGCGAGCAAGATTTACCTTGGAGCGAACAGCCCCCAATCCTGTCAAAATCCGACCTAACATCTTCATTAGAAGCCTGAAACCATAGGCTTCGAATGGAGACAAGATGTTTGAGAAATTCACCGACAAGGCTCGTCGCGTTGTTGTGCTTGCACAAGAAGAAGCCAAGCTTCTAAACCACAACTACATCGGCACCGAGCACATCCTTCTGGGTCTAATCCACGAAGGTGAAGGCGTCGCGGCCAAGGCCCTAGAGTCACTCGGCATCAACCTCGACTCGGTGCGCCAGCAGGTGCAAGAGATCATCGGTCAGGGCCAGCAGGCTCCAGCCGGTCACATCCCATTCACCCCTCGCGCCAAGAAGGTGCTTGAGTTATCGCTTCGCGAAGCCCTGCAGCTTGGCCACTCATATATCGGCACCGAGCACTTGCTGCTTGGCCTCATCCGTGAAGGTGAGGGCGTTGCCGCCCAGGTTCTAACCAAGCTCGGCGCAGACACCAACCGGGTTCGCCAGCAGGTCATTCAGTTGCTATCTGGTTTCCAGGGCAAAGAGACCGTTGCTGTCGGTGGCGACAATACCGAAAAGCAAAAGGGCTCACAGATTCTTGACCAGTTCGGTCGCAACCTGACCCAGGCCGCAGCCGACGGAAAGCTTGACCCGGTTATCGGTCGCGAGCGTGAGATCGAGCGCGTAATGCAGATTCTTTCTCGTCGCGGCAAGAACAACCCGATTCTTATCGGTGAGCCAGGCGTTGGTAAGACCGCTGTGGTCGAAGGCCTCGCTCAGGCAATCGTCAACGGCAATGTGCCAGAGACCCTAAAGGGCAAGCAGCTTTACACCCTAGACATGGGCTCGCTAATCGCCGGTTCGCGCTACCGCGGTGACTTCGAAGAGCGTCTCAAGAAGGTCACCAAGGAGATTCGCACCCGTGGCGACATCATCACCTTCATCGACGAAATTCACACCCTGGTTGGTGCGGGTGCCGCCGAAGGCGCCATCGACGCCGCCTCTATCTTGAAGCCGTTGCTAGCTCGCGGTGAGCTTCAGACCATCGGTGCTACCACCTTGGATGAATACCGCAAGCACTTCGAGAAGGACGCCGCGCTGACCCGCCGCTTCCAGCAGGTGATGGTCAACGAGCCGACCCTGCCGATGGCTATCAACATCCTCAAGGGCCTTCGCGACCGCTACGAGGTTCACCACAAGGTTTCAATCACGGATGGCGCGCTAGTCGCCGCCGCCCAGCTATCAGACCGCTACATCACCGACCGCTTCTTGCCAGACAAGGCCATCGACTTGATTGATGAGGCCGGTGCACGCTTGCGTCTGTCGATCCTTTCTTCACCACCTGAGCTTCGTGAAATCGAAGAGCAGATCGTTGCCGTCAAGGTTGCCAAAGAGAAGGCAATCGAAGACCAAGACTTCGAGCTCGCTGCCACCAAGCGCGATGAAGAGAAGAAGTTGAACATCGAGCGCGTCAAGCGTGAGAAGCAGTTCCGCCAGGGCAACGTGGCCGCTCAGGGGCTAGTTGACGAAGGTTTGATCGCAGAGGTCCTTGCGCAGGCAACCGGCATCCCAGTGTTCAAGTTGACCGAAGAAGAGAGCGCCAAGCTCATCTTCATGGAAGACGAACTGCACAAGCGCGTCATCGGCCAGGAAGACGCCATCGCGGCGATCTCGAAGTCGATTCGCCGTCAGCGTGCCGGCTTGAAGGACCCAAACCGTCCTTCTGGTTCGTTCATCTTCGCCGGCCCAACCGGTGTCGGAAAGACCGAGCTAGCTAAGGCACTTGCCGAGTTCTTGTTCGACGACGAAGGCGCTTTGATTTCGCTCGACATGTCTGAATACGGCGAGAAGCACACCGTCAGCCGCCTATTCGGTGCCCCTCCGGGCTTCGTGGGCTTCGAAGAGGGTGGCCAGCTAACCGAGAAGGTTCGCCGCAAGCCATTCAGCGTGGTCTTGTTCGACGAGATCGAGAAGGCTCACCCAGACATCTTCAACTCGCTTCTTCAGATTCTTGAAGAGGGTCGTTTGACCGATGGTCAGGGTCGCGTTGTTGACTTCAAGAACACCATCATCATCATGACCACCAACCTCGGCACCCGTGACATCTCACGCGGCACCATGGGCTTCGCGCTCGAGGGCGACACCGCCAACGAGTACGAGCGCATGAAGGGCAAGGTTAACGAAGAGCTGAAGAAGAGCTTCCGCCCTGAGTTCCTAAACCGCGTGGATGAGACCATCGTGTTCCCTCAGCTAACCAAGACCGAACTAGTTCAGATCGTCGATCTGTTCGTCAAGCGTCTTGCTATTCGCCTAGAAGACCGCGACATGACCATCGAGGTTTCGCAGGCTGCAAAGGATCGCCTAATCGAGATCGGCTTCGACCCGGCTCTGGGTGCACGTCCGTTGCGTCGTGCGGTTCAACGCGAGGTAGAAGACAAGCTCAGCGAGCAGATTCTTCACGGTCAGCTGTTGAACGCTAGCCACGTGAAGGTCGACTTCGTCAATGGCGAGTTCGTCTTCGAAAACGCGGCTCACGCCCAGGTCACCGTGCCACCGATCCAGGCAATCGAAGCTCCTGATTTTGGTGACACCAGCGAATACTAAATAAATCGAAGACGCCCCCGACCGCACTGGCCGGGGGCGTTATTCGTGTGGCGGCCTTTTACTCACCGGCCCAGTGGCAACTATCCTTGAAGCATGACTCACAGCACAATTCGCGTTCGCCCGGCCACCACCGGTGACGTCAAGCAGATTCAGGCAATCCGCCAGTCGATCGAAGGCTCCCGGGTTTTGCTTGGCCGCGAATTGGTCGACCTCTATGAGCACGTGCCAGAGTTTCTGGTTGCCGTCGACGAGAACAATTTCGTGGTTGGCGCCGGTGCGCTGCACGTTATGTGGGAAGACTTGGCCGAGGTGCGTTCGGTGGTCGTCGCCGACCACATGCGCGGACATGGCGTTGGAAAGGCGATTGTCGCTGCACTTCTAGCCCGTGCAGACACCATCGGCACCAAGCGCGTTTTCTGCCTAACCTTCGAGGTGGAGTTCTTCTCTAAGTTTGGTTTTCAAGAGATCTCGGATGTTCCGGTTGATGCCGAAACCTATGCCGAGATGGTTCGTTCGAACGACGATGGTGTTGCCGAGTTCCTGGATTTGGCTCGCGTGAAGCAGAACACTTTGGGCAACACGAGGATGCTTCGCACGCTCTAAGGCCGCACCTAGTTAACCTAGGTTTATGAGCACGCAACGAAACCGAACCTCAGCCACCACTTATCGCAACCGTCGGATCATCGCACTCGCGGTGCTAGCCATCCTGGTTGTAATCATCTGGAATGTTGTCGCGTTTGTTGTCGGTGGGGTAGCGAAATTGTTCAACCCTGGACAGGCAAAGCCAGCGGCCACGGCGTCGGCTCCGGCTACCCCTGGAGTGCTTGCCGACTGCGCCCCTGGCACCGTCGCGATTCAGGCCAACGTGGGCATCGACTCGGCCCCGCAGAGCGTCTTTGCCGCCAAGGTAAAACCATCGTTCTGGTTCACCGTCACCAACACCGGTTCGGTTGCCTGCAACTTCAACGCCGGCAGCAAGGTGTCATTCTTCACCGTGACCAGTGGCAAAGAAGTCATCTGGGATAACAAGGACTGTAAGACTCGTGCAACGTCAGACACCGACTACATCCTTGCCCTTCAGCCGGGTGCACCAATCGCGGCAACGCCATCGGTGTGGGATCGAGTTTCATCAAGTTCTAAGGGTTGTGACGCAACCACCGAGAAGGCCGTGGCCGGTGGTGGAGCCTCGTATCACCTGGTCGCGACCGTCAACGGTGTGAAGTCACCTGACGTGCAGTTCATTTTGAACTAAATAATTCCCATCTCTTTGCCGACGGAAACCGCTTTTTGGCGGGTGTTCACGCCAAGCAATTTGAACAGGCGAACCGCCTCTTGTTTCACGGTTGATTCGCTGACGTTCAGGGTTCTGGCAATCTGACTGTTGGTTTTGCCGATCGCCATTTCATCGAGCACCTGAAGCTGTCGAGCGGTGAGCGCCGTTGCCCATTCGAGGTCATCTGAAGAATAGAAACTGTTAGCCAGCAACCCGGTGGCGCGCATTTTGGGCAGTGAATTCACGGCGATCAGTTCGGAAAGCAGTTGGAGCAGTTCGACTTCGGCCTTCGGAAAAATCGGGCGAGCGGGGCTGTTTCTAAACGAGACTCCAAGCGCCCCAAGCGCTTCACCGTTTGGGCTGAATGGAATGGAAATAAAACTTTGCTCGGTTGAGCCGCCAAGCTGGTCGACCTCGACGAGGTGCTTTTGTTCGATAGCGGCTGCGAGCAACTCGAGTTGGTGCCTGTCGCGCTCGGTTTCGCCCGCCTCTGGCTTTAGTTGACCGTAGGTGCCGACACTTCGCAGCCGGTTTTGATATTCGACCCTAACCATCACTGCCGAAATTGCCTGGCAGTCTCTGAGGGCAACCACGGTCACAAAACGACAAAAATCGCTCGCATTTTGGCTGATCGCAAATGCCAGAAGTAAGGCTCGTGCCCTATCGGTAAGCAGGATGTTTTGATCTCGCATTATCTGACTCCGATTCTGCGCCCCCAGCTCATGACCCCGATTCGGGTTCTCTTCTATGAAAAGGTAAGGCTGACCGCAGACAATGTGAAAACCACAAAAAATGTCCGATATTGTCCGAACTTTGCCCGATATTGTCCGATTAATCGGTTCGCAGCCTGGAATCTTGAAACCCTTGACGCCATACTTGAAACAGGAAGAGTGGAGGAGGAACCTCGAATGGCAAGAAGAGCAAAGTCCAAGACTTTTTATGTTGCGACTGCAATCCTGGTCGGCCTCTGCGTCAGCCAATCGAGTCTTGCATCGAGCTTCGCAGACGACTCTGGCGGCCTCTTACAAGGCTTTATTGATAACAGCACACCTCCGACCAACGAGTATCCGGTGGTTGGGCCACCGCCTTTTGTGCCACCAGTTATCGAGACTCCTTCTGCTAGCCCTAGTGTCGAACCTGTCTACACCGTTCAAGAACAGCCGAGTGTTGCTAAACCAGAACCGTCTGAGACACCAACCGCGTTACCAACTAGCACGCCAATCCCCTCGACAAGCGCTGTCCCTGTAGTCTCAGCGACTCCCGTGGCTGCAAGCGCAATGACCAAAACTCTTCAGGTGCCGATCAAGCCGGGCAGTGTCGAAATCTCTTCGAGTGCGAAGGCTGTATTGGCTAAGGCTGCCGATCAGGTCAAGCAAAACAACTCTTCGCTTTCTATACCGGTGAGCACCAAGGGAATTACTCTTGCAAAGGCAACGAGTCAGGCCACGGCGCTAGTGGTTCACCTGGTTAAGTTGGGTGTCAATGCCAGCACAAAGGTCACGATGGTAGCTGGCAAACCGGTGGTTTCGGTGATCGTCTCGAAAACTAAGAAATCTACCAGTTCAAGCCGAGGCTGAGAGCAGCTCGCAGGTCGCCAACCTCTGAATCGACTGATCGGATGAACCCGAGTCGGGTGGCCTCGCTAGCGCGAATCTTGCCATTCGAAACCTTGCGAATTTCGCCGGCCAGGCTGATTTCTCCGAAGGCCACCAGGTTGTGAGCGATTGGTTTGTCTTGAACCGCCGAGGCGATTGCAAGAGCGATGGCTAGGTCGGCCGCTGGCTCGGTGAGGCGCACTCCGCCCACGGTTGAGACGTAGACATCAGAATCACCAAGGCGCAAGCCCGCACGGCGCTCGAGAACCGCCAAGAGCATCGCAACGCGCGCTGAGTCGACACCGTTGGTCACGCGGCGTGGTTGAGGCGTTGAAGACTTTACGACCAGCGCCTGAACCTCGGCGATTAGCGGGCGCTTGCCCTCGACGGTGACGGTAACGCAGGTGCCAGACACCGGGGCATCGCCGCGCGACAAGAACATGCCACTCGGGTCGCTGACCTGGTTGATGCCCTCGCCGGTCATCTCGAAACAACCGACCTCATCGGTCGGGCCAAAGCGGTTCTTGAGCGAGCGAACGAAACGAAGTGAAGTCTGGCGATCACCCTCGAAGTGGCAAACCACGTCGACCAGGTGTTCGAGGGCGCGCGGGCCGGCGATTGACCCATCCTTGGTGACGTGACCGACCAGGATGACTGGCAGCGAACGCTCTTTGGCCACACGAATCAGGTTGGCGGCAACCTCGCGAATCTGCGATGGCATGCCGGCAGCGCCATCGATTTCGTTGGCGGCGATGGTCTGCACAGAGTCGACCACCAAGAGTTCTGGGTTGACGGCATCAATCTGACCGAGAACGGTCGAAAGATCGGTTTCTGCGGCAAGGTATAGGTTGTCGGTGAGCGCTCCGGTGCGTTCGGCACGAAGGCGAACCTGACCGACCGACTCCTCGCCGGTGACGTATAGAACCTTCTTACCCGATTTGGCAGTGTTGGCGGCAACCTCGAGCAACAGGGTCGACTTTCCGACGCCCGGTTCGCCAGAGAGCAGCACCACGGCTCCTGGCACTAGGCCGCCGCCTAGAACGCGATCGAACTCGCCAACCTGGGTCGACCAAGCGGCAACTCGGGCGGTAGACACATCCGTGATCGGTTTAGCTGCCGATGATTCGACCAGCTTCAGAGCGCGAACCTGCTTGCTAACCCCGAGGCCGCGGCCACCGCCGGCGGCGCCCTCCTGCATTGAATCCCAGGCCTGGCACTCGCCACAGCGACCGACCCACTTAGGGGTCGTCCAGCCGCACTCGGTGCAGACAAAAGATGATTTTGGGTTAGCCATATGTCAAAACTATCAACCGCCACCGACAAATGCCCTCGCCTAAACTGAGAAGGTGAATATCAACCGCATCGCAATCCTCGGCTCAGGTTCAATGGGCGGAGCCATCCTGGCCGGCCTGCTCAAGTCGGGTTTTGACCCTGAGCACATTTCGGTGAGCACCAAGAGTGCCGCCAGCGCCGAGAAGCACATCGATGAGATGGGCGTGCACGCCTTCGCAATCGAGAATGGTGCCGACGCAAACGCCATGGCCGTTGCTGGAGCGGATGTAGTTTTGGTTGGAGTCAAGCCTGCCTATGTAACCGAGGTTCTCGCCGAGATTGCCGACACCATCAACGACAATGCCCTGGTAATTTCGGTTGCTGCCGGTGTCACCACGGCTTCGATGGAAGCAGTGCTTCCGGAGGATGTCGGCGTGGTTCGCGCGATGCCTAACACCCCTGCAATCGTCGGCCGTGCGGTGACCGGCATCGCGGCAGGCGAACGCGCCACCGATTGGGCCGTCGAGACCACCGTTCAGCTTTTCGAAACGGTTGGCAAGACCATCGTCTTGGATGAGACCAAGATCGACGCGCTCAGCACCATTTCGGGCTCGGGACCGGCATACGTGTTCTACCTAATCGAGCAACTCACCAAGGCTGCCAAGCACCACGGATTCAATGATGCCGATGCCGCGCTGCTGGTGAACGAAACCTTCTTGGGTGCCGCCGAGCTTTTGGTCGCCTCAGGCAAGAGCCCTGAAGCGCTACGCAAGCAGGTAACCAGCCCGAACGGAACCACGGAGCGTGCGATCGCGCGAATGAGCGAAACCGATCTCGAATCGATGTTTGTCGAGGCTACCGATGCTGCGTTGGCTCGAGCCCGAGAGCTCGCTGCCGGGAAGTAATTCTTAGACGTTCAGCTGATCGTCAAGGATGAAGAGGCCGCCAAACGCACTCAGCATGGCCTGATTCCACTCGTGGTCGCTCACCGGCGAGGTGTCGATCTCTGCAACGATTCGACCGTGCAACATTCCCAAAACCATAACCGCGGCCGCACGAGGCGAAAGGTGTGGCTTGAGCATGTTTCGGTCTTGAAGCAGTTGCATAACCTCGGTTAGCTGTTCGGTTAGACCGTGCTGAACCTCGGCAAGTGCCGCGCGCAACAGGGGGCGCCCCGTGGTGTTGCCAATGATGTTGGCGCGCTTGTCAGCTGGCACATGCTTGAAGTGGTCGACCAAAAAGGCAATCATCTCGTCATAGTGCTCAGCGATTTCTTTGGTGCTGTGCATCTTGTTCATGAAGCGCTTGGCGCGGGCGATATCATCTTGGATGTTGGCCGCGAAGTTGTGAACGTAGGTGGCGCGAATCAGACCGTCGCGATCACCGAAGTGGTGATAAATCGAACCGATCGAGACGCCGGTTTTGGCAGATATTTCTTGGATGCGAACCGAAGACTCTCCACCAGTTTCAATGGCCCGGTTTGCCTCGGCGATCACGACGCTAACGGTGTCTTTGGCGCGAGCCTGCTTTGGCTGCGGAATGCTTCTAGACCTAGGCGTCACTGTAACTCCCCCTTATTTCTAGAAAGTATTGCAGGAATATTCCAATCACAAAAGCCAAAAAGATAACGGTTTGGGTATCAAAAATTAAAACTTGGCGTCGATTTCTGCGATTAGTGCTTCGATGTGCTGTCGAATCTTGTCGCGAATTGGGCGAACTGCCTCAACTCCCTGACCGGCAGGGTCATCCAAGACCCAGTCGAGATATTGCTTGCCAGGGAAGAACGGGCAGACGTCGCCGCAACCCATCGTGATGACGTAGTCAGAGGCTTCTACGGCTTCATCCGTGAGAATTTTTGGAGTGTTCGCGCTGATGTCGATGCCCTCTTCGAGCATGGCGGCAACGGCCGAAGGGTTTACCTCGTTCTTAGGTGCGCTTCCGGCTGACCGAACCTCAACGCGGTCTCCGGCCAAGGCCTGAAGGTATCCGGCGGCCATCTGCGAGCGGCCGGCGTTGTGAACGCAAACGAATAGAACTGAAGCTTTTGTAGTCATTCACCTATTAAACCAAAAGGCCCCGATCAAAATCGGAGCCTTCTAGTTTGTTCACAAACTGTTCTACTTCTTCACAGCCTTCTTAGCCTTTACCGGCTTAGCGGTGAAGACCATTAGGCCGATGATGCCGGTGAGCATACCGACGAGCTCGGCAACGATGATCCAGCCGGTGACAGCAATCGGTTGACCGGTTAGTAGAAGACCGATGGTAACCGCAGGGTTAGCTTGCGCGCCGCTCTGGGTGAATGAAGCCGATGAGAAGATCCAAAGACCAACTGCAACTGGGATGATGTTTGCGCGCTTGGTAGCCACTAGGAAGCCGATCAAGAAGACTAGACCGCCGGTGGCAACCCATTCGCCCAGCAAAACAGCCAGGCTTGGGGTGGTGCCAACCGCGATTGGTGAGATGCTCTTGCCCCAAAGCTGTAGGCCGATAAACGCACCGAGCAAACCGCCGCCGATTTGGGCAAGCACGTATAGCAAGAAGTCGCGAAGTGAGATTTCTTTGCGTGAGTAGAAAAACAGTGAGACTGCAGGGTTTAGGTGACCGCCGCTGATGCCGCCGGTGATCAGAATCGCCAGGCCTAGGGTCACAGCGAGAGATAGCTGTGGAACAGCAAGCGAGTGTGAAACGCTGCCAACGATTGCGATGAGGAACAGGGTGACGCCAAGAAACTCGGCTACGAGCTTCTGTAGGGTTGCATTGATTTTCATCTAACTGACTTTCTTTAGGTTGATTAGTGCTTCATTGCTCTTTAGGAAGCCGGGCTTCCAAGGTGGATCAAATCTTGCCCAGTATAGGTTTCCGACTGGCTCAAATCCGTGAAGCGCTACCGCTTGAAGCAAAAGTTCACCTTCGCGGTTAAAGCTTGTTTCGTTCCAGCCGCCACCAAATTTGCGCACTCCGGTGAGAGTCTCGGGCATCGCCTTTATGACGACCCTTGAGTTCGCCGGCACCGGCACATCCTTGGGGTCAGTGCCATTTGGCATGACAAAGCTGACCAGATGGGTTTCGGCACCGGTCGGTTCTTGAATCACCGGGGCGGTCATCGCGATCTTCTGGCGTTCGAGGTTGTTGCCGCTGATGTAGCTAATCAGAGGACCAAAGCCGATGTTGCCGGCACGCATGAAGTCACCTTCGACCTCAACCTGCATCAGCACGTGAGCGGGGTAGCTTCTCAGCTCAAAATCTCCATAGTCACGAACGAGCGTAAACTGCTGTTTTTCGGTCATGGTCTGAGTGTAGACTGGAGTAATCGTTTTGCCTCTGGTCCTTCTGATCAGATGGCATCCAAAATCTGTGAGGTCCCTATGGGTTCAGTAATTAAGAAGCGCCGCAAGCGTATGTCGAAGAAGAAGCACCGCAAGTTGCTTCGCAAGACTCGTCACCAGCGTCGCAATAAGAAGTAAGTCGTCTTCGGCTTACTCAACAAAAATCCCGCCAAGCTTTTGCTTCGGCGGGTTTCTTGTTTAACGGCACGGATGAGTTGCCCGCGATGAGCTGGCAACGTCTATCTGGCCGGCGATATGACCAGGCCGATGGCCAGGATGAAAATGCCGATTCCCGAAACGGCGGTGAGTCCGCGGCGAACCTTTGGTTTTTGCAGCCAGGCGTGCGCCTTATTGATCGCGGCGACGATAAGCATGTACCAGCTGGTTGAGATTGTCACCCAGATCATGCCAAAGATGATGATGCCGAGCGTGAGGTTGAAGCCGGCAGGAACATACTGCGGTAAGAAGGCGAGCGCGAAGACCATCGCCTTGGCGTTAGTGATGTTGGTCAGAAAGCCAACCCGAAATGCCTTGCCGGCAGACTGGATTTCTTCGCCCTCGAAGTCGAAGTTGTGGCTCGAGGTTCGCAGGCTCCAAAGGGTTTGAATGGCCAAGAAAACTAAATAGGCGACGCCGGCCCATTTCAGAATCTCGAAGGCAATCGGTGACACTCGAAAGATTGCCGAAAGTCCAACGGCGCTGGCGAGCGTCCAAATAACCAATCCCGTGCTGTTGCCGAGGATAGACAAACGCGCAGCGGTCGAACCAGCCAAGAGGCCCTGGCGCAAAACCATTGCCATTCCCTGACCGGGAATTATTGAAATGAAGACTGCAGTGAGAACGAAGGTCGCGATGTTTTGAAGCATTGCCGTGGTGTGGATTACTACTTATTCGCGCGCAGTTCGCGCTTCTTGAAGTCGAGAATCTTCCATTCAGCGGCCTTTGCATACTTGGCCAAAGCCTTGTCTGGGTTGACTGCGGTGGCATGACCAACCGCGGTCAGCATCGGAAGGTCGTTGACGCTGTCGCTGTAGGCATAGCTGCGCTTGAGGCTGATGTGACGTTCTTTAGCCAGTCGCTTGATGGCTTTGCGCTTGGCTTTGCCGTGCAACGGTTCGCCGACCAGCTTGCCGGTGAGAATGCCATCCTTGCGTTCGATGATGGTGCCCAAGCCGCCGGTCAGCCCCAGACGTTCGGCGATAACTTCGGCGATTTCTTGAGGGGTTGCAGTGACCAGCCAGACTTCGCGGCCTTCGGCGATGTGTTGCTTCGCGAGACGCACGGTTTCAGGCCAGAGCTTCGGGCAAATGAACTTGTCGTAGACCTCGGTGGTCAGCGCGGCCAGTTCGTCGGCCTTGTGGCCTTCGATCAAACCGAGTGCACGATCTTTGATGTCGTCTACGGTCTTTGCGGTTTCGCCGCGGGCGATGAATCGAGCCTGTTGCCAGGCGAAACGCCAGAAGTCTTGACGGCTGAAGAAGCCGCGCTTGAAAGCGGCCTTGCCGAATAGAAAGCTGCTCGACCCACGCAAAATGGTGTTGTCAACGTCAAAGAAGGCAGCCTCGATTTTCGGCGTTTTTTCTTTGTTGGTTGGCGTCTTTGGGGATGTCGGCACATAGCCAGTTTAGTCTTGACTGGTGCACATCGAACTGACCCTCATCGCCAAGCCTGGCTGTCATCTTTGCGAGGATGCCGAATTGGCAATCGAGCGAGTGGTCACTCCGTTCTTGGAGGCGAACCAGTTGGCCTCAATCGAGATGAAGAAATTAAACATCTTGGATGACGCCGAGCTGGCCGCCCGCTACTCGGAAGAAATTCCGGTCTTGCTAATCAATGGCAAGGTCCACAACTATTGGCGTATCGACGAAGAGCGTTTTGCAACAGCGCTAAACGCCTTGGTCAGCTAAACGAACAAAACCGATCGACAAAAGGAGCAAATAATGCGTTGGATTTTGAAGCGATTCTGGTTTCCAATCTTGATGATTGTGCTTGCCTTGCTCGGTCGCAAATACCCTTGGGCCGCCAAGACCCACGCCACCATCTCAAAGGTCGCCGACCCTGTCATCAAGGTTCGCGGAGTTACCAAGAGGTAACCTCGGCCCTCTGGACTTTTGTCGCAGCTGGACCTTATCCTTGAAGTGTCGAGGGCATTAGCCCGAGAAAGAATGCTCAAGAACCATCCGGACGGTTGATTCTTGAGCAAACGCATTTAAGGGGCCACCAATATCGTCGGCCGATTTCCCGCCCAATGTTGCATTATTGCTACATAGCATTTATGCTACAAACATGGGACGTAAATCAAAGCAAGAAGAAGAGCGGGTTGCAAACCGCATTGAAGAGCTGCGCACCCAGGCCGGCTTGAG
>Ga0213920_1000274_pt1 | contig 46763 bp, 46 predicted proteins | sample McNCre1117MG_FD_161054 | JGI IMG/M metagenome (GOLD analysis project Ga0213920, IMG submission 161054) | Freshwater microbial communities from McNutts Creek, Athens, Georgia, United States - 11-17 MG | ecosystem: Environmental > Aquatic > Freshwater > Creek | place: USA: Georgia | collected...
CGGATTTCGGCGGTTTTGTCGTTTCAGGCCTTGTTATTTTGTAGGTGCATAATCTGCGCTCAATCATGAATCGCCTAGCTTCCATTCTTCCTGCTGCACAAGTTCTTGTGCAAGTTGAGGTCACCAGCAAAAAGCGCGCCTTTGAAGAGGCGGGCTTGTTGTTTGAGGGCCTGCACGGCCTCAATCGCGCCTTGGTGGCTGAGAGCTTGTTTGCGCGTGAGCGTTTGGGCTCGACGGGCTTGGGCCACGGCGTGGCGATTCCGCATGGTCGCATCAAAGGTTTGAAGTCGCCGATGGCGGCTGTGTTCCAGCTGGACAAGGCCATTGGCTTTGATGCGCCAGACGAGCAGCCTGTGAGCTTGCTGATCTTTTTGCTGGTGCCTGAGGCGTCGACACAAAAGCACCTCGAAATCCTGTCGGAAATTGCCGAGCTGCTCAGTGACACCGGCCTGCGCGAAACAATCAAAACCTGTGATGATGCCGCGGAGCTCCACCGCATCATCTCGACCTGGAACGCGGTGCAGCCGTGAGGCCTTCGGTCATCAGCGCGGATGTGCTGTTTGAAGCCTTCCGCGGCCGACTGCGTTGGGAATGGATTGCAGGCCTAGGCGCTTCTGAGCGCCACTTTGATGAAGTGGCTGTGCGCAGCGCACGTTCGGGCGCTGATTTGGTGGGCTACCTCAACTACATCCACCCCTACCGCGTGCAAGTGATGGGCGAGCGTGAAGCCAATTACGTGAGCAAAGCGACGCCAGAAGATTGCGCCCGTCGCATTGCACGCATCGTCACGCTGGAGCCGCCAATGTTGGTGTTGGCCGATGGCCAACAGCCCTCCGAGGCCTTGGTCTCGATGTGTGAGCGTGCCCAAATTCCGTTGTTTTCCACGCATGAGTCAGCGGCTTTCGTCATCGATTTGCTGCGCGCCTACTTGTCTAAGCACTTTGCCGACCGCACCACGATGCACGGCGTGTTCATGGATATTTTGGGTTTGGGCGTGATGATCACGGGCGAGTCTGGTTTGGGTAAAAGCGAACTGGGCCTCGAGTTGATTTCGCGCGGCAACGGCTTGGTGGCAGACGATGCGGTGGATTTGTACCGCATCAACCAAACAACCATCGAGGGTCGCTGCCCCGAGTTGCTGCAAAACCTGCTGGAAGTGCGCGGCATTGGTTTGCTCGACATTCGCGCCATCTTTGGCGAAACCGCGGTGCGCCGCAAGATGCGCTTGAAGCTCATCGTGCATTTGGTGCGCAAAGAAACCTTAGAGCGCGACTACGAGCGTTTGCCCCACGAGCCTTTGACGCAAGACGTGTTGGGTGTTCCCGTGCGTAAGGTCGTCATTCAGGTGGTGGCGGGTCGCAACATCGCGGTGTTGGTGGAGGCCGCTGTGCGCAACTCGATTTTGCAGTTGCGCGGCGTGGATACCTACCAAGAATTCATTGCGCGTCATCAACGTGCCATGCAACAGGGTTAAGTCGTATTGCCACAGCGGAAATAGCCCCCCGCTACAATGAACGAATCCTAGCCACAGCGCCTCATTCGGCCTTTCACACCATGTTTGAATTCTGTCGAAACGCCCCCGATTTTTTGCGTCAGCAACGCCGTTGGATGGCGCTGGCTTGCATGGTTGCGGGCTTAGGCCTGACGGCCTGTTCGAGCAACATGATTTACAAACCCGAAGTCGTGCAAGGCAACTTTGTTTCGCGAGAGCAAGTGCAAGCTTTGCGTGCGGGTATGCCTCGCCAAGCGGTGCGTGATGTATTGGGTACTCCGTTGGTTACCAGCTTGTTCCATGCGGACCGTTGGGACTACGCGTTCACCATTCGCCGTCAAGGCTCGGAGCCTCAGCAACGTCGCTTCAGCGTGTTTTTCAAAGGCGATGCGCTAGACCGCATCGAAGGCGATCCCTTGCCCACCGAGGCCGAGTTCGCTGCCAAGTTGGACAACCGTCGCCCACCGACCAAGCTGCCTGAACTCAAAGCCTCTGAGGCTGAGTTGGCCAAGTTCCCCGTCAAGCCTGCACCTGCGGCTGGCGCGGCTCAAGCCGCCGTTCCGGCGGGACCTGTTTCCTATCCGTCGCTCGAAGCGACCCGTTGATTTTTGAAAGCGCCGAGACACCATGGCTCAATCTCCTGATATTTTGAAAGTTGCCATTGCTGGCGCGAGCGGTCGCATGGGCCACATGCTCATCGAGGCGGTGCGCAACGATCCCACCTGCCAATTGGCGGGCGCTTTGGATGTGCCTTCAAGCCCCGGCATTGGCAACGATGCCACGGGTTTTTTGGGACAAGCCAGTGGCGTCAACATCGAAGCCGATGTGCGCAAAGGCTTGCAAAACAGTCATGTGTTGATTGACTTCACGCGCCCCGAAGGCACGCTGGCGCATTTGAAGATTTGCCGCGAATTGGGTGTGAAATTGGTCATCGGTACCACCGGCTTCACCGATGCGCAAAAAGCAGAAATCGCTGAAGCGGCCAAAGACATTGCCATCGTCATGGCGCCCAACATGAGCGTGGGCGTGAACGTCACCTTGAAGTTGTTGCAAATGGCGGCGCAAGCCATGCCAACAGGCTACGACATTGAAATCATCGAGGCTCATCACCGTCACAAAGTAGACGCGCCTTCGGGCACTGCTTTGAAAATGGGCGAGGTGATTGCCGACGCCATTGGTCGCGACCTCAAAGACTGTGCCGTGTACGAGCGTTACGGTCACACCGGCGAGCGTGACCCATCGACCATCGGCTTCTCCACCATCCGTGGTGGCGACATTGTGGGCGACCACACCGTGTTGTTTGCGGGCATTGGCGAGCGCATTGAAATCACCCACAAGTCATCGAGCCGAGCCACGTATGCGCAAGGCAGTTTGCGTGCCGCCAGTTTCTTGGCGGGCAAGAGCAATGGCTTGTTCGACATGTTTGACGTGTTGAACCTGCGCTGATCGTCATGGACTTCTTCTCAGCTGCTTTGCAAGGTGATGCGCTCAGCGCCACTTTGGCGCTGGCGTTGTTGGCCATGTCGGTGGCCAGTTGGACGGTCATTTTTTACAAAGCGTGGTTGTTGCATCGCGTGAGCGTCGATGTGGTGAGTGCCAAAGCTGCGTTCTGGCAAGCGCGTGATGTGCAACAAGGCATTCAAGCCTTGAGCGCGGTAGAGCGCACGGCTGTGTTGTTGCCACTGGCACAAGCCAACCAACAACTCATGCCAGGCACGCTGGGTGCGCAAGGCGATGTGTCGGCACAGCGCACGCGCGTGTTGCGCGATGCGTTGCACGGCGTGTTGCATCGCTTACAAACGGGTCAAGTGTTGTTGGCCACGGTCGGTTCTACGGCGCCGTTTGTGGGCTTGCTGGGCACGGTGTGGGGCATTTATCACGCACTTACCGGCATTGCCACGGCGGGCCAACTCACCATCGAGCGCGTGGCCGGCCCGGTGGGCGAAGCCTTGGTGATGACCGCTGCAGGTTTGGCCGTGGCCTTGCCTGCGGTGCTGGCATTTAACGTGATGGGCCGCGTCATCAACCGCTTGGAGCAAGAGCTAGAAGGCTTTGCCCACGACCTGCGAGCGCTCTGATGGCCTTTGGACGTTTTGAGCGCACGCCTGGGCAAACGCCCATGAGCGACATCAACGTCACCCCCTTGGTGGATGTGATGATGGTGTTGTTGGTCATCTTCATCATCACTGCGCCTTTGATGGTTAGCGCTCTGAAGCTCGATTTACCCAAAACCGAAGGCGCACAAGCCAGCAGCGCGCCGCCGAGATTTATCAAGCTCAGCATCGATGCCAAAGGCAAGGTGTATTTGGACGACAAGACGGTGACGCTCGACGAGCTCAAGCGCAACCTGAATGCCCAAGCCTCCAAGGCTTTGGCCACGGACCACGGTGAATTGCCCGAAGTGCAGCTGCGCGCCGACGAGCGTGTGCCTTACGGCAAAGTGGTCGAAGTCATGGGCCTGGCCCAGCAAGCGGGCATGAACCGCATTGGCTTTGTGACCGAGCGCAAGCAGCCCTCGGCCCAGCCCTGATTTACCCCTCAACCAAGCCTAAAATCTAGGTTTGATGCGCCTTGGCTGTTTAAGGCGCTGCTCCCCGCACAAGACGGGGCTCTCTGACTGATTCCATGCAAGACAAATACAACCACACCGAGGTCGAGCGCGCCGTTCAGGCCGCTTGGACCCAAGCCGACGCCTACCGCGTGACCGAAGACGCGTCCAAGAAAAAGTTTTACGCCTGCTCCATGCTGCCTTACCCCAGCGGCAAGCTGCACATGGGCCACGTGCGCAACTACACCATCAACGACATGCTCACGCGCAATTTGCGCATGAAGGGCTACAACGTGTTGATGCCCATGGGCTGGGATGCGTTTGGCTTGCCCGCTGAAAACGCTGCGCTCAAAAACGGTGTGCCGCCTGCCAAGTGGACTTACGAAAACATTGCCTACATGAAGAAGCAAATGCAGGCGATGGGCTTGGCCATCGACTGGTCACGCGAAGTGGCCACCTGCGATGCGACCTACTACAAGTGGAACCAATGGCTCTTCTTGAAGATGCTTGAAAAAGGCATCGCCTACCGCAAGACCCAAGTGGTGAACTGGGACCCGGTGGACCAAACCGTGTTGGCCAACGAGCAAGTGATTGACGGTCGCGGCTGGCGCACCGGCGCTTTGGTGGAAAAGCGAGAGATTCCGGGCTACTACCTCGACATCACCAGCTACGCGCAAGAGTTGCTAGAGCACGTGCAAATGGGCAACGACAAAGCCACGTTGAACGGCTGGCCCGACAAAGTGCGCTTGATGCAAGAGAACTGGATTGGCAAAAGCGAAGGCGTGCGCTTTGCGTTCACGCATGACATTCGCAGTGCAGACGGTACGCTGATTGGCGCATCAGAAAGCTCACCTGTCGGTGAGCAGGGCAAGATGTATGTGTTCACCACACGCGCCGACACCATCATGGGTGTGACGTTTTGTGCGGTGGCTGCCGAGCATCCGCTGGCGTTGCATGCGGCGGCAAGCAATCCTGCCTTGGCTGCCTTTCTCGAAGAATGCAAGAGCGGTGGCACAACCGAAGCTGAATTGGCCACGCAAGAGAAAAAGGGCATGCCCACGGGCTTGTTTGTCACGCATCCCTTGACGGGCGCGAAGGTCGAAGTGTGGGTGGGCAACTACGTGCTCATGTCCTACGGCGACGGCGCGGTCATGGGTGTGCCTGCGCATGACGAGCGTGACTTTGCGTTTGCTTTGAAATACGACTTGCCGATCAAGCAAGTGGTGTCTGTCAAAGACCAAGCCTTCAACGACCAAGCCTGGCAAGAGTGGTACGGCGACAAGCAAAATTGCGTGTGCATCAACTCCGGCGAACTCGATGGCTTGAATCAAAAAGCTGCTGTCAACAAAGTGGCCGAATTGCTTGCAGCCAAAGGCTTGGGCGAGAAGAAAACCACCTGGCGTCTGCGCGACTGGGGCATCAGTCGTCAACGCTACTGGGGTACCCCAATCCCAATCATCCATTGCGACCAACACGGCGCGGTGCCTGTGCCTGAAAAAGACCTGCCCGTGGTGTTGCCGCAAGACTGCATTCCCGATGGTTCTGGCAACCCGCTGCACAAGCACGAAGGTTTCCATGCGGGTGTGACCTGCCCCGTGTGCGGCAAACCCGCCCGTCGTGAGACCGACACGATGGACACGTTTGTGGATTCGTCGTGGTACTTCATGCGCTATTGCGACCCGACCAACACCGACGCGATGGTGGCCGAGGGCGCGCAGTACTGGGCGCCAATGGACCAATACATTGGCGGCATTGAGCACGCGATTTTGCATTTGCTCTACGCACGCTTTTGGACCAAGGTCATGCGCGACATGGGCTTGGTCAAAGTGGACGAGCCCTTCACCAAGTTGCTCACGCAGGGCATGGTGCTCAACCACATTTACTCACGTCGCACAGCCAAAGGTGGCAAAGACTATTTCTGGCCGCACGATGTCGAACACGTGTTGGACGATGCAGGCAAGGTTGTGGGCGCCAAGCTCAAGAACGCTGCTGAAAGCAGCGATGGTTTGTTGCCTGTGGGCACAGCCATCGACTACGAAGGCGTGGGCACCATGTCCAAGTCCAAGAACAACGGCGTGGACCCGCAAGACTTGATCGAGCGCTACGGCGCTGACACCGCGCGTCTGTACACCATGTTTACCGCGCCACCCGAAGCCACGCTGGAGTGGAACGACGCGGCGGTGGAAGGCAGCTACCGCTTCTTGCGCCGCGTGTGGAACTTTGCGCACAAGCACGAAGGCACACTCAAAGCCGCCACCGCTGGCAACTTGAGCGCTGCCAAGCCTCGCAAAGAGGCCGCTGACCTGCGCCGCGAAATGCACGTGGTGTTGAAGCAAGTCAGCTACGACTACGACCGCATGCAATACAACACCGTGGTGTCGGGCTGCATGAAGTTGCTCAATGCCTTGGAAGACTTCAAGACCGACGGCAGCGAGGGAGACAACGCCGTGTTGTGCGAAGGTGTCTCTATCTTGTTGCGCATGCTCTATCCCGCATGCCCGCACATCACCGCCAACTTGTGGACTGAACTGGGCTACGCTGCCAAGACGGGCGACTTGCTCGACACCGCATGGCCCGAAGTGGACGAAAGCGCCTTGCAACGCGATGAGTTGGAGCTGATGCTGCAAATCAACGGCAAGCTGCGTGGCTCCGTGTTGGTGAGTGCAACAGCTAGCAAAGAGCAAATCGAACAGGCGGCTTTGGCCACGGAAGCCTTCATCAAGCAAGCCAATGGCGCTGCGCCGAAGAAGGTCATCGTGGTGCCTGGTCGCTTGGTCAACATCGTTGTTTAAAGGGCCCCACATGACGACGCGCCGCGCTTGGTTGATCTCCTCCTTGCTGACCTCTGCCTTGGCAGGATGTGGCTTTGAGCTGCGCAAGGCGCCGAATTACGCATTCAGCACGCTCTACAGCTCCATCCCTGTCGTTTCACCTTTTGGTGCCAAGCTCAAACGCAGCTTGGAATCGTCGGGACAAGTGGAGGTGATCAATGACCCTCGCCAGATCGAGCGTGCGGACGTCATCTTTGATCAACTGTTTGAATTGCGTGAAAAAGTGGTGGTGGGTCGCACTGCCACCGGTGCCATCCGTGAATTTCAATTGCGCTTTCGCTACCGCTTTCGTGTGCGCTCGCGCAATGGCATTGAGTTGATTCCTGATACGGAGATCATGCTCACGCGTGACATCAACTTCAACGAGACCGGTGCGTTGTCGAAAGAGTCGGAAGAAGCGCTGCTCTACAAAGACATGGAAAACGATTTGGTGTTGCAAATCCAACGTCGTTTAGCAGCGATTCGTCAAATTTAAAGATGCAAGTTGCCAGCGCTCAATTTGCCAACCACTTGCAAGCGCAGGCGAGCAAGGGTTTGCGCAGCCTGTACACCTTTCACGGTGACGAGCCGCTGTTGCAGCAAGAAGCCTTAGATGCCTTGCGTACAACAGCGCGCGCGCAGGGCTACACCGAGCGCAGCGTTTACACCGTGGCCGGAGCGCACTTTGATTGGGGCGAGGTGCTGGCCGCAGGCGGCTCAATGAGCTTGTTTGCCGACAAGCAACTGATTGAAATTCGCATTCCTTCAGGCAAGCCCGGCAAAGAGGGCAGCACGGCCTTGCAGCAGATTGCAGAGTCGGCCGTGGGCAACGACAGCACGCTCACCGTGGTGCTCTTGCCTCGCTTAGACAAAGCCACCAAAAGTTCTGCGTGGTTTAGCGCGTTGGAGAACAACGGCATCAGCGTACAGATTGATCCCATCGAGCGCCACGCATTGCCGACTTGGATTGCGCAACGCTTGGGTGCGCAACAGCAACGCGTCGCCGCAGGCGAAGCGGGTCAACACACCTTGCAATTTTTTGCCGAGCGTGTGGAAGGCAATTTGCTGGCCGCGCACCAAGAAATTCAAAAGCTTGCACTCTTGTACCCAGAGGGTGAGTTGAGCTTTGAGCAAGTCGAACGCGCCGTGTTGAATGTGGCGCGTTACGACGTGTTCAAACTCTCCGAAGCCGTGCTCAGCGGTCAGCCCTTGCGCGTGCAACGCATGCTCGATGGCTTGAAGGCCGAAGGCGAAGCCGAGGTGTTGGTGCACTACACCTTGGCCGAAGAAATTCGCGCCTTGAAGCGCGTCAAAGACGCGGTGGCCTCAGGCAAGGCTTTGCCCATGGCCTTGCGCGAGCAGCGCATTTGGGGGCCGCGCGAGCGCTTGTTTGAGCGCGTGCTGCCGCGCTTGAGCGTGGGCATGCTCGAAAAATTATTGCAATCGGCCCATCAAGTCGACGGCATTGTCAAAGGTTTGAAAACGCCCGAATGGCCCACAGATAACTGGCAGGCCTTGCACCGTTTGGCCATGCGTTTGTGCCGTGCTTGTATGCCGCGCAACGCTTAACTAGGAAACACACATGACAACTCTCAACGTGACCGATCACATGCACGCCTTGGGTGCGCAAGCCAAAGCCGCTTCCGCACACATGGCCAAAGCGTCGGCAGCGGTCAAAAACACCGCGCTGCGCAAGCTCGCCGCCTTGCTGCGCGAGAACATCGACGCCTTGCAAGTGGACAACGCCAAAGACATTGAGCGCGCCATTGCTGCGGGCTTGGATGCGCCTATGGTCGACCGCCTCAAGCTCACCCCCAAAGTGCTGGAGACCTGCGCCCAAGGTTGCGAACAACTCGCGGCCATGCCCGATGTGATTGGTGAAATCATTGGCATGAAGCAGCAACCAAGCGGCATTCGTGTGGGTCAAATGCGCGTGCCCTTGGGCGTGTTTGGCATGATTTTCGAAAGCCGTCCGAATGTGACGATTGAAGCGGCATCGCTGTCCATCAAGAGCGGCAACGCCTGCATCTTGCGTGGCGGCTCGGAAGCGACTGATTCCAACAAAGCCTTGGCCAAGTTGGTGCAACAAGCCTTGCGTGAAAGCGGCCTACCCACCGATGCCGTGCAGCTGGTGCAAACCACCGACCGCGAAGCCGTGGGCCACCTCATTGCCATGCCCGAATTTGTGGATGTCATCATTCCCCGCGGTGGCAAGGGCTTGATTGAGCGCATCAGCCGTGAGGCCAAAGTGCCCGTCATCAAACACTTGGATGGCAACTGCCACACGTATGTGGATGACCCGTGCGACATCGACATGGCCGTGGTCGTGGCCGATAACGCCAAGACCCAAAAGTACAGCCCTTGCAACGCCAGCGAAAGCTTGGTGGTGGCGCGTGGTGTGGCTGCAGAGTTCTTGCCAAAGATTGGTGCCATCTACGCCGCCAAAGGTGTGGAGATGCGTTGTTGCCCAGAGGCCAAAGCCATTCTCGCGCAAGTCAAAGGCGCGAACCTCAAAGACGCGACCGAGCAAGACTGGTTTGAGGAATACCTCGGCCCCATCATCAGCGTCAAAGTGGTCGATGGTTTAGATGCAGCCATCGCGCACATCAACCACTATTCGAGCCACCACACCGAGGCCATCCTCACGCGCGACCACATGCACGCCCAGCGCTTTTTGCGCGAAGTCGATTCATCGAGCGTGATGGTCAACGCCAGCACACGTTTTGCAGATGGTTTTGAATACGGTTTAGGCGCCGAAATAGGCATTTCCACCGACAAATTCCACGCCCGTGGACCTGTCGGCATTGAAGGTCTGACCTCACTCAAATACGTGGTTTTGGGACAAGGCGAAATTCGCAACTAGTTGCGGCGACATCAACTGGCGATGCGCGGTTGATGTCATCTCAACGTCCTAGAATTGCTCTTCAAATACAAGGACACCATGGTTCCACACCTCATCACGGCCCTCAATGGCCCCATCAACGAGCTTGAACAACGCATCCTCGACTCCATGCCCGCCATCGAGCGCTGGTTTCGTTTGGAGTGGATGGAGCACACGCCGCCGTTCTATACCTCGGTCGATATTCGCAATGCGGGCTTCAAGCTCGCGCCAGTCGATACCAACCTCTACCCCGGCGGCTGGAACAACCTGACGCCTGAGATGTTGCCGCTGGCGGTGCAAGCGGCGATGGCGGCGATTGAAAAAATCTGCCCCGAGGCGCGCAACTTGCTGGTGATTCCCGAGAACCACACGCGCAACACGTTTTACTTGTCGAACGTGGCGCAGCTGCAGCGCATCTTCCGCATGGCGGGTTTGAATGTGCGGATTGGCTCGATCAATCCCGAGATCAAAGAGAACACCACGATTGACTTGCCCAACGGTGACAGCGTCACGCTAGAGCCTGTCATTCGCAGCAAGTATCGTTTGGGGCTGAAAGACTTTGACCCTTGCACGATTTTGCTCAACAACGATTTGAGCGCCGGCATTCCCGGCATCTTGGAAGACTTGCACGAGCAACATTTGTTGCCGCCTCTGCACGCGGGTTGGAGCGTGCGTCGCAAGAGCAAACACTTCGAGTGCTACGAAGAGGTGTCTAAGCGCTTTGGCAAATTGCTGGGTATCGACCCTTGGCTCATCAACCCCATGTTCAACCAGTGTGGTGAAGTGAACTTTGCCGAAGGCACAGGCATGGAGTGCTTGCAGTCGAATGTGGATGCGTTGCTGACGAAGATCAAGCGCAAATACAAAGAGTACGGCATCAACGAAAAACCATTCGTCATCGTCAAGGCCGATAACGGCACGTATGGCATGGGCATCATGACAGTGCGTGATTTGAAAGACCTCGAAGCGCTCAACCGTCGCACGCGCAACAAGATGAGCGTGGTCAAAGACGGTCAGTCGGTCAACCAAGTCATCATCCAAGAAGGTGTGTTGACGCACGAGCAGTTGAACGATGCGGTGGCCGAACCTGTGGTCTACATGATGGACCGCTATGTGGTGGGCGGTTTCTACCGCGTGCACGCCGATCGCGGCATTGACGAGAACTTGAACGCTCCGGGCGCGAGCTTTATCCCGTTGGCATTCGAGCAAAGCGCGCACACGCCGCAGCCCGGTATGAAGCCCGGTGCGAGCACGCCCAACCGCTTTTACATGTATGGCGTCATTGGCCGTTTGGCCATGTTGGCAGCGAGTTACGAGCTCGAAGCCACGGACCCTGAAGCAGAAAATTACGACTGAGGTTAACGATGGATCAACATGGCAAATCGTCGCTTGCGGCGCTCACACTAGGCGCGATTGGCGTCGTCTACGGCGACATCGGCACCAGTGTGCTGTATGCGATGAAAGAGGTGTTTGGCTCGGGGCATGTGCAGTTCACGCCTGACAACATCTACGGCATCTTGTCGATCTTCTTTTGGACGCTGACGGTCATTGTGTCCATCAAGTACGTGGCCTTGGTGCTGCGCGCTGACAACCACGGTGAAGGTGGTTTGGTGGCCATGTTGGCCTTGGCATCAATGGCGGTGAAAGACCGCCCCGTGTTGCGCCACCGCATGTTGATCGTGGGTATTTTTGGCACCTGCTTGTTCTATGGTGATGGCGTGATCACGCCAGCCATTTCGGTGTTGTCGGCGGTCGAAGGTCTTGAGGTGGTGTCACCCGCTTTTAAGAAATATGTGATTCCACTTACGCTCATCATTTTGTTTGGCTTGTTTGCTGTGCAAAAGAAAGGCACCAGCGGCATTGGCAAATTCTTTGGTCCGATCACCGTGGTGTGGTTTGCCGCGATTGCGGCTTTGGGGGTGTATCACATCGCTTCACACCCAGAAATTTTGTGGGCCATCAGTCCACATCACGCCTTGCGTTTCATCTTCACCGAACCTGAAGTCACGTTTTTGATTTTGGGTGCGGTGGTTTTGTGTGTGACCGGTGGTGAGGCCTTGTATGCCGACATGGGCCACTTTGGTAAGAAGCCGATTCGCTTGGCGTGGTTCACCATCGTCATGCCTGCGTTGACGTTGAACTACTTTGGTCAAGGTGCGTTGTTGCTCAACGAACCCGAAGCCGTGGCCAACCCCTTCTTCAACATGGCGCCTGAGTGGTTGTTGGTTCCCTTGGTCGGCTTGGCCACTGCCGCGACCGTGATTGCTTCGCAAGCCTTGATTTCTGGCGCGTTCAGCGTCACCAAGCAAGTGGTGCAACTCGGCTTCTTGCCTCGCTTGCAAGTGCTGCACACCAGCGTGACGGATACCGGCCAGATCTACATCCCGTTTGTAAACTGGGGTTTGTTTGGCGTGATCGTGTTGGCGGTGATGATGTTCAAGTCGTCCAGCAACTTGGCTGCCGCATACGGCATTGCCGTGTGTACCGACATGCTCATCACCACCGTGCTCACGTTCTTTGTGATTCACTACGGTTGGAAATACCCCTTCTGGTGGTGTTTGGCTGCGACCAGCTTTTTCTTCTCCGTCGACTTCGTGTTCTGGGCCTCCAACTTGTTGAAGCTGTTCGACGGTGGTTGGTTCCCTCTGCTGATTGCTTCAGTCATCATGATGCTGATGCTCACCTGGCGTGATGGCCGTGGCATCCTGTATGAGAAACGCAAAGAAGATGCGCTCGATCTGACCAGCTTCTTGGATGCTGTTTTCTTGTCGCCACCTGCGCGCGTGGAAGGCACGGCCGTGTTTTTGACCTCCGGTAAAGGTGCTGTGCCCAACGCCATGCTGCACAACCTGAAGCACAACAAGGTGCTGCACCAACAAAACTTGTTTGTGAACGTGCAAAACCATGAAGTGCCGTGGATTGATGAAGACGAGCGTTTGCAAATCAAAGCCTTGGGTAACAACTGCTGGCAAGTCGAAATCCATTACGGCTTCAAAGACGATCCCGATGTGCCGGGCGCCTTGAAACATCTGCACGGTTTGGGTTGCGAGGCCAACCCCATGACCACCAGCTACTTCTTGTCGCGCGACAGCATCGTGCCGACGGTCGGCAGTGGCATGTCTCAGTGGCGCGAAAAGTTGTTTGCTCAAATGCACCTCAATGCCAGCTCTGCGGCTGACTTCTTGAATTTGCCAAGCAACTCTGTGGTGGAGTTGGGCAGCAAAATTGAAATCTAAACCTATGCACATCCTCTTCGTCGCAGACCCGCTGTCGTCCTTCAAGATTTACAAGGACACCACGTTTGCGATGATGCGAGAGGCGCAACGTCGCGGTCATCACGTGTTGGCCTGCGAGCCGCAAGACATCGTGTGGCAAAGCGGCCAACACGTGTCAGCCCGCGTGCAGCAGGTGCGATTGACGGGCGATGCGGTCGATTGGTTTGAAGTGCAAAGCGTGGACGCGCATTACGCGCTCAAAGGCGCTGACGCCATCGTCATGCGCAAAGACCCACCGTTTGACAGCGAATACTTCTACGCCACGCACTTGCTAGAGCAAGCCGAGCGCGAAGGCGCCAAGGTGTTCAACAAGCCTGCGGCTTTGCGCGACCATCCCGAGAAGTTGGCTATCTTAGAGTTCGCACAATTCATCAGCCCCACGTTGGTAACGCGCAACGCCGATGCCATTCGCGCATTTCATGCGCAGCACCGCGACATCATCTTGAAGCCGCTCGACGGCATGGGCGGCATGGGCATCTTCCGTGTGAAAGACGATGGCTTGAACCTCGGTGCCATCATCGAAACCCTCAACCGTGACGGCGCGCAAACCGTGATGGTGCAAAAGTTCATCCCCGCCATCGACCAGGGCGACAAACGCGTGCTCGTCATTGGCGGCCAGGTGGTGCCCTATTGTTTGGCGCGTATTCCCCAAGGCGGTGAAGTGCGCGGTAACTTGGCGGCGGGTGGCAAAGGTGTGGCGCAGCCCATCTCTGCGCGTGACCAAGAGATAGCAGAAGCGCTTGGACCTATTTTGGTCAAGCGTGGGTTGCTGTTGGTGGGCTTGGATGTGATTGGTGACTGCCTGACCGAGGTGAACGTCACGAGCCCTACGTGCTTTCAAGAGATCTTTGACCAGACTGGGTTCGATGTGGCGGCGATGTTTGTTGAGGCGCTTGAGCACGTTGCTTCTTCGGTCTGATCACGGTTGGCGGTATTTGCTGCGGCTTACACCGCTGCGCGGTGAATGGCGCCGCATCAAACACCGCCAATCGCGCTCAGACAAGGCCGTCACTTTGAGCTAAAACGTAGCGGCAAAAAACTCAAGCAGCGAAGCAAGAGATCAACCCCGTAGCTGCCCATCCACAAACACCTTCAACTCACCGGGCGTAAACGGCGTCCACACCTCGTTGGTCGTCAACGGCGCCGTCACCACCACGGCCACGCGGTCATCAGGCGATGCGTGTTCGGCAAAGTTAATGCTCATGTCTTGATCGCTCAGCGTGGCTGTGGCAAACGGGTGTTTGCGCTCGATGTAGCAAAGGTTGGTGGATGCATGCGCCCACAGCGCCTGGCCGTTGGAGAGCAAAAAGTTAAACGTCCCGTGCTTGGCAATTTGCGGCACCAGCTCTTTCAGGGTGAGCGTCAACTCATCAATCGACGGCACGGTGGCGTGTGACTTGGCCATCTCTTGCATCAGCCAACAAAACGCCAACTCGCTGTCGGTGTGGCCCACTGGCCTGAAGCTGCCGTGCAAGCGTGGTGCGTAGTTTTCTAAATTGCCGTTGTGCGCAAACACCCAGTAGCGTCCCCACAGCTCACGCACAAACGGGTGGCAGTTCTCCAGCGACACCACGCCTTGCGTGGCTTTGCGAATGTGCGAAATGACATTGCGACTTTTGATGGGGTACTTGCGAATCAGCTCGGCCACGGGGGATGTGCTGGCGGGCAAATGGTCGATGAAGTGGCGCAGGCCACGGTCATGTTCGGAGCCTTCAAAAAAGGCAATGCCCCAGCCATCGGCGTGATGGTCGGTCACGCCTGCGCGTTGCGCGAAGCCACTGAAGCTGAAGGTGGCGTCCGTGGGGTTTTTGCAATTGAGTCCGAGCAGTTGGCACATGGGGTTCAAACCATCAAAGGCGTGTGGGTTGTGGCTGGCGAATGCGCCACGCCGCGAAAAGCGCCAACAGGCATACGCATGCCAGCATCACAAACACCTCGTCAAACGCGGTCAGTCGAGCGGCGGAGGTGTGCGCAACGGTGAGTGAGTCGCCATGTACAGCCAATCGCCATTCGAGCAAGATGCCGCACAGGCTCACACCCGCAGCGCCACCCAGCATGCGCAAGAAGTTGATGGCGCTGGCGCCTTGCGGAATCAAGCTGCCATCCATGCCGCGCATGGCGCCGATGTTGAGTGAGGGCAAGATGAAGCCTAAGCCGATGCGTCCCAGAATTGCAAAGACCACGAGTACCCAGAGGCCTGTTTGCAAATTCACAGTGAGCATGAGTGCGAATGAAAGCGCCAACAGCAACAAACCAAAACTCACCATCAAGTGCGTGGGGTGTGTGCTGGAGTAGCGGCCGACGATGGCAATCGTCAATGCCAACAGCAAGCCCGATGGCAAAAGCAACGTACCGACATAGCTAGGCGACAGGCCGAGTCCCCGTTGCAAATACAACGGCAGTAAATAAGTAGAGCCAAACATCGCAATGCCGTAGATGAAAGCCACAGTGGTCCCCATGGCAAACGGACGGTGGGTAAACAAACTTAAGTTCATCAGGGGCTTGCCATCGTTTTGTGTTTGTACACGTTGCCACATCACAAAACCTACCGTGCACAACGCCGCCGCGCCGATCAGTCCGAGTGCTGCCGCTACATTGCCGCCGTGGAGCATCACCAAACCATTGAGCAAACATAAGGTGCCAACGGTGGCGAGCACCAAGCCGCCGATGTCTAGTGAAGGCTTGCCGTGGTTGGCACTCACGCCGCCGGGGGCGGTGGTGGGTACGTAGCGCATGGCCATCCACATAGAGATCACACAAAACGGCACGACCATGAAGAATAAGGCCCGCCAGCTCATCCAGTCCACCAGCAAGCCACCAATGCTGGGGCCGAGTGCAGGGGCCAACACCACGCCCATGCCGAAGAAGCTGTTGGCGCGGCCTTGCTCCGACGTGTCGAAGGCGCGCAAGATGATGATGGCTGGAATGGGCTGCACCACGCCAGCGGCCAAGCCTTCAACCACGCGCGAGGCGAGCACCAAGTTGTAGTCCGTCGAAAGTCCGCCAGCGATGCCTGCGCACAGCAAGACCCACATGCAGCCCATGTAGGTGGTGCGATAGCCAAAGCGAGCCAAGAGCCAAGGCGTGGTGAGCATGGACACCGTCATGGCCACCATGAAGCTTGAACTCACCCACTGTGCCGACTCTTGGCCAATGCCGAATTGCAAGCTCATGTCGGGAATGCCGACGTTCATGATGGTGGATGACATGATGGCGGCCATCGAGCCAATCATCACCGTGGTCAACATCAGCCAACGGTGACGCGTGCCGTAGCGGCTTTTTAAATCAGCCAGTGAGCCGCGTTCAGCCATGTGTGTCTTTCGTGGCGCAGGCTTGGCAAATGCAAGCTTTGCGTTGCGCATCGACGGGGACACGAGCCAGCAACTCTGGTGAGAACGACACGTTCACACACCAACATGTCGCCACCGGTTCGCCGGTTGTTTTTGCGATTTCCATGGCGCACACATTGGGTTGTCCGCATAGGGGACAAGCGCAAGCGTCAAGGGTGGCGAGCGTGTGGCAGGGCATGCCCAAAGTGTAGCGAAGCGAACAAGGCACAATTACAAAAAATATGTACGAATTTCCGCCCACGCCAGAAGCCGCACAGTTGCGACTTGATCACATCAATCCCAGAGACTACGCGCACACGCGCAATGCCTTAGATGGGGCTGTGACGCATTTGTCGCCTTACCTCACGCATGGGTTTTTGAGCGTGCCCGATGTGGCCAGCGTCATGTACCACCAGCACCGCTTAGGCGTGCAGCACAAACTGATTTACGAGCTGGGATGGCGCGAATATTTTCAACACATGCACCACCATTTGGGCGATGGCATTGGTCAGTCGCTGCGCGAAGGTGTATTGCCTGAGAGTGAGTACAGCACCGAGCTGCCCGAAGACGTGCGTCATGGGTGCACGCGCGTGCCTGTGATTGATAACGCCATTCGCATGCTCTATACCACGGGCTATTTGCATAACCATGCACGCTTGTGGCTGGCCAGTTACATCGTTCACTTGCGCAAGGTGCATTGGCGTGTGGCCGCCGATTGGATGTACAGCCACTTGTTAGATGGTGACTTGGCCAGCAACTATTTGAGCTGGCAATGGGTGGCCGCAACGGGCAGCAGCAAGCCGTACTTGTTCAATGCCGACACGGTGGAGAAATTTGCGCCAGAGGTGTGGCACAGCCGTGGCACCTCCATCGATGTGAGCTATGAGCTGATGGAGATCTTGGCCACTAGCCAAGCCACCGTGGCGCAAGTGCGTAAAAACGAATTGGCATGGGACGAGCCAGTTGTGCTGACGGAGCCGCTTGCCGAACTGGGTTTTGTGAAGCCCTCTGTGCAGACCGTAGCGGGGCAGCATGTGTGGCTGGTTCATCCGTGGGCTTTGGCCGATATGCCCAACGACTTGCCAGAGGGTGTGGTGTGCGTGGCCGTGGCCTTTGCTGAGCACACACAGGCGCATCCGTGGAATGCGTTGCGTTGGCGTTTTGTGGGTGAGCGCATGGCGGCCCTCACATCGCACGTGTGGTTTGGTTCAACGGCCGATGTGTTGATGGCTTTGGCCGAGGCGCAAAGCGTGCAAACCGTGGCGCATTTGTGCTTGCCTGATTTGTCTGAAACGAAGGTGCAGATGCGACCTGCACCGCGTTTATTTCGTCACATTGACAAACCGATGGACTCGTTCAGCAAGTGGTGGATTCAGGTTAACCGCAATGTGCGGCATTTGCAGCAGCTGGTGTATCCGCTGCCGTCACGCACCTCAACGTCTTAGGCAGCTTATTCGCCAGGCGCTGGCGTGACCTTGGTGATGAAGTGTTCGGTCTCACCAAAGCAGCTGGGCAAGCCGCGATGTTGTTCATACTCCAACACCACTTTTTGGCCGATGTGGGCGTTGATTTGGTCTGCGACAGCGGTGTCGCGTACCGTGAATTCAAACTTTTCTGGAATCGCGGGCATGACGGCCAAAGCGCGCACTTGCTCGCCTTCCCACGACTTGCACACCCAGCCTTTGTACGAGAGCTTTTGCACATAGCCCACGCTCTCACCTTTGGAGTAAGTGAAGTTGTAGGCAAACAGCAAATACGCACCGGCTGCGATGGCCACGGTTAAAACCAAACCGACGACGGTGCGCAATGCAAAGCGGATGAGGGTGCTGATGACGTTGGATGACATGGGGTGTGTTTGCCAAAGAGGAAAAGCCAAATCATAGTGCGCTGCGCCCATAAAAAAACGGCTCCCGAAGGAGCCGTTTTTTCAAAGCTTTTTTTACTTGGCAGTGCCTGCTTTGACCTGCAAACGCCAGGCGTGCAACAAAGGTTCGGTGTAGCCGCTAGGCTGCTCTTTGCCTTTGAACACCAAGTCCAACGCCGCTTGGTAAGCCGCGCCTTTGGCGAAGCGACCGGCCATTTTTTGGTACAGCTTGTCGCCCGCGTTTTGCTTGTCCACCACCGAAGCCATGCGCTTGAAGGTGTCTTTCACTTCAGCGGGTGTCACCACGCCGTGGTGCAACCAGTTGGCGATGTGTTGGCTAGAAATGCGCAGCGTGGCACGGTCTTCCATCAAGCCGACGTTGTGAATGTCGGGCACTTTGGAGCAGCCCACGCCTTGGTCGACCCAACGCACCACGTAGCCCAAGATGCCTTGCACGTTGTTGTCCAACTCTTGTTGCTTCTCAGCAGGTTTCCAGTTGGGCTTGGCGACCACGGGCACTTGCAGCAAGTCGTTCAAGAGGCTGTCGCGCACTTTGTTGTAGTCGACTTTTTCCAATTCTTTTTGCACATCGACCACTTTGACTTGGTGGTAGTGCATGGCGTGCAACACAGCCGCTGTGGGGCTTGGCACCCAAGCGGTGTTGGCACCCGCTTTGGGGTGACCAATTTTTTGCTTCAACATTTCGGCCATCAAGTCGGGCATGGCCCACATGCCTTTGCCGATTTGTGCCTTGCCGCGCAAGCCGCATGACAAGCCAGCCAACACGTTGTTCTTTTCGTAGGCTTGAATCCATGCGCTGGTCTTCATATCGCCTTTGCGCAACATGGGGCCTGCTTGCATGGCTGTGTGCATTTCGTCGCCGGTGCGGTCCAAGAAGCCGGTGTTGATGAACGCCACGCGGCTCGCGGCGGCGGCGATACAGGCTTTCAAGTTCACGCTGGTGCGACGCTCTTCGTCCATGATGCCCAGCTTGACGGTGCTGTCTTTGAGGCCCAACACTTTTTCAACGCGACCAAACAACTCGCACGCAAACGCCACTTCGGAAGGGCCGTGCATTTTGGGTTTGACGATGTAGACCGAACCCGTGCGTGAGTTGCGAATGCCTTTTTTGCCGTGGCCTTGCAAGTCGTGCAAAGCGATGGTGGTGGTGATCACCGCGTCCATGATGCCTTCTGGAATCTCGTGCATCTGTCCGTCTTTGCCTTTGTAAAGAATGGCGGGGTTGGTCATCAAGTGACCCACGTTGCGAAGGAACAGCAACGAGCGGCCATGCAATTTGACGGGTTGGCCGTCTTTGCCTTTGTACTCACGGTCAGCGTTCAAGCCGCGTGTGAAAGTCTTGCCGCCTTTTTCAACGGTCTCTGTCAAGGTGCCTTTGACGATGCCCAACCAGTTGCCATAGGCCACCACTTTGTCGTCGGCATCCACCACGGCCACGGAGTCTTCCAAGTCGAGGATGGTGGACAACGCGGCTTCCACAATCAGGTCGCTCACGCCCGCTGGGTCGGTCGCGCCGATGGGGGTGTTGCGGTTGATTTGCAAGTCGAGGTGCAAACCGTTGTGGACGAACAGCACAGACGATGGCTCAGCCATCTTGCCTTGGAAGCCCACGAATTGCGATGCCTTGGCCAGCTTGGTGGTTTTGCCGCCTTTGAGCGTGACAACCAGTTCGCCGTTCACCACGGCGTAGCCAGTGGCATCGATGTGCGAACCGCTCTTCAAAGGCACGGTGCGGTCCAAAACATAGCGTGCATATTCAATGACTTTGGCGCCACGTTTGGGGTTGTAGCCTTGGCCTTTTTCGCAGCCATTGGCTTCAGAAATAGCATCGGTGCCGTACAACGCGTCATACAAAGAACCCCAACGTGCGTTGGCGGCGTTCAGCGCGTAGCGTGCGTTGAGCACAGGCACCACCAGTTGTGGGCCCGCTTGCAACGCCAATTCAGCGTCCACGTTTTGTGTGGTGGCTTTGACCTTGGCAGGTTGAGGCACGAGGTAGCCAATCTTTTCCAAGAACTTGCGGTAGGCCTTCATGTGTTTGATGGGGCCTGGGTTGGCGCTGTGCCATGTGTCCATTTCGGTTTGCAGGCGATCACGCTCTGCCAACAGGGCCACGTTTTTGGGGGCCAAGTCTTGCACGATGGCGTCAAAGCCTTTCCAGAACTTGTCGCTGCTCACGCCGGTGTCGGGCAGCACTTTGGTTTCGATGAATTTGTACAAGTTCGTGGCAACTTGCAAGCTACGGACTTGCGTGCGTTTCGTGGTGTCTTGGCTCATGGTGAGGTCTCTCTGGATAAATCAAAAAGGGGAAATCAGGACGAATCTTATTGGATTGCGCTGGGTGGATTGCATCGCCAGCTTTGGGGCTGTCGTGACAAATAGGTAGGTAATCCGCTGGGCGGGGGCGTTTTATTTCTCAGGCACCAACAAGTGACCATGGCGCAAGCCACGCCAAGTGCCTAGGGTCAACCCCAAAATCAGCAGCGAGGTGACGGCCAGCAACAGCGTGGCTGGCAGCTCTAGCCATGCGCCACCTTGCTCTTGCGACATGCGCAGGCTGAGTGTGGTGAACGCAGCCATCGGAAAGCTCATGGCCCAGTGGGGCAAGCCAAACGGTTGCTCAAGGATGTTGCGAATTTGCGTGAGCGACAAGGCCAAGAAAAACACGCCAATGCCCCACGAACCCCAAGCCAAACTCAGTGGTGCATCAAACTGCAAAAAGCACAGGCCGATGATGGACGGTGCCACCATCGTGATGAAGATGCTGGGACTCATGCGCGCAGCCAGTGGGCCTGCTTGCACCATGCGAATGAGGAGCATGGTTTGCAGCACTGGCCACAACAACAAGCCAATGCCAAACTGTGCGGTGGCCCAAGACTCCAGACCGAGGGTCACGCCTGCCAAGGGTGCCAACACATTGCCAATCACGGGAATGAAAAACACAGGCGTGAACGCGGCCCATTGCAAACCGCCGTTGTCGGGTGTGTTGAGCCAGCGGCCAACCACCCACACAGAAGCGGCCAGTTCCAACACCGAGCCCAAGACCCACACAAAGGTGAGCACGGTGTTGAGGGTGCGTGAGGTGTTCCAAAACAAAGACACGCCAATGCCAGCCAACAACATGATGGACAACGGCAACGTGGCCATGAACGCGTGCCGCACAGGGTGGCGCATGTCAGCCGCCACTGCGTTGGGGTGAAACGTCAAACGCACCACACATGACAGGCACAGCAAGACAAACACCAACAGCGCAAAGATGGAACCCACCAGGCCTAAGCCGAGGGCGGTGTCGCCCAACACATCGGTGGCACGCAGCCACGCGAGTGACAAACCGCACCATCCCATGACCATGGCAAACCATGCGGGGGCGAGGTGCTCTAACAGCGCAATCGCGCGGGTGATTCGGCTGGTGCGATGCGTAGGCGCTTGGGTATTCATGGGGCATGATTTTAGGTTGGGGCGTGCATTGGCGCCCCGTGGATAATTCAAGCATGGACAAACTCAAAGCCTTTGAGTCTTTTGTGTCGGTGGCCTTGAAGGGCAGCTTGACCGCTGCCGCCAAAGCCGAGGGCGTGGCCCCTGCCATCATGGGGCGTCGCTTGGATAGCTTGGAATCGCATTTGGGCGTCAAGCTGTTGGTGCGCACCACGCGGCGCATCACCCTCACGCACGAAGGCACGGCATTCCTCGAAGACTGTCAACGCTTGCTGGCCGATGTGGCCAATGCCGAGGCGAGCGTGAGTGTGGGCGGCTTAAAAGCCAGCGGGCACTTGCGCATCACCGCCCCTGCGGGATTTGGCCGTCGTCATGTGGCACCGCTGGTGCCCAAGTTTCACAGCCTGCATCCAGACGTCACCGTGTCACTCAACCTGAGCGACCGTGTGGTGGATTTAGCGGCCGAAGGTTTTGACTGCGCCGTGCGCGTGGGCGACTTGCCCGACTCCTCGTTGGTGAGCGTGCGCATGGCCGACAACCGCCGCTTGTGTGTGGCGACCCCTGAGTTTTTGAAACGCCATGGCGCGCCCAAAGTGCCCAACGATTTGATGCGCTTTCGCTGCTTGACCTTGTCCAGTGATGCGTCGCAAACACGCGGCTGGGCCTTTCGCGTGCCCGTGTCGGGCAAGAGCGCCGACAGCCCATCGCATGAGGTGATTCATCTGCGCCCGAGTGGCCCCATGGATTGCTCAGACGGCCAAGTGCTGCACGACTGGTGTTTGGCAGGCCACGGCATTGCGTGGCGCAGCACGTGGGAAGTGGAGTCTGAAATCAGCAGCGGGCAATTGGTGCCGGTGTTGGAAGAATTTGCTGCACCGCCCAACGGCATTTACGCGGTGTTCTCGCAGCGCAAACATTTGCCCTTGCGTTTGCGCTTGTGGATTGATTTTCTCAAAGACCACTACGGTCATGCCAACTACTGGAGCACGGCTGTATGACGTCACATCCCATCAAAGAAGTCGTGCTGTGCGCGGATGACTACGCACTCAATGCGCCGGTGTCACAAGGCATCGTGGCCTTGGCCGTGCTTGGGCGTCTGAGTGCCACCAGTGTGATGAGCTTGTCGCCACGGTGGGCCGAGGATGCGATGGCCTTGCGTGATGTGCGCGAACGCCTAGACGTGGGCGTGCATTTGGATTGGACCAGTCGCTTTGCCACCGATGCAGGGCACGGCAGTGGCTTAGGGTTGGTGATGGCACGCGCTGCGCTGCGCATGTACAACCAAGCCGCCATCGAAGACGAAATCGAGCGTCAGCTCGATGCGTTTGAAGCCCATTGGCAAGCAGCGCCAGACCACATCGATGGCCATCAACATGTGCAGCAATTTGCCGTGTTTCGCCATGCCTTGGCTGCGGTGCTAATGCGCCGATATGGCCGCACCCCGCAGCGCCCTTGGTTGCGTGTGTCGCAAGTGGCGCAACCCGGCCTCAAAGCCAAGGTCATCACGGCGATGGGTGCGCGTGGCCTCCAACAGTGGGCGCAGCAAAACGCGTGGCCTTCGGTCGGGCCCTTGCTGGGCGCGTATGGTTTTGATGGCAGCATGGACGATTACGCCCAGCTGATGCAGGGTTGGCTCGCCGCTTTGCCGCAAGACAAAGCCGCGCTCATCATGTGCCATCCAGCGGTATCGGCACAGGCCGATGACGCGATTGGTGCCGCACGCAAACGCGAGTTCGCATACCTGGCCGGGCACGATTTTGTGCAGCACTTATTTGACGCTGGCGTGCGTTTGGTGCGCGGCAGCGGCAAATTGATTCAAACTTGAAACACACATGAGCTCTCACTTTTTTGCATCTCCCCGCTGGCGCAATTGGGGCGCGTGGGTGCTGCCATGTCTCTTGTTGGTGTTGGCCGCGCTTCGCCCGTTGGCGCTGCCCGATGAAGGACGCTACGCCGAGGTCGGCCGATGGATGGCGATGAGTGGCGACTGGCTCACGCCTCGCTTAGACGGCATTCCGTTTTTCCACAAACCCCCTTTGCTGTATTGGCTCGAAGCTGCGGCCATGACGGTGTTGGGTGCAACGCCATGGGTGGCGCGCTGTGTGGTGGCCTTGCATGCGTGTTTGATGTGGGGCTTGATGGTGGTGTGCACGCGCCACATTGCGGGCGCCGATGTGGCGCGCCGCGCGGCTTGGATGTTTGGCAGCAGCTTGGCCTTTTTGATCGGCGGCCAATACGTGAACCACGACATGATGGTGGCCACCTGGATGGGCGTGGCCATTTGGTGTTTCGCGCGCGCCTTGATGCACGACGCAGGTGTGCACGCAGGCTGGGCTCGTTGGGGCTTTGTGGCGTGTGCCTTGGGCGTGCTCAGCAAAGGTTTGATTGGGTTGCTGTTGCCGGGCTTGGTGTTGTTTGTGTGGATTGCTTATACCTGGCAGTGGCGAAAAATTTTGGCGTTGCCGTGGGTGAGCGGCTTGTTGCTGTTCGCCGTCATTGCCTTGCCGTGGTTTGTGTTGGCCGCGCGCGAACACCCAGACATGCTGGCCTATATGTTTGGCAAGCACCAGTTTGGTCGTTACACCGCCACCACGTTTAACAACGGCCGGCCTTGGTGGTTTTATGGTTTGGCCATCACGGTGTTGATGTTTCCTTGGGTGTTCGTGGTGGCTGCCGATGGTGTGCAGCGACTGCGCGCTGTGGCTTTGCGTCTCACTCGCTCAGAAGCCGCTCATGTGGACGCAGGGCATGTGGATGCCCGCTGGGTGGCGCTGTGTTGGATTTGGATCGTTGCCATTCTGGGTTTCTTCTCTATTCCCAACTCCAAGCTGATTGGTTACGCCTTACCCGTCATGCCCGCGTTGGCGGTGCTGGGGGCGTTGTGGTGGCAACAGCATGTGGCGCCGCGCGCTTGGGGATGTTGGGCTTTTGTGGTGTTGGTGGTTGCCAATTTGGGTTTGGCCGTGGTGGCACAGGTGAGTGCCGCACGCTACACCGCACAGCGCAGCACGGTGGATGTGGCGCAAGTGTTGGCTTGTGCCGCACAGCCCGACGATGTGGTGGCTGCGGTTGATGACTACCCCTACGATTTGCCGTTCTATGCACAGCTCACGCACCCATTAGAGGTCATTCAAGATTGGGACACTTTGCGCCAAACCGCGGGCGACAACTGGCGACGTGAATTGTTTGAAGGTGCCGACTTTGATGCCCGCGCGGCACGCAGCCTCGTGCCGATGGCACGCCTGCAAGCGTTGAAGCAAGAGCCGCGTGCGTGGGTGCTGGCGCCCAACGCGTCGCCTGTGCTCAACGCGCAATCGCACGAGGGCTTCACGCTGGTGGCAACCGGTCAAGCGTGGAGCGTGTTCCGCTCAAGCCTTGCGCTTGAACGCCCAGAAACGGCTGAGCAAAAAGGTTTGCGCGGATGCAAACACCAAGGCGAAAAATAAAGCCAGCCAATCGGGCAAATTCAAACCGCGCAGCAGCGCGATGAACATCAACTCGTTGGCAGCAAAACCTGCCAACGCCGTCGCTGCAAAGCGGCGAAAGCTTTGCCACAAGCTGGTGTCGGCATCGCTGAAGCTTAAAAAACGGTGGCCGGCAAAGCTCACCACAAACGCCACGCAAAACCCGGCGGCGTTGGCTACTTCAGGCCACAAGAACGGCGCGGCCAACATGAACACCGCCATGTGCACAGCGGCGGCTGTGCCGCCCACCACCAAAAACCAAAAACCCGTGCGCATGGTTTAAATCGGGTGAGGTGGGTCGTTGTCAATCACCACGGGCGCGGTGGGCTTGACCGGTGCCACCCCGAGCCCCAAGCCCCAACGCTGGCTGACCAAATACATTGGGCGCTGTTTCACCTCTTCGTAGATGCGGCCCACGTACTCGGCCAGCACGCCAATCGAGAGCAATTGGATGCCGCTGAAGAACATCATGCCCACCACCAGCGTGGCGTAGCCCGGCACATCAATGCCCCACAAGAAATACTCGGCCACCACCCACACGCCGTAGCCCATGGCCAGCATGGCCAGCATCAAACCGGTGAGAGTCAATGCGCGCAGGGGCGCAATGGAGAACGCCAACACGCCTGTCAAGGCCAAGGCAAACGAGCCACGCAAACCAAAACTGCTTTCGCCTGCAGCGCGCGGCAAGGGCTCGTAGTCAATCGCGGTGCTGGCAAAGCCGACCCACGCGTACAAGCCTTTCATGAAGCGGTTGCGCTCGGGCAGTTGCTTCAAAGCTTCCACCACACGGCGATCCATCAAGCGAAAGTCCCCAGCATGGGCAGGAATTTTCACGCGGTTGCCCGCGTTGATGAGTTTGTAAAACAGGCCCGTTAACCCTGCGTGCAAGGCCGATTGGTCGTCGCGGCTGCGACGAATCGCGTACACCACGTCCGAGCCCTCGCGCCAACGCTTGAGCATGTCGGCCACCAGCGACACGGGGTGTTGGCCATCGGAGTCCATCAGCACCACCACCTCACCGCGTGCGGCGTCAATGCCGGCGGTCAGGGCCGCCTCTTTGCCAAAGTTGCGCGACAAATTGAGGCCCACCACTTCGCGGTGCGCTGCGCTCAAAGCTTGGATGACTTGCGCCGTGTCGTCACGGCTGCCGTCGTTGATGAGCACGATTTCTACCTGCGAGCCCAGCGCCTGCAAAGCTTGCAGCACCTGCGGCACGAGCGTGCCTAAGTTCTTGCCCTCGTTGTAAGCGGGCATGACGCATGACAGCGTGGGGGTGTATTGGAAACGGTCGGTGGGGGTGAGGTCTTGGGCTTCGCGCATAGGTAGATCATGCCAAAAAAAACGTGGGGCCCGCTCAAGGATAGGCACGCCCCGTAAAATCTAGCCATGCTCCAAGTTAAACAAGAATTGCTGGCCGCTTTGGGCCAAGCCCTCGACAGTTTGTTGCCCGGTTCTGGTAACAAGGCCGCGTTTGAATCTCCCAAGGTCGCTGCCCACGGCGACTATGCCGTGACGGCCGCCATGCAATTGGCCAAGCCGCTCAAGCTCAACCCCCGTCAACTCGGCGAACAGTTGCGCGATGCGTTGCTGGCTTCGCCCGCTTACCAACAGTGGGTGCAAGACATTGAGATTGCAGGCCCTGGTTTCATCAATATCCGTTTGAAGCCTGCTGCCAAGCAACAAATCGTGCGTGAGGTGTTGGCCGCCAAAGCGCAGTTTGGTTTTCAAGCCGACAACGGCCAACGTGTGTTGGTTGAGTTCGTATCGGCCAACCCCACCGGTCCTTTGCATGTGGGTCATGGTCGCCAAGCGGCGCTGGGCGATGCGATTTGTAATTTGTTCGCCACGCAAGGTTTCAACGTCTACCGCGAGTTTTATTACAACGACGCGGGCGTGCAAATCAACACCTTGGCCAAGAGTACGCACTTCCGCGCCCAAGGTTTCAAGCCCGGCGACGATTGCTGGCCAACTGACTCTGAGAACCCAGAGAGCAAAGCGTTTTACAACGGCGATTACATCCAAGACATCGCCACCGATTTCTTGGCGGGCAAAACCGTCAAGTCAGATGACCGCGAATTCACCGCCAGCGGCGATGTGAACGATGTGGACGGCATGCGCGAATTTGCCGTGGCCTACCTGCGCCACGAGCAAGACCTCGACTTGAAAGCCTTTGACGTCAAGTTCGACAACTACTACTTGGAAAGCAGCCTCTACACCAGTGGCAAAGTGGCCGACGCAGTGAGTCGCTTGCAAGCGGCTGGCAAGACCTACGAACAAGACGGCGCGTTGTGGCTCAAGTCCACCGATTACGGTGACGACAAAGACCGTGTGATGAAAAAGACAGACGGCACGTACACGTATTTCGTGCCGGATGTGGCGTACCACATCACCAAGTGGGAGCGGGGCTTCACCAAGGTGGTCAACATCCAAGGCACCGATCACCACGGCACCATCGCACGTGTGCGCGCAGGCTTGCAAGCGGCGAACGTGGGCATCCCGGAGGGCTACCCCGACTACGTGTTGCATACCATGGTGCGCGTGATGCGCGGTGGTGAAGAAGTGAAAATTTCCAAGCGCGCCGGCAGCTACGTGACCTTGCGCGACTTGATTGAATGGACCAGCAAAGACGCGGTGCGCTTCTTCTTGCTGAGCCGCAAGCCCGACACCGAGTACACCTTCGATGTGGACTTGGCCGTGCAAAAGAACAATGACAACCCCGTGTACTACGTGCAATATGCACACGCCCGCATTTGCTCGGTGCTGCGTGCCTGGGCAGAGAAAGACGGGGGCGATGTGGCCGCGCTCAAAGACGTGGACTTGTCTGCGCTTGAAAGCCCACAAGCCCAAGCCCTCATGCTGCAACTGGCCAAGTACCCAGCGATGTTGACCGCAGCATCGGCCGACTTTGCGCCGCACGACGTGACCTTCTACTTGCGCGACCTCGCGGCCAGCTACCACAGCTACTACGATGCCGAGCGCATTTTGGTGGACGACGAGGCGGTGAAAAAAGCCCGCTTGGCGTTGGTGGCCGCCACCGCGCAGGTGCTGCACAATGGCTTGGCGGTGTTGGGTGTGTCAGCCCCTGCCAGCATGTAAACACGACGGAGACTTTGCGCATGAATCAGCAACGCGGCAATACTTTGGTGGGTTTCATCATCGGTTTGGTGGTGGGCCTTGCCGTGGCTTTGGGGGTCGCGGTGTACGTGACCAAAGTGCCCATGCCCTTCATGAACAAAGGTCAAGTACGTTCTGCTGATCAAGACGCGGCAGAAGCAGAGAAAAACAAAGACTGGGACCCCAACGCGCCGCTGTACGGCAAGAAGGGCGCAAAGGCGGGCGACAAAGCTGACGAGGTCAAACCCGATGCCGCTACCAAAGTCGACCCCAAGAGCGCAGACCCCTTGGGTGATTTGGCCAAAGTGAAAGCGGTCGAGCCCAAGCCCGCCGAACCAAAACCTGAACCCAAAGCCAAGCCCGAGCACAAAACGCCAGAGGCCAAGCCGATCGAAGCCAAGTCGCCAGAGCCCAAAGCGGTTGAGCCCGTCGCAGAAGCGAAGCCTGCCAGCAGCGACCCTTTCATTTATTTCGTTCAAGCGGGCGCTTACCGCAGCAACGACGAAGCCCAAGCGCAACGCGCCAAGACAGCGTTGCTCGGCCTCGATGCCAAGGTCAGCGAGCGAGACCAAGGCGGGCGAACGGTGTACCGTGTCCGCGTGGGCCCACTCGACAAAACGGAAGCCGAGCGCGTGCGCGCTAAGCTAGAAGCTGCTCACATTGATTCCGCCCTGGTGCGGGTGCAACGTTAAACACCAAGAGGTTCCCCATGAAACGTCGTGATTTTTCTCTGGCTGCCATCAGCGCCGCTACGGTCACGGGTTTGCCTGTGGCTGCACAAGCCCAGGGCCCTGCAGCGAAAAAGCCGGTTGAAGGCACGGACTATTTGTCACTCGACAAGCGCGTGCCCACTGATGTGGGCGCAGGCAAGATCGAAGTGATCGAGTTCTTTTGGTACAGCTGCCCACACTGCAACGCGTTTGAGCCACAGTTTGCCGCTTGGAAAAAAGCAGCGCCCAAAGACGTGGTGGTGCAACGCGTGCCCGTGCGCTTTCGTGATGACTTTGAAGCCCAGCAGCGCGCGTACTACGTGTTCGAGTCGCTCAACCTGGTCGAGGCCATGCACGGTAAGTTGTTCCATGCCATTCACGCCGAACGTCAGCAGCTCAACACCGCGCAAGCCTTGGCTGCCTGGGCCGGTAAGAACGGGTTGCCTGAGCAAAAGTTCATCGAGACGTTCAACAGCTTTGGCGTGGCCAGCAAGGCTCGCCGCGCCACGCAACTGCAAGACGCGTTCAAGGTCCAAGGCGTTCCCGCGTTGGGCGTGGCCGGTCGCTTCTACACCGACGGCTCGTTGACGCAGACCATGGACCGTGCCTTGCAAGTGGCCGAGTACCTCATTGGCGAAGTTCGCCGCGGTCGTTAAGCCCTAAACGACACGTGCACGAGTCAGCACGAAAATTGCTTCTCGAGATGGTTAGAATGCCATCAACTTAACGAGCAATATTCGTGCCTTGACTTCATTCGCCTCTTTCTCGCTTGCGCTCTTGATGGCCATCGTGCCGGTAGCGGCGTCGGCAGAAAAAGCAGACCGCGAGAAGCCCACCAACATCGAGGCCGATCATTTGGTTCACGATGAGCTGAACCAAGTCAGCATTTTCACGGGCCATGCGGTGCTCACCCGAGGCACCATGGTCATGCGCGGTACCCGTATTGAAATGCGCGAAGACGCGGATGGCTATCAATTTGGCGTCATCCTGCCTGAACCCAACAAGCGTGCTTTCTTTCGCCAAAAGCGAGAAGGCAATGATGAGTTCATGGAAGGTGAAGCCTTGCGTATCGAGTTCGATGGCCGAGCCGACCGCATCAAGCTGATCGACCAAGCCGAGGTACGCCGCTACCGTGGCGCCGTGTTGAGCGACACCATGACGGGCAAGGTCATCGTTTACGAAAACTTGACCGATGTGTTCAGCATCGATGGCAAGTCAGGCGCCGGTCGTGTCAAAGCCGTTTTGGCGCCACGCAGCAAAACATTGGATAAACCGTGATCGCAACCCTTGCACCTGCCCACTCTGCCGATACGGCCGAAAGTCGCCTTGAGGCGCGTCATTTGCAAAAGTCGTACGGCAGCCGCAAGGTGGTGCACGATGTGTCCATCTCTGTCAAAAAGGGTGAAGTGGTCGGGCTGTTGGGTCCTAACGGCGCAGGTAAAACCACCTCGTTTTACATGATCGTGGGTTTGGTGCGTGCCGATGGCGGCAGCATCACCATCGACGGTCAGCCGGTGGCGCATTTGCCGATTCACCGCCGCTCGCGTTTGGGGTTGAGCTATTTGCCGCAAGAGGCCTCGATCTTTCGCAAACTCAATGTGGAAGACAACGTGCGCGCCGTGCTGGAGCTGCAACGCGACGAAGACGGCAAGCCGTTGCAACACGATGACATTGAAAAACGCTTGACCTCTCTTTTGCAAGAGCTGCGCGTCGACCACTTGCGTGCCTCGCCCTCGGTGGCGTTGTCGGGCGGTGAACGCCGTCGTGTGGAGATCGCGCGCGCGTTGGCGACCAACCCGCGTTTCATTTTGTTGGACGAGCCCTTTGCCGGTATCGATCCGATTGCGGTGATTGAGATTCAACGCATCATTGGTTTTTTGAAAGCGCGCGGCATGGGCGTGCTCATCACCGACCACAACGTGCGGGAAACCTTGGGCATTTGCGACCACGCGTGCATCATCAGCGATGGCCGCGTGCTGGCGCAAGGCACGCCGCGCGAAATCATCGAGAACGCGGACGTGCGCCGTGTGTACCTCGGCGAACATTTCCGAATGTGATCATGAAACAAGGCTTATCACTTCGCGTTTCCCAACATCTGGCGCTCACGCCCCAGTTGCAGCAGTCCATTCGACTGCTGCAGTTGTCGACCCTCGAATTGAGCCAAGAGATTGAGCAAATGCTCGATGAGAACCCGTTTCTCGACAAAGAATTTGAAGAAGCCCCGCGCGAAGAGTTTGGCCTCGACAAAGCAGATGCGCCCGCCCGCGACGAAGAGGTTGAGCCCGTGCGTGAAGTGCCGTCGCTCGACGGCGGCATGTCGGAAATCAGCGTCGACAACACCGCCAGCGACACCGAGCCCAGCGTCGACGGCGTGGCCGAAAGCTGGGATGGTGACGGCAGCGTCGAGTTCTCAGCTGACGATTCCGAATGGGGCGGTGACGCCCCTGCCAGCAATAACAACAACACCGCCGACAGCGACACAGCAGACGCCACTGAGCTGGCGCGCATGCAAGAGTCGCTGGCGTCGCATTTGCACCGTCAAGCACTGGCACTGCGTTTGAGTCCGACCGATCAAGCGGCCTTGCGCTATTTGATTGAAAACCTCAACGATGACGGCTACCTTGAAGACACCTTGCGCAGCTTGGCCGAAGGTTTAGGCGGTGACGACGAAGAACAAATTGAAGAGCTCGAACACCGCTTCCAAGTGGCCTTGTCGCTGCTGCAAAGCCTAGAACCTGTGGGTGTGGGCGCGCGCGATTTGTCTGAATGTTTGGTCTTGCAGCTCAAAGCTTTGGAGCCCAAAGGCGAGGAGGCTTTGCAGATTCGCGACACCGCCATTCGCATGTGCAAGCAGCCGATGGACATGTTGGCCAAGCGCGATTTCAAACGTTTGGCCGTGTTGGTGGGCGACAGCGAAGCCAATGTGAAAGTGGCCATTGCCTTGATTGGCCGCTTAGAGCCCAAGCCGGGTCGTCGCTTTGCGGATGTTGAGCGCCATGTGGTGGTGCCAGATGTGTTGGTCACCCGTGTGGGCAAGTCCACCACGGCGCCGAAGTTCAAGGTCGCGCTCAACCCCGATGTCATGCCGCGTTTGCGCGTGCACGACATTTACGCCAACGCCCTCAAGGGGGGCAAAGGCGAAGCGCATGCGGGCTTGCAGCAGCGTTTGCAAGAGGCGCGCTGGTTTATTAAAAACATCCAGCAACGCTTTGACACCATCTTGCGTGTGAGCAATGCAATTGCCGAGCGTCAAAAGAACTTCTTTATCCACGGCGAACTCGCCATGCGTCCCATGGTGCTGCGCGAGATTGCTGAAGAGTTGGGCCTGCACGAGTCGACCATTAGCCGTGTGACGACCAACAAATACATGAGCACGCCCTACGGCACGTTTGAGCTCAAGTATTTCTTTGGCTCGGGGCTGGAGACGGACAGCGGCAACAACGCCTCCAGCACGGCGGTGCGCGCGCTGATCAAACAATTTGTGGCGAGCGAGAACCCCAAAAAACCGCTGTCGGATAATCAGCTCTCCGAAATGCTCAAAGAGCAAGGCATTGAGTGCGCTCGCCGCACCGTGGCCAAATACCGTGAGGCGCTGCGCATTGCGCCCACGACTCTGCGCAAGGCCCTCTGATAACTTGCGGGACAGACCAAGTTGCGCAGCAATTTGCTCTGTCCTCAACTGATAACACTATGAACCAACTGCATCTCTTCCTGCCCTGTGCGGCCGGCGTTGAAACCTATCTGGCCGAAGAGGTCCGTCACATCACGGGCGTGGGTGACGAAGACTTGCGCGTCTTTCGTGCCGGCGTGATGGTGCGCACCTCGTGGCGCGATGTGTTGAAACTCAACTTGCACAGCCGCTTGGCACAACGTGTGTTGGTCGAGTTGTCGCACACCATGTACCGCCAAGAGCAAGACCTTTACCGTGCCGCCTGTGAGGTGGCGTGGGAGTTGTGGTTCTCGCCGAAGGAATCGTTCAAGATTGAAATCACCGCGCAACACAGCCCCTTGAAGAGCTTGAACTTTGCGGCGCTTAAAGTGAAAGATGCGGTGGCGGATCGCTTCCGTCATAAGTTCGGCGTACGTCCCGATGTCAACACCCAATGGCCCGATGCGCGCATCTACGCACACCTGACCACCGATGAGTGCACGCTCTACATCGACACCTCGGGCGAACCCTTGTTCAAACGCGGCTGGCGCGCAGACAAAGGCGATGCCCCGCTGAAAGAAACCCTCGCCGCCGCCATGTTGGCCGCGAGCGGCTGGAGCATGGGCGATGGCACACCCGCCAACCCCGACGGACTTGTGGCCCAAGGCGTGCCGCTCTACGACCCTTGCTGCGGTAGCGGCACCATCGCGGTGGAGGCGGCGCAAATTGCTTGCAACATTGCACCTGGCTCGATGCGCAAGTTTGGTTTTCAAAAACTCATTCCGTACCAAGAGCATGTGTGGCACGGCTTGCTTGACAACGCGCGTGCGCAAGAGTGCGAACCCCGTGCGCCCATTTACGGCAGTGACGTGGCTTTCCGCATGGTCGACTTCGCGCAACGCAACGCTGAGCGCGGCGGTGTGGCGCATGCCGTGCAATTGCGCGGTGGTGATGCCTTGCAGCGTATGCCCCCCTGCGATGTGCCGGGTGTGATGTTGGTCAACCCGCCGTATGGCGAGCGTATCGAAGCCGCAGGTATTGCGGGCGCGGCGCGCCGTGCACGCTACTCACCGCCGACCGAATATGTGTCGCCCTACGAAGACGTGGATCAACATGGTGACGCAGGTTTTGATGCGGGTGGCCCTGAAAGCAGCATGGTGCGCGACGATGTGCCACGCTTTGGCGCACGCGACATTGCACAAACCGATGATGGCGGCGATTTCTTTGCGCAACTCGCCAGTCACTGGAAGAAAAACTACGCAGGTTGGAGCGCTTGGATGTTGACGCCCGACCTCAAGCTGCCCAGTCGTATGCGCTTCAAAGAATCGCGCCGTGTGCCCATGTGGAACGGCCCGATTGAATGCCGCATGTTTCGTTTTGATTTGCGTGCGGGGTCCATGCGCAACAAGCCCAATGATGCGCCATCCGGCAAAGATCAAGGCGCGTCAGCATCGTGAGCAACACGGCAGCGGTTGCGCCCGTGCGTGTGGTGCTCGATACCAACATCGTGCTTGACTTGTGGCTCTACAAAGACCCAGCCACACCTGCATTGCTGACAGCGTTAGAGAACAAAAATGTCCAATGGCTGGCCACGCAAGTGATGCGCGATGAATTGGAGCGCGTATTGGCTTATACGCACATCGTCAAACGTTTGGCGTTTAGCCAGCTCAAGGCTGAAGACATCTTGGCGCAGTGGGATGCACATGCCCAGTTGATGCCCATTGCACCGAAGTGCCAGTTTGTGTGCAAAGACGGCGACGACCAAAAATTCATCGACCTCGCGGCGCAACACCAAACCCAACTCATCAGCAAAGACAAAGCGGTGTTGACCATGCGCAATCGCATGGCGCGGCTAGGTGTCGCAGTTGGCAAAGCTTTCCCTGCTGCGCTGCCTGCTTAAACGTCTGACGGCGGTGATGTGCAGGTGCGCGGTGTTTGCGTGGCTTAGTGCTGTTGTAGCAAATCCAGCAAGGTCTTGAGCGCGTGGTGCGTGGCCGCTTCACGCACGGCGGCGCGGTCGCCGCTGAAGTGCATGACCTCGGTTTTGACCCACGCCGTTTCGGCGCCCAGCGTGGGGCCTGCATCGCTGGGTGTGGCCCATGCAAACCAAATAGTGCCCACGGGCTTGTCGGCGCTGCCGCCTGTGGGGCCTGCAACGCCTGTTATTGCGAGCGTCACTTGCGCGTGCGAGCGGCGCATCGCGCCCAAGGCCATGGCTTGCGCTACGGCCGCGCTTACGGCGCCGTGTTCAGCGATCAAGGCGGAGTCGACACCAAGCATTTCATGCTTGGCTTCGTTGCTGTACGTCACAAAGCCGCGTTCAAACCAATGGCTAGAGCCTGACAAATCGGTGCAGTTCGCGGCGATCATGCCGCCGGTGCAGCTCTCGGCCGTGGCCAGCATCCAGCCGTGTTGTTGCAACACGTCGGCGAGTTGTTCTGTCAACGTGTGTGTGCTCATAGAGACCTCCAAGTTGCAAAGACCAACAGCGTGCAAAACGCGGCCACCAAATCATCAAAGATGATGCCCCACCCGCCGCGCCAACCAAAACCTTTGAACAAGCTGTCTGCCCAGCGCACAGGCCCGGGCTTGGCAGCATCAAAGTAACGGAACAACACAAACGCGCCCAACTGACCTGCAAACGTGGTGGGTGTCACCAGCCACAGCACCAACCAAAACGCGATGACCTCGTCCCACACAATCGCGCCGGGGTCGGCCACGCCCATGTGGCGTGCAGTGACCGTGCAAGCCCACCAGCCGACCAATGTTGATGCGGCAATCAGCACCCCCATTTGGACGGGTGTTAACCAAACTTGCAAGAGTGCAAACACGGCCCAAGCCCACAACGTGCCTGCGGTGCCGGGTGCGATGCGTGACAGGCCTGAGCCTGCGCCAAGCGCAATGAAATGCGCCGGGTGCGACATTAAAAAGCGACGGTTGAGTTGGGGAATGAAATCAGACATACGGCTGGCGATTAAGCAAAGTGGTCAAACGACGCAAAGCGTTTGGCAATCGGTTGACCTTGCGGATCCAACACCACCAAGCCTTGCTCGGCGGTGATGCGGCCAATACGTGTGACGGGCGTATTGGTTTCCCACGCCGCCGCGTGCACCAGTTCGCGTTGGTTCACGGGGGCGGTGAAGCACAGCTCGTAGTCGTCGCCGCCAGACAGTGCGAATTCGAGGCGTTTGTTCCAAGGCAACTCGGCCAGTACGGGGGTGATGCCTGCGGCCAAACGCGCTTCACCAAAAGCACCGGCGGTTTGCAACCAGCTTGTGTCAATTTGTGCGCCCACGCCCGAGCGTTTGAGGATGTGGCCCAAGTCGCCCAGCAGTCCATCGCTCACGTCAATCGCGGCGTTGGCCACAGCGCGTAGCGCGGTGCCGAGTGCCACGCGGGGTGTGGGTTGTTCCATGCGCGCACGGGCTTGCTCAAACGCATCGCCCGACAACGTGTGTGTGCCACGAAACACCTCAAGGGCCAAGCGGGCATCGCCCACGGTGCCGCTGATGTAAATGTCGTCACCCACTTGCGCGTTTTGGCGCAACAGGGCATCGCCCGGTGGCACTTCGCCAAAGACGGTGATGCAAATGTTGAGCGGGCCTTGCGTGGTGTCACCGCCCACCAACTCGCAGCCGTGCGCGTCAGCCAGCGCCAACAGGCCGCGAGAAAAACCAGCCAGCCACGCTTCGTCGACGCGTGGCAATGCCAGCGCGAGCGTGAAGCCCAAAGGCTCTGCGCCCACTGCCGCCAAATCACTGAGGTTCACGGCCAAGGCTTTGTGGCCCAAACGCTCGGGGTCGACGGTGCTCAAGAAGTGTCGGCCTTCGACCAGCATGTCGCTCGAGACGGCCAGTTGCATGCCCGGCGTGGTGTTGAGCAAGGCGCAGTCGTCGCCCACGCCCAAGGCGGCTTTGTGTGTGGGGCGCTTGAAGTAGCGCTCGATCAAATCAAATTCACCCATGGCGGTCCGTCAGTGCAGGTTGCGTTTGCCGGGCTCGTCGCTGAGCGCATCGAGCACAAACATGGGAATGTCGACATCAAACTTTTCACCGTCTTCGGCCACGCAAAAGTAGCTGCCGTGCATGGTGCCTGTGGGCGTGCGCAGGCGTGTGCCGCTGGTGTATTCAAACTGTTCGCCGGGTTTTAAGAAAGGCTGATGCCCGACCACGCCCAAACCTTTGATCTTTTCGTGTGTGCCTTGCGAGTCGTTCACATTCCAGGTGCGCGAAATCAACTGCGCCGCCACATTGCCCACGTTGGTGATGGTGATCGTGTAGGCGAACATGTACAAACCACCGTCTGGGTCGGACTGCTCAGACAGGTATTGCGGATGGACTTCGACTTGAAATTTGTAGCGTGGCATGGGGTGATTTTGGCCTAAGCCAGAAACCCCGCCGAAGGGGTGAAATAATCACCCCATGACCAGCCCACGCCCCTCATTCAACATCGCCCCCTCCATCTTGTCTGCCGACTTTGCCCGTTTGGGCGACGAGGTAAAAAACGTCATCGCCGCAGGCGCTGATTGGATTCACTTCGACGTGATGGACAACCACTATGTGCCCAACCTCACGTTCGGCCCCATGATTTGCCAAGCCTTGAAACCGCACGCCAAAACGCCAGCGGGCGTGGCCGTGCCGATTGATGTGCATTTGATGATTTCGCCCGTCGATGCCTTGGCTGCCTCGTTTGCCGACGCAGGCGCGGACTACATCAGCTTTCACCCTGACGCGAGCGGCCATGTGCACCGCAGCATCCAAGCCATCAAGAGCAAGGGTGTGAAGGCGGGTTTGGTGTTCAACCCCGCCGAGCCGTTGGATGTGCTGGAGTGGACGATTGATGAGATTGACCTCATCCTCATCATGAGTGTCAACCCCGGCTTTGGTGGCCAAAGTTTCATCGACTCGGCACTGCGCAAAATCGAGCAAGCCCGTAAGTTGATTGATGCCAGCGGCAAAGACATTCGCCTCGAAGTCGACGGCGGCATCAAGGCCGACAACATTCGCCGCGTGGCCGATGCGGGTGCCGACACTTTCGTGGCCGGCAGCGCGATTTTTGGCAAGCCCGACTACAAAGCCGTGATTGACCAAATGCGCGTGGCGCTGGCTTGACACCCATACGCCAAAGCTTGCATGCCTCAAAGCCGATATGGCGTTGGCCGTGTCACTGACGTTGCACGGGTTTAACTTAGGGTAAACCAACTTGTTAGTACTGAGTACTTCGTGTTTAATGAATAAGTCACGACTGATGTGTGACTGGCTTGCTTATCAACAAAGGTAAAAATTCGGATGTCACTCACGATTGGTGTTCCCTTAGAGATTGCCGCAGGCGAGTCTCGTGTGGCGGTTACTCCTGAAACCGCAAAGAAGCTGATGGCCCAAGGCCACAAAGTGCGTGTGCAATCGGGGGCCGGCATCGCTGCCAGCGTGCCGGACGAGGCCTACGCCGCCGTGGGGGCTGAGCTGGTCAGCGCAGCGGCGGCATGGGCGAGTGACTTGGTGTTGAAAGTCCGCGCGCCTGAAGCAGCAGAAATTTCAAACGTTCCAGCAGGCAGCACCGTGGTGGGTATGTTGGAGCCCTTCAACAGCGAAGGCCTGCAACGCTTGGCCACAGCGGGCGCGACAGGTTTTGCACTGGAAGCCGCACCGCGCACCACCCGTGCGCAAAGCATGGATGTGTTGTCGTCGCAAGCCAACATCGCGGGCTACAAAGCGGTCATGCTGGCCGCTGATAAATACCAACGCTTCTTCCCGATGTTGATGACAGCGGCCGGCACGGTGAAAGCCGCACGCGTGGTCATCCTCGGCGTGGGTGTGGCAGGCTTGCAAGCGATTGCCACGGCCAAGCGTTTGGGTGCGGTGATTGAGGCGACCGATGTACGCCCCAGCGTGAAAGAACAAGTGGAGTCCCTCGGTGCGAAATTCATCGACGTGCCGTTTGAAAGCCAAGACGAAAAAGACGCCGCCGAAGGCGTAGGCGGCTACGCTCGCCCCATGCCGCAAAGCTGGTTGGACCGTCAAAAAGTGGAAGTGGCCAAGCGCGTGGCGCTGGCGGACATCGTCATCACGACCGCATTGATTCCGGGGCGCGCAGCGCCCGTGCTGGTCACCGAAGACATGGTCAAGGCCATGAAGCCGGGCGCGGTCATCATTGACATTGCGGCTGGCAAAGGCGCGCATGGCATAGACGGCAATTGCCCGCTCACCGAAGCAGGCAAAACCGTCACCAAGCATGGCGTGACGATTGTGGGCGAGACCAACTTACCTGCCTTGGTGGCCGCAGACGCGAGCGCGCTGTATGCCCGCAACGTGCTCGACTTCTTAAAGCTCGTCATCAACAAAGAAGGTGCGTTGCACATCGATTTAGAAGATGACATCGTGGCCGCTTGTCTTGTCACCCGCGATGGCGCGGTGGTGAAGAAATAAAACGAGGAATATCAAAACATGGACGCAGTTTCTCCCACCCTCGTGAACTTGATTATTTTTGTGTTGGCCATCTACGTGGGTTACCACGTGGTGTGGACCGTGACGCCCGCCTTGCACACGCCGTTGATGGCGGTGACGAACGCCATTTCCGCCATCGTCATCGTGGGAGCCATGTTGGCAGCGGCCATGACCGAAACCACGTTGGGTAAAACCATGGGCGTGTTGGCCGTGGCGCTGGCGGCGGTTAATGTGTTTGGTGGCTTCATGGTCACGCGCCGCATGTTGGAAATGTTCAAGAAAAAAGACAAGCCCGCGAAGGCTGCAGGAGACAAAGCAGGAGACAAAGCATGAGCATGGACTTTGTTTCAATGAACCTCGTCACCTTGTTGTACTTGGTGGCGAGTGTGTGTTTCATTCAGGCGCTCAAAGGTTTGAGTCATCCCACCACCTCCATTCGCGGCAACGTGTTTGGCATGACGGGCATGACGATTGCCGTGCTCACCACAGCCGCATTGATCGTGAAGCTGTCGGGCTCTAGCCTTGGCATGAGTTGGGTGTTGTTGGGCCTCGTGGTGGGCGGTGGCGCTGGCACCCTCATGGCGCAACGCGTGGAGATGACCAAGATGCCAGAGCTGGTGGCCTTCATGCACAGCATGATTGGTTTGGCGGCTGTGTTCATCGGTGTGGCTGCTGTGGCTGAGCCTTGGGCGTTTGGCATCACGCCAGCGCCGCAAGAGCTGATCACCAAGGTGCAAACCACCTCGGGCATGGTCATCACTGAAATGATGCAACGCTTCCCCATCCCCGCGGGCAACCGTTTGGAGCTGTTCCTCGGCGCGGCCATTGGTGCCATCACGTTCAGCGGCTCTGTGATTGCGTTTGGCAAGCTCTCGGGTAAATACAAATTCCGCCTCTTCCAAGGCACACCGGTGAGCTTTGCTGGGCAGCACATGCTCAACCTCGCTTTGGGTTTGGTGACGGTGGGTCTGGGCTTGATGTTTGTGATGACCGAGAGCTGGACCGCATTCTTCGCCATGCTCGCTTTGTCGTTTGTCATGGGGGTGCTCATCATTATTCCGATTGGCGGTGCTGACATGCCGGTGGTGGTGTCCATGCTCAACAGCTATTCGGGCTGGGCGGCGGCAGGCATTGGCTTCTCACTCAACAACAGCATGCTCATCATTGCAGGTTCGTTGGTGGGTAGTTCGGGCGCGATTCTGAGCTACATCATGTGCAAGGCGATGAACCGCTCGTTCTTCAGCGTCATCTTGGGTGGCTTTGGGGCAGCGGCCGTCACGGCCACGGGTGGCGCGCAAGAGCAACGTCCGGTGAAGAGCGGCAGCGCAGACGATGCCGCCTACATCTTGGCCAATGCCGAGACAGTGGTCATCGTGCCCGGTTACGGTTTGGCGGTGGCGCGCGCGCAGCATGCCGTGAATGAATTGGCTGAGAAGTTGATGCACAAAGGCATCAGCGTGAAATACGCCATTCACCCTGTGGCCGGTCGCATGCCGGGTCACATGAACGTGTTGTTGGCTGAGGCTGAAGTACCTTATGACCAAGTGTTTGAGATGGAAGATATCAACGGCGAATTTGGCCAAGTGGACGTGGCCATCGTCTTGGGTGCCAACGATGTGGTGAACCCCGCTGCATTGGAGAAGGGTAGTTCGATTTACGGCATGCCCATTTTGGAGGCCTACAAAGCCAAGACCGTGATCGTGAACAAGCGAAGCATGGCATCTGGCTACGCGGGCTTGGACAACGAGTTGTTCTACATGGACAAAACCATGATGGTGTTTGGCGACGCCAAGAAAGTGGTCGAAGACATGGTCAAGGCGGTGGACTGACGCTCCCGCTGTGGATCAGCGATAAACTGCGCGCCTGATTTATCTGGCGCGCTTTTTTATGCCTTCTACCCTGACTCAATTTCAAGCCGCGATGGTCGATCTAGACGGCACCATGATCGATACCTTGGGCGACTTTGAGGTGTCGCTCAACCGCATGTTGGCTGATCTGGACTTGCCATTGCTCACCCGTGCGCTGGTTGAGCGCACCGTTGGCAAAGGCTCGGAGCATTTGATTCGTTCAGTGCTCACGCACCAGTTGGCGTTGCCCGAGGTGAAGGGGTTGGTCAATGTGTGCGAGGCCCGCAGTCCAGAGCATTTGTACGAAGCTGCTTGGCAGCGTTACCAGCACCACTACTTGGCCATCAATGGCGAATTTGCCACCGTGTACGCCGGTGTGATCGAGGGCTTGCAGCAGATGCGCGATGCTGGGTTGCAACTGGCGTGCTTGACCAACAAGCCTTTGTCGTTTGCCAAGCCCTTGCTACAAGCCAAAGGCTTGGATCATTTTTTCAGCCATGTGTTTGGTGGCGATAGCTTTGAGCGCAAAAAGCCAGACCCGTTGCCTTTGCTCAAAACCTGCGAAGCCCTGGGCGTGCAACCGGGTCAAGCGTTGATGGTGGGCGACTCCAGCAACGATGCCCAAGCTGCCCGTGCCGCAGGCTGTCCGGTCGTGTTGGTGCGCTACGGCTACAACCACGGCGAGTCGGTGGATGGCGTGGATGCCGATGCCCACGTGGATACCCTAGTTCATATCGCGCAGGCGTTGGCTGGCAAGGTCTGAGCCTTTGCTAAACTGCAGCCATGTTCATTCATCGCAACACAGTCACAGGTTGTCACGACCGGGGAGCTTGGCCCTGGCGTACGCCATGTACTGCGCTTGTCTAAAGCACGCTCAGGTTCACTGATGCCGTGCACGCGCTGAAGCACTGCTGCTCAGCACTTGTCCGAATGAACGCCCCAACCGAAACGGGGCCGAGCTGTGGAGGCTCACGATGACTGAAACCGAATTCAAACAATTGGCCCAAGAGGGCTACAACCGCATCCCCTTGGTGGCGGAGGCATTTGCCGATTTAGAAACCCCGCTCTCGCTGTACCTCAAGCTCGCGCATGTGCAAAACAACGGCGAGCGCAGCTTCTTGCTCGAATCCGTTGTTGGCGGTGAGCGCTTTGGGCGTTACAGCTTCATTGGTTTGCCCGCGCGCACGCTGTTGCGTGCCAGTGGTTTTGGCGATGCGGCCAAGACCGAGGTGGTGACCAATGGTGTGGTGGTCGAAACCCACGCAGGCAATCCGCTCGACTTCGTGGCCGATTATCAAAAGCGTTTCAAAGTGGCGCTGCGCCAAGGCTTGCCGCGTTTTTGCGGCGGCTTGGCTGGCTACTTTGGTTACGACACGGTGCGCCACATTGAAAAGAAATTGGTCCACTCGTGCCCGCCCGACGACTTGGGTATGCCCGACATCTTGCTGCTGCAAACCGAAGAGCTGGCCGTGATTGACAACCTCTCGGGCAAGCTCTCGCTCATCGTCTACGCAGACCCCGCGCAACCCAATGCCTACGCACAAGCCCAAGCGCGTTTGGCTGAGTTGAAGCAGCGATTGAAAGCGCCTGCACAAGCACCATCGATTGCGCCTTGTGCCAGCTACCCCGCCGAACGCAGCTTTGCGAAAGACGATTACTTGGCCGCGGTGCTGCGCGCCAAAGACTTGATTGCCGCGGGCGACTTCATGCAAGTGCAGGTGGGGCAGCGCATTCATAAGAAATTCACGGCCAGCCCGTTGTCGTTGTACCGTGCGCTGCGTTCGTTGAACCCCAGCCCGTATATGTATTACTACAACCTCGGCGATGCCTACGTGGTGGGCGCATCGCCTGAGATTTTGGTGCGCCAAGAGTCCACACCCGAAGGTCAAAAAGTCACCATCCGTCCGTTGGCCGGCACGCGCCCACGCGGTGCCACGCCAGAGGCAGACAAGGCGGCAGAGATCGAGCTCATCAACGACCCCAAAGAGCGTGCCGAGCACGTGATGTTGATTGACCTCGCACGCAACGACATTGGCCGCATTGCCAAAACCGGCAGCGTCAAAGTGACCGAGGCGTTTGTGGTGGAGCGTTACAGCCATGTGATGCACATCGTGAGTAACGTAGAAGGTTTGTTGCTCGATGGGGCAGACGGCCAGCCACTCACTAGCATGGATGTGCTCAAAGCCACATTCCCAGCGGGTACTTTGACAGGTGCACCCAAAGTGCATGCGATGGAGTTGATTGACCAGCTCGAACCCACCAAGCGCGGCTTGTATGGCGGTGCTTGCGGCTATTTGAGTTTTGCGGGTGACATGGATGTGGCGATTGCCATTCGCACCGGCATCATCAAAAACGACACGCTCTATGTGCAAGCTGCCGCCGGTGTGGTGGCGGACTCTGTGCCCGAATTGGAATGGAGAGAAACAGAGCACAAGGCGCGCGCTTTGTTGCGTGCCAGCGAGTTGGTTGAGGAGGGCTTGGAATGAGCAAGATCAAACTTCTCATGGTGGACAACTACGACAGCTTCACCTTCAACATCGTTCAATACTTTGGCGAGTTGGGGGCAGACGTTGAGGTGTATCGCAACGACGAAATCACCCTCGAAGGCATTGCTGCGCGCAAGCCCGACCGCTTGGTGATTTCTCCCGGGCCGTGCTCACCCGCAGAGGCCGGTATTTCGGTGGCAGCCATTCAGCACTTCGCAGGCAAGCTGCCGATTTTGGGGGTGTGCTTGGGGCATCAAAGCATTGGCGCTGCGTTTGGCGGCAAGATCGTGCGCGCGCAAGAGTTGATGCACGGCAAGACCAGCGTCATCACCACCACGCAAGAAGGCGTGTTTGGCGGATTGCCTGAGAAGTTCACGGTCAATCGCTACCACTCGCTCGCGATTGAGCGCGCCTCGTGTCCGTCGTGCCTCAAGGTGACAGCATGGACCGACGATGGCGAAATCATGGGTGTGCGCCACACCGAATTAGACATTCAAGGGGTGCAGTTCCATCCGGAATCCATCCTCACCGAGCATGGCCACGCCATGTTGAAAAACTTTTTGTAAGGGCTGGTTATGACGAGCACTATTCACGCCATCACGCCGCAAGAGGCATTGCAACGCGTCATTGAACATCGTGAAATTTTTCACGACGAAATGTTGCACATCATGCGCCTCATCATGTCGGGCGAAATGTCGCCGGTGTTGATGTCGGCTTTCATCACCGCGTTGCGTGTGAAGAAAGAAACCATTGGCGAAATCACCGCGGCTGCGCAAGTGATGCGCGAGTTCTCTACCAAGGTGGATGTACCCGACCGCACGCACATGGTGGACATCGTGGGCACGGGCGGTGATGGTTCGCACACGTTCAATATCTCGACATGCTCGATGTTTGTGGTGGCTGCCGCTGGCGGCAAAGTCAGCAAACACGGTGGCCGCAGCGTGAGCAGCAAAAGCGGCAGCGCCGATGTGTTGGAGAGCTTGGGCGTCAACATCAATTTGCCGCCCGCGCAAATTGCCAAGTGCATTGCGGACGTGGGCATTGGTTTTATGTTTGCGCCCAACCACCATCCTGCGATGAAAAACGTAGCGCCCGTTCGCAAAGAGCTGGGCGTGCGCACGATCTTCAATATTCTTGGACCGCTCACCAATCCTGCTGGCGCGCCCAATATCTTGATGGGGGTGTTCCATCCCGATTTGGTCGGCATTCAAGTGCGTGCGTTAGAGCGCTTAGGTGCTGAACATGCGCTGGTGGTCTATGGTCGAGATGGTTTAGACGAGGTGTCCTTGGGGGCGTCCACCTTGGTGGGGGAACTCAAAGACGGTCAAGTGCGTGAGTACGAAATTCACCCCGAAGATTTTGGTTTTGCCATGAGCAGCAACCGGGCCTTGCGCGTCGAAACGCCCGAGCAATCGCGTGCCATGTTGTTGGGTGTGTTGGATAACCAAGCCGGCCCCGCGCGCGACATCGTGGTGCTTAACGCGGGTGTGGCTTTGTATGCCGCCAATGTGGTGGACAGCATCGAGGCGGGCATTGCCCGTGCGCGTGAGGTGTTGGCCTCGGGTGCTGCTAAGGCCAAGCTAGATCAATTGGTCGCGGTGGCGCATCAACTCACAGTGGCCTAAACAAGCGCTTGGCGCGAGAAAGAAATACATGTCAGACATTCTGAACAAAATCGTGGCCGTTAAGCACCAAGAAGTGGCGGCTGCGCTCAAACGCAAATCATTGGCCGCAATGCGCGCCGATGCCGAAAGCCGCGTGCTCACGCGTGATTTTGTGGGTGCACTGCGGGCCAAGGTTGCAGCGGGCTTGCCCGCGGTGATTGCTGAAATCAAAAAAGCCAGCCCCTCCAAAGGTGTGATTCGCGAAGACTTCATTCCCGCCGACATTGCGCAAAGCTATGCTGAGCACGGTGCGGCGTGTTTGTCGGTATTGACGGACAAAGACTTCTTCCAAGGTCAAGTGGATTACCTCAAGCAAGCGCGCGCTTCGTGCGACTTGCCCGTGCTGCGCAAAGACTTCATGGTTGATCCGTATCAGGTGTACGAGGCGCGCGTGATGGGTGCGGACTGCATCTTGCTCATCGCGGCTTGTTTGACCGATGCGCAAATGGCGGAGATGGAAGCCGTTGCGCGCAGTCTCGACATGGCAGTGTTGGTGGAGGTGCATGATGCGGCAGAGCTGCAACGTGCGCTCAAACTCAAAACCCCTTTGGTGGGTGTCAACAATCGCAACCTGCGCACGTTTGAGGTGTCGCTCGACACCACGCTGGGCATGCTCAAGGATGTGCCGGCTGACCGTTTGCTCATCACCGAGAGCGGTATCTTGCAGCGCAGCGATGTGCAAAGAATGCGCGATGCGAACGTGCATGCCTTCTTGGTGGGCGAGGCTTTCATGCGTGCGCCTGATCCAGGTGTGGCGCTGGCGGAATTGTTTTTCGCTTGAGTTGCATGACGGCAGATTTGTTTGGTGGCGAGTTGCCGGTGCAAAACGATGCGCCACGCTTGACCCAATGGTCGCCGCAAGACTGGACTGTGCAGCCCGATTGGCGGCCCGTGCTCGATGTGTTTTGGCGCAGCGCGCAAGGTGTATCGCTGGCGGGTTTTGTTCAATCACGTCTCGATGCTGGTGCGGTTGTGTATCCCAAACATCCGTTGTGGGCCTTGCAGCTCACGCCGTTGTCGCAAGTCAAAGTGGTCATCTTGGGGCAAGATCCGTATCACGGGCCGCATCAGGCGCAGGGTCTGTCGTTTTCGGTGGCGCCGGGCGTGAAGATTCCGCCGTCGCTGCGCAATATCTTCAAAGAGCTGCAGCGTGATCTGGGTCAGTCCGTGCCGGCCAGTGGTTCGCTGGAGGTTTGGGCGCGGCGCGGCGTGTTGCTGCTCAACACCAGTTTGACGGTAGAAGATGGTCAGCCCGCGATTCACGCCAAACGCGGCTGGGAACAGTTGACGGATGCGTTGTTGGCGGAGGTGGCGCGCACCGTGCCTGCCTGCGTGTACATGCTTTGGGGTGGGCATGCGCAAGCCAAAGCAGAGTTGATCGCGCGCGAAACGGCGGCGCAGCCAGCAGGCTTTGTTGGGTTGCGAGATGGTGCATCTGTCAGCCGTGAGGCTTTGGTGCTCAAAGCCAACCATCCCTCGCCTTTGTCGGCCTTGCGAGCTCCGCAGCCTTTTATTGGCTGTGGTCACTTTTCGCGGGCCGCAGCGTGGTTGGCGCAAAGAAATCTGGCCTTGGACTGGAATTTGTGAGTCGTTTGAATCCAAAAACTCGCGAATACCCTAAAACTCTGCTATAGTTCGCGATTCGCCGGAGGGGTGCCCGAGTGGCTAAAGGGGGCAGACTGTAAATCTGTTGGCTTACGCCTACACTGGTTCGAATCCAGTCCCCTCCAC
>Ga0213920_1000275_pt1 | contig 46730 bp, 42 predicted proteins | sample McNCre1117MG_FD_161054 | JGI IMG/M metagenome (GOLD analysis project Ga0213920, IMG submission 161054) | Freshwater microbial communities from McNutts Creek, Athens, Georgia, United States - 11-17 MG | ecosystem: Environmental > Aquatic > Freshwater > Creek | place: USA: Georgia | collected...
GGCGCGATGTAACCCTGCGCTTCAATCTCTTTCCACGGTGCATCGAAACGCTTTGGTCCGATGAGTGAGAAGACGTCGCCCTCTTTGCCATCCTCGCGAACCAGGGTCGCGGTTAGGCCGAGGCGGCGGCGAGCCTGCAGGTCGGCGCTCATCTTGAAAATCGGTGCCGGCAACAGGTGAACCTCGTCATACACGATGAGTCCCCAGTCGTTGGCGTTGAGCAAGGCCAGGTGCGCGTACTCACTCTTACGTTTGGTGGTCAAGATTTGATAGGTCGCAATGGTGACCGGCTTAATCTCCTTCACCGAACCCGAATATTCGCCGATCTCATCTTCGGTCAAAGTGGTGCGACGCAACAGTTCGTTCTTCCACTGGCGTGCAGAAACGGTGTTGGTCACCAGGATGAGGGTGTTGGTCTTTGCCGTAGCCATCGCAGCAGCGCCGACGATGGTCTTACCAGCGCCACAAGGCAGTACGACGACGCCTGAGCCGCCGGCCCAGAACTTCTCGACCGCCTGGCTCTGGTAATCGCGAATCTTCCAGTCATCCGCAGTCGAGAGATCAATCGAGTGCGGGGTGCCCTCTGCATAACCGGCAAAGTCCTCTGCCGGCCAGCCAAGTTTTAGAAGTTCCTGCTTTACCTGGCCTCGAGCCCAGTCTTGAATCTTGAAGGCCTCGTTGCCGACCGGGCCATCGAGAAGCATAGAGATTTTCTTGTTACGGCTGGCCTCGAGCAACACTGCGCGATCGCTAGAGAAGAGTTCTAGCTGGTCATCCTCGCCTCGGCGAATCGACAGGCGGCCATAGCGTGACATGGTTTCGGTGATGTCCTGGCGCACGGTTGATGGAATCGGAAACTTTGCATACTTGTCGAGCACGCCGATGACGAAGTCTGAATCGTGCCCCGCGGCTCTCGCATTCCAGAGGCCCAAGCGAGTGATTCGGTAGGTGTGAATGTGCTCAGGGGCGCGCTCAAGCTCGGCAAAAATAGCTAGGTCGTGGCGGGCGTCGCTGGCATCCGGGTGGTCGACCTCGAGCAGAGCGGTCTTGTCGCTTTGAACGATCAGTGGTCCCATAGTCATCCTTATAGCCTATTAGCCCAGCGAGACTCTGGTGATATTGGCAAGCGGAAGCGTGCGTTCTATGTCGGCCTTCTTGTCCTTGGCTCGTAGACGCCCGTTAGCGAAACCAATCGGTTCCAGTGTGAATTCGAGTTCAACGCCAGTGTTGGAGGTGATACCAATGACGATGATCGACTTGTTTTTAATGGCCAGTTGAATCGAACGGGCGAGGTCGTCACCGTCTGGTTCGGTGCCCAACTTCTCTTCTTGTTCGCGAAGTCTCTGAATATCTTGGTCGACCGTGCTAACCGCCTCTACGGTTTCGCTGCTGACCAGGGGAGTGCGTGGGGAAACCACCTTGCCGGCGCCATCTACGCGCACCGCGCTAAACCCAGCTTCGCGCAGGCCGAAATAGACCATCTCTGGTTCAAAACGACAACCGATGGTGCCGTCGGGCAGCGCATACATGGCAAAAGGCTTCAGCTTAGATTCGTTGAGAATTTGGGCTAAAAGAATCGAATCGAGTGACCGGATGACGCTCTTGGTTTCGAGTTCGCCCGCACCTACGGTCAGGCGGCCAAATCTTTGAGCGGCTTCACGGATGAGGTAATCCACCGGCTGAGGCAGAGGCTTGTCGGTGAGTTTGAGGAGCCAACCGCGAATCTCATCCTCGGTCATTCCGGTTTCTAGGCCGTGACTGATGCTTAGCGCCGACATTCGGTAGGTCGATGCCATGCCTATTTGTTCGGTATCTGCGAATCGGCGAACAGCAATTTCGAGTTCGGTCGGCAACGGCCCAGGAGCGATAAGAGATAGATCGGCCTGACAGATGAGCTTGCGCTGCGGGGTTGGCAGGAAGGCGCTCGCCGCTTTGGCAGAAGCCTCGATTGCGCCATCAAGGGCAGGCAGTGCCCAACTGCTGAGCCAGCCGTCGTGGGAGAGCCCGATGCGCTCGGCAAGTGAAACCACGCGCGCAATGCGAGAGGAAACCGAACTATCGGCGTAGGGATAGTTGGCCCGAAGTTGGTTCGAGAGTGAAAGGACACCAACCTCGCCAAAGTTTCGGATTGATTCGACAAGCTCGCTTGCCGAAGATTCACCGAGCAGCGTTCGCCAAACGGTGATTAGGTGGCGATGTCTTGCCTCTTGTTGCAAGGTTAGCCAGTTGCTTGCCTGCGGCCCGAGTTGCCATCGACCGCCGACCAGACCAATGAGGTCTGCGTGGTTGGCCAGTTCATAGATTTCGCGAGCGAATTCGTTGCTCTGTCGAACGTGTTGAGCCAAACGCTTAATGTCCGGCAGGCCAACGTTCTTCTTACCGACCTCACGGATGTAGCGCTGTTCGGCATCAAACACGAGTTCGGTCAGAGCCTGCAAGGTTTCAAATGTTGCAATGCCCGAGTCGCGATCGACCTCCGATTGCGCGGGTGCCGCGCTGGCCGGCAGGGAATCCTTGACTAGTGGCGCCTCAAGCGACTGTAGGCAAAGTGCCGTCGACGCGAATAAAGCAAAGCTGCCCTCGCTGGTGCGCTCGATCAACATCATCCGGGCTAGCGAAGCGGCGGCCTTCGGCTCTGGCTCACGACCCTCGACGATTGCCACCAGTGCATCGATCTGAGTCTTTGGTAAACCGGCAACGGTGCTGGCAACCGACTTGGGTTGGCTGAGGCTTTCGGCGAGATCAAAGAAATCGCGAAGCCCTGAGCTGTTTACGAGGCGTTGTGAAATGACCGCCTTGAGGTCAGCATCGCTTGCACGGCGCAGGGCCGAGGCAATGCGAAGCAGTTCGCTCATTATGGGGTGGTTAGCCGTTCTCGCGGGCGCGGCGGCGAAGGCTCACGATCAGCAGGGCGATGATGCAGATTGCCCCGGCGATTAGGCCGATCTGAGGGTAGAAAACCAGAATCGGCATCAAGTTGTGGGTTGAAAGTGACAACAGCAAGGTGATAACCATCACGATGATCGAGGTTCCGATGAGCCCGACTGCCATGTAAGCAAGGATGTTCTCGAGGCGCGGGGTCTCAGATTTGTGCGCAGATTTCGTTTGTTTAGCCATCCTTCTAGGATACCTTGGCTAAACGAGCATTGACCCTTGTAAAATAAAGGTTTGCTATAACGAAAGAGGTCCACATGCCTACCGGCAAAGTCAAGTTCTTCGACGAAGACAAGGGTTTTGGTTTCATCGCATCTGACGATGGCAGCGAAGTCTTTTTGCACATCAGCGCACTTCCGGCTGGCACCACCTCAATTCGCCCTGGCAGCCGTGTTGAATTCGGCATCGTCGACGGAAAGCGCGGCGCTCAGGCGCTGTCGGTTCGCGTTCTAGACGCTCCGCCGAGCCTAGCCAAATTGAGCCGCAAGCCGGCCGACGAGATGGCAGTAATTGTTGAGGATCTAATCCGTTTGCTTGACCACCTTGGTGGCGGTCTGAAGCACGGCAAGTACCCAGAGTCATCAAACGGCAAGAAGATTGCGAGCCTGCTTCGTAAGTTGGCTGACGAGCTGGATGCCTAAGACTAACGACAACAAAACCTTCGCCTATAACGCGGCGGTTGAGGCTGCCTCGCGCAATGCGGTCGGCTTTTTCATCGATTCGGTTGAAGAAGACGAAGGCGTAGTAACTTACCTTTTCGAAGGAAAGCTCAAGGGTTACGCTGGCTGGCGCTGGTCGGTAAGCGTGTTCCAGGGCGACGGCGATGCCGCGCCTACGATTTCTGAAGTCCTATTGGTTCCGGGCCCAGACTCACTCGTGGCACCTGACTGGGTTCCTTGGTCTGAGCGCCTAGCCGACTACAAGGCACTTCAGGCAGAACTTGAGGCGCAAGCTGCGCTCGAGGCCGAAGAGGCCGAAGATGCTGATGATGCCGAAGTAGCCGAAGACGGCGAAGATTCTGATCTCGCCGACGAAACCGAGGCCGAAGAATCTTCTGACGCTACCGACGAAGTTGAAGAGGCTGAAGTCGAAGAAGAAGCCGAAGCTGAATCAGCGGCGACGAACGTGGAAGAGAGCGTAGAGGCCGAGGCCGATACCGGCAAGACACGTAAGCGTCCACGATTCTTGCGCCGCAGGAATCGCGGAGCCGGCAAAAAGAAGAACGACGAGAGCTAGGCTCCAGAGCCCCAGTCCCACCGAAATTGCCAACTTAGCGTTGGTCTTGACGGGGGCCGGATCTGGCTTGCGCTCAGAATCCTTTACGTAGAACTTCATGTCGCTAGCCTAGGCCAGCTGACCAACTACATAGTCAATTGCCTGAGTGAGTTTCTGCACATCTGAAAGCTCGGTGGCGGTGAACGTAGCCACGCGAAGCTGGTTGCGACCAAGCTTGCGGTATGGCTCTGTGTCAACAATGCCGTTTGCGCGCAAAACCTTAGCCACTGCTGCAGCGTCCACCGCAGCATCGAAGTCAATCGTCACAACGACCTGTGAGCGGTGCTCTGGGTTGCTAACAAAGGGGGTCGCGAAGCTCGAAGCATCTGCCCAGTTGTAAAGGTGCTGCGATGCTTCCTTGGTGCGAGCGTCAGCCCAAGCGAGGCCGCCGTTAGCGTTCATCCAGTCAATCTGCTCAGCCAAGAAGAACAAGGTCGAAATGGCAGGGGTGTTCAAGGTCTGGTTGAGGCGAGAGTTGTCGATTGCAGTCTTGACACTCAAGAATTCCGGGATGTAGCGATCGCTTGCTGCGATTCGCTCTGCACGCTCAACTGCAGCAGGCGACATCAGTGAGAACCACAAGCCACCGTCAGAAGCGAAGTTCTTCTGTGGGGCGAAGTAATAGACGTCGGTCTCTAGCGGGTCAAAGTCGATGCCGCCGGCAGCCGAAGTGGCATCCGTGAAGAACAGCGCACCGGCGTCTGCACCGGCCAGGCGCTTAACCGGGGTGACCACACCGGTAGAAGTTTCGTTTTGTGCGTAAGCGTAAGAGTCGACGCCCGCCTCCGCCTGAAGAGCAAGCCTTGAACCTGGCTCGCCGTTGATTACCGTTGGCTTGTCGAGCCAAGGGTTGGTCAGTGCCGACGCAAACTTGGCGCCGAATTCGCCATGCACGAGGTTCTGCGCCTTCTTCTCAACGAGTGAGAACGCGGCGGCATCCCAGAATGCGGTTGAACCACCGTTGCCGATAACGATCTCGTAGCCCTCAGGGTTGTGGAACAAATCCATCAGGCCCTCTTGAACACGCTTGACCAGGTTCTTAACCGGAGCTTGACGGTGCGAGGTGCCCATGAGTCGAGCGCCTTCGGTTGAGAAGGCGGCGATTTGCTCGGCGCGAACTCGTGAAGGGCCGCAACCAAAGCGACCGTCAACTGGCAAAAACTCGGCAGGGATGATGATTTCAGGCATGAGACAAGTTTACCTGAACGATTCGAGCCCCTCACCGCGGTAATCTGTAGGGAGAAATAGGAACGGAGGGCCAAGTGGCAGATCTCATTGACACCACAGAAATGTACCTTCGCACCATCCTTGAACTCGAAGAAGAAGGCCAGGTTCCGATGCGCGCCCGCATCGCCGAGCGCCTGGATCAGTCTGGCCCAACCGTCTCTCAAACCGTAGCCCGCATGGAGCGCGACGGATTGGTAATCGTGAGCGGTGACCGCCACCTCGAGTTGACCAACGTTGGTCGTCGCGAAGCGGTCTCTGTCATGCGCAAGCACCGAATCGCTGAACGTCTCCTTTCAGACATCATCGGTCTTGAATGGGAGCTGGTTCACGAAGAGGCGTGCCGTTGGGAACACGTGATGAGTGACACGGTAGAGCGCAAGATTCTCTCAATGCTCGACAACCCCGATGTTTCGCCTTACGGCAACCCGATTCCAGGTCTCGCCGAGTTGGGCTTCAAGACGAATGCAAACTTCCAGGATGGCGTTGTTTCTATCCTTGACCTTCCCCGCGCCATCGCTGAGCAAAGCACCTTTGTTCTCAAGCGCATCGGTGAACCGGCTCAGCTCGACGTGGAGTTTCTGACCGCACTGCGAAAACTAAACATCTTGCCGGGCGCCACCGTGCGCCTTCAGTTCCGCGAGCGCGGCGTACTGGTTACCTCAGGCACCGAATCAGAGGGGCTAGAGCTGTCTAACGACCTGGCCATGCACCTCTTCGTAGAGGCCTAGAGCGCTCACACAGTGCTTTCTCAGGCAACCTCGGGTAAACTTGAGGTCTGCACAAAATAAACCCTGGAGGTTTAGTCTTGGCAACCAAAGCCACCGGTAGACACCGCGCAGATGTTGAAATCAACGTCCTCGAATCATTCGAGTTGCGCAGCCGTCGATCGATTCGCGAATCGGAGAGGGCTCGTTTGTCGCGCCTTGCCCGTAAGCAGGCTAAGCGTTTGGCAAAGCAGCAAGCTGCCGAAAGATCGGCAAATCCCGAACGAGTTCAGGCAACCGCATCTGGTCGCTATCTGGTTCGAGCAGAGCGAAAAGTCAAACTTTATAACCGTCGGGGCTTCCGCAACGTTTTGACGATGTCGATCGCATCCGGGTTGTTTGCGACCTTCGCGCTGCCGGCCTATGCCTACGACCCAGACGTTGCCGCGATGTCTCGCTTTACAACCACGGATGCCCAGGCCGTTGCCTCGGCTGCCGACACCCAGAACCTGACCGTCGCGGCGGTGAACACGGTTAAGTACTCGCGCGGAAATTACGAGTCGGCCAATGCCAGCGAGATTGCGCGTCAGGAGACGCTCAATGCTTACCGCACCTACGCCGGCCCTACCGCAGCCGACTACATTCTTAACCCGCCTTACAGCAAGCTCGATGGAGCGACCATCTTGCAGGTGGCCTCAAAGTATGTCGGCACCCCATACGTCTTCGGTGGTGAAACACCTGGTGGTTTCGACTGTTCTGGTTATGTGGCTTTCGTGTTCTCTCAGTTCGGTGTTGCGCTACCTCACTCGGTACATGGTCAAAATCGCTTGGGTATTTTGATCAAACCTGAAGATGCTGTTCCTGGTGACCTTGTCGTGTTCGACGACCTGAGCCACGACGGTATCTATGCCGGCAACGGTAACTTCTATCACTCACCACGTCCGGGTGACTACGTGAAGCTGGCTCCAATCTTCACCAGCAACATCCACTTCGTGCGCCTCGCGACCAAATAGTTCGCTTTTAGTTTCATAACTATTCGCTAAATCTTCAGGACACACGCATCGAATACCGTGCACTTGCAGGCCTTGCCGCAATACTCTGTCACTAATTGAGTTCGATTGGAGAGACACATGCGCCTTAAGTGCCCTTGTCAATCGAGACTGCAACAAGAGCAACAACTTAATAGCTAATCGCGTCGCCCATTATGGCGGCGCGTTTTTTATTTTGAGAGGTATTTGATGCGCACACTGGTTTTGAACGCAGGCTATGAGCCGCTTGCTGTGGTGTCGTTCAAGCGAGCGCTTATTTTGGTGCTCAACAAGAAGGCAACCGTGCTTGCCGGGGCTCCAGAGCTAACGGTTCATTCTGCCACCGATGAATTCGAACTTCCTTCGGTCATTCTCTTATCGCGCTATGTGCGCATCCCTGGCTCTAGAAATGTGCCGGTTTCTCGTCGCGGTGTTTTGCGTCGCGATTGTCACACCTGCGCATACTGCTCTAGAGCAGCCAACACCATCGACCATGTTCAGCCCAGATCAAAGGGCGGACGGGATACTTGGGAGAACTTGGTTGCGTGCTGCTTCGCGTGCAACAACCGAAAGGGTGACAAGACGCTTTCGGAACTCGGTTGGAAGCTGAACTTCACACCGAAAATGCCGAGTGGCACGGTCTGGAGTGTTCGCGGCACCGAGCGGCTCGAGCCAGACTGGAACCCATACTTGCGGGCTGCTTAGTTGCTTTGTGCCCCCGAGAAGAATCGAACTTCCGCACATGGTTTAGGAAACCACTGCTCTATCCACTGAGCTACGAAGGCAGGACTTCCAAATATACGCGCATAATCGAGGCCAACAGGGCAAGCCTAAATCGAATGTGAGTTACAAAAGTTAGTGTTAATTCATGGTTGATTTTGAAGTCTCTAGTGGATCTATTTCACGTGCTCAGTGGGATGCTTGGCAGGAAGAAATCGCTGCAATTGGAATCACAAATCCACTGACCAACTTCGAAACCAATAACTTCGGTCAAATCGACTTAGAGCGCAGCCATCCTGGCGGTTTTTCGCAGTTCGTGACTGGGCGGGCGACCCTGCTTTCTAACTTGGTTCGTGACCCGCTAGCTTACTCGCGCGCCCTCGCAGCAGCCCGTCGAATCAACGCCAAGGCCGAACGCTTGCGCAATCACTTCGGCATTGAGACTCTCTATCTGGCCGGTGGCCTAGCCGACTTTGAGGGCGATGGTTTCGACCTGAAAATGCCCGTGCTGCTGTGGCCGATTTCGATCGACAAAAAGGGCGAAGACTACGAGCTGCACAAGGCTGGTTTGCCTCGAGTAAACCCTGCCTTTGTCGACGCACTCGAGGTTTGCTACGGCATCAAGCTGAATGAAGGAGAGCTGCTTGCTCGTCAGAACGAGAGCTCCGACCTGGTTCCGGTAACCGTACTTAACTATCTGGCGAACCTAACTGGCGAGAAGGCCAAGCTAGACCTGAAGCGCATCCTGGTGATTGCAAACTTCAGCACCGCACCAACCGAGATGCTGCGCGATTTCAAGCGCGTTGACACTGCTTTGCTGGTCGAACTTGCCGGACCAGAGCGTGAAGGCTTGCCGGAGATCGAATCGAGCGAAATGTTGTTCGTTGCCGATGCAGACGCCAACCAGGTGAATATTGCAGCTCGCGCTCTAGCCGGCCAGAGTTTTGCAGTTGAAACCCTTCCCGGATGTGGTTATCTCCAAACTGTAATCAATACCCTTGGGGTGCTGGTTCAGGCAGGCAAGCGAGTGGCTGTGGTAGCGCCGAGAAGGCAGACCCTAAACGAGTTGGCCGATCGACTTTCAGCGATTGGGCTCGGTGGTCTCGCGGTTCGCGCCGACAGCACCTGGGTCGACGTCGTTTCTGCGATTTCGAGAAATGAAAAGGCTCAGCCGGTTGACCTCGCCGCTGCTCGTGGCCGTCGATTGGTTGCCGAACAAGAACTAGATGCCTACTTCAAAGCCCTCGACAGCAAGGTTGAATCGCTTGGGGTTTCTATTGCCGACATTCTTCGAGAGCTCTCAGCGCTTAGCGCGATGCCGCACGCACCCGTTACCAACGCACGCATCGAGGCCAAGTACCTCACCGATCACCTAGACCGAAAGAATGCTTTGGCGCTGCTAGCTGAGGCCGAGGAGCTGGGTGAATTCAAGTTTGGTCCTCAAGACACCGCCTGGTATCAAGCGCAGTTCGATTCACCGGGAGAAGTGGCTCAAGCAATTGCGCTAGCCAAGAAACTTCGCGACGAATCGTTCCCGAGTCTATCTACGCAGTTGGCCGAATTCATTGCTGCGGTTAACTTCAAGCCGGCAAACAGCGTAGAAGAGTTCGGGGTTTACCTGCGACTGTTCATGGGTGTTCGTGAGACTCATGACCGATTTGTCGCCGACGTATTCGATCGCCCGCTGACCGAACTGATTGCCGCCACCGCCCCAAGGCAGGGTGTAGAAAAGAGCGAGCGCGCCAAGATTTCTGGTGTCAACCGACGCCGCCTCAAGAAGCTGGCCAAGGAGTACTTGCGTCCAGGTATGCATGTGGCCGACCTTCACGTGGCTTTGCTGGAGATTCAGAATCAGCGCGAACAATGGCAGCGCTACTCGCTGAGCCCGGTTTCACCTCAGGTTCCTGCTGGAATCAATGACGCTCAGGTTGCCTATCAATCATTCGTTGCCGATCTAGAAGCGATTCAACGACACCTTGACCCAGAGTCAACTGAGGTGCCGCTAATGAAGTTGGAGCTTTCGAAGCTAAAACTCAAGCTTCATTCTCTTGCTGAGGACACGGATGCGCTTGCCAACCTCGGCGATCGCGCAATGCTCGCGGGTCAACTGCGCGCATCAGGACTTGGTCAACTAGCGCGCGACTTGGGCCGTCTGCACACCCCTAAAGATCGACTTGCAGTCGAGTTGGATTTGGCCTGGTGGCAATCTGCGCTGGAATACGCTTTGGCCAAAGACTCAACGCTATTGGGCTATTCCGCAGAGCGAATTGACACCAATGAAGAGGCTTTCCGCACTGCTTATGACGCACAGATTCAACTTGGCGCAAAGCATCTGGCCAAGCGTTTGGCCGATGAGTGGCATTCAGCAATCGCTGCCAACCCGCAAGAGGCCGCGGCTTTGAAAGCTGCGCTAAAAACGGGTTCAGCCACCTTCGAATCACTGCGCACGGCCAGCCCATCGATTTGGTCAATTTTGGGTTCGGTTGAGCTTCTGTCTCCTTATGAGGTGGCGACAAATCTAGGCTCGGATGACGCGTTTGACGCTGTCTTCGTTCTCGATGCTGCCGGCAGCACCGTTGCCGAAAACCTCGGAATTCTCTCGCGTTCACGGCAGGTAATTGCCTTCGGTGACGATGCGATTGCAACCCCGACCGGCTTTGAAATCGAACCCCGAGCCTTGCCGCTGGGCCGCGAAATCGACTCTCAATCTGTGTTCCACGAAGTGCGCAGAATTTATGGTGCCGAGGTGCTTCGTCGCAGTTATCGAACCACCAGCCAGGCCCTGGCTGCCTTGATCAACCGAGAGTTCTACCAGAATCGCATCGAGTTCGAACCAAGTGCAGCCGAATACTTGGGCGAAAAGTCGTTCCACGTCGACCTGGTCTTGCAAGACAATCGAGCAACCAGCACGATTGAGGGTGCCACCGAAAGCCTCGATGCCGAAGTAAATCGTGCCGTGGAACAGGTGTTCCATCACGCCGCTTGGCACCCTGAAGATTCGCTCTTACTGGCCAGTGCTTCTGCAGTTCATGCCGAGCGCGTGCGAGTTGCCATCCGTGAAGGGTTGAAGCAGCGACCAGAACTTGCCGAGTTCTTCCACAGTCATGGACGCGAAAAGTTTGAGGTCTTGTCACTTTCCGACATGACCCACCGCCAGGCCGACCGTGTGATTTTCTCAATTGGTTTCGGTCGCACCTCTCACGGAGCGGTGCTCTCGAATTTCGGGCAACTCAGCGAACCTGAGGGCCGTCGCTCACTGGCCAATGTCCTGGTGAGCGCGCGTCACGAAATTACGGTTATCTCATGCTTTGCAGCCGAAGACATCCCGGGCGACCGACTAACCAACGGGGCATTGCTACTGAGCGATTTGCTTGCCGCGGCTGACGCGCCTCGCGAAGTTAATGACGTGATTCCAGATCCGATGCTCAACGATTTGAGTCTGCGATTGAAGAAGCTAGGTGCCCGAGTTGATGAAACGCTGTCTGCCGATATGCCGCTCGTGGTGAGTTATGCCAAGAAGGCGGCGGTAATCGAACCCGACTGGACGCTTCGCGGTCACAACCGAAACGAGAAATTCAGGATTCGACCAGGGCTTTTGAAGGCACTCGGCTGGGATTACATTCGCGTTCACAGTTTTGAACTCTTCGCCGACCCGCAGACCATTGCGCAGCGAATTGCAGAACAGTTGGGCATGCAAATTTCGAAGCGACCGACTCCGCTATTTGACCCATCGGAACGAGCTTTCGAAGACTCGGATGCGGCGTGGGGCGACCGATCAGATTCAAATGACGCGCGCTTGCGTGGCGATAAGCCACCGCACTGGGGTTAGTTAGTTGCTAGGTTTGCTGCTCGAGCCAGAGTCGTTTCGGTAAAAACCGCTGCCCTTAAAGGTCACGCCGACCTTGCCGAATACCTTACGAAGTTCTCCGCCGCATTCAGGGCACTTGGTTAGTGCAGCATCCGAAAAAGACTGTTGCACATCAAAGGTGTGTTCGCAGTTTTTGCACGCGTATGAATAAAGGGGCATGGCTCTAGTTTAACCGTTCGCTGAAGAAGACGGTATTGCTCGGGGTTATCACGGCGTCTACCGGGTGGTCGTGATCTTCGGTAGGAACCATTTCGACGAATTCGTCGTCGAAAACTACGGCGATAACCGGCGCGAGGTTCTCAAGCTGAGCCAAGGCTCGGTCGTAATAACCTTTGCCTTTTCCTAGACGTTGCCCTGTTTTATCGACTGCCAATGCAGGGATGAAAATCAGATCCACGCCTGATATTGATTCCTCTTGGCCCACTGGTTCTTGAAAACCGAAGATGCCGGTTTGAGTTTCGCCGTCAAAACGAACCCAGGTGAGTGAGCCATCCTGGTTGGAAATCGGCAGCAGCACTTGGATTTCATTTTCTAGAGCCCAATCAATGAAAAGTTCTGTGTCGGGCTCGTCACCAAAGGCAAGGTAACAGACAATCTTGGTTGCCCCATTGGCTATGCAAAGCTCGGCAAGTTGAACGCAGAGAGCCCCCGCCAACTCGGGATCGTAATCTCGAGCCGAACGCTGGGCCTTGAGCGCAGCACGCATTTCGCGTTTTTGCAGATTCACGGCTTCCATGGGACTAATCTTGCCATCGTGGCTATGACTTTTGCTCTCACTCACGGAGATGTAACCCTGAGGTTGCTGCGCGTGCGTGATTCCAAAGCTCTTGAAAAGCTGATACTCGGTAACCGTGAGTGGTTGCGTCCTTGGGAGGCCACCAATCCCTTCGGCCCAAACTCATTTGATATCAAGGCCATGACCAAAGGTTTGGTTCGCCAACTTGATAATCAAACCGGCTTGCCGTTTGTGATTGAACATCAAGGTCAGATCGTCGGGCAACTAAATGTTGCGAACATTCTTTATGGTTCGGTTAGCAACGCGGTTATCGGTTATTGGGTAGTGCCCGAAGTTGCAGGCAAGGGCATAACGCCGACTGCCGTCGCGCTCGCCAGCGATTACCTATTCAACGTCGTTGGTTTGCACCGAGTCGAAATTGATATCAGGCCAGAGAACATCGCCTCGCTTCGGGTCGTTGAGAAATTGGGTTTTCGATACGAAGGTTTGAAAGAGCGATACATTCACATCAACGGTGCCTGGCGCGATCACTACGTGTTTGCCCTAACTCACGAAGAGGTGATCGGGGGAGTGCTCAATCGTTGGGTGCAGGGAAAAGTTGGCGCAATGAATTATCCCTGGAGTCAAAAAAGTGTCTCGCGAATTAAACACACCGAATTAAATGCCGACGAGTTGGGAAGCTAACTCATATCTTTGAGATATGAACTTCGATGGATTTGGCGGAATGGCACTGGCGGTAGTCGCTGGCCTGTGGCTGCTGGTCTTCGTTCCATCCTGGTTCAAGCGCTCACAAGAACGCGAACGAGGAATCGTTCAGCGTCCGGCGAAGCCTTCAAAGTCGAGACAAAAAGTTCAGCGACGTCCTTCTGTAGACAACTTCTCCCGTTTGGCACGTGATTATGCCGAGGCGGTTGAAGCCGAAGAGGCTTCACCGATCGATGCTCGAGCGTGGCAGCGAACCGAACTTCCAGAACCACGACTTCACCAAGGAACCCTTGAAGTAGTCGAAATCGCCGAGGTCGTTTCTCTCGAAAACGCTCGCAACGAAGTCTCGGCCAAGCGACTCGAACAGCACGAGCTAGATGAAATACTTCGTCGCCGTCGCGCCAACGGCTAGCCCTTTTTACTAGTCACTCGCTAGACTTGAAACGATTTCACAATCCCCCAAATTTAAGGAAACTCATCATGGGCATTTTTGACAGTGCAAAGAAGCTTTTTGCTAAGAACGCAAAGAGCATCGCAAAGGATGCGGGCAAGCTAGCGGCAGAGGTTGTCGACGAGGCTGCAAAGGTAACCGCAGATCTCGAGAAGCAGGTTGAGAAGACCGTAGCTGCTGCCGAGAAGAAGGTCGCTTCAGCTGCCAAGACCGTCGAGAAGAAGGTCAACGCAACCACCAAGTCAGCGGCAAAGGCAACTACCGCTGCAACCAAGACCGCTGGCACCGCAGTGAAGAAGGTCGCAAAGACCGCTGCCAAGACCACCGCGAAGGCTGCTGCTCCAAAGCCAGCAGCTAAGAAGCCAGCCGCTAAGCCAGCTGCGAAGGCAACCGCTGCCAAGAAGCCTGCTGCAGCCAAGACTGCTGCTAAGCCAGCCGCAAAGCCAGCCGCAAAGCCAGCTGCTAAGCCTGCTGCTAAGGCAACTGCTGCTAAGAAGCCTGCTGCTAACAAGCCAGCTGCTAAGTAATTTCGTACAAGAGAAAACCCGCTACCGAAATGGTGGCGGGTTTTTTCGCTAGCATGACCGAGGTTTTTAGCGGCCGACAACCCAGGCCGAAGCCTGCTTCAGGGTCGGGTGCTGAAACTTGAAGCCGGTGTCGAGGAGCCGCGTTGCAGTCATGTTCTGGCTGCAAAGTAATAGCTCAACAGCGGCCTCGCCAATAAGTAGCTTCAAGGCGAAGGTCGGAACAGCTATTAGGCTCGGGCGCTTCAAATCTTTGGCCAGCGCCTTTACGATTTGCCCACAGGTGGCCGGTTCAGGTGCGGTCAAGTTAAAAGCGCCACTAGCGCTCGGCGTATTGATCAGGTGAATGATTGCCGCGGCTTCATCCGGAAGTGAAATCCAAGCCCACCACTGCTTACCCGAACCTAGTGGGCCACCGATGCCGAGCTTGATGAGTGGCAGCAGACGCCCGAGAGCGCCAAGCTGGCGAGACATCACCATCGTTGTTCTAGCCAAAACCACACGAACCTCGGTTGGCGCCTTTAGCGCCTCCTGCTCCCACGCGTGCGCGAGGTCACTTAGAAAGCCGGCGCCCTTAGGTGAGTTTTCAGAAAGTAATTTGTCACCCGAGTCGCCATAGAAACCAGAGGCTGAACCGCTGACCAAGACCTTTGGCTTGTTTTTGGCAACCTTCATGGCATTTACCAAAGTGCGAGTCGAATCGATTCGTGAGCTTACGATCTCTTCTTTGTACTTTGAAGTCCAAGGAATCTTGCCGGTGGTTGCTCCGGCCATATTGACCACGGCATCCACGGTTTCCATGATGCCTTCTTGGATGAAGCCGGTTGAAGGATTCCACTCGACTTCGTCTGGGGTGGTTGCCTTGCGTCGAACCAAGCGGAGGGCTTCGTGCCCCTGCTCTCGAAGTTGACGAATAACTTCTGTACCGACCAGACCGCTCGCGCCAGAAACTAGAACACGCATCTTTAGTTGAACTCTTCTGGGTTAGGGCCGGTGCGGTAGCCAGAATCCAAGGTTGCAATTGCGGCCATGTCGTGTTCGTCGAGACTGAAGTCGAAGACAGAAATGTTCTCGAGCAGTCGCTCGGGATGTGCTGTCTTTGGAATCACAAGATTGCCGAGTTCGATATGCCAACGAATGATTACCTGAGTTGGAGTCTTGCCGTGTTTGTGGGCAATCTTTACGATCAGTTCTTCGTTGTGGAACCTGCCTCGAGCCAGCGGTGACCAGGCTTCGGTGGCGATGCCGTGTGAGCTGTTGTAAGCGCGCAGTTCTAGCTGCTGAAGGGCCGGGTGAAGTTCTACTTGATTCAAGGCAGGGACCGCGCCACCGGCCGCCAGCAGCTTGTGGAGGTGCATTGGGTGGAAGTTCGATACTCCGATTCCACGAACCTTGCCAAGTTCTACGGCACGCTGCAGCCCCGCCCACGCCTCAACGAACTTGTCTTGAGCAGGCGCTGGCCAGTGAATCAGCAACATATCTACATATTCGATGTTGAGTCTGTCTAGGCTCTCGTCGATTGCAACGAGCGACTCTTCGTATCCGTGTCGATCGTGCCAGATTTTGGTGGTGACATAAATTTCATCGCGGGCGATGCCACTCTGTCGAATGCCTTCACCAACTTCTGCCTCGTTGTTGTATAGAGCCGCGGTGTCAATTCTGCGGTAGCCAGTCTCGATTGCTGCTGAGACCAAGCCCGCAGCCGATGCCGCAGCGAGCTGGTAAACACCGAGCCCGAGCTGAGGAATTCTCTGCCCATTGTTGAGTTCAATGAGGGGCATGTTCTTTGGATCGAATGACATTATTTGCTCCAAGGTCCGAATACTGGATTCCACTGATTGATCACGCGTTCACCGATGCAGCCGGCTTGATCAAAAGGATCCTGATCTAGTAAACCTGCCAAAGCCTCAACTGATTCCGCCTTGAAGATTAATAGTGCGCCTGGGTTATCGACCATAGGCCCGCTAGCTAGAAGCACTCCAGCTTCAAGCTGCTGAGTGAGCCATGCTCGGTGAATCGGGCGCACCTCATTCATGGTCTCGTCGTCTGCCACGTAAAAGTAGTTAACTGCGTAGATGTTCATTAGTCTTGCTTTCTCGCGGGTGACATGATTTCGACGGCCATGATGGCAACCAGGATGGCGCCAACGCCGAAGACGATAGAAACCAAAAAGGCCGAGGTGTTAGAAACCGAGTCGATCGCGATTCCGGAGAGAGCTGCTCCGGCCGAATAGCCCATCAGCTGCCCGGTGCTTGCCCAGCCGTTTGCCTCGGCCGCATCGCCGGTCTTCAGGTTCGAAGCGATTGCTGCGCCAAGAATTCCAAGCGAAGGTGCAACGCCAACGCCGGCAATAAACAGACAGATCGAAATCCAAATCGCGTTGGTCGGGGCGAGCCAAATCATCAAATAGCCAACCAGGATGAGTGACAAAAGCCAAGCAAGCGACCAGCGCGACTTAACCCGGTTACCCAGCCCGAGGCCACCCACGATTGAGCCAAGCGAAAGCGCGCCGATCACGACACCGGCAAGCGCCTTCGGCACCACGGCAACGGTTCCAACCTCCACGCCACTGAAGCCCCCGATCAACAGCAAGCCAAGAATCGCCGTGGTCAAAACCACCTTGTTGGTGAGCACCCCACCCATTTTGCGGTTCGGGCTCGGAATGACCATCTGGCTGACTTCTTTGTTTGAGCAGAACCAAATTGCGCCGGTGACCTGAATCACTGACATGAGCACGACTACAAACGAGGTGTTGACCTGGGCGGCTAGAACGGTTGCCAGCACTGGGCCGATGACCCAAATGAGTTCTTGCGAAGTTGCGTCGAGTGAGTAAACGGCTGGCAAATCTTTCTTTTTGACCAGAGTCGGATAGATGGTTCGAGCCGCAGTCTGAATCGGAGGCGAAGTGAGGCCCACGACCAAAGCCATGGCAATCATGGCAACCGGGGGAGCATTCAGTAGGCCAATGCCAGCGATGGCCAAGGCACCGATTGTTGCCGTGGTGATAAGCACGCGTGTGGTTCCATACTTGCCCAGCAGGCGGCCTAAGACCGGGCCAGATATTGCCGCACCGATGGTGTCTGCACCGAGGGCTAGGCCGGCGACCGCGTATGAATGGTGAACGTGTTGGATGTGCATCACGAAGGCGAGTGTCATCATTCCGAATGGAAAACGAGCATAAAGCTGCGACGTGATTACCCGAAGGAACCCCGGTGCTCGAAACAGCGCTGAGTAACTACTCATTCATTAGATCCAACTAGGAAGCCACATGTGCAGGTGCCAATACCAATAGGGAGTCCAGGTGCCAATCCAGATTGGTATGAAGAATAGGCTAACCGCAAAAACCAGCCCCAAATAACCGCCGGTTAATCTGATCGCTCGTGGCAGTTCTTCGGTGGTGCGAGTGTGCAGATACATGCGAATCACATAAACCAGCGCAAGGATCATCCATGGCAAGAAAGCGATTGCGTAGAACTGAAAAACGGTGCGGTTCATGAATGCAAGCCAAGGTAAATAGCCGGCGGCGATTCCCAGCAGAATCAGGCCACCGACCCGGCTCTTGCGGGTGATGAATAGATAAACGAGCAAGAAAACCGCTGCCGCCGCGGGCCACCAGATGAACGGATTGCCGAGTGCGGTAATCGCGCTCGAACAACCGGTGTTCGAGGTACAGCCATCCTGGCCGGCCGATAGGCCTTCATAGAAGAAACTGGTCGGTCTGATAGCGAACAACCAGGTGAGCGGGTTTGATGCGTAAGAGTGAGGGGTGTGCAGGTTGACGTGGAAGTTATAGGCGTCCTGGTGATATTTCCAGAGCGCAACCAACGGATTCGAGTCGGAATCGCGATCGTACCCGCCCGATGTGACCAGCCAGCCAGTCCAACTTGCGAGGTAGGTCGCCAGCGCGATTGGAATCATCACCACAAAGCTGATTGCCGCCTGCAAAATGCTTGGAACTATCCATTCGTTAGCTTCGGAGCGTTTGCGATTTTCTAGGGCCTGGCTGAAAACCACATAGAGCCCAAAAGCGGCCAAGAAATAGAGGCCAGACCATTTGACCGCGGTTGCCGCTCCTAGGCTTGCACCGACGGCCAGTAGCCACGGTTGTCGCCAGGTCGGCCTGTCAAAGGTTCGGCTCTGCAGGTGCCTGAGCAAAAAGTAGAAGGCGAGCAACACGAAAAACATCAAGATGCTGTCGAGCAGGCCGGTGCGACCCAGCACGATTGCATGGCCATCTATCGCAAAGAGGAAACCTGCCGTGAGAGCCCAGATCTGGGTTTGAAAGAGGATCTTCGCGACCATCATGATCAAACCAACCGCGGCGATGCTTAGCAAGGCCACGCTGATGCGCCACGAGAATGCATTGTCTGGGCCAAATGCCCACATGCCAGCGCCGATGATCCACTTGCCCAGTGGCGGATGCACCACAAAGCTTGGGTCGTTTAGAAAAGTGTTTGCATGCCCGGCTTCGAACGCCACATTTGCATCCTGGGGCCAAGACTTCTCAGCACCGGTATTCCAGAGAGTCCAAGCATCCTTGACGTAATAGGTCTCGTCAAAAACCAGCTTTTTTGGGTAACCAAGGTTCCAAAGTCGCAGGAATGCGGCTAGGGCGATGATCATCCAGGGTGACAGCAAAGACAATCTGCGGCGACTCTTTTCGCTCGCCAAGATTCGATTAAGTAATGCAATCACGCCCTAATGCTAGACAATAGAGCGTGCTCATCCTTGCTGCGACTCCCATCGGAAACCTTTCCGACGCCTCACCGCGCCTTGTCGAACACTTGGTTTCGGCAAAATTTATCGCCGCCGAAGACACTCGCAGCCTGCTAAAACTAGCCAACGCGCTCGGCATCAAGCTAAACGCCCGACTTTTTAGCCTTCACGAGCACAACGAGAGTGACCGCATCGAGCAAATTCTTGAAATCGCCGACGAGGATGACGTTCTTGTGGTCAGCGATGCCGGAATGCCAACGGTCAGCGACCCAGGTTTCCTGTTGGTGCGCGCAGCGATTAAGGCCGAGGTTGCGGTAACCATCATCCCGGGTCCATCGGCTGTGCTTTCGGCGCTCGCGGTATCGGGTCTACCTACCGACCGCTTCACCTTTGAAGGTTTCTTGCCGCGCAAGACCGGCGACCGCAAGAAAGCATTTGAAGCGCTGGCTCGTGAATCGCGAACCATGGTGTTCTTTGAGTCGCCGCATCGCATCCTTGAATCTCTTCAAGACGCCGCCGAAGTTCTAGGAAACGAGCGTCAAGCCAGTGTTTCTCGCGAGCTGACCAAGAAGTTTGAGCACACCCAGCGCGGCACCTTGCCCGAACTAGTCGAGTGGGCCAAGGGCGAACCGAAAGGCGAAATGGTCTTGGTGATCGCCGGTGCCGAGGTCATAGAGGCTAAGAGTGAAGATCTCGTGGCTCAGGTTTTGGCGTTGATCGAAGACGGAATCGGTCTAAAGCAGGCGGTGGCCGAGATTGCCGGAGCAGCTGGCGCGGGTAAAAGCGAGCTTTACCAGTCGGTGCTTGAGGCCCGTAAAGCTTTAAGATAGAAGAATGCCAAACACCAAAGGTCAGTCGTTCTATGTCACGACCCCTATCTTCTACGTCAACGACGCTCCTCACATCGGCCACGCCTACACCGAGGTAGCTTGCGACGTTTTGGCACGCTGGCACCGTCAGCGCGGCGAGCAGAGTTTCTTGCTCACCGGCACCGACGAGCACGGTGAAAAGATTTTGCGCACCGCTTCGGCAAACGAGGTTTCACCTCAGGCCTGGGCCGACAAGTTGGTTGAAGAAGCTTGGTTGCCACTGCTTGAAACCATCGACATTCAGAACCAAGACTTCATTCGCACCACCGAGCCTCGCCACGAAAAGAACGTTCAGAAGTTCTTGCAGAAGCTTTACGACACCGGCTTCATCTATCGCGGTGAGTTCGAAGGTAACTACTGCGTGGGTTGCGAAGAATACAAAACCGAAGCCGACCTAATGCCTGGCGAAGGTGCATTTGCTGGCCAGCCGGTTTGTGCCATTCACTCGAAGCCGGTCGAAAAGCTAGCCGAGACTAACTACTTCTTCAAGCTCAGCGAGTTCGAGCAGCCACTGCTCGATTTCTATGCAGCTAACCCAAAGTTCATTCAGCCTGAATCGGCTCGCAACGAGGTCGTTTCATTCGTTCGCCGCGGTCTCACCGACCTCTCGATCTCGCGTTCGAAGGAGAAGTTCGACTGGGGAATCGACATTCCTTGGGATAACAGCCACATCACCTATGTTTGGTTCGACGCTCTTCTGAACTACATCACCGCGATCGGTTACGGCGAAGATACCGCCGAAGCCAAGGCAAAGTTTGAGTCGCTCTGGCCGGCAACCGTTCAGGTCGTTGGTAAAGACATCCTTCGCTTCCACGCCGTAATCTGGCCAGCGATGTTGATGGCTGCCGAGCTCGCCCCGGCAACTCAGATCTTCGGCCACGGTTGGCTGCTCGTCGGTGGCGAAAAGATGTCAAAGTCTAAGCTGACCGGTATTGCACCGAGCCAGATCACTGACACCTTCGGATCTGACGCCTTCCGCTATTACTTCATGAAGGCCATCGCTTTCGGTCAAGACGGTTCGTTCTCATGGGAAGACCTCTCGGCACGCTACCAGGCCGAACTCGCCAACGGTTTCGGCAACCTCGCCTCTCGCGTCGTTGCCATGATTCACCGCTACTTCGAGGGTGTTCTGCCGACCGCAGGTGCCGCAACCGAAGACGACCTAAAGGTTCAGGCCGTTGCCGCCGCCGCGGTTGCCAACGCCGATGATGCAATCGACGAGATCGCCATCCAGGATGCGCTAATCGCCGTGTGGACCTTGGTCGACGAGCTGAACAACTACATCACCGTTCAAGAGCCGTGGGTGCTAGCCAAGGATGAAGCCAAGCGCGACCGCCTCGGCACCGTTCTTTACACCGCAGCCGAAGGTCTTCGCGTGTTGGCAACTTTGATGGCGCCGGTAACCCCAAAGGTTGCCGCCAAGCTTTGGTCAACCGTGGGTCAGGCATCGCTGGGTGACCTAGCCGCTCAGCCGCTGTCATCTGCCGCAAACTGGGGCCAGCTAAAGTCGGGCATCGCAATCGGCGAGCTCGAGCCACTGTTCCCGCGCATCGAAACCGACGCAACCGAAGCGAAGTAGCCACATGACTGCAGAGCAGTTCGTGCGTAGTTCAAAGGCCGGTGAACCGGTGGCAAACGCCGCCAAACCGACCAAAGAAAAGAAGGCGCCGAGTTTTCCGCTGGCTCCAGAGCCACTTGAGGTTGCTGTCTACGACAATCACTGCCACCTCGAATTCGAGTTCGACAGCGAACTTGGAGTGATGCCTTGGCAGGACAACCTCGACCTAGCCCAGAGCGTTGGCATCAAAGGCGTGGTTCAGGTTGGTGTCACCCTCGAAAGTTCAAAGTGGTGTGCCGAGCTAGCCACCAAAGATCAGCGAGTGCTGGCCGCGGTTGCACTGCACCCGAATGAGGCTCCGCTATACAAAACCCGCGAAAACTTGGATGCCGCCATCGCAGAAATCGAATCGCTTGCCAAGCAGCCGCGAGTTCGAGCAATCGGCGAAACCGGCCTCGACTTTTTCAGAACCGAGGGCGAAAACGACCTCGAGCTGCAGCAGCATTCTTTCGAAGAGCACATCAGAATCGCGAAAGAAAACAACATCGCACTGATGATTCACGACCGCGATGCACACGATCAGGTCGTCGAGACTTTGCTCCGTGTTGGCCCTCCCGAGAAGGTGGTTTTCCACTGCTATTCGGGCGAGACTGATCTCGCGCAGATTTGCATCGACAATGGTTGGTACATGTCCTTCGCCGGCAACATCACCATCAAACGAAACCAGCACCTGCGAGATTCATTGATCATGGCACCGAAGGGACTCATCCTGGTTGAAACCGACGCACCTTTCTTGGCGCCGGAGCCATTCCGCGGACGCCCTAACGCGCCATACCTGGTTCCGATCACCGTTCGCTTCATGGCCGAACTACGTGGTGTTGAGGTCAACGAATTGGCCGCACAATTGGCTTTGAACACAGAGCGTGTTTATGGTTCTTGGGCAGAGGGTTTCTAATGGCTGATGTGCAACTGCTCGGCGGGGTAGACATCCGTGAATTAGCAGCCCGTCTCGACGTGGTGCCGACCAAGAAGCTCGGTCAGAACTTCGTGACCGACCCAAACACCATTCGCAGAATCGTGACCGCGGCAAAACTGACCGGTGACGAAACCGTGGTCGAAATCGGCCCAGGTTTGGGTTCGCTGACCCTTGGCCTTCTAGAAGTTGCCAAAAAGGTTATCGCGGTCGAGATCGACCCGAAGATGGCTGCCGAACTCGAAGCCACTATTGCAAAGCGAGCGCCCGGCACCGACTTCACTCTGGTTCGCAACGATGCCCTGAAGGTCACCGAACTGCCGGCGAACCCGGATGCGTTGGTCGCCAACCTGCCTTACAACATCTCGGTTCCGGTGCTGCTTCACTTTTTGGAACACTTCTCAACTTTGCAGACCGGTTTGGTGCTAGTGCAGGCCGAGGTGGCTCATCGTTTGGCTGCCACTCCAGGCTCGAAGATTTATGGTGTTCCGAGCGTCAAGTTGGCTTGGTATGCCGAGTCAGCGCTGGCCGGTAACGTCGGCCGCAACATTTTCTGGCCGGTTCCGAACGTCGATTCTGCCCTGGTTTACTTCGCCAAGCGCGCGGTTCCACTGGGAGATGAGGCGCTGCGCCTGGCAACCTTTGAAGTTGCCGATGCTGCCTTTGGTCAGCGTCGCAAGACCCTTCGTCAGGCTCTTGCGGTTTGGGCGGGTTCTGCAGCCGATGCCGAACGTATTTTGATTTCTGCTGGCGTGAGCCCTCAGGCTCGTGGTGAAGAACTTGACGTTCACCAATTCGTTGCGATTGCAAAGGCAAAATAATGGCACTTTTTAAGCGCGGTCTTCCACCAATCGACCCACACATCGAAGCCGACACAGTCGTCAAAGAGACCGGTCACCAGCGCGAAGAGTGGTTCAAGCTTCTCGATGAGCAGCAGGCATTCATCTGGACACCTAAGCAGATCGTGGCTTGGCTCAAAAAGCGCACCAAGCTAAGCGATTGGTGGGCCGAATCGATCGGCCTTGCCTATGTTGAGGCCCGTGGCATTGGCAAAGTATCAGAGCAGCCAACCGGTCGTTTCACCTTCACGATGAAACGCGAATTCGACGTCGAAATGTCGCGTCTATTTACGGTCTTGAATGATGTCCAATCTTGGGCCGTCTTCGATCGCCCACGAGTACTAACCGCAAAGGGTGGCAAGATCTCTTTCGCCTTCGACGACAAGACCCGCGCTTACATTCAATTCGTTGCCAAGGATGCCGGTGCCATCGTGGTTCAGGTTCAGCACGAACTGATCCCTTCGGAGGCAGGCATCAAGCCTCGCGATCTCTACTGGCGTGAAGTGCTCGCCGGTGTGCAGCGAAGACTCGAGGTCTAGTGTCTTCAGTTCATTCGGTAACCGCTTCGGCACCCGGCAAGACCAACCTGTTCTTTGCCGTCGGCCCGCTGCTGCCTGACGGTTTTCACGATGTCGCGAGCATCTATTTGGCGCTTGATCTGCGCGAAGAAGTGACCGTCAGCCCGGCCGCCGAATGGTCGGTTTCGGTTTCTGGAAACGTCTCGGTAGAGCAGCTTGCCGCCGTGCCAACCGGCCCTGAAAACCTAGTGGTCAAAGCCGCTAAGAGAGTGGCCGAACTGGCCGGTAGCGACGCTCAACCGGTTGCCTTTGCAATTGACAAGCACGTGCCGGTTGCCGGTGGAATGGGCGGAGGTTCGGCAGATGCCGCCGCTGCTCTAGTGGCGGTCGATTCGCTTTGGTGCACCGGAGTTTCGTCTCGCCTGGTTGAAACCGTAGACCTTGGCGCCGACGTGCCCTTCGCGGTCACCGGTGGCATTGCCATCGGCTTGGGTCGCGGCGAACAGCTGACCCAAATCACGGATGTTCCGCAGATCAACCTGGTTCTAGTTACCAGCGATGAGGGGCTTAGCACTCCAGCGGTCTACAAGCGCTTGGATGAGCTTCGAGCCGCCCGAGGCATCGATCCAGCAGAGGCGCCTGAGGCTCGGGTAGCCGAGGAACTCATCCTGGCTTTGAAATCTGGCGACGCAGTCAAAATCGCGGGACTTCTGAAGAACGACCTTCAGGAAGCGGCTCTGGACCTGAGACCAGACTTGCAGCAGACCATCGACGCCGGCCTTGCCGCCGGAGCCCTAACCGGTTTCGTTTCGGGGTCAGGACCAACGGTTGCCTTCTTGGTTGCCGATGCGAATGCCTCCGAAGAGATTGCGCAAAAACTTCATGCTCGCGGCCATAACGCGATCGCCACCGCTGGCCCGGCCGCCGGTGCGTTCATCCGAGATGAGATCTAATGGCACACCTGCTCGGCGCTGAATCGCTGACCCTAGAGTTTCCGACCAAAAAGGTCTTCGACAACATCACCATCGGTGTGAATGATGGCGATCGCATCGGAATCGTTGGTCGCAACGGTGACGGCAAGTCGACGCTGCTGAAGCTGCTCAACCGTCGTCTCGAGCCAGATGAGGGTCGCATCACCCACCGCAACGGGCTCACCATCGGCTTGCTTGATCAGGCCGACGTTATCGACCCGGGCCAGACCATCGGTCAGGCAGTGGTTGGTGACATGCCCGAGCACGAATGGGCGGGAAACGCCAAGATTCGCGACGTCATCGGCGGTTTGCTGAATGACCTCGACTGGCAGCAACAAGTTGGTTCGCTTTCGGGTGGTCAGCGCCGCCGCGTTGCCCTCGCCAAGCTTTTGGTTCAAGACCTAGACATCGTCATGCTCGATGAGCCGACCAACCACCTCGATATTGAGGGCGTGGCCTGGTTGGCTCGCCACCTCAAATCTCGCTGGTCAACGAACTCCGGTGGTTTGATCGTGGTAACCCACGACCGTTGGTTCCTCGATGAGGTTTGTAACCTGACCTGGGAGGTTCATGACGGTGTCATCGAGCCTTTCGAGGGTGGTTATGCCGCCTACATCCTGCAGCGCAATGAGCGTGATCGCAGCGCCGCTGCCTCGGAGGCTCGCCGTCAGAACCTGATGCGCAAAGAGCTCGCCTGGTTGCGTCGTGGCGCACCTGCGCGAACCACAAAGCCGAAATTCCGCATGGATGCCGCTGCCGAGCTTATCGCCAACGAACCAGAGCCACGCGACCGGGTTGCGCTGTCAAAGCTGGCCACGCAGCGCCTTGGCAAGGATGTCGTCGACGTCGAAAACCTCAGCTATTCGGTTGATGGCAAGGAGTTGCTGCACGATGTCACCTGGCGCCTCGGCCCCGGCGATCGAGTCGGCCTCGTCGGTGTCAATGGTGCCGGTAAGACCACACTGCTGAAGCTCATCCAAGGCAGCCTCGAACCGACCGCCGGTCGGGTTAAGCGCGGCAAGACCGTGAACATCGCGACTCTCAGCCAAGAGGTTCGCGAGCTAGATGAGTTTCATGGCGAGCGCATCTTTAGCCTGATTGCACTCGAGAAGTCTTACTTCATGGTCGACAAGAAGGAAGTTGGCATCGGTCAGCTGGTCGAGCAGTTGGGGTTCACCCAGGCTCAGTTGCAAACTCCAATCGAAGACCTTTCGGGTGGTCAGCGCCGCCGCCTGCAGTTCTTGCGCCTGCTCTTCGGCGAGCCAAACGTTCTGATTCTCGATGAGCCAACCAACGACCTAGATACCGACATCCTGGCCGCCATGGAAGACCTCTTGGATGGTTGGCCTGGAACTCTGATCGTGGTTAGCCACGACCGTTATTTGCTCGAGCGAGTTACCGATCAGCAGTATGCGCTGCTTGGTGACGGCAACCTTCGCCACCTAACCGGTGGCGTCGACCAGTACCTCGAGCTTCGCAAGCATTCACTGAGTGGTAAGGCTGCGCAGGCTGAAAGTAGTAGGTATAACGCACAACCTGACGCCTCCCGCCTGTCCGACCAAGAAACTCAACTAGCTGGGCGGTCTCGAGCTGGCGAAGGTGAGTCGTCACCTTCGCCTAAGCTCTCGGGAGCCGCACTTCGCGATGCCGAGAAGAACCTAGCCCGTCTAGAGCGCGCACTAGAGAAGCTCTCAGCCGATGAGGCCAAGCTACATCTCGAAATGGCCGCCCATGACCCGGGTGACTACGAGGGGCTAGCCAAGTTTGTCGCGAAGCAAACCGAGTTGAATGACAAACGAGACCAAATGGAACTCGAATGGCTTGAGACTTCAGAGCTATTAGGGCAGAAATAGAGCCATTTATCTGGCAGACTTGAGGTGTGGGCGAAAGTCCACGTTCCCCTATGGTGTAATGGCAACACTCCGCCCTTTGGAGGCGGCTTTCTAGGTTCGAGTCCTGGTGGGGGAGCAGTTCAAATTAGGAGCAAAATGGGCGAACAGCACCTAGCAGTAGTTGTCTTGGCAGCTGGCGCAGGCACCCGCATGAAATCTTCGAAGCCGAAGGTAATGCACGAGATCGCCGGCCTCCCACTTCTCGGTCACGCACTAGCCACCGCAAGCTCACTAGGTGCCGCTCACGTGGTTCCGGTCATCCGTCACCAGCGCGACCTGATCGCCAACTACATCGAAACCTACTTCCCGCACGCGACCATCGCCGACCAGGATGAGGTTCCGGGCACCGGCCGTGCTGTCGAATGCGCACTGAACGCACTACCGGCCGATTTCAACGGAGCCGTAGTGGTCACCAGTGGCGATGTTCCGTTGCTTGACGTTCCAACTCTCGAATCTCTGATTGACGCACACCTTGCCGGTGGGTTCTCGGCAACCATTTTGACCTCAATCGTCGAAGATCCAGCCGGCTACGGCCGCATCATTCGTTCAAACGATGGCAAGTTCATTCAAATCATCGAAGATCGCGACGCAGACGCCGAGCAGCTCGAGATCAACGAAGTCAACGCCGGTGTCTACGTGTTCGATGCCGGCCTGCTGCGCAACGCGCTGACCAAGGTTGGCTCACACAACGCTCAGGGCGAGAAGTACCTGACCGATGCGGCTGCCGAACTCATCCATGAGGGTTTCAAGGTTCAGGCGCTCGCCGTAGAAGACAACTGGCTGGTTGCCGGCATCAACGACCGCGTTCAGTTGGGCGAGGTTGCTGCCGAGTTGAACTACAGAATTTGCGAGGCTTGGCAGGTTGCCGGCGTGACCATCCAGGACCCTTCATCGACCTGGATCGACGTGACCGTTCAGCTTGCTCAAGACGTAACGATTTTGCCTGGCACCTACCTGCACGGCTTCACCAAGATTGAAACTGGAGCCGTTGTCGGCCCTGAGGTGGTTTTGGTTGACGTCGAGGTCGGCGAGGGCGCCAAGGTAGTCAAGTCGCACGCCACCGGTTCGAAGATTGGCGCCGGAGCAACCGTTGGCCCATTCTCTTACCTTCGCCCTGGAACCGAACTAGGGGCCGACGGCAAGATCGGAACCTTCGTAGAGACCAAGAACGCCAAGATTGGCGCTGGTAGCAAGGTGCCACACCTGAGCTACGTTGGCGATGCCACCATCGGTGAGCAGTCAAACATCGGCGCTGGCACCATCTTTGCCAACTACGACGGCGTCAAGAAGCAGTCGAGCACCATCGGTTCGCACGTTCGAACCGGCTCGCACAACGTGTTCGTTGCACCTATTACGATTGGTGATGGAGCCTACACAGCTGCCGGAACCGTCGTTCGCAAGGATGTCGAAGCTGGCGAACTTGCTATGAACGTTGCTCCGCAGCGAAACCTGGCCGAATGGGTTATCTCAAAGCGACCAGGAACCGCCGCAGCAGAAGCCGCCCAAAAGGCAAAAAACTAAACAACCCCTCTTGAGACTGGAGACCAACCCCTTGGAAGTCACGACGAATAACTCGAAGCGTCTAGTGCTGGTCAGCGGTCGCGCTCACCAAGAGCTTGCTCAAGAGGTGGCCGAGATTCTTGGCACCAAGTTGCTGCCAACCACCGCATACGACTTCGCCAACGGCGAGACCTTCGTTCGCTACGAAGAGTCGGTTCGTGGTGTTGACGCATTCGTCATCCAGGCTCACCCGGCCCCAATCAACCACTGGATCATGGAGCAGTTGCTCATGGTTGACGCTCTAAAGCGTGCCAGCGCCAAGCGCATCACCGTGGTTGCCCCATTCTTCCCATACGCTCGCCAAGACAAGAAGCACAAGGGTCGCGAGCCTATCTCGGCTCGTCTGATGACCGACCTGTTCAAGGCTTCTGGCGCAAACCGTCTTATGTCGGTTGACCTACACACTCCTCAGATCCAGGGTTTCTTCGATGGTCCGGTTGACCACCTTTGGGCACTGCCGATGCTTGCCGACCACGTCAAGGAGCGCTTCGGTCACGAGGCAATCACCGTGGTTTCACCAGACTCAGGCCGCGTTCGCGTTGCTGACATCTGGGCCGACCGCCTAGGTGCTCCACTGGCCATCATTCACAAGCGTCGCGACCCAGACCGCCCAAACCAGGTTGAAGCTCACGAGCTCGTCGGTGATGTCAAGGGCCGCACCTGCTTGCTAGTTGACGACATGATCGACACCGCTGGCACCATCGTTGCCGCCGCTGAGGCTCTCAAGGCAAACGGTGCCGGTCGAGTAATCGTTGCTGCGACTCACGCGGTGTTCTCGGCTCCGGCAGTTGCCCGCCTTTCGAGCGGTGCGGTTGACGAAGTAATCGTCACCAACACCTTGCCGATCACCGCCGACAAGCAGTTCGCAAACCTAACCGTGCTCTCGATCGCACCACTTATCGCTGCTGCAATCAGCGCGGTATTCGGTGATGACTCGGTCAACTCACTGTTCCCAGGTCACGCCTAAGCAATAAGACTCAAGCTCTAGCGGGTTGCCCAATAGCGGGCAGCCCGTTAGACTTTAAGAAGACAACGGCGAGGGCTCCATCAGGAGCCGTTATCGACGGGGCATTTAGCTGGTTTTCCGGCAGGTATCCTCGCGTTTTAGCTTGAGTTGAGACCAAAAACAAAAATCCGATTGGAAATATTCTTATGAACACTGCTGCAAAGCTAGACGCAACTCTACGCACCAAGTTCGGTAAGGGCGCTTCACGCCAGGACCGCATGAAGGGCCGCACCCCGGCTGTTATTTACGGTCACGGTGCAGAGGCGCGTCACATCACCGTAGACGCACACGAGGTTGCAAAGATCTTGCGTCACAAGAACGCTGTTATCGACCTAAACCTAGACGGCAAGGTTGAGTCAGTTCTAGTAAAGAGCGCAACCAAGGACCCTGTAACCCAGGTCATCGAGCACATCGACCTAGTTGGTCTTATCGCTGGTGAGCGCGTTCACGTTGAGGTTCCTGTTCACATTGTTGGCGAGTCGCTTTCAGGCACCGTTATCGACCTAGAGCACAAGACCGTGAAGCTAGAAGTTGCTGCAACCAGCATCCCTGACTTCGTAGAGGCAATCTTCGACAAGCAGGGCGCTGGCTTCCACGTTCTTGCTAAGGACCTAATCATCCCTGCAGGCGCAAAGCTAGAGCTTGCTGCTGACGAGCTAATCGCTTCGGTTGTTGCAACCGCAGCTGGCCACGCAGCAGAGCTTGCAGCCCCAGCAGCAGAGTAATCAGCTGTCTAAGTCGGCTTACCTAATAGTCGGGCTCGGTAACCCCGGGCCCGACTATTCTGCTAACCGGCACAATGTTGGCCAGATGGCGCTTTCGGTTCTGGCCGACCGCCTAGGCGCAACATTCAAGAGTCACAAATCAAATGCCTCGGTTGCTGAGGCTCGCCTCGGCGCGGGTGGCCCGAAGGTCATCCTGGCCAAGCCGGGTTCATACATGAATACCAGCGGTGGCCCAGTTACCTCGCTAATGAAGTTCTACGACATCGACATTGCGCACGTCGTTGTTCTGCATGACGAGCTCGACATTCCAGCCGAAGACGTTCGCATCAAGTCTGGTGGCGGGCACGGCGGCCACAACGGCCTTCGAGACATCATCGCCGCCTCTGGTTCAAACGAGTTTGCGCGCGTGCGCATCGGCATCGGTCGTCCGCCGGGTCGAATGGATACCGCCGACTTCGTGCTCAAAGACTTCTCATCGGCCGAACGCAAGGGGCTGCCGGTGACCCTCGAAATCGCAGCCGACGCGGTTGAAGCAATCGTCTTGGATGGCGTGCTTGCCGCCCAAAACAAGTTCAATACCGCGAGCTAATCGGAATACTCGCCGCCCAATCGAACTTAGACTTCTCTTGTGAGCGAAGAAAATCTCAAGGCCCTGTCGCGCCTTGGCGCGCTCATTTCAGAGGGATACCCCTTCGCCGCACTTCAGGCGAAAATCAAAGCCCAGCGCGTCGATCTCATTTCTCCGCAGGGTGCAATGCCCGCGGTTGTCGATGTAATTTCGCGCTTTAGAGCAGCAGCGAACCTGTCTCGCGTTCAGCTCCTGGTGGTCTCAACCGGGCGTGAAGCCGAGGATGTTGCGGCTACACTGCGCTCACTCGACCCAGAGGCCGAGATCCTCGAGTTTCCATCTTGGGAAACCCTTCCGCACGAGCGACTGAGCCCAAGTCCAGAGACTGTCGGTCGCCGACTCAAGGTGTTGCACCGCCTGAACGAACTCAGCAGCGCAAAAACCGCGCCGGATCACTCGGTCTATGTGCTCGCGTCAGTGCGCGCGGTGCTTCAACCGGTCGTCGCCGGGCTCGCTAGTCACCCTCCACTGTCTTTGCACCAGGGCGCCGATTACCTGCTATTTGAGCTTTCACTCAAGCTGGTCGAAATGGCCTATCACCGCGTCGACATGGTTACCAAGCGCGGCGAGTTTGCCGTTCGCGGTGGCATCCTCGACATCTTCCCAACCACTGCCGAGCACGCTCTGCGTCTCGAGTTCTTTGGTGACGAGCTAGAGGACATCCGTGAGTTTTCGGTTGCCGACCAGCGTTCGATTCACAACCCGGATGGCACGATCGCCAACATCAAGACCGTCGAAATCTATCCCGCACGTGAAATCATCATCACCCCAGCGGTTGCCGGTCGTGCGCGCGAGATGCTGCACGAGTTTCCGAACATCTCGACCATGCTCGCCAAGATTGCTGAAGGCATCCCGGTAGACGGCATGGAATCACTCGCGCCGGTGCTGGTCGATGCCATGATTCCGTTCACCGATTACCTGCCAAGCGACGCGTTGGCCACACTGCTGTCGCCTGAGAAGTCTGCCGCCCGTGCGCACAGCCTGGTCGAAACCAATGACGAGTTCTTGCACGCCGCCTGGGATGCCGCCACCGAGGGGGCCCAGGCCCCGATTGACCTAAGTTCTGGTGGCTTCGTCGAGCTCTCTCAATTCAAGGATGCGCTTTCCGGCCGCCAACTTTTCACCATCTCGCAGTTTGGTGCCGACGACGACACCCTCATCAACCTGGGACTGTTCGAAGTGCCGAACTTCAAGGGCCTCGAGACCACCTCGATCGAGTGGCTCGAAGATCAGGTCAAGAACGGCCAGAAGGTCATCCTGGTCGCCGAGGGACACGGAACCGTCGAGCGCATCAACGAACAGTTGAACGCCGCCGGGGTGAAGGCCGAGATCGCGCAGGGCAGCATGCGCAAGGGTTTCACGGCTCCAGACAGCAAACTCATCGTGCTCACCGAGGGCGAGTTCTATGGCAAGAGCACCGCCTATGTGAGCCCGCAAGTTCGCAAGTTGGCCGCCAAGCGTGGTCAGGCAGTCGACCCATTGAGCCTCAAAGCCGGCGATTATGTCGTGCACGAGACCCATGGCATCGGTCGCTTTGTCGAGCTCGTTCAGCGCACCAGCGGTGTAGGTCGCCAGCAACACCAGCGCGAATACTTGCTTATCGAATATGCGCCGTCGAAACGTGGCTATCCGGGCGACACTTTGTTTGTGCCGACCGACCAGCTAGATCTGCTGACTCGCTACGTTGGTGGCGAAGCGCCGGTTCTATCGAAGATGGGCGGCGGCGATTGGGCTAAGGCCAAGGGCAACGCCCGCAAGGCGATTCGCAAGATTGCGATCGACCTGGTCAAGCTTTATTCGGCTCGTATGAAGTCGCGCGGTCACGCCTTTGGGCCAGACACCGCTTGGCAACACGAACTCGAAGAGGCATTCGCTTTCGTCGAAACCCCAGACCAGTTGACCACCATCGACGAGGTCAAGCGCGACATGGAGCGTGAGATTCCAATGGACCGCCTGCTCGCCGGCGACGTCGGCTATGGCAAGACCGAGGTGGCCGTGCGTGCGGCCTTCAAGGCCATCCAGGATGGCAAGCAGGTGGCGATGCTCGTGCCAACCACTCTGCTCGCTCGTCAGCACACCGATACCTTCGAAGCTCGCTTTGCCGGTTTCCCGGTCAACGTTCGCACTCTTTCGCGCTTTCAAACCGCCAAAGAGGTAAAGGAGACCTTGGCAGGTCTTGCCGACGGTTCGATTGACATGGTCATCGGTACCCACCGCATCCTTGCCGAGTCGGTGAAGTTCCGTCAGCTCGGGCTCATCATCATCGATGAAGAACAGCGTTTTGGCGTTGAGCACAAAGAGAAGCTGAAAGAGATGAAGACCAACGTCGACATCCTTTCGATGTCGGCAACACCGATTCCGCGAACTCTAGAAATGGCGATCACCGGCATCCGTGAAATGTCTACTCTCGCCACGCCACCCGAAGAACGCCACCCGATTTTGACCTACATTGGCGGCTACAGCGATAAGCAGGTTGCTGCCGCGATTCGTCGCGAACTGATTCGCGAGGGACAGGTCTTCTTCGTTCACAACCGAGTTAGCACGATCGAAGCAGTGGCCCACCAACTCTCTGAACTAGTGCCAGAAGCCCGCATCGCGGTGGCGCACGGTCAGATGTCTGAAGCGGCCCTCGAGCAGGTGGTGGTCGATTTCTGGGAGAAGAAGTTCGACGTCTTGGTTTCGACGACAATCATCGAGACCGGTATCGATATTCCTAATGCCAATACTTTGATCATCGACCGAGCCGAGAACTTCGGTCTGAGTCAGCTGCACCAGATCCGCGGCCGTGTGGGGCGCAGTCGTGAGCGTGCCTACGCTTATTTCTTCTATGACCCAAGCAAGCCGCTGAGTGAGACCGCGCACGATCGCCTCGCGACCATTGCTCAAAACAACGAGTTGGGTGGCGGCATGCAGATCGCTATGAAGGACCTCGAAATTCGCGGTGCCGGAAACCTGCTCGGCGGCGAGCAATCTGGCCACATCGCTGGCGTGGGTTTTGACCTCTACCTGCGCATGATCGGCGAAGCGGTTTCTGATTTCAAGGGCGAGAAGATCGAAGCACCAGCCGAGCTAAAGCTTGAGTTGCCAGTCGACGCGCACATTCCGAGCACCTATGTCGACTCTGAGCGCCTGCGTCTAGAGGCGTATCACAAGCTTTCGGCGGCATCGGGGGAGAAGGGTTCGCGTGCGCAGCTCGACGCCATCCTTGCCGAGCTTGAAGACCGTTATGGCAACGCGCCTGAACCGGTTCGCAACCTGATCGAGGTAACCGAACTTCGCCAGCAGGCCAACCGCCTTGGCCTTAAAGACTTCAACGTTCTCGGTTTGCAGGTGAAGTTGCAACCGGTCGATTTGACCGAGGCTCAGCAGGTTCAGTTGACCCACCTTTTCCCTGGAACACGCTACTTGCAGGCGGCGCAAACCTTGATGGTTCCGGCACCGCGAGATGCTAACTTCGAACCACTGCGAGATAAGCCAATCATCGATTGGGCTTGGGCCTTCTTGGCTCGAGTTTTTCCGCCAGTCGCACCTGACTAGGATTCGCTTGGTTTGTAACCAGGTGCGATTTTGCTCAGATCAAATGGTGTGAAGCACACCTCTTGCACTTTTTCTTCGCTGTAGCCGAGTTGGCGCATGAAGCCCGCGATCATCTGATCGGCGTTCACGGATGTGAAGGAAGCGCTGCTCAGCGAAAACGCCAAGACGTTTTGATATGCACCCGAGAAGGCAACAAAAAAAGCAACTGGGTCATCACATTTTGCTAGACCTCGGTCGATGCTGGTTTGCAAAGCTTTGAACGCCGGTTGCGCGTAGGGGTTGAAATCGGTGAAGGCTTGGGGGCCTGCAGCCACAATAATTTTCGCGGTTCGAGGTAAGTATTCGGGCATGCGGCAACTGAATCTCGTGGCACGGATAAAACCGATAGCTGGGTCATCCAAGTTGGCAGCCATGATGGCCTCAAGTTGGGGAGTGTATGTCAGCAATGCAGCCTCTGCTGCGGCGTTCAAGAGTGCGCGCTTCGAGTCGAAATAGTTGTAGAAGGTCCCCACTGCTATTTCTGCGGTCTTGCAAATAGACGCAATGCTTGCATCTAAATCATTAGTAGCTAAGAGCTCTTGAGCCGCAGTGATGAGCGCGTTTTTAGTTCGCTCTCGACTTTCGGCTCTTTTTCCTGACATGACTCAAGGCTAGCAAATCGTAAAAATGAATAATATTCATATTTGTCTTTAGAATAAATGAACATTCCTCATTTATTAAGGCACACATGAAGTTCTCAAAAACGCTTTCAATCCTTGCTAGCTTGGCCCTCTTTGTTGGCCTCGGGGCTGTAAACGCGTCGCCGGCCTCTGCCTCAGTGAATGCGGCAAATGAACTGATTTTCTTCGATCAGGGCGTGGGGCACACCGGGCTTAAGCGCATGCGTTTCGATGGAACGAACAAGATGACCTACAACATTTCATCGCTCATCGCGTCCCCTGACATTCGGACCATGACATCTGATGGAACAAAGTTGTATTTCGTAAACAATGGCGACGGTGTTTATTCAATGAATCTAGATGGTTCGTCTTTGACCAAGATTCTGACCGGTTCGCCGTCGGATCTGTTTATTTACGGCACAAAGATTTTCTACACGCTTTGGTCTGGGGGCTTATCGTCGATGAACTTAGACGGTTCGAGCCCTACTTCGCTGGCCCTCGCTTCAGCGTTTCCGGGTTCAAGTTCGACGGGCCTTAGAAACTTATACGTCGACGGAACTTATGCCTGGGTGACTCACGGTACCGGCGGTGGCGGCACCGACGGTCACGTCTATCGTGTTCCTATCGCCGGCGGAACTCCGGTTCTTGCCTACACAGACACCGGCAGTGCCGGCGTCAATGGCATCACTGGTAGTGGTGACAACATTTTCATTCGCTCGGGCAATAACGGAAAGCTTTTTGGTCTCTCAAGATCGGCCATGATCGCCGGAACGCAATCGGCGCCGGCATCTGAGCTTTATGCCAACAACCAGGGTTCTGAGGTTGAACTAGCAGGTGGAAAGCTTTACGTAACCACGAACTCGGATGTTTATGAACTCGATCTAAGCTCATATGTTCAGAGCTCGCCAGCGCTATTGCCAGCCACCGCGTTGAACTTGAATGCTTCATTTACGGCGGCAAATCCGCGCTCGATGGTTGTCTTTGCGGCAAAGTCTGTTCAGTTCGATTCCAACGGTGGAGTTGGCAGCATGTCGTCACAATCGACTGCTTTTAGCCTCACCTTGTCAGCAAACGCATTTACAAAGGCAAATCACGTATTCGCGTATTGGTACACCAACAGTTCTTGCTCCACCGGTGGTTCAATTTTGAACGACGGCGCTTCTTACACTCCGTCAGCGGATGTAACTCTGTACGCCTGTTGGAGAGGTGCCGTGGCGGTCTCGCTGACGCCAGGAGGTGCAACGGTAGACGCCTATGACTTCGGTACCGTTCAAACGGGTTCGACCAATACCGTCACGCTCTACTTCGCCAACCTCGGCGATGTGGCATCGCGTCCGGTTAGTTTTTCTAATGCAAGCATTGCTAGCGGCGTAAATCTGACCTATGGCGGCGGCACCTGCAACTTCTCTGGGGGAAGTTTGGCTATTGGTACACCGTGCAGCACCGTGGTTACCTGGCAGCCGACCAGCGCTTTGAACCTAAACCCATCCACGCACTCAGTTATCGTTCAAGCTTCAGCGATTTATGAGGTTAAATTCTCAGGATCAGCCGTAAACGCAAGGGTTGTCACCTTCGATGCGAACGGTGGATCGGGTTCGATGAATAACCAGACCTCTGTGGTCTCGCAGAACCTCGCGGCCAATGCATTTACTCGGTCTGGATACACGTTTGCCGGATGGAACACCGTTGCCGATGGGTCGGGTTCAAGCTATGCCGATGCCGCTGCATACATGTTCACCGCATCCGTGACGCTCTATGCGCAGTGGGCGCTTATTCCGGTGCCAGTTTCATCAGCGCCGACTTTCCCGCAGCTCACCGGGGTTAGTGCGAAGTCATTCACTGAGGGACAAACGCAGAAACTCACTCTAGAAGGCAATCGCTTCAATGATCTTGAGTCGGCGTCGATCGATGGCAAGCCCGTCACCATCCTGAGTAGTTCAAGCGGATCTATAACTCTTGATCTCGGTGCACTTACCGCTGGTACGTATTCACTCCTACTGAAGTTCAAGACCGGCTCCTTGGTCTACCAGGATGGTGTGAAGATTCTTGCGGCAAAGCCTGCCAATCCGACAACGCAGACTGTGGCCGTGCGCAAGTTGATTGCTGGCTTTGCGGGCGACAGTTCGTCGGTCCCTAAGGCGGTTCGAGAACTTGCCTTTTCTGTGGTTCGGTCTGTGCCGAATGCAAAGACTCTAACCTGCACTGGTTCTACTTCGAACACGAAAATTACTGCCAAGGATGTTGCCTTAGCCAAGGCTCGAGCAACAGCACTCTGCGCCTCGGTTCAGAAGAAATTTGCAGGTCTGGCAATACAAATTCGGGTCAACCCATCTTCTGGCCCTTCGGCGCGCGCACGCAATGTTCTGATTGAGGTCAGCAACTAGGCGCTCAAGGTAGCCGGGTCGTGCGAAACTTGAGTCATGACCCAGCTAGACGATCTGATTGCCGTTGCTCACCAGTTGCGCGCCCCGGGCGGTTGCCCTTGGGATGCCGAGCAGACTCACGACTCACTAACCAAGTACTTGCTCGAAGAGACCTACGAGCTGCTCGATGCAATCGAGTCGGGAAACCGCGATGAGGTAATCGAAGAGCTTGGCGACGTGCTCTACCAGGTCATCTTCCACAGCGATTTGGGCTCAACCGGCACTCTCGGAGAACCTTTCGACATCGAGGATGTTGCTCGCGTTTCAGCGGCCAAAATGAAGGGTCGCCACCCGCACGTATTCGGCAATGCCGAGGAGCTCGAGAAGTACGCCGCCAAGACCGGCGACGACGTGATGGTCAACTGGGATGACCACAAGAAGAAAGAGAAGCCAGAGCGCCAGTCGACTCTTGACGGCATTCCTCAGGCCATGCCTGCGCTCGCTCTAGCCGACAAGATCATTGGCAAGGCAGAGAAGATTGGTCTGCTCGATGCAGATGCCCCGGGTCCCTTCACCGTGACCAGCGAGGCCGAACTAGGCGCCATCCTGCTGGCCATCGTTTCTTCGGGACGTGCCGCTGGCTTCGACTCGGAGCGTGCACTCCGCGGAGCGGTTCGCGAGCTTCAGGTTGAGATTCGCGAGGTTGAAATCGAAGATGGTCTCGACGCAGGTGTAGTTGCAAGACCAAACGAGGACTAATCATGTCTAGTCAGGGCAAATCCAAGCCGATTCTCATCTTTGACGGTGACTGCGGCTTCTGCACCACCACCGCCAACTGGATTGAAAAGCGATCGCTAACTCCGGTCGAGATTCAGCCCTACCAATGGGCCAAGCTTGCCGATTTTGGCCTGACCGAAAAAGAGGCGGCCGACAAAGTTCAATTGGTTGTTGACGGCAAAATCTTCGCCGGTCACCACTGCATGGCCAAGTTGTTCCTTATCCAACCTCACGTGCTGCTGAAGTTTGTAGGTGCAGTCATGGTTATGCCAGGCGTAGACCCAATCAGCGCGAAGGTCTACGAATGGGTTGCGGCAAATCGTCACAAGTTGCCAGGCGGAACCCCCGCTTGCAAGATGCCGAAAAAGTAATAGATTTTTCGCATGGATGAAAAAGTCAAAGGCCCAGCCTCGTATTTTCCTTCGATCGAAAAGAAGTACGGCAAGCCAATCGATTTCTGGATGAACGAACTTCAGAACGTGGCTGGCAAGACCCACAGGGAGCAGGTTGCCTTCCTGAAGACCGAGCACGAAATGGGTCACGGGCACGCAAACGCAATCGTTCACGTGTTCCGTGCCAAGAACCCGCAGTAGAACATCCAAGGCGGTCACGGCACATGTGGCAAACTTGATGCATGGCTAAAGACGTGCACCCACCTCGCGGAATGCGCGATTTCCTTCCACTAGAGAAGACTCGTCGCGACCAGGTTTTGACTACCATTCGCGAGACTTACCTTGGCCACGGATTTCAGGAGATCGAAACCCCCGCCCTCGAAGACCTTGAGCGCCTCACCTCGGGCCAAGGAGGCGACAACGAAAAGCTCGCCTTCCGTGTGATGAAGCGCGGTGCCGAGCTCGAGTCTGCACTTGCATCAAACAACGGCGAAGACAACCTAGCCGACCTCGGCCTGCGCTATGACCTAACCGTGCCGCTAACCCGCTACTACGCGACCAACCGTGCCAAGTTGCCAACCGTGTTCAAGGCGCTTCAAACCGGGCCGGTATGGCGTGCCGAGCGCCCGCAAAAGGGCCGCTACCGCCAGTTTGTGCAGTGCGACATCGACATCATCGGCGATGCCAGCATCCTGGCCGAAATCGAACTTCTGAATGCCTCGCTCGATGCATTGACCGCGATCGGTTTGAAAGACGCAACCATTCGCGTGAACCACCGAGTGTTGCTGGCTAACCTGCTCGAGCAGTTGGGTGTTCCAGAAGCTGGCAAGGGTTCGGCCATGATCACGATCGACAAGCTAGACAAAATCGCCGCCGAAGGCGTTGTCGCCGAGTTGGCCGAGAAGTTTGACGCTGGCGTTGCCGAACGAGCCGCGGCTTGGCTAAACGCGATTGCCGGCGACCTACCGATTCCCGCCGAACTACAAGAAATCTTTAGTGCCATCGAGGCTCGCTTCGGTGCTGGTCGCCTGCGCTTCGACCCGACGCTAGTTCGCGGCATGGGCTATTACACCGGCACGATCTTCGAGATCGAGCACCCGGAATCTGGCTCTTCGATTGGCGGTGGCGGTCGTTACGACGGCATGGTTGGTCGTTGGCTGGGCACGGATGCGCCTGCAGTCGGAATCTCGATCGGCTTCGAACGAGCGGTTGACCTGGTCGAGGCAAATGTCGATAACAGCAAGTCGCTAGTGCTCGTGCTCGACAGCGCTGCGCCAGTGGTAATCGGTAATGCTTTGAACGTTCAGCAGCAGGCAATCGACGCGGGTTACCGCGTGCGCCTAGAACAGCGACCAAAGAAGCTCAACAACTTGCTAGACAGCATGGCCGAGCAGGGTTTCGGATCATTCGCAACCATCGGTGAAGAGTTTGTGAATTTCGCCGACTTGTCGCTTCGCAACATCGCCAACTAAGCCGTAACTCAGTAAACTAATAACCATTACGACGACGTTTTTTAGCGCCGTCTGGCGCGTCTAAACCGCCCCAAATAAGGAGACATTACATGTCAATCATCGAAGCCATTGGCGCTCGCGAAATCCTAGACTCACGTGGAAACCCAACCGTTGAGGTTGAGGTTCTTCTAGAAGACGACAGCTTCGGCCGCGCAGCCGTTCCGTCAGGTGCATCAACCGGTGCATTCGAAGCACACGAAAGCCGCGATGGCGACAAGGGTCGCTACCTAGGCAAGGGTGTTCAGAACGCAGTTAAGGCTGTTGTTGAGACCATCGACGAGGCACTTGTTGGCTTCGACGCACAGGACCAGCGCCTAGTTGACGCAGCTCTTATTTCACTTGACGGCACCGCTACCAAGTCAAACCTCGGCGCAAACGCCATCCTTGGTGTTTCAATGGCAAACGCTCGCGCAGCTGCCGAGTCAACCGGTCAGCCGCTATACCGCTACCTAGGTGGCCCAAACGCACACACCCTGCCTGTTCCACTAATGAACATCATCAACGGTGGAGCACACGCTGACACCGGCGTTGACATCCAGGAGTTCATGATTGTTCCTCTAGGTGCACCAACCTTCTCAGAGGCAATCCGTTGGGGTGTTGAGGTCTACCACGCACTAAAGGGTCTGCTACACAGCAAGGGTCTTTCAACCGGTCTAGGCGACGAGGGTGGTTTCGCACCTGAGCTTCCTACCAACGCTGCTGCTCTTGAGCTAATCGCCGAGGCAATCGCAAAGGCTGGCTACAAGCTAGGCACCGACATCGCTCTTGCGCTAGACGTTGCTGCAACCGAGTTCTACTCAGAAGAGACCAAGAAGTACACCTTCGAGGGCCAGGAGCGCACCGGCGACGAAATGATCGCTTACTACGCAGACCTAGTTGAGCGCTTCCCGCTAGTTTCAATCGAAGACCCACTAGCCGAGGATGACTGGGCTTCATGGACCAAGATGACCGCTGAGCTTGGCTCAAAGGTTCAGCTTGTTGGTGACGACCTTTACGTAACCAACCCATCACGCCTTCAGAAGGGCATCGATGAGAAGGCCGGTAACGCCATCCTTGTGAAGGTAAACCAGATCGGTACCCTAACCGAGACCTTGGATGCAGTTACCCTTGCGCAGGTTCACGGCATGAAGGCAATCATCTCTCACCGTTCAGGCGAGACCGAAGACACCTTCATCGCTGACCTAGCCGTTGCAACCAATGCTGGCCAGATCAAGACCGGTGCTCCTGCTCGTTCAGAGCGTGTTGCCAAGTACAACCAGCTTCTACGTATCGAAGAAGAGCTAAGCGATGCAGCGTTCTACGCTGGCCGCTCGGCTTTCCCTCGCTTCAACGGCTAATCAAGAAGTTCTAGAAACCGGCGTCTGATGAAACGACCAATGCCCAAAGAGGGCAAAAAGTCTGCTCGCAAGGCGCCGGTTTCTGCTTCTCGCTCGCAAGCCACCAATGAGTGGATGCGCGGAATGCGCCTCAACACCTACACGATCACCCTTTTGGCAATGATCGTTTTGGGTGTGCTGACCTTGGCTCCGCGCGTTCAAGAGTGGTTTGTGTTGCGTCAGCAGGTTGCTCAGGCCCAGGCCGATGTTGCCAAGGCTCGCGCCGACGTGAAGAACATGCAGACCGAGGTGCAGCGCTGGGAAGACCCGGTTTACATTCGTTCTCAGGCTCGCGACCGTCTCTACTACGTGATGCCTGGTGAGGTTTCGTACCTGGTCATGGATGCCAACGGAGTTGACACCTCAGACAAGTCGGGCACCGTTGGCGCAATGCTGGCTGACCAGCGCAACTATGGGCAGATTTCAAAGTCCATCAAAGAAACTCGAAACAACTGGGTCGATTCGGTGCTTCAAACCGTTATTGTCGCCGGCATCGATGAACCGAAAGCAACCACTAACTAATGCCACTTACCCCTGCAACCGAAGCTGATATCGCCGAGGTTTCGCGTCAGCTCGGACGCCCTGCGCGTGACATCCGTGCGATTGCCGCTCGTTGCGTCTGTGGCAAGCCGACAGTGGTTCACACCGCTCCTCGCCTAAGTGACGGCACACCTTTTCCGACCACCTATTACTTGACCCACCGCGGTGCTACCTCGGCGGTCTCAACGCTCGAAGCAAGTGGCCTAATGGCCGAGCTTCAGCAGCGTCTTGCTGATGAGCCTGAACTGGCCGCCGCATATCAAAAAGCTCACGAGGCCTTTATTGCCGATCGCGACAAGACCGGTGCAGAACTTGGTCTAGAAGTGCCTGAAATCGCTGGCATCTCGGCCGGCGGAATGCCTACCCGCGTGAAGTGCCTACACGCTTTGATCGGGCACTCGCTGGCAGCCGGTCCTGGAGTCAACCCAATCGGTGACATCGCTTTGGAGCTCTGCAGCTGGAGCCCAAATCGCTGTGTCTGCGAAAGTTTTTAGAACCATCAAAAGCCCACAAAACCAATCAATCAATCGAAGGTAGTAAATTAGAACAATGCCTGCAATTACTAACGGTGCCGCAGCACCCAAGATCCTCATCGTCGGTGGCGGTTACGCCGGTTTCTACACTGCCTTCAAGCTAGAAAAGCTTCTTGGCAAGGGAGAGGCTGAGGTTACCCTCGTAGACCCACTGCCATACCTGACTTACCAGCCATTCCTGCCTGAGGTAGTCGCTGGTTCAATCGAGGCTCGCCACGTTGTGACTTCACACCGTCGCCACCTTCGCAAGACCAACATCGTTGCCGGTAAGGTCACCAACGTTGACCACAAGACCAAGACCGCAACCATCGAAGTTGCAGGCCTAAAGCCTTATAAGCAGAGCTACGACCAGATCGTGGTTACCGCTGGCGCCGTTTCTCGCACCTTCCCGATCCCTGGCGTTGCTGACAACGCAATCGGCCTGAAGACCATCGAAGAGGCAGTTGAAATTCGCAACCGCATCATGACCAACCTAGACAAGGCAGCAAACCTGCCTGCTGGTGCTGCTCGTGACCGTCTGCTCACCTTCGTAGTTGTCGGTGGCGGTTTCGCCGGTATTGAGACCTTCGCAGAAATGCGCTCATTGGTCAGCTACTTGCTTCGTTACTACCCAACCATCGCGTTCGAGGACACCCACTTCCACCTCATTGAGGCAATGGGTCGCATCATGCCTGAGGTTTCTCTTGAGACCAGCCAGTGGGTTATCGCTAACCTCGACCAGCGCGGTGCCAAGATTCACCTAAACACCCAGCTTCAGTCAGCCGTCAACGGCAAGATCGAACTTTCGACCGGTGAGAGCTTCGAGTCTGACGTAATCGTCTGGACCGCTGGTGTTATGGCTCACCCATTCGTTCGCAACACCGACCTACCTCTTGACGAGCGCGGCCGCATCACCGCAAAGGCAACCCTTCAGGTTGTAGAAGGCGAGAAGGTCATCGCTGACGCTTGGACCGCTGGTGACGTTTCTGCAGTGCCAGACCTAACCGGTGGTGGCGTTGGTGGCTTCTGCGTTCCTAACGCTCAGCATGCAGTTCGCCAGGCGAAGCTTTTGGCTAAGAACATCGTTGCATCGCTTCGCGGCGAAGGCATCAAGGAGTACTACCACGTCAACCTAGGTGCAGTTGCTGGCCTTGGCATCGGTGTTGGTGTGTTCCAGTTCCGCAAGCTAGCCATCAAGGGTGTAATCGCATGGTTCATGCACCGCGGTTACCACGGCCTAGCCATGCCTATGTGGGAGCGCAAGCTTCGCGTATTCTCAGGCTGGATCTGGAACTTCTTGCTACGTCGCGACATCGTCGCTATCTCAGCCACCAAGGACCCACGTTTAGCCTTCGAGACCTTCGCGTCTCGTCCAAAGGCTTAACCAAAGCTAAACGGAGAGGGATGCCAGAAGGCATCCCTTTTCCATTAGCCTCCATAGCCCAATGGCAGAGGCAGACGACTTAAAATCGTCAAAGTGTGGGTTCGAGTCCCACTGGAGGCACCATCAAAATGGGGTCGGCTAAATGCCGGCCCCATTTTTATTGGCCAGTGGGCGAGAACCCACCTTGGGGCCCCATTTGAAAAATGGGGCGGGGTGAGACTCCCACTGGAGGCGCCAATCGACTAATCTGGGAATTGTACGACAGGGGAGCGCCGCAAGGCGCTGAGAGTGTGATTTCACAGACCCTCGAACCTGAATCCGGGTAATTCCGGCGGAGGAAGTCGAGCATCTCAGCACGCTTACCATTTGTCTTTGCAGTGGTCACAAGCCTGAGCATTTTCAAACGGTAGCGGGCCCTCTTCCATTTCTATTAGGAAGAAGCAGATTATGAGTAATACCGTTTCAAACAAAGTCTCGTTTTCATGGCGAGCAATCGATCTAGTCACCGGCGCCATTTTGGCTGTCGCATTGGGTGTGGCCTTCTGGGGTTTTGACGCCCTGGTCTATCCGCTAATCGGTCTGGTGACGGCAGGATTTCCTCCGCTGGGTGGCTTGGCCACTGGCGTATGGATTTTGCCTGCGGTAGCCGGAATGTTGTTGATTCGCCGCCCGGGAGCAGCGCTTTTCGTTGAGCTAATCGCAGCAAACGTTGAACTAACCCTCGGAAACAGCTGGGGTGTGACCGTACTTATTTCGGCACTACTGCAGGCTGCCGGTGTCGAAATCGTGTTCGCGATCTTCCGTTACCGTCGATTCAGTTTTGGCGTCGCAGCGATTGCTGGCGCACTGTCGGCGGTCTTCGAGATCGTCGGTTACGAACTGAGCGCTTACTACGCCGACTATTCGCCGATCTACAAGGTCATCCTTGTGGTTTGCGCAGTTATTTCGGGTGCTCTAGTTGCGGGCGGACTTGGATCACTCTTGATTCGCGGTCTTGCCAAGGCCGGCGCACTAAATGCCTTTGCCGTAGGCCGCGAAGCGCGCTCTAAGTAATGACAAACATCTCGCAGAAGGTGGTCGAGGTCACTAACCTGACCTGGACACCTTTTGCGAGCACAGCCCCGTTGCTGCGTGACATCTCGTTCACGCTAAATCGTGGCCAGCGAGTGCTGTTGGTTGGCCCGAGCGGCTCGGGCAAGTCAACTCTTTTGCGTGCTTTGGCAGGGGTGCTAACCGATTCAGAGACAGGCGATCTTGCCGGTTCGATAGTCTCCGATTCAGCTGGATTGCTGCTTCAAGACCCCTACGACGCCCTCGTTTCTGACACCGTCTATCGAGAGGTTGCATTCGGGCTTGAAAATGCGGGTGAACCTCGCGACAACATGCCAACCGCTGTCAGGTCGGCACTAGATTCGGTCGGCCTCAACCAGCCTCTCGACCATTCTTCTACCGACCTATCGGGCGGAGAGATGCAGAGAATGGCTTTTTCCGGAGTGATCGTCGCCAACCCGACCCTTCTGCTTCTCGATGAACCAACCTCAATGCTCGATGGCGATGCTGCGGACTCGGTGCGTCAAGCTGTCGCTGAGTATTTGGAGAAAACCGGCGCAACTCTGCTCGTTGTCGAACATCGCTTCGAGGCGTGGCTCGGGTTGGTAGATCGCATGTTGGTGCTCAACGACCGCGGTGAACTCGTCCTTGACGGGCCGCCCAAGCAGCTGCTCAATGATCATTTGAGCCAACTAGTTGAATTGGGTATTTGGGTTCCCGGGATTGAGAGTCCGTCACCCGATCAACTGGATTTCGGCACCCTAGAGCGCGGCAAAATCATCGTCTTGACCGGTCCGAGTGGGGCAGGCAAAACCACCGAGTTGAAGTATCGCATGCGTGAAAACCCATACTCGTGGTCAATTCAACTTGGCGCTGGTTATGTGCCGCAACAGCCAGAGCTAACCATCCTCGGTAACACCGTTTTCGAGTCGGTTCACTACACGGCAGAGCGCTCTGCAATAGGTCTCGGCATCGACAAGGTTGTTGCCCTCGAACGAACTCGTACCATCATGAAAGGCCTGCGCGTCGCCGACCTTTCAGACAAGAACCCATACGAAATCTCAGGCGGTGAGCAGCGTCGCGTGGCTGTGGCAACGGCCCTTGCTTCCTACCCGCATTCTGCTTATTTGGATGAGCCGACAGTGGGTCAAGATCGCGACAGTTGGTCGGCGATTGTTGGCGCTATTCTGGCCGCGCGTGCCTCGGGTATCAAGCTGACCATCGCCACCCACGATGCCGATTTGATTGCCTTGGCCGATGAAGTGGTCGAAATAAAGCCAACCGCTTCTACGCCAGCAAAGACACGAAGACCGCTGGTAAGCGGCTTGGCGATTCTGCTCGCACCAATGCTGTTGTTACTCGGTTCGATGGCCGTAACCAACGTTCTCAAGGGCGCCTTGGCGCTCGGAGCACTTGCCCTCTCGAGTGCATTGCTAGCTCTGCTCGGTTTCCGTTTAGAACGCCCGAAGGCATTCATCCCGGGCTTGATTGGAATCGCCTCAATTGGTCTTTCAAACTGGTACCTGAGCCCAGCCATGAACCCACAAACTGGGTTGACCGCGGCACTTCGAGTTGCTCTATTTGTCTTGCTAGGAATCGCCTTGGCTGTCGAACTAAGGCCGATTGCGCTCGGTGACCAACTCGGGCAAATCCTGCGGCTGCCGGCACGCCCTGTTGTCGCCGCAGTGGCTGCGATGCAACGCATGCGAGCTCAGCTCGATCTGTGGGATGAGCTGCGCTTTATTCATCGAATTCGCGGTGTCGATTTGGGTCGTGGGCCGATCGGTCGGGCTAAGGCCTTTGGCCGACTCGTCTTTGCGCAGTTAGTTCAGTCGATTCGCTCGGCTGGCACAACTGCCGTGGCCATGGACGCTCGTGGTTTCTCGCAACGTTCGGCTGCAACCAAGCGAACTTGGGCACTGGCGCCGGCCTTCGAAAAGCTCGATGTGTTGGTTTTGGCGTTGTCAGCTGCCACCGCTGCCCTAGTTTGGATTCTGCCCTAAACCCGAGCCCGCAAAATCAGGTTCGGCATTTCGGGGGCCAGTGTGCGGCCGCCAATCAAGTCGACAAATGCCGGGATGCTCGAATCGCCGGCATTCCACTTCTCGCGAACCTCAACAATCTCGTCGTGACTGCGTTCGATGAAGTTCCACCACATCACAATCGGTTCGGTAAAGGGTTCGCCACCGAGCAGGATGACAA